>Ga0256839_1000379_pt1 | contig 57580 bp, 57 predicted proteins | sample 354166metaG_FD_185968 | JGI IMG/M metagenome (GOLD analysis project Ga0256839, IMG submission 185968) | Hydrothermal vent microbial communities from Mid Atlantic Ridge, Atlantic Ocean - 354-166 | ecosystem: Environmental > Aquatic > Marine > Hydrothermal vents | place: Atlantic Ocean: Mid...
GCAGATGGAGCTGCTGCGCCACTTCCGCCACAGTAATGTACTGCGGGTGGCGGCAGCGGATGTAGCTGATGCCATCCCGCTGATGGTGGTCAGCGACCATCTGACCGATATCGCCGAGGTGGTGCTCGAGCAGACGCTGGAACTGGCCTGGAATCATCTGCTCGAACGGCACGGTGCGCCACCCTGCAGTGGAGATGGAAAGGGGTTCGCGATTATCGCCTATGGCAAGCTGGGTGGAATCGAGCTGAGCTACGGTTCCGATCTGGATCTGGTGTTTATCCATGACAGTGATTCGGGGGATACCGATGGACCCAGACCGGTGGCCAGTACTGTGTTCTATGCACGGCTGGCGCAGCGCATCATCCATATTCTTGCCACCCGGACCGCAGCCGGAATGCTCTATGAGGTGGATACCCGTCTGCGGCCCAGTGGCGCTTCCGGGCTGCTGGTGAGCAGTTTTGAGGCCTTTGCCCGGTACCAGCAGGAGAAGGCGTGGACCTGGGAGCATCAGGCGCTGGTACGGGCGCGGATTGTGGCCGGTAGTGAATCGCTGGGGCAGCAGTTCTCCCGGCTGCGACGCCAGGTGCTTTCCCGTGTTCGGGACAAAACAGCCCTGCGCAGGGAGGTGGCCGAAATGCGCAGCAAAATGGTGGAGACCCATTCGGGGCGGGACAGGGATCTGTTCTATCTGAAACAGGATCCCGGAGGTATCACTGACATCGAATTTATGGTGCAATATGCGGTACTCGCCTGGGCGCATCAACACCCGGATCTGCTTGATTACACCGATAACATCCGTATTCTGGAGCGTCTCGCCCAGGCAGAACTGTTGACCGAAGCGGAGGCCGGGCTGCTGGGCGATGCCTATCGGGCCTACCGGGCGCGTCTGCATCGGCTGGTACTGCGGGAGGCTGCACCAGCTGTGCCGGCGGAGGAGTTTGCGGAGTATCGGGCGGGAGTGAGCCGCTTGTGGAAAAAATTGATTGAGTAACTGCTCGTCTCGGTTTTGATACCAAAGTGGTATCCAATGCGGTCGAGCGGATGTTGGCTGTACAAAAACGGGTGGATCGGCTATCATGTGTACATATGTACAGAAAGCGGTATTAGATGTATATCACGATAGACACCTCAGCGTTGATTGCCGCTATTGGCAATGAAGCGTCAAAGCAGAAAATCATAGAAGTAACAAAAGGTTGCTCCCTTTGCGCACCCGCGTCCGTCCACTGGGAAATTGGCAACGCATTTTCTGCCATGTTTAAAAGGCAAAAGTTAAGCATTGCATTGGCAAAACAGGCGCTTGCTGTTTATCGTGAAATACCCGTCAAATATATTGATGTTCCGATTGAAAGAGCGCTGGAAATAGCCCATGCACAAAACATGTATGTCTATGATGCCTATCTCATCCAATGCGCCCAGCAAACCGGCACAGCATTGCTGACCCTGGATAAAGGGCTAAAGGCCGTAGCGGAAAAAATGGGCATTTCGGTATTGGAGGCAAGGCCATGAGAGAGTACAGCTTTACCGAGGCAAGACAGCACTTTGCATCCATTCTGGAAGAAGCAAAAAAGGAGGGTGTTGTTTGTGTGAAAAAGAGGGATGGTGAGGCGTTTTATATCAGGCCTGTTACCCCAAAACAGTCTCTCCTGGATGTAAAAGGGGTTGATCTCGGTATCACCTCGTCGGAGATTGTAGATGCAATCAGGGAAGGCAGAGAAAGAGAGTACTAGAAGTCTGCAGTGTTGGCAGGCATCCAGCATACTATGGCAGGTTGTTGGCTGGAACGAGATTGAACGGCGAAAGCGACTTTAGATTAATGCAACTGAATTACAGGAAGGCAAGGAGTAAAACTTATGTCGATGGCTGATCGCGATGGTGTTATCTGGCTTGATGGGGAGATGGTTCCCTGGCGCGAGGCCAAGGTGCATGTGCTGACCCATACGCTGCATTACGGGATGGGTGTGTTCGAGGGGGTGCGTGCCTATCAGGGTGACAAGGGAACCGCCATCTTCCGGTTGCAGGATCATACTGATCGTCTGTTCCGCTCAGCCCATATTCTCGGCATGAACATCCCCTATGACAAGGAGACCATCAACAGCGCCATCTGTGCCGCGGTGCACGACAACAAGCTGCAGTCGGCCTATATTCGCCCCATGTGTTTCTATGGTTCCGAAGGGATTGGCATCCGGGCGGACAACCTCAGGGTTCATGTCATGGTTGCCGCCTGGGACTGGGGAAAATATCTGGGCGAGGAGAGTATGGAGCGCGGGATCCGCATCAAGACCTCCTCTTTCACCCGTCACCATGTCAACATCACCATGTGCAAGGCCAAGGCGAATGGCAACTACATGAACTCCATCCTGGCGCTGCAGGAGGCGCTCTCCTGCGGCTACGACGAGGCACTGCTGCTGGATCCTGAAGGCTATGTGGCGGAAGGGAGTGGTGAAAATATCTTTATCGTGCGTGACGGGGTTATCTACTCTCCCGATCTGACCTCTGCGCTGGAGGGGATCACCCGTGAGACCATCTGTACACTGGCGGCTGAGCTGGGCATGCCGGTCCATGAAAAACGCATCACCCGCGATGAGGTCTATGTGGCTGACGAGGCCTTTTTCACCGGCACTGCTGCCGAGGTGACGCCTATTCGGGAGCTGGATAACCGCACCATCGGTAACGGTCGCCGTGGTCCCGTTACCGAACAGCTGCAGACACTCTATTTCGATGTGGTACATGGTCGCCGCAAGCAGAATGCGGACTGGCTGACCCTGGTGTAACAGTGGTGACTGGCAAAGCCGTCTTTATCGATCGTGACGGGGTTATCAACAGAGAGAAAGAGTATCTGCACCGCATTGAGGATTTTGAATTTATCGATGGCGTATTCGACGCCTGCCGGATGTTCCGTGACCAGGGCTACCGGATTATCATCGTCACCAACCAGTCCGGGATCGGTCGTGGTTACTACAGCGAGCAGGAGTACGCCCGGCTGACCGAGTGGATGGTGGCGCAGTTCTCCGGGCAGGGGATAGTCATTACCGATGTGTTTTTTTGTCCCCATCACCCCGAGCGGGCAGAAGGGGAGTACCGGCTGGCCTGTGACTGCCGAAAACCCCAACCAGGTATGCTGCTGGCGGCGGTGCAAAAGCATCAAATTGATCTGTCACGCTCTCTGATGTTCGGGGACAAGGAGGCGGATATCCAGGCGGGTCATGCGGCCGGGGTGGGAAAAACTGTATTGGTGCGCTCCGGCCACCCGATTGATGAGAGCGCCACCGCGGCGGAGTATATTATCGACAGTCTGGGCGAGCTTGATGCCGTGCAGCAAATTCTCAGGAGGATGGACAATGTCTGAAACAGCCAGCAAGGCGACACCGACACCCCGCCAGTACAAGGTATCACGCAGCGAACTCCCGTTGGCCTGTCCCAACGAATTGACCGGAGAGGGGATTGCCCACCCCAGGGTTTTCCTGACGTTCGAGGGGGGGCGGGCCGTCTGCCCCTACTGCGGCACGGAGTATATTCTCGAGGAGTAACTACTCGGCTTGCAAGGATTGAGCGATTTTTACCTTGAACAGGTTTTGAAACGTGCGGGATGAGCAGTGTGTTGGCACAACTCACCCCGCATTTTATTAACCCGGCAACAAGATATGTCGCATTCAGGGCTTCAGGCAGGCGCTGGAACAAGGTGCAGTGCGCAGGCAAGGGTCATTCCCTTGTCAAGGTCGCTCCAGTGCATCCATGCACTCGCGACACTCGGACATCCCTGTCCAGCGTGCTGGAACGCGGGGCCGGTGCCTGCCTGAAGCCCCTAACCGTATGATATTCAACGACAGGCCACGGCTGAATCCGATATATCTTGTTGCCGGGTTAATATCTACCTGCCGATTCCGCGGTAGTCGAATCCCATCGAGGTTACCTGTTCCGGATCATACTGGTTGCGGCCATCGAAGATGGCGCTGCCTTTCATCAGCTCCTTCAGGCGGGCAAAGTCCGGGTTGCGGAACGGTTTCCATTCGGTGATCAGGATCAGCGCATCCGTGTCCGGAAAGACGTCATACTCGTTGTCCACCAGCTGCAGATGGTTGTGTTCGAACCACTCCGCGGGCAGCTCCCTGCGGGCGACATCCATGGCGACGGGATCATAGGCCTTTATCCTTGCGCCCTGGCCGATCAGATCATGCAGCAGTACCTTGGAAGGTGCTTCGCGCATGTCGTCGGTGCCCGGTTTGAACGCCAGCCCCCATAACGCAAAGGTCAGTCTACTCAAATCCTTGCCGTAGTAATCGGTAATCTTTTCGAACAGCCGGTGTTTCTGCAGGTTGTTGCGATCCTCTACCGCACGCAGCACCTTCGGTTCGATCTCATGCTCTTCCGCCATCCGGATCAGTGCCTTGACATCCTTGGGGAAGCAGGAGCCGCCATAACCGGCACCCGGATAGATAAAGGAGAAACCGATGCGGTTGTCAGAGCCGATTCCGCGGCGCACATTCTCCACATCCACGCCCATTGCATCACACAGCCGGGCAATCTCGTTCATGAAGGAGATCTTGGTGGCGAGCATGGAGTTGGCGGTGTATTTGGTCATTTCGGCATCGCGCACACCCATTATGACAGTGCGTTCGTGATTGCGATTGAAGGGAGCATACAGGTCGCGCATGATCTTGCTGGCCCGCTTACTGTCGGAGCCGATGACAATCCGATCCGGGTACATGAAGTCGTCGATGGCGGCGCCCTCCTTGAGGAATTCCGGATTGCTTACCACATCAAAATCGATAGACACCCCCCGTTTTTTCAACTCCTCTTCGATGACCGCACGTACTTTATCGGCGGTGCCAACGGGAACGGTGGATTTATCCACCACCACACAGTAATCGCTCATATGTTGACCGATTTCGCGGGCGACGCCGAGAACATACTGCAGATCGGCAGAACCATCTTCCCCGGGTGGAGTTCCGACTGCGATAAAATAGACGTTGGAGCCTTCCATCGCTTCCGCCAGTGAGGTGGTAAAGTGCAGCCGTCCTTGCTGATGGTTTTTAAGCACCAAAGGCTCCAGACCTGGCTCATAAATAGGCAACACTCCGTTTTTCAGGCCATCAATCTTCGCCTGATCGATATCCACACAGGTAACCGTGGTGCCCATCTCCGCAAAACAGGTACCGGTTACCAAGCCAACGTAACCCGTTCCGACAACAGCAATTTTCATCTGTATCCTACCTTTTATTTGTAATTTAACAAGTTATTATTTTCCCCCTTGGGGCGCGGATACTATATACCAGCCAAAACCGGTTTGCGAGTCCAAGCCCAGTGAGGGAAGTGGTCCGGTATCCTTTCCGATAGCCGCCGGTTTGCCTCTCTTCATGGCATAATGAGCCATTGTTACCGATTGGAGATGTGCTTGCATGGGTCAATATGGCTCTCGGAGTTTGTTGGGTTACCGCTTGGCGTGGTATCTGTTGACTCCGGTGGTGCTGACGGCCAATGCCTGGCAGGCGTTCCGGGCGGGGGAGGTGCGTCTGTTCTGGCAGCGTCTGGGGCTGGCGCTGCCCTCCCGGAGAGATGCACCGCTGTGGCTGCATGTTGCCTCGGTGGGGGAGTTGATGGCGGTTCTGCCACTGATTGCCGCTCTTCGGAAACGTTATTCCCATGTTCCCCTGCTGGTGACCACCTTCACTCCTACGGCTGCCAAGGTGGCCGCTGACCGGTTGCCGTCCGGAGTGCCACACCTCTATTTTCCCCTGGACTGGCCCGGAGCCACCCGGCGTTTTCTGCGCGCTGTCCGGCCCCGTGCCGCTCTCATCGTGGAGACCGAGCTATGGCCCAACTTGTTTGCGCGTGCATTTCATGAGGCGGTTCCACTACTCATTATCAATGGACGCCTTTCTTCCCGTACCTCGGGTACGCGGGGCTGGATCCGGCGCCTCTATGTCGGCTGTCTTCAGTCTGTGACCGCTGTTCTGGCTCGAAGCGAGCAGGATGCCGATGCCTATATCCAGCTGGGGGCAGCTCCGGAACGGGTGCAGACTCTCGGCAACATCAAATTTGCCCCGCCACCTGAGCACGGGCAGACTGAGCCCGTCGAGTTGGGCCGGCCCTATCTGTTGGCTGCATCCACCCATGATGATGAAGAGCGCCAACTGGCTGCTGTCTGGCAGGGGCTGGAGCGTGGTGCCCACCTCCTGGTCATCGCCCCCCGTCATCCTGGACGGAGGGAAGCGATCCTGCAGGAGTTGCGGTCGTTGAAGATGGAGGTGGCCGTGCGCAGCCGGGGAGAGCCGGTAACCGTTACTACGGAGATCTATCTTGTCGATACGCTGGGGGAGATGGAGGGGTTTATGGCGGGTGCCCGGCTGGTGTTTATGGGTGGTTCGCTGGTGGCGCGGGGGGGACACAATATTCTGGAACCGGCGCGCCTGGGCAGGCCGATCCTGTTTGGTCCGCATATGGACAATTTTCGCCAGGAGAGTGCACTGTTGCTGCAGGAAGAAGCGGCGCTTCAGGTGGATACGGTTGATGAGCTGGCGTCTGTTCTGCAATGGGCTTTGGATGGCAAAGTGTCGATCGAGCGTCTGGGTACCAATGCCCGGCGGGTTATGAGCCGTCAGGGGAATGTGTTGGAACGTTATCTGGAGGTGATTGGGCATTACTGCAATAGGGAGTAGTGCTTCAGGGTATCTCAAAAATGCACTTTTTCCGCGATAGCGGCATCCGCCCCCGCCCCGTGCCCGAATCCTCATGTATTCCCCTGTACACTGCGGTTCCCCGCAATTGCTCCATGCGTTGCTCTCGATTCTGGCTTCCTGCTTTGTTCTACCTCGTCCATCCATGGGTTCGTACCTTCCTGTGTCCATGCAGTCGTGCGCGCGGGACTTCCTTGCTCTCGCGAAAAAATTACTGTTTTCAGAGATGCCTTTCATTCGCGCCAACCTGCCAGCAAGGCCTGCCAGCCATCATCATCAAAGTAGAACCGGGGGTGTTGGCGCGAGAGTTTATCCAGTGAGCGGTGCAGGCGGGTGAGGTTGCCCTGTTGCCAGTTGCTGTTGTCCGTGCGGATCCCCCCCTTGTCGAAGTCGATGAGATGGAATTTCCCTGTGGGGTCCAGCAGGATGTTATGGGCGTTGAGGTCGGCATGGTACACCCCCCGTTTGTGGAAACGCTGGATGCATTTGCCTGCATCGTGCCACTCTCCTTCGTTCAGCGGGGCGGTCTGCAACCGTTGTGACAGCGGTTGGCCGTATTCAATACGCCGGGTGATCAGATCGGCCTGGTAGAATGGCCCGCGGGTTATCACTCGGGCTGCCGCTGGCCGGGGAACCGGCAGATTCAGCTCAACCAGTTTCGCTAGCAGGTGCCATTCGCGCCAGGCGCGGCTTTGTGACAGGGGGGATCGCAGGTAGCGGTCTCCCAGCAGGATAGCAATCCGACCGCCGCGGCGATAGTGACGCAGTACGTATTGCTCTCCTTCCAGCTCGATAAAATGGGTGGTACCGCGCCCCTCTGCCGAACCGCGCAGCGCGCCGGCCTGTTTCAGTTGCCGGGGTTCAAACAGGTGGGGTCCGGCATTGGGTAGAAGCTCCGCATCGTAGAGAATGTGCTGCGTACCACACTGCTTTTCGGTAGGATTCATTCAAGAGGTCCAAAAAGGGAAGAGATTATTGTTCATCAGTCGATCCAGTCTGCTGCCGTTTGCATCGGCCCCCGATAGTTTGTGTATTCTGCGCTTGTCTGCCGTTGGGGATATCTGCCACACCCTGCCGGTGGTACGCAGTATCCAGCGTCAGTGGCCGGAAACCCGTATTACCTGGGTCATCGGCAAGCTCGAGGCTGGTCTGGTGGGTGATATCCCTGGTATAGAGTTTATCATCTTCGACAAGAGCCGCGGGTATCGGGCCTATGCCGATCTGCGCCGTGTCATGCGCGGGCGCCGTTACGAAGCCCTGTTGCAGATGCAGGTGTCACTGCGCGCCAGTATCGCCAGCCTGTTGATTCCAGCTCCTGTCCGGCTCGGCTTCGACCGGGCGCGCGCCCGGGATTTTCAGTGGTTGTTTACCAACGCACGTATCCCCACCCGATCCCGCCAGCACGTCATGGATGGTCTGTTCGGTTTTGCCGAGACGCTGGGGGTGTCGGATCTGACCCCGGTCTGGGATATTCCTGTTCCCGCCGAGGCTGCCGGTTTTGCCCGCAAATGGATCTCTGATAAAGAGCAGACCCTGGTTATCAGTCCCTGCTCCAGCAACCGAGTTCGCAACTGGCGCAACTGGAGCGCCGAGGGTTATGCCCGTGTGGTGGATCATGTTGCGGAAAGATACGGGATGAAGAGTCTGCTTACCGGCGGCCCCACTCAGCTGGAGCAGGAGTACGGTGAGCAGATTTGCGCGCTGGCGCAGCATACCCCGGTCAATCTTGTTGGCAAGACCAGCCTGAAACAGCTGCTGGCCATTATTCAGCGCGCTACGGTGCTTATCTCTCCGGATTCCGGTCCGGCCCATATGGCCACCACCGCAGGTACGCCGGTGATCGGACTCTATGCCACCTCCAATCCGGATCGTACCGGTCCCTGGCTGAGCCGGCAGTGGGTGGTGAACAGGTATCCCGAGGCATTGCGGGAGGAGCTGGGCATGGATGTCGAGCAGGCTCCCTGGGGTAAACGGGTGCGCAATCCCGAGGCTATGCAGAGGATCACTGTCGAGGATATTCAGGAAAAACTGGAGCAGATAATGGCGGAGGTGGGGCTTGGTTGTCCCGGCAACGGTTGAGATTGGTGCCAGGTTTCCAGAGCACTGTTTCCCGTTGGAAGGGGAGTGAGTGGCGACTCTGAGATACGTTGTATGGTATAGTTAGAAGTATCAAGCAACAGCACTGTTTTACAAATCTCTGACGTCTCCCGATGTTATCGTCGCACGCCAAAATTTCTCCCGACTCTCATCCAGGTTCCTCCTCTTCTGGCCGTGCTGCGCTACTGCGCTGGGCCGGATGGTTTTTTCTGGGCAACGCGGGTATCGCGCTGCTGATTTCGCTGCGTTACCTGGGGGCAGTTCGCCTTCCCGATGGGGAGTATGCGCTGCTGTTTAGTGTGCTGGCGTTTATCGGCCATTTCGCCTCGCTGGGGTTCATCGGGGCGTTGCTGCTTTTTCTGCCCATTTTGATTCTGCCTTACCGGAGGCTGGCCTTTTTCCTTGGTATCGTCCTGGCCACGCTGTTCATTCTCGGGATCACCATTGATACCTTTATCTTCAGCCAGTACCGCTTTCACCTGAACGGCATGGTACTGAATCTGCTACTGGGTGGAGCTGCCGAGGAGATCTTTACCTTCTCCGGGATTATGTGGGGAATCGCACTGCTGTTCCTTGTGGCTCTGGTTGCTGCCGAATGGTGGCTGGCGCGGAGTGTGTGGCGTTTCGTACAGGCTACTCCGGGGCGTCCGCATGGCTATCTGGTGGGTTCCATTTTGTTTACAGTGTTTCTGGCCCAGAACATCATGTATGCTTGGGCCGATGCCACCTCCTATACCCCTATCACCAAGCAGATCCGGCTTTTGCCAGCTTACCAGCCGCTCACCGCCAAGCGCTGGTTTGTGAAGCATGGCTGGGTGGATCTCGATGCCAGACCGGTGCTCTCCCGTATCGATAAATCCAGCAGCCTGGATTACCCTAAGCACCCCTTGCGCTGTGAGGCTTCCGCCAAGCCGTTGAACATCCTTTATCTCGTTATCGATTCGTGGCGTTTTGACGCGATGACCGAGCGCATTACGCCCAATGTCCACCGGCTGGCGCAGGAGAGTCTGGTGTTCGAAGATCACTACAGTGGCGCCAACTCCACCCGCACCGGCATATTTACTCTGTTCTATGGTCTGCCTGGAACCTACTGGCACGCCATGCTGGCCGAGCAGCGGGGATCGGTATTCGTAGAGCAGTTGATGGCACTGGGCTACCGTCTGGGGATTTTCGCCAGCGCCAAGCTTTTCAGCCCGGAGTTCGACCGAACGGTATTCGCTGCAGTGGAGGATCTGCGGGTGCGCTCCAGTGGAGATACGCCGCGGGAGCGGGATCAGAACATCACCGACGAATTCATTGATTTCCTGGATGGTACTGAACAGCCCTTTTTCGGTTTCCTGTTTTATGATTCACCGCATGGCTACGACTTTCCGCCCGACTATCCGCTGGTATTCCAGCCCAGTTGGGGAGCGGTGAACTACCTGTTGCTCGACAATGACTTCGACCGTACGCCGTTTTTCAACCGCTACAAGAATTCGGTCCACTATGTGGACAGTCTGGTGGGGCGGGTGTTCAAGCGGCTGGAGCATAGGGGAATGCTGGAGAAAACTGTCATTGTCATCACCGGTGACCATGGGCAGGAGTTCAATGATAACAAGCTCAACTACTGGGGACACAACAGTAACTTCTCTCCCTGGCAGACCCGCGTGCCGCTGGTGATACACTGGCCCGGAAAAGAGCCGCGCCATATCCGGCACCAGACCAGCCACTTCGACATCACTCCCACCATGATGCATGATATATTGGGGTGCAGTAATGAGATGCAGGAGTACAGCAGCGGCAAGCATCTTTTCGAGGACGAACCGGAGCCCTATCTGCTGCTTAGCAGTTACGGCCAGTTTGCGGTAATGGAGCCGGATCGCATCACCGTGGTGGATGAGTTCGGTAACGTGGACATTCTGGGGCAGGATTACCGTGAAATTCCTGGCGCTGCTTTGCCCACGGAACGGATGCGTTCAGTTATGGAGGAGATGAGCCGGTTTTATGCTCGTTGACGTGATGCTGCCGGTACGCCCATGGTTCTTTCATACTATCTGATCAAGCATCCCTACAGCGTGATTTGGCATTTGAAGCGCTGGTTGGGGAAGGGCGAAGGCGTCGTGCTCTACTGCGCCAATACGCTGGACTATCATATATTTGCCCCAATACAGAAACATCTCAAACCGTTGCCGGTTGTTGCCAGGAACAGGAAGGCTCAGCAGGAGTTGCGTGCTATCGGAGTGGAGGCTTCGCGTCTTCCCTGTTTCCCGGAAGGGGTTATCATGTGCCGGCAGGCGGCGTATCGGTTTCCTGCGAAGGCCATCGTGAAGATCGGCGTGAGTCATGGTGCCTACAATTTCAAGCCATTTGCCAGCGCCGAAAGCCACAATTTGCTGGACTGCTACTTCATGACCAGCAGTACCGATGTGGAAAATGCCCGTAAGGCGGGTATTCGCAGCGCCGTTGCCGTGGGTTATCCGAAACTCGATCCTGCATTCGATGGTACCTATGACGAGACATACCTGAACCGGCTGCGTAGTAAACTGAAACTCGATCCGGCGAAGAAAACCCTCCTGTTCACCGCAACCTGGGACAGGTCTGGACAATCCGCCATCGAACGATGGGCAGACAGGCTGGAACAGTTTACGTACCGGTACAATGTTATGGTAACGCTCCATCCCTGGACCTCTGTCCGTTTTGTTGCTGCAATCGAGAAAACTCCCGGCGTGTTCTTTATCCGTGGTTACGATATCGTGGCGCATATCATGTTGGCCGATGTCTGCATCGGTGACACCAGCTCCATTCTCGGTGAGTGTTGTGCTCTGGACAAACCGATTATCAGTTTCAAAGTTCCTCCCGGAAAACGGACCGTCTCCCATGTTCACGAGATGATTCGGGACTTCACCCTGCAGATCGAAACCTTTTCACAACTGGAAGAGGCCATTCAACAATGCCTTGATTCCCCTTGGGAAAAACAGGCTCAGCGGGCTGCCGCCAACCAGATCATGTTCGACAAACTGGATGGACAGGCTGGAAAACGGGCAGCGGAGGAGATTCTGAAACGGCTTCCCCGGCTGCGCAAGGCGGCGAATTGATGCGGTACCTTCTTTTTGTGACCAAACTCTACGGTTATGCCATTGCCCGGCCTGTGCAAGAGGCGGCACTTCGTCGCGGAGACGAGGTTGCCTGGTTCGTTTTTGGTGTAGATGCCGGTCATCTTCGTGATTCGGAAAAACGATTGCAGAGTGTTGTGGAGGTGATGGGCTATCATCCGGATGCCGTGTTTGCATGCAGTAACTGGGTGCCCGATTTTTTTCCTGGTGCCAAGATCCAGCTGTTTCACGGCTTCAATGCCCAAAAGCGGAATGGAGATGTGGGGCATTTTCGCATTCGTGGTTGGTTCGATCTGTATTGTACTCAGGGTCCCAGTACAACGCCTGTATTTCAAAAGCTGGCGCTACGGCACGCTCATTTCCATGCCATCGAGACCGGCTGGCCAAAAATGGATCCGCTTTTTCAGCAAGAAAATCTGTTGGAGTTTCGTGGAAACGGTGGAATTGACCGTCCTGTTGTTCTCTATACATCCACTTTCAGCCGACAGCTCACGGCAGCACCGTATTTACGGGATACCATTGCGCAGTTGTCAAAAAAGGGGCGTTGGCACTGGCTGGTCAACCTGCATCCTAAGATGGATCCTGCCATCGTGGCTTCATACAGGGAGATGGCGGGGGAGAATCTGACCTTCGTTGAAACGGACAATGTCATCCCCTTGCTTAAGGCGGCTGACGTTATGGTGTCCGACACTTCATCCATCATATTTGAGTTCATGCTTCAGGAGAAGCCGGTGGTTACCTTTCGACATCGGCGTCCTGGGCCTCATCTTCTGGATATTCAGAGAGCCAGTGAGCTGGAAGAGGCAATTGAAATCGCGCTTGCCCGTCCCGCAAAGCTGATGACCGAAGTGCGCCGGTATTCCGACTGGCTTCACCCATACCGGGATGGCAGATCTGCGGAGCGGGTACTGGACGCCACGGAAGGATTTCTCCACGGGGAATATGGGAAGCTTGAAAGGAAACCTTTGAACCTTTGGCGCAAACTGGCTATACGTCGTGAGCTGGGTTACTATCGGTGGTGACTTCTGCTCAGTGAGGCCGTGAACGCGTATTGAGACGGGCTTCACGGCGCAGTGCCCAAAGGGCGGCATATTTATTGAAGGCTCCCTGGGCGTAGGTCACCGCTACGACGAACCCCGGTGCTCCGTCCAGGAATCCGAGGCGAAAGAGATAGATCTGGATAAAGGTCAACACCGAGCGTAACGCCGCTCCTGGCAGGCCGCCGCCCCATCTCCCGGTTGCAAACCGCTTCTGTCCACCCAGCCATGCGTATTTTGCGCTTTTTTGCAGGGCGTGGCCGTAGTTGCGATGAGTATAGTGCAGCAAACGTCCTCTCAGGATTCCCGTCTTCCCCGGCGGGAGCACCACGTGCTCATGTACCTGGGCATCGGTAAAGTGTGCGCCCTCGCGTCTGAAGAGACGCAGTGGCGCGCGGGCGCTGCGTCCAAAGTCCAGTCGTTTGCCGTAGACCACTACCGCCCACGGCAGGCGATAGGCGATATACTCGGGACGTTCCCCGAGGGCTGCGTCGATGTCGTGGCGCAATTCGGGCGTCACCCGCTCGTCGGCATCGATGGAGAGCACCCAGTCGCAGCCGGCCTTCTCCAGTGCGCGCTGTTTCTGCGGGCCATATCCGGGCCAGTCGGTCTGGAATACCTTGTCGGTATAGCGACGGGCAATTTCCACGGTATTGTCGGTAGAGCCGCTGTCCAGCACAATGACCTCGTCGGCCCAGCCAGCGACCGATTGCAGACAGGGCTCGATGCGATCAGTTTCATCCTGAGCAATGATGATAGCCGAGAGGGTCTGTCGGCGTTCGGCGGGCGTATTGCGGTTCGTCTGGCGTTGTATCTGTACTGCTGCGAACAGTACCGCCATATAGAAGGTGAAGAAGCTCACCGGCAGGTTGCGTTCGAAGATGGCTTCCGACAATCCGAAACAGACAAAGGCCACCAGGAGCAGGATACCGGCCAGAGCCAGCTGACTGACAACGGGGTCTTTCCCCTGTCGGCGGACATCGGCAAACAGTTTGATGGGGATGGCAAACAGCAGCACAATGGCCACGAAGGCGATGAGCCCCCCGTTGGCGAGTGCCGAAAGAAACTGATTGTGTGGATGTCCCCAGTCGGCTGCTGAGGGATTGCGCACGCCGGTATCCACCAGTAGCTGCGCGTGCTCCTTGTAGTTTCCCCAGCCTACCCCGGACAGCGGATTCTCCCGGAAGATCTGCCATGCCGCTTGCCACATCTCGAAGCGTGTGCCGATGGATGTCTCGCGAATGGGGGCATCTATATCGCTGTGAAAATAACCTGAAATATTGTTTACAGTGCGTTCAACGGTGTCTTTGACCCCCGTTGCAGGAATCAGGTAGGCGGCAAGCAGCACGGCAGCCAGCAGCAGAACGGCCGTCCATCGCTGGCGGAGGGGAATATGATTCCGGGCAAACCAGAGGAACACCAGCATCAGGAAGGGGATTGCCACCCAACTGCCACGGGCATGAGCCAGCAAACTGGCCAGCAGCCCACAGAGTGCGGCCAGAATCGGTAGTGCAATCTGCCATCGGGAGCGGGAGGCAAACCACCCCAGCCCAGCCAGGGACATTACTCCCATTGCCAGTGACAGATCTCCGAAGATGATCGGATGAGTTACGCCACTGGCACGAAACCCCGGTGGCTGGCCCCACACCTCAATCAGCGCTGTAACAGCTGCAACCACGGCACCCCCGACCAGCCCGTACCAGAGCGCCGCCAGGCTGATGCCCGCACGACGCAAGAACAGGTAGGCAGGAACTGCCAGCAACAGATGGAGAAATTTGTTGAGTTTCTTGACCCCATCGTTGTCGATGCCGCCAAGCAACGTTGTGCCCAGGGCTGCCAGAAAAAAAACGCTGAATGCGAAATAGAACAGCTTCTCGTCCCGGCCCGCGGGCTCGGTTCCGTGCCTATAGAGAACCCAAAACCCTCCCAGGGCGAACAGAACCAGCCCGATACTGTCGACGGTGGCCAGTAGCAGAATAAGTGCCGGATAGAGAAATATCGCCACAGCTGCGAAGTGGCGGGCATTACCGTGGGTGGTCGATGGCATGGATGTGTCAGTTATGTATGGTGGCGGTTTATGTTTTGACAGGGTAGAACAGAAAAGTCTGCCGTTTTTGGAAATGGTGGTACCCGGTGAGCAGGTTTTTCATGGTGCCGCTATGATAACGCTCCTTGGCGGTGGCGGCAAAGCTGGCTAGTAGCCATTTACGGGCTGAAACATTCGGCCGGGGTGCAGCAGGGAGTTTTGCCGGAGATGCGTCAGGTTGGCAATGGAGGGGATCAGGTGTTATTTGGCGGCTGGATGACCAGCTTTTGTCCGGGCATCAATGGTGAGCTTGCAGTGATCGCATTCCATTCTGCCAATTGGGTAATGGTTACGCGGTAGCGCCTTGCCAGTTCCCACAAAGTGTCGCCATTTGCAACGGTGTGGGTGCTTATCTGATTGGCGCCTGGCGTGACGGGTGAGGTTCGTCTGGTATGCAGTGATGGGGCTCCCGCAATATCGACCTTGAGTTTGTCTCCCGGATGAATGATGGAGCTGCGCAGTTCGTTGGCTTTCACCAGTGCTACTACAGTTGTACCGTACCTTCGGGCAATGCTGCCCAGGTTTTCACCCGAGGCAACAGTGTGATAGAACCAGCCCGTTCTTTCGTCGGAAGGCAGTTGGGAGAGAGCCCATTTAAAGCGGGCAGCCTTGTTGATCGGTAACAGCAGGTCATGTGGTCCGTCCGGTGGTGTAACCAGGCGGTTAAACCCCGGATTAAGTTGCCGGAACTCGTCAATGGATAGTTGTGCAAGTCTTGCTGCCACGGTCAAGCTGATCTGACTATCAATCCGGAGCCGGGTCAGGTGCGGCTCGTTGGGGATTTTTTTCAGCGAAACGTCATAAAACTCCGGATCCCTGACTATTGCGGAGATAGCCAGCAGTTTGGGGATATAGTGGCGTGTTTCTTCCGGCAGCAGGGGGCGGATGGACCAGAAATCACCAGACTTCCCGCTCTTTCTAGCTGTTCGTATGGCTCGCTCGACTGTGAAGCCGCCGGAGTTGTACGCGGCAAGCGCAAGTAACCAGTCGTTATCAAGGCGCTCGTAAAGATCCTGCAGAAAATCCAGTGCAGCGTGAGTAGATGCATGGATATCACGGCGGCCATCATACCACTCATTCTGTTTCAGGCCGTAATGTTTGCCAGTACTGGGGATGAACTGCCATATTCCGGCAGCGCCACTTCGCGAATAGGCAAACGGCCGGTAATCACTTTCCACCACCGGTAGCAGGGCAATTTCGGTGGGCATGCCCCGTTTCTCAACCTCTTCCAGCACGAAATGCAGATAGGGTGCGGACTGTTCAACAACACGATCCATGTGATATTGGCGCTGCCTGTACCAGCTCAATGTTTTTGGGAGGGTGTCATGCGTATAGTCGGAGAGCTGAAATCCTGCGCGAATACGATCCCAAAGATCGTCGGGAAACCACTCCTCGGTAACAGAAGGAGTGCTTGCTTTCGCTCGTTGGGTTATCTCTTCCGGTTGTAATGCGCTATCTACTCCAGCTGTTGATGATAGGTTTGCCAGTGTTTGAGGCACAGGGAGATTGAGTTCTACATGGCGCGGGGGATTCTGGCTGCAACTGACTGTGACGAAAGCCATCAGGGTGGCAACAATTGCTTTTGTGGAGTACATGGAGGCTAATGGTATTTGAGCCTGCGCCATGGGTCAAACTGATTCACCTGTTAAGAAATTAATGATATATCGGTTAATCTGCGCAGTCTCTCCAGTACCGCAGTGCTGAAAACACCTCTTCGGTACTGTTTAGGGCATGACCGGCAAAGCGTTCGGTTGAATTGACGACCTCCTTCGTATTGCAGCGCAAAAATGGATTGGTTCGTTTTTCCTCCGCCAATGTTGAAGGTACGGTAGCGGCTCCCGTGCTTCGGAGCTGACGGGTTTTTTTCAGCCGTTGAACGACTGCGCTGTTTCCCGGTTCTACCATTCTGGCGAAAAGCAGGTTCTCTTCTGTGTATTCGTGGGCACAGTAGATAAGCGTTTCGTCCGGCAGGGCGGCGATTTTTTCCAGGGAGTGAAACAACTGTTTTGCCGTTCCATTAAAAATCTTTCCACAACCCGCGGTAAACAGAGTATCACCGCAAAACAGCAGGCCGTGACCGTAAAAGCCGATATGTCCTGCCGTATGTCCCGGAATATCCAGTACCCGGAAGTCGGCTGCAATGGCGTCCAGGTGAAGATGTATTCCTTCTGCCACGGGATGGCTCAATGTCGGAACGAATTCGTTGGCGGGGCCATAGACGGGAATATCATATTCTGCAACGAGTCCGGCTATTCCGTCTACGTGGTCATAGTGGCAGTGGGTGATCAGGATGGCGGCAGGTTCCAGGTTGTTGGTAGCCACAGCCTCCTGTACCGGCCGGGCATCTCCCGGGTCGACGATAACCACATGCCTGCCGCCTTTATTCCGGAGCAGCCAGATGTAGTTATCCTTTAGTGCGGGTAGTGCGGTTATTTTCGGCATGAGCAGTTATAGTATACCTTTTTCGTAACGGTTTTCCCGGTATTACCAAAAACAATGAATAATCAACAAGGTTATGAGGCTGCGGTGCGGATATGGCGTCGTCTGCGTGCTTGGTTCCAGCTTCCTGCCGGGCGATTGCTGCTGGAGCAGGAGCGTGCGCAGATGGAGTCCATACTCCCGGATCTCTTCGGGTATTACCTTCTGCAAGTGGGCCATCCCGGCCGGGTTGATATGTTGTCGGCGAGCCGTATTCGTCACAGTATAATAATGTCACTGGAGCCGCGGGCCAGGACAGGGGGGGCGAATCATGTGGATCTCTTTGGTCAGGCAGATGCATTGCCATTTGCTACGGAGAATCTGGATGTGATTGTTTTACCACATGTTCTTGAGTTTTCACCGAACCCGCATCAGGTGTTGCGGGAGGTTGACCGCACCTTGGTGCCCGAGGGGCATGTGGTTGTTACCGGATTCAACCCCTGGAGCTTGTGGACATTGTGGCGCTGGATAGGGTGGCGGCGCAGAAATCCGCCCTGGTCGGGGCATTTTTACAGTTCTGCCAAGGTACAGGACTGGTTAGGCCTGCTGGGTTTCGATATTCTGATGACGCGCTCTTTTGTTTACTATCCACCTGTTCAGCATGGTGCGCTGATACGGCGCTTGCGGTTGTTTGAGCATCTGGGCAGGCGTTTCCAGCCTTTTTGGGGAGCGGTATATGTTCTGGTGGCCAAGAAGCGGGTGGCGACTTTGACCCCCATTACCCCCCGCTGGCGTCTTCGTGGCAAACTGCTGCCAGGAGGAGTTCCTGAACCAACGGTGCGCAGTAATTGCTCCGTACAAACAATGAAACAGTATGACTGAAACAGTGAATATTTTTACCGATGGCGCCTGCAAGGGCAATCCCGGGCCCGGTGGATGGGGTGCCGTGTTGCGTTACCGCGGAAAAGAGAGGGAGCTGTGGGGAGGGGAGCCTGAAACCACCAACAACCGCATGGAGTTGATGGCGGCAATTGTGGCCCTTGAGACGCTGAAGCGCTCCTGTAATGTCTCCCTTACTACTGACTCCCGCTATGTCCAGAAAGGGGTGACTGAGTGGATGGAAAACTGGAAGCGGCGCGGCTGGAAAACGGCAAACAGGCAGCCCGTTAAAAATATTGATTTGTGGCAACGTCTGGACAAGGCAGTTGCCCGTCACAAGGTGGATTGGCACTGGGTCAGGGGGCATACCGGGCATCCTGAAAATGAGCGGGCCGATGCACTGGCCAATCGGGCCATTGAAGAGATGAGGAACGGCTAATGCGGCAAATTGTACTGGACACCGAAACCACCGGACTGGAACCAAAGGATGGGCATCGAATCATCGAGATTGGTTGCGTGGAGCTGGAGCGGCGCCGCCTGACCCGAAATAACTACCATCAGTATCTGCAGCCGGATCGGGAGATTGATGCCGGTGCGGTGGAGGTGCACGGGATCACCAACGAGTTTCTCGCTGACAAGCCTCGTTTTGCTGATATTGCAGAGGATTTCCTCAGTTATATAAAAGGTGCGGAGCTGATTATCCATAATGCGCCTTTTGACGTCGGTTTCATCAACCATGAACTGCGTCTGTTGGGTTCCGGGTATGGCCAGCTGGAGGAGTACTGCAGTGTGCTGGATACGCTGGTGGTGGCGCGCAAGCTGCATCCAGGCCAGCGGAACAGTCTGGATGCCCTGTGCAAACGCTATCAGGTAGACAACTCCCAGCGAGATCTGCATGGTGCCCTGCTCGATGCCGAGATCCTGGCCGATGTCTATCTGCTGATGACCGGAGGGCAGACCAAACTGGCCCTCAGTAGTGAAGAGCAACAGGCCGGGAGCGGCAAAAAGAGTGACGAGGGTTTGCGGCGTCTTGCAGAAAACCGCCCGGCGCTCAAGGTGCTTCGCGCCAGCGAAGAAGAGCGGCACCGGCATGATGAGCGGTTGCTCGCTATTGATAAATCCTGTGGTGGAGAGTGTGTATGGCGCCGAGTGGATGCCTGAACAGGTGCACTGAATAACGCAGGCTGAATGGATCTGCATTCAGCCTGCGTTGTCGCGGCATGCTATTTTTTGGTCTTGGTAATGGTTGCTTTCTCCACAATCAGCGGATAGAGATAGCCAGAGCCAAAATCGAGATCCACGGTGACAGTACCGACTACTGTAACCTCATCACCAACCTCTGCTGTCTGGTCGCTGGTGATAGTGAGGTCATTACTTCCCTCCTTGCCACTGCCATCCTGCAGGTGAATGAAATTCCGGTTCATAATGCCGTTGTTGACCTTTACTACTTTCCCTTGTAACTGCACCTGCTGGCCTTTGAGCTTGTCTTTCTCCTGATACAGCTCCGCTATGCTCTTTTGCACCGGGTCGGCAGCTGATGCCGCCAGAGGGGCGAGGCAGAGCAGACCGCCCAGCAAACTGATAACTATTCGATTCATAAATAACTCCGGGGGTTGATGTGGTTACGAATTCTGATTTTAACAGGAGTGGCTGCCGTTGGCACTTGTTCCGGAAGAAGCAGGTGTAGCGAAAATTGTCATTATGGCTGATTTTGCACAGACTGTTTCCGGCTTCTGGTTCATTACTTTTTAACTGATAGGCGCTTGCGAATATTATTGTGGTCTGGTATTGATTGTAAGACAGTGGGTAGTACCCTTAAAAAAACAGCGATTTTCGCGAGAGCAAGGAAACCCCGTAAAGAATCGCAGTGTTATGAGGTAATACATGAGGATTCGGGTACGGGACTAATGCCGCTATCGCGGAAAAAGGACATTTTTTAGGTGCCCGAATGATAAACGAGCGAGGCTGATGTTGATGACAATGCGACTGGATTATAAGGAAAAGCGCAATTTTACCCGTATGGAAGTGGAGTGTGTAGTGGATTACAAGCTGCCAGATGCGACCGAAATGCAGCAGGCCGCAGGACATAACCTGAGTGCAGGTGGTGTGCGTTTCGAAACGGAGGAGGAGATAGTCATGGGGACTGTGCTGGAGATCGTGATTTCTCCGCAGCAGAAATTGACACCACCACTGGAGGCTACTGCTGAAGTGGTTCGGGTAGAGTCTTCCGCTGATGGCAGGTGTATAGTCAGCTGCCAGTTTCACCAGTTAAAAAGCTGATGGACAAGGTTCAGCACCTGGCTTGCCGGCTGGGTGAGCAGTTGTTACAGAAACAGATGATGATGGCTGCGGCCGAGTCCTGCACGGGTGGCTGGATTGCCAAGATTATTACCGATATTCCGGGAAGTTCCCGCTGGTTTGAGCGCGGCTTTGTCACCTACACTAACATCGCCAAGCAGGAGATGCTGGGCGTCAGCGCCGAGATGCTGGAAGCGTATGGTGCGGTAAGCGAACCGACGGTGCAGGCAATGGCTCAAGGTGCGTTGGCGCATAGTCATGCGCAGCTCTCCGTAGCAGTCAGCGGTATTGCGGGGCCGGGTGGAGCGACACCCGGCAAGCCGGTTGGCACGGTCTGGTTTGCCTGGGCTCTAGCTGGTGGGGCAGTAGAGACCTACATGGAGTGCTTCAGCGGGGATCGTGAAGCGGTACGCCAGAAAGCCGTATGGGTCGCCCTGGAAGGGCTGCGGGATGTCGCAGGATAAGCGGCAGCGTCTGTTTTTCGCACTGTGGCCTGACGAGACGTTGCGGCGGCAGCTGAAACAGCTGCTGGTAAAGAAGCCGTTTCAGGCTATTGGTGCCCGGCCGGTTCCGCCGGAAAATTTTCATATTACCTTGCGCTATCTGGGTTCCCTTCCCGAGTCGCAGCGGCAGTGTGCTGAACGTGTTGCCGACAACATTCATGCCGATAGTTTTCAGCTTGTACTGGATCAGGTTGGTTACTGGCGCGATTCCGGAGTTGTCTGGCTGGGTGCAAGCAATGCTCCTCTAACACTGTTCAATCTCGTCAAAGCGCTTGAAACCGGACTGGAGTCGTGTGCTCTGGAGCCGGAGTCCCGCTTTTATCAGCCGCATCTTACCTTTCTGCGCAAGGCCTGTCCGGATGCTTTGCCATCAACAATTACCCCTATTGTCTGGCAGGCGGATCGCTTTGTTCTGGTGCATTCTGTTACTCTGCCAGAGGGCGTACAGTACAAAGTAGTACGCAGCTGGAGTTTGTCCGGATAATATGGTTGGTCGATTGGTGGAACTGTGAAATAATTGACAGATCATAACTACCCGGCTTGCTCTTGAAACGCGCCATCTCAGCGTTGGAAAATGGTTGTTTACCCTTGTAAACGTCCGTTTTCCGCCTTGATCTGGTCCGTTCTGGAAGCAATTCGGGCAGTTACACGACTTTACCACTCGCTGAGTAGGGTTATAATCGAGGTTACAGCAATGGATGACAACAGGAAAAAGGCGCTGAGCGTGGCACTCAGCCAGATTGAAAAGCAGTTTGGCAAGGGTTCAGTAATGCGCATGGGTGATTCGGGGGCGCTGCATGATGTAGAAGCGATCTCCACCGGCTCACTGGGACTGGATATTGCGCTCGGGATTGGCGGGGTGCCCAAAGGTCGTGTAGTCGAGATCTACGGGCCGGAATCCTCCGGCAAGACCACACTTACCCTGCAGATTATCGCCGAGTCGCAAAAGACCGGGGGCACCTGTGCCTTTGTTGACGCGGAACATGCCCTGGATCCTGTTTATGCTGAAAAACTTGGTGTTGATATCGACAACCTGCTGGTTTCCCAGCCGGATACCGGCGAGCAGGCACTGGAGATTACCGACATGCTGGTGCGTTCCGGCGCGGTGGATGTTGTCGTGGTGGACTCGGTGGCGGCGCTGACCCCCAAGGCCGAGATCGAAGGGGATATGGGCGACTCCCATATGGGGCTGCAGGCGCGGCTGATGTCCCAGGCGCTGCGCAAACTCACCGCCAACATCAAGCGCTCCAATACCCTGGTGATCTTCATCAACCAGATCCGGATGAAGATCGGGGTGATGTTTGGAAATCCAGAGACCACCACCGGCGGCAACGCGCTCAAGTTCTACGCCTCGGTGCGAATGGATATCCGTCGCATCGGTGCCATCAAAAAGGGTGACGAAGTGATCGGCAACCAGACCCGCGTCAAGGTGGTAAAAAACAAGGTGGCGCCACCTTTCAAGCAGACCGAATTCGAGATCCTGTATGGCGAGGGGATCTCTCGCGAAGGGGAGCTGATTGACCTCGGCGTTCAGCAGGGACTCATCAACAAGGCCGGTGCCTGGTATAGTTACAACGGTGACCGTATCGGCCAAGGCAAGGACAACGTGCGCAACTTCCTGAAGGAGAATCCGGATATTGCCCGGGAGCTCGATGACAGGATCAGGGAACAACTGCTGCCAGGCAAGGACGACGGCGCAGATAAACCGGTCGTGGAAGACAACGCATAATATTGGGTAAACGAAGAAAAGAAAGCGAGCCGCTGATCCCTCCCGGTGGGGAGAAGCGGCTGTTGCTGCATACCTGTTGTGCCCCCTGCTCCGGGGCAATGATCGAGGCTATGCGTCGTGCCGGTCTCGAGCTTACCATCTTTTTTTACAATCCCAACATTCATCCCAGACGTGAATACGAGATCCGCAAGGAAGAGAATATTCGTTACGCCGGGGAGCACGGTATTCCGTTCTTTGACGGGGATTATGACGTAAAGGAGTGGTTTTCGCGAGCCAAGGGGCTAGAGCACGAGCCGGAGCGTGGAGAGCGCTGCAGTCGCTGTTTCGATCTCCGTTTTGAACGCAGTGCGTTGTTTGCCCACGAAAACGGTTTCCGTTTTTTCACCAGCAGCCTGGGATTTTCGCGCTGGAAGGATCTGCAGCAGGTAAACGCGAGTGGTGAGCGGGCGGCTGCCCGTTATCCCGGTCTCGCCTATTGGACCTACAACTGGCGGAAGGGCGGCAGGCAGCAGCGTGGAATCGAGATCTCCAGAGAAAAGAACTTCTATCGCCAGGAATATTGCGGCTGCATCTATTCGCTGCGTGATATGCGGCAACGGATGCCGGGAAGCCCGGATTAGCCGATGGGGTATTCACAGGTGTCCTGTTGTTTAGTGAGATAGTGGTGAGAAACGGATTGACCGGACGATAGTAATGTTGGCTATATCTTTCGGCAGGTGCATTGCTGTTTCAGACAACACTCTTGGCAGAGTGGTTGTTTGCGGCAGTAGTGCTTCGCGTGATGCACAATCAAGGCATGGTATTCATTGAATAATTGAGTACAGTTCGGCTGTTCCTCAAGCATCTTTTCGAATTTGGTTTGCAGGGATTCATACGTGTCTTTTTGCTGAATTATTCCCAATCGTGAAAACAGGCGCCGGGTATAGGCATCGATAACAAATACCGGTCGCTCGAAAGCGTAGAGCAGAATATCATCGGCGGTTTCGGGGCCAATGCCGTTGACTGACAGCAGTGCGCTGCGTAGTTCGGGAGTCGGTTTTTTTGACAGGCTGCTCCAGCCTCCCTGATCGAGATACCAGCGGCAGTAGTTTTGCAGGCGCCGGGCCTTGATGTTGAAGTAGCCGGAGGGTTTGAGCCACCGGGCCAGCTGTTCGGGTGGTGTTGCGGTGATCTGTTCGGCAGAAAGGCAGTTGTTTTCCTGCAGGTTGGCGATTGCCTTTTCGACATTGCTCCAGGCGGTGTTCTGGGTGAGGATGGTGCCGATCATGACCTCAAAAGGGGTGTCGGCGGGCCACCACTGCTGGGGGCCGTAGTTACGATACAGGGTATCGTAGATATGTTTCATTTGCGGCGGGCAGTGCGCGGTGTCCTTGTTGCCCGGCGTTTGCCCGGGCGTGGTTTGCTGGCGTGCTGTTGTAGTCCGACCAGGTTCAACAGCTCGGCGGTCTGGTTGTCGTCCAGCTCGTCCCAGCGCCCTTGTGGCAGACCGCGGCGCAGGGTGACTGGCCCGTAACGGACTCGTGTCAGGCGGCTGACGGTCAATCCCTGGGACTCCCACAGGCGGCGTACTTCGCGGTTTCGGCCTTCGCGGATAATGACGTGATACCAGCGGTTGGCGCCGGTGCCGCCAGCGTCTCTCAGATGCTCAAACCTGGCAGGCCCATCCTCCAGTTCCACCCCCTCGCGCAGCCGTTTCAGAACCTCATCGTCAACTTCGCCCAGGATGCGGACCGCATACTCCCGTTCGATTTTACTGGAGGGGTGCATCAAGCGGTTGGCCAGTTCGCCGTTGTTGGTCAACAGCAGCAGGCCGGTGGTGTTGAGATCCAGTCGCCCGATGGTGATCCATCGGCCATTGCGCAGGCGGGGCAGGTGTTCAAACAGGCTGGGGCGACCCTCCGGATCATTGCGGGAGCAGATCTCTCCGGCGGGTTTATGGTAGGCCAGTATTCTGGTGCGATCCTGGGTGGTTTGTTCCGAAGTCAGAGCCCGACCGTCAACACGCAGGATATCCTCTTCTGTAACCCGCTCTCCCAAATGCGCTTTTTTTCCATTGACGGTAACACGCCCGGCCTGGATCCACTGTTCCATCATGCGGCGCGAACCCAGACCGGCCCGGGCCAGGACTTTTTGCAGTTTTTCACTCATTCGGGGGGGCTTTCTGGCTATCCGGGGTTGTCTGCTCTGCCGGGGGGCGGGCATCCCCATTTGGGGATGCTTGCTCCTTTTTTGTCGGCAGCGGGAGGGGGCTGCTCCAGCTCGGCGCTGATCTCGTCGAGATCACGCAGTTCGGCCAGGGTGGGAAGATCGTTCAGGCTTTTCAGGTTGAAGTGGTCGAGAAAGCGGCGTGTGGTGGCGTAGAGTCCGGGTTTGCCGGGTACGTCGCGGTGTCCTACTATGCGGATCCATTCGCGCTCCTGCAGGGTTTTGATGATGTTGCTGCTGACGGCCACGCCGCGGATATCCTCGATTTCGCCGCGGGTTATGGGTTGGCGGTAGGCGATGATGGCGAGTGTTTCCAGCAATGCCCGTGAGTAGCGCTGCGGACGCTCTTCCCACAACCGTCCTATCCAGGGGGCAAACTCCTGTCTGACCTGGAGACGAAACCCGCTGCCGGTCTCCCGCAGCTCGATGCCGCGCCCGCTGTACTCCCGATCCAGTTGCGCCAGCGCTTCGCGGATCTGTTCGCGCCCCGGGGGGGCGGACTCTTCGGCAAACAGTGCCAGCAGGCGGTCGATGGTCAGGTTTTGGCCCGCCGCCAGCAAAGCGGCTTCGATGATATGTTTGATCTGCTGCTGAGGCAGGGAGTTCTCCATGTTACGGGCGGCTGATTCACTCATCCTGGATTCCATTCGGTTTCTTCAAACAGGAAAAATTCTATATCGGGTTGCCGGATCGATAAATAGGTGGTCATGGCCTGGCCGTGGAGTTCAGGATTCATGCAGGCTATCCATGCTCTTGACATAGAGGGGGCCGTAAGGCTCGGTCTGGATTAGTTCCAGCAGGCTGTTTTTCAGTAGCTCCAGGATAGCCAGCAGGGTGACGACGACGCCGGCACGACCCTCTTCGCATGGGAATAGGCTGGGAAATTCGGTAAAACTGTCGGCGTTGACGGCGGCCAGTACCTGCGACATGCGTTCCCGTACCGAAAGCTGCTCACGTTCGATGTGGTGATGGGTGTACATATCCGCGCGCTTGAGTACTTCACTGAAGGCACGCAGGATCTCCTCCAGGCTAACCTCCGGCTCTGGCCGCGTGGTGTCCCGATCGGGGAACTGGATGACAGCTTCAAACAGATCGCGGCCCAGGCGGGGCAGGGCGTCGATATCCTCGGCGGCCTGTTTGTAGCGTTCGTACTCCTGCAGCCGGCGTACCAGTTCAGCGCGGGGATCTTCCTCGTCCTCGTTGGTTTCGGCGGGACGGGGCAGCAGCAGCCGTGATTTGATCTCGGCCAGCATGGCGGCCATGAGCAGGTACTCTCCGGCCAGTTCGAGGCGCACTTCCCGCATCAATTCCACATACTCCATATATTGGCCGGTGATTTTGGCAATGGGAATGTCCAGGATATCGAGATTCTGACGCTTTATGAGGTACAACAGCAGATCCAGCGGCCCTTCAAAGGTATCCAGGAATACTTCCAGAGCATCTGGCGGAATATAGAGATCCTTGGGCAGGTTGGTGATCGCCTCGCCCTTGACCAGAGCCAGATGGGGGCGTCTTTCCTGTCCCGCTTCCTGCTGTTTCGGGATTATCATCAGCGGTAGGTGAGTCCCATTGCCTGGCGCACCTCTTCCAGGGTCTTGCGTGCCTCTTCCCGTGCTTTTTCGCACCCTTCACGGATGATGGCGTGCACGGCGCCGGGATCGGACTCATACTCGCTGGCGCGCTGCTGGATGGGCCGGAGTTCATCGAGTACAGCGTCGATGATAGGTTTCTTGCAGTCCAGACAACCAATACCGGCGTTGCGGCAGCCTTCCTGCACCCACTGTCTGGTCTCGTCGTTGGAATAGACCTGATGCAGCTGCCAGACCGGGCATTTTTCAGGTTCGCCGGGATCGGTGCGCCGTACCCGTGCCGGATCGGTGGGCATGGTGCGCAGTTTTTTCTCGACCACATCCGGCGGATCGTTGAGGGCGATGGTGTTGCCGTAGGACTTGGACATCTTCTGCCCATCCAGCCCCGGCATCCTGGCGGATTCGGTCAACAGCGCCTGGGGTTCGGGCAGGATCACCTTTCCCTCACCATCCAGATAGCCAAATAGCCGTTCGCGATCGGCGATGGAGATGTTCTGCTGGGTTTCCAGCAGTGCACGGGCAGTGTTCAGTGCCTCGTGATCGCCCTGCTCTTGGTAGCGTTTGCGTAGATCAAAATAGAGTTTGGCGTTTTTCTTGCCCATTTTTCTGGCCGCCGCCTCTGCTTTTTCCTCGAAGTTGGGTTCCCGTCCGTAGAGGTGGTTGAAGCGGCGGGCCACTTCGCGGGTCATCTCTACGTGGGAGACCTGGTCTTCGCCCACCGGTACCACACCGGCCTGATAGATAAGGATATCGGCGCTCTGCAGCAAGGGATAACCGAGGAAACCGTAGGTGGCCAGATCCCGTTCGCGCAGCTTCTCCTGCTGATCCTTGTAGGTGGGAACCCGCTCCAGCCAGCCCAGCGGGGTGATCATGGATAGCAGCAGGTGGAGTTCGGCGTGTTCCGGTACCTGGGACTGGATGAACAGGGTGGCAGAGCCGGGATTGACCCCGGCGGCCAGCCAGTCGATGACCATATCCCAAACATTGGCGGTGATATCCCCGGGCTGTTCATAATGGGTGGTCAGGGCGTGCCAGTCAGCGGCGAAGAAAAAGCACTCATACTCGTGCTGCAGGCGTACCCAGTTTTTCAGGACGCCATGATAGTGGCCGAGATGCAGCCGTCCGGTCGATCGCATACCTGACAGTACCCGTCGTTGTTGTGCCGCAAAACCAGTCAAGAGTGACTCCTATATTCCAAACAGTACATGTAACAGCGTGTAGAACCAGTCTATGATGGGCCCCAGAACACTCCATAATACGCCGGTGGCCAACAGCAGCAGGATGATCATGAAGCCGTAGGGTTCCAGGCGTCCTACCTGCCATGCCATTGGTCCCGGCAGGATTGAGGTAAGAATGCGGCCACCATCCAGTGGCGGGATGGGGACCAGATTCAGCACCATCAGCACAAGGTTGAACAGGATTCCAAATGTGCCCATCAAAATGAGCGGCAGGCCGAGTGGCCCTGCACCGAGCAGGAAACCGATTTTTGCAATCATCGCCCACAAGATTGCCATCAGCAGATTGGACAACGGGCCGGCCAGGGCGACAAGCGCCACGTCCCGCTTGGGGTTACGCAGATTCTCCCAGGTTATTGGTACCGGCTTGGCCCAGCCAAATACGAACGGTGGTGTACCTGCCACCTTGCTGAGTATGATAAGCATGATTGGCAGCAACACAGTGCCAAACGGATCGATGTGACGTATCGGGTTGAGGGTCAGCCGGCCCATCATCTTGGCGGTGGGATCACCGAGCTGGAGTGCTACCCAGCCGTGGGCAACCTCGTGTACCGTGATGGCGAACAGCAGCGGCAAGACCGCGACGGCGATAAGTTGAATCAGCGTTAAATCCTGCATCGCGGAATTATAACCGTTTTTGGGTCCGGGATGCCTTGTTGCCAGATATATTGGGGGAAAATTATATTTTGAAGGGAGATATGTCTCCGGCTCCCTCACGGATTACCTGAGGTATGTCGCCGGTCAGATCCACCACTGTGGTGGGTTCGAAACCACAGAAACCACCATCGATCACCAGATCCACGTCATGTTCCAGAAGCTCCCTGATCTCGTAGGGATCGGTGTGCGGCAGCTCTTCGCCCGGGAGAATCAGGGTGGTGCTCATCAGGGGTTCGCCCAGCTCTCTCAGCAGCGCCTGCGCGATGGAGTTGTCAGGTACACGCAGTCCAATGGTTTTGCGTTTTGGATGCAGCAGACGGCGGGGGACTTCGCGGGTGGCTTCGAGAATAAAGGTATAGGCACCGGGAGTATGAGCCTTGAGCAGGCGGTAATTGCTGTTGTCCAGCCGCGCATAGGTGGCAATTTGGGACAGATCGCTGCATACCAGCGTGAGGTGGTGACGATCGTCGAGGCGGCGGATTTGGCGGATGCGGGTTACGGCCTGTTTGTCTCCCAGATGGCATCCCAGTGCGTAACCGGAGTCGGTTGGGTAGACAATCACCCCGCCTTTACGAATGATCTCGACGCTGTGGACAATGAGTCGCTGCTGGGGGTTGTCCGGATGGATATGAAAAAACTGGCTCATGGGTTTACTTCGCTATGGTGGAGTGCAGGGTACACTGTATCTGTATCTTGGACAGTGTACCTTGTACTCCGGTTCTGGTTGCCCGGGTTAATAGTATCTGTGATCAGGTTTGTTTGCCGGTGCGGATACGATTCCGGATCAGATCATCCACCACTTCCGGATCTGCCAGGGTTGAGGTATCACCCAGGTTGTCCAGTTCGTCTGCGGCGATCTTGCGAAGGATGCGGCGCATGATTTTGCCGGAGCGGGTCTTGGGCAGGGCAGGTGCCCACTGGATAATATCCGGTGAGGCAATGGGGCCGATCTCTTTGCGCACCATCTGGATCAACTCCTGGCGCAGCGCTTCGTTGGGTTCAATGCCTTTCACCAGGGTGACATAGGCGTAGATCCCCTGTCCCTTGATCTCATGCGGATAGCCCACAACGGCGGCTTCAGCGACCGCTTCGTGCAGTACCAGGGCGCTTTCGATTTCAGCAGTGCCCAGGCGGTGGCCGGAGACGTTGAGCACATCATCCACCCGGCCGGTGATCCAGTAGTCGCCATCGGAGTCGCGGCGGGCGCCATCGCCACTGAAGTACATGCCGGGATAGGTTTTGAAGTAGGTGTCGATGAAGCGCTGGTGATCGCCGTACACCCCACGCATCTGACCGGGCCAGGGATGGGTCATCACCAGATCCCCTTCACACTCCCCCTCCAGAACCGTGCCACTTTCATCCACAATGGCGGGTGATACGCCAAAGAAGGGGCGTGTGGCGGAGCCGGGCTTGAGCCGGGTGGCACCGGGCAGGGGACTGATCATGATGCCGCCGGTCTCGGTTTGCCACCAGGTATCCACGATGGGGCAGCGCTGTTCACCGACCACGCGGTAGTACCACTCCCAGGCTTCGGGGTTGATGGGTTCGCCAACGCTGCCCAGCAGGCGCAGATCCTTGCGGGAGGTTTTTTTAACCGGTCCGTCCCCTTCTCGCATCAGGGCGCGAATGGCGGTGGGTGCAGTATAGAAAATGTTGACGTTATGTTTGTCGCACACCTGCCAGAAGCGTGAGGCGTCCGGCCAGGTGGGTACTCCCTCGAACATCAGGGTGATGGCGCCATTGGCCAGCGGGCCATAGACGATATAGCTGTGACCGGTAATCCAGCCTACATCGGCGGTACACCAGTAGATGTCGCCATCGTGGTAGTCGAAGATGTATTTGTGGGTGATGGCAGAGTAGAGCAGGTAGCCGGCGGTGGTGTGCAGTACCCCTTTGGGCTTGCCGGTGGAGCCGGAGGTGTAGAGGATAAACAGCGGATCTTCGGCATCCATCCATTCCGGTTCACATTCAGCCGGAGATTCAGCCATCGCCTGGTGATACCAGACATCACGTCCCTCATGCCACTGGATGTCGCCACCGGTGTTCTGCACGGTCAATACGGTGCGTACGTTGGGGCAGCCTGACAGCGCCTTGTCCACGTTGTTTTTCAGCGGGGTGGTGCGCCCGCCACGGCGGCCTTCGTCGGCGGTAATGACCAGTTGGCAGTCTGAGTCGAGGATTCGATCCTTCAGTGCTTCAGGAGAGAAGCCGGCGAATACCACCGAATGGACGGCACCAATACGTGTGCAGGCCAGCATTGCATAGGCGGCTTCGGGGATCATCGGCATGTAGAGGCAGACCCGGTCGCCTTTTTTTATTCCATGGCTTTTTAGCACATGGGCCAGCTTGCAGACCTGTTCATGCAGTTCGCGGTAGCTGATTTTCTTGTCGCTGCCGGGGTCATCGCCTTCCCAGATAATGGCGGTCTGGTTGGCGCGATTTTCCAGGTGGCGATCGATGCAGTTGTAGCTGACATTGAGTTTGCCCCCTTCGAACCAGCGGATATTGGCCTGGTGGTAATCCCATTCCAGAACCTTGTCCCAGGGCTTGTACCAGGTAAGGAAATTTTCTGCCTGCTCAGCCCAGAATGCTTCCGGGTTGTCGATGGAGCGCCGGTACATGGCCTGGTACTGCTGTTCGTTGATGTGAGCGTGCGCCGCAAAGGATGCCGGAACGTCATAAACTTTGGTTTCAGACATTGGTTTCCCCAGTTTGTTGATGTTTATTAAAGTGGTTAACGGATTCTCCTATTATGGCACAGCTTTCCGGTCGGGCGATGAGACGTGGTATGGCAGTAACATCCCAGTGAGTAATCGCCCAGCACCAGAAGCTGGACAGTTCGCCCTCCAGCAACTCAACTGGAGGTTGCTGCCCCAGAAAACAGAGAGCCCGCCACAAGGCCGGCAGCGGCCGGCTGCACTCCAGGGGGCTGGCGCGGGTCTGTTTGCTGAGTTTGCGTCCCTCTGCATTGGTGACAATGGGCAGATGGATGTAGTTTGGTGAACGGTATCCCAGCAACTGTTGCAGGAGCAGCTGACGCGGTGTGGAGTCCAGCAGGTCACTGCCGCGCACCACTTCGGTGATGCCCTGTTCCGCATCGTCTACGACAACCGCCAGTTGATAGGCGAACAGCCCATCGGCACGTCGGATGACAAAATCCCCTACCTCCAGCTCCAGATCCTGCCGGTAGAGTCCTTGTACGGGATCCTGAAAAGAGAGTGTTTGCCCCTGTGTTGATACCCTCAGTGCGCGCGGAGATTTCCCGGCGGGCAGGCCGTTGCGGCAGGTTCCGGGGTAGATGCCTGTCGGTGTGCCGCTGGCTGCCGTTTGTTGGTGGATTTCCGTACGGCTGCAGCCGCAGGGATAGATGCTCTCTTTCAGCTCATTCAGTGCGGCTGTGTAGGCCGCGAAACGGGTGCTTTGGTAGAGCACTTCTCCATCCCAGTGCAGGCTAAAAGCCTCAAGGGTGGAGAGTATGCTGTCGGCGGCTCCGGGGACAACCCGGGGCAGGTCGAGATCTTCCATGCGCACCAGCCATTTTCCTCCCGCTTTCCTTGCCTGGAGATAGCTGCCCACGGCGCTGACCAGTGAGCCGAAATGGAGCGGCCCGGTCGGGGAAGGGGCAAAGCGGCCAACGTAGTCTGTTGTGGGGGTCACAATAAAAAATAGTGGAAATAGCTAAACTTGCAGCAGCAGCTGCCGACAATGAAGTGAGCATATTACTCCAAGGGCTAATTATAATGAATAAAGAGAAGCTGGTTATTGACGGGGTAAGAGTGGATGGCAGCCGGTTACGTCCCGGTGACTGGATTGAACGTATCTCATCAATTGTAGCCGAGTTTGGGCCGGATCACCGGTTGCACTACTCTGCCAGTGTTCATCCCTGTGTAGTTGATGGGCAGAAATGTTTGCTGGTGGAACCGGAACTGGAGGAAAAAAACCGGGAGTTATATGAATATATCCTGCATTTTGCCCGGCACAATGATCTGGTTATCCATCTGAATGAAGAGGCACCGGACAGCACCAATAAAGAGAAAAATCTGTCTGAGTGCGCAGTTGGTCTATAGTGAGTGTTAATATCTAATAATATGGTAATAAAAGGTGAATCGAGCATGAGTGCTGAAGCAATGGTGATTGAAGGTGTACGGGAAGATGGTAGTAAACTGCGGCCCAGTGACTGGATTGAGCGTATCTCCTCTACGCTGGCCAGGTTTGGTTCAGATCACCGGCTGCACTACTCTCCGTGGGTCCATCCCTGTGTGATTGATGGACAGAAATGCCTGGTAATTGCACCGGATCTGCAGGAGAAAGATCCGGAAGGGTATCGATATGTGATGGATTTTGCTGAGCAAAATGGCCTGCGTATCCAGCCGGATCGGCGCAGAAAAGAGCTGCCAGTGGAGCATGATCGCAGAAAGAGTTAATTTTTTCCGGGGAGTGGTAAACAGATGAGGCAGCATTACCTCATCTGTTTTTCACGTATCTCGTCAAGGGTTTTGCAGTCGATGCACTGGGTGGCGGTTGGACGGGCCTCCAGGCGGCGAATTCCGATCTCCACGCCACAGGACTCACAGTAACCGTAATCCCCCGTATTCAACTGTTCCAGAGCCTCATCAATTTTTTTGATTAACTTGCGTTCCCGATCACGGGTACGCAGTTCCAGGGCAAATTCCGACTCTTGTGAAGCGCGATCATTGGGATCGGGGAAGTTCGCGGCATCATCCTGCATGTGATGCACGGTGCGATCCACCTCCTCCATCAACTCTTTTTTCCAGGCGCTGAGGATGTTGCGAAAGTGCTCTTTCTGTTTGGTGCCCATATACTCTTCACCCTTTTTCTCCTTGTAGGGATCGAATGAGCTGAATCCTTCGGTCACTGCTTTTTTCTTTCTACCTGCCATCTGAATGGTTCTCCTGACATCTGTCGCCTGCATTCAAGTATGTTTACTTTTCCATAACTACCCAGCGAGTAGTGAATATGTCGTGTAACTGCCCGGATTGCTTCTGAAACGGGCCGGAATCAAGGCGGAAAACGGGAGTTTACAAGGGTAAATGACCATTTTCCAACGCAGAGATGGCGCATTTCAGAAGCAAGCTGAGCAGTTACACTTTTTTCTACCAGAAAATGATAAGGCAACGCAACCATCTACTTCGTAAAGGCAATTATTCAGGTTCGGAGTTTCTTTGTGGTATTTGCATGGCAAAAACCATAGGCCACTGACAGGCAGACCGAATCCCGAATTATCGCCTTGACGGAGCACTAGAACCGGGTACTCTATTAGGCTTTGACAAAACAAGCAAGGGTAGATTTTATGGGTGAGCTGGCCGCAGTGTTGTTTGATGTTGATGGGACACTGGCAGATACAGAGCGAAACGGTCATAGGGTCGCCTTTAATCGAGCCTTTGCGGATGTGGGGCTTGACTGGAGCTGGTCGGAACAGCTGTATGGTGAATTGCTGGCGGTTTCCGGTGGCAAGGAGCGTATTCTCTACTATCTGGAACGGTTCCGGCCGGATGCAGAACGTCCGGCTGATGATTTGCCCGGTTTTGCAGCCAAATTGCATGTGGAGAAAAACCGCCACTACAAACAGTTGCTGGCGGAAGGGGCTATTCCGCTGCGAACCGGGGTAAAGCGTTTGTTGCAAGAGGCGCGTGCCGAGGGGTTGAAGTTGGCGATTGCCACCACCACCAGTCCGGAAAACGTATCAGCCTTGTTGCATTATGCGTTGGAACCTGCGGCTGAATCGTGGTTTGAAGTCATTGGTGCAGGCGATATTGTTTCAGCAAAAAAACCGGCTCCGGACATTTATGATTATGTTCTGGAGCAGATGAAACTGAAGCCGGAGCAGTGTCTGGTGCTGGAGGACTCGGCAAACGGCGTCAAGTCTTCCCTGGCTGCCGCGATCGAGACAGTAGTTACAGTCAATATGTATACGCGGGATGATGATTTCTCCGGGGCGGCTCTGGTGGTTGATCAGATTGGGGATCCCGGCCAGCCGTTTTCTGTATTGTCGGGCAGTGCGGGTGATGCCGAATACCTGGATGTGCCTTTGATGAGGTGCTTGTTATCCCGGGTCTGACTGATATGGATGATTCTGGTGGGCAAACTGGCCATCAGGATGACCGGGTACGTGTCCGGCGGGGCGATATTGCCATCGGCCGGCCTTTGTTATGGGATGTTTATGATGACAGCGGACAACTTCTGCTTGGCAAGGGCTATATTATCCTTAATGAACGTCAGCGGCGGAGGCTTCTGGAGGAGGGTCTGCATTCTACCGTTCAGCTGACTTCGGAGACAGATCGTACCGCAGCTGATGGCTCGCCACAGATCGGTGGTAACCCGTTCGTAACAATTGATCAATTGACCATGCGTCTGGAAGGCGTTCTTGGCATGGTTCACCAGCAGAGTACTGCTGTTGCTCCAGAACGCCGTATTCGCAAGCTGGGACGGGCAATCCAGGCTCTCTGTGACTATGACGCTGATGCCTCGCTGGGGGCGACGCACCTGAAGCATGATGCTTCCTATCCTTTCCGCCACAGCATTCATACGGCCCTGTTATGCGAACTGGTTGCGCGGCGGCTGAACTGGTCCCTGTTGAAGCGCCTCAGTGTGGTTTCCGCTGCGTTAAGCTGCAATGTTGCCATGACAGAGTTGCAGGCGGAACTGGTGGAGCAGGCCGAACCGCTGAATGATATGCAGTGGGATGCAATCCAGCAGCATCCACAACGGGGTTATGAGATGCTGTATGCCACCGGAGTATCTGATCAGTTATGGCTTCGGGTTGTAATGCAGCATCATGAATGCATCAATGGCCGGGGCTATCCTGCCGGAGCAAGAGGCGATGAGGTGCTTCCCGAGGCTCGCCTGCTGGGGTTGGCCGACAGATATCATGCCATGGTGACCGGTCGCTCCTACCGCAACGGGATACTGGTCAAGAACGCTCTGCGCAGAATATTTCTGGATGTGGGTCAGGAGGTGGGCAGCAGTCTTGCACAGATGTTTATCAAGGAGATGGGCATTTATCCCCCCGGGTCAGTTGTACGGCTGCAAAATGGTGAAACGGCGGTTGTTGTCCGGCGCAAGGCCGAAATGGCCGGGCCGATGCTGGCCTGTATTGCCAACGGCAAGGGAGAGCACTACGCCCAGCCATTGTATCGGGATTCCAGTGAGCAGGAGCAATATGCCATCAGGGATATCCACCCATCTCCCGGAACGCTGCCTTTCAGTCTGAGCCAGTTGTGGGGCTATTGAAACGTTCTACCCAGAGAGCAGTGGCTCCGGCAACGGCTACCGGCATAACCAGAAAATTTATTACGGGGATCATCGTCATCCAGGTTGTCGCTGCGCCGAAGCCAAGCACCAGAAGGCGCTGTTCTCTTGCAAGACGGCGCTGTTGCGGGAACATAAGGCCATGGTTTCCCATGGGGTAGTCCAGATACTCCAGCGCCAGCATCCAGGCGCCGAAAGCGAGCCACAGAAAAGGGGCAATGACATTAATGCCGGGGATCAGGAACAGGATTAACAGCGGGATGGCCCATAGTACAGTATAGCCCATCTTTAACAGCTGGGAATACAGGATTGCAGGTGTCTCGCGCAGCAGTTGCCACAGGCTGGTTTCGGGTAGTGGGTCTTCTCTGCGCAGTTGTCGCTCTACCGCCTCTGCCAGCAGGCCATTGAAAGGGGCGGCGACAAGATTGGCCAGTAGCGAGAAGCCAAAAAACAGCACCAGCAATATGGCGAGAATGAAAATTATCCACAGTGGCCATACCAACCAGTCAAGCCAGCCGGGCAATGCAGGTTGCAGGGTGTCGACAAAACTGTTGAACCAGGCCGCACCTGCACCGATGAGCAGGGCAAAGACCGCTACGTTGATTGCCAGGGGCATTATGACATAGCGCCGGATTCCCGGACGGAAAACCAGCTTCAGACCGCGAACCAGATAGAGAATTCCGTCAAGAGGGGGGAGCTGCATATTATCCCTGGAACTGTCCGCTTGCCCGGTCGATCATCGGAACGTTTCCCCAAGGTTGTGGATCACTGATGGCATAACCCTGCGCATAGTCAATACCAAGCTCGCGCACCTTTGTCAGGATAGTCTCATTCTCGACACCTTCCGCAATGGTTTGAAGTCCCATGACGTGACCGATATGGTGTATGGACTCCACCATTGCCTGACTGATGAGATCGTTGGTAATGTCCCGGACAAAGCCGCCATCAATCTTCAGGAAATCCACAGGCAGGGTTTTCAGGTAGCCAAAGGAGCTGAGGCCGCTGCCAAAATCATCCAGCGCAAACCGGCATCCCAGTTTTTTGAGGCGTCGAATCAGGCTGGTGGCGTAACCGAGATTATCGATCGCTGCGGTTTCTGTTATTTCAAAACAGATTCCGCCGGGATCGATTCCGGTCTCTTCCAGTTGGGCAATAATAAAACGGTAGGCTTCGTCATTCAGGGAGTGCCCGGACAGGTTGATGTTGTACAGGGGAGGGGTTCTGTTATTGCTACAGGCCATGCGGGTCTGCCCCTGGATGAGTTCAAAAGAGCTTTTGATAACCCAGCGGTCGATATCCCGCATCATGTCGTAGCGCTCTGCGGCGGGAATAAAATCACTGGGCAGGATGTGCCTGCCATCCTCACTCAGCATGCGCAGCAGAATCTCGTAATGGGGCCGGTTGTTTACTCCCGGATTCAGCGGCAGAACGGATTGGCGTGCCAGATAGAAGCGCCGTTCGTCAAATGCCTTGCTGATACGGTGAACCCACTGCATCTCTCCCTGTCTGAGGGCAAGGGCACTGTCATCGGGTTGATAGATGTGCAGTCGGTTACGGCCCTGATCCTTGGCGATGTAGCAGGCGGAGTCGGCAGTACGCATAATCTCCTGCAGTCCACCGCTCTGGGCATCGAATGGCACCAGGCCAATGCTGACGCCCACCTCGAAGATCTTGTCTTCCCAGACAAAACGGTAGCCACGTACTACCTGACGGATCTGCTGGGCTATTTCAACGCCGTGCTCCAGCGGACAGTTGAACAGCAGTACGCCGAATTCATCTCCCCCGAGCCGTGCCAGGATCCCGTCATTGCTGACTTTTGGCTCCATCAGTATGGCGAGCTGTTTTAACAGCTTGTCGCCGGCAATATGCCCGCAGGTGTCGTTGACCACCTTGAACTGGTCGAGGTCAAGAAAGCAGAGGGCGTGATGCCGATCATGGTGCTTGGCGCTGTGCAGGGCATGCTCCAGTTGCCGCTCGAATTCCCTTCGGTTGACCAGTCCGGTGAGCGGATCATGGGTCGCCTGATATGCAAGCTGCCGCGCCATGCTGCGTACATGACTGACATCATGGAACACGATGACAGCGCCGATAACCTGGCCTCCGTGCTGACGGATAGGCGCCATGGTATTCTCAATAACATACTCCTCACCCCGGCGTTGCATCAGAATTGGAGAGGAGGTGACTTTGACCACCTCCCCGTCTGCCAGCACCCTGTCCAGGTTGCCGAGTTCGGATTCGCGGGTGTTTTCATTGACTACGTTAAAGACCTCTTTCAATGGCCGGCCATGAGCCTCCTTGTCGCTCCAGCCTGTCATCTGTTCGGCCACCTGGTTCAGATAATCCACGTTGCCATCGAGATCGGTGGTTATTACGCCATCACCAATGGAGTGCAGGGTAACTTCTGCGCGCTCCTTTTCGCGGAACAGAACTTCGTGCTGATACTGTTCCGAGCCATACCAGTCGAGAGGTCGTTTTATGAGACGCAGGAACAACCAGAAGAAAAGTGTTATCAGGGCAACAATCATTGTGATCATCCCCAACCGGAAATCCTGCCATCCGGCCTGCCGGGACAATGACAGCTTCAGCTCTTCCCCGGAAAGAGGAATAGTGGAGCTGAAGGAGAAACGTGGAAACCAGCTGACAGTTGAATCATCGGCTGGAGTTGAGTGGTGGTACACCTCTTTTCCCGGGCCAGTTTTATTACTCACGGGCGTGCTTTCATAGGTCAACCGGACAGTCAGCCCCGGCAGGGAGTTATCGGGGAAGAACTGTTTGTCAAAACGGATTTGTGCCGCTGCGATACCCACTGTTTTGGCGAGCCGCTCCTGTTCGGTATTGGTTTCCACCCTGCTGGAGTACACGGGTTTGAAAATGGTGCTTCCGTATCCGCCTCCGATCAGTTTGTCAGGGGCGCTGGCAGCACTTCTGCCGGTATTGATAACACGCAAGATGGCCTTTCGGGCCAGCGGATTGGAGTAGATGTCGTAACCGAGATATTTGGTAAAAAAAGGTCCATCGGGTTGAACCAGCACCAGGGGAAAGTAAAACGACCGTTTGCCGACTGGCTGTGATTTCAGTTCGGCATTCAGTTCATGAACGGAAAAACCCGACAGGCCTGAGGCCCTTTTTTTTCGTTCGTAGGGTTTCAGTTCCCTGCGTCCTACTCGTTCATAGAACTGTATCATGTGGATATAGGGGTGCAGCCTGCTCATTTCGCGGGCATAGCGGGACAGGTAGCGGTGTTTTTTGACTCCGGTGATTTGGCTCAGTGCGACCAGCCCCTCGACCACTACTTCGCTGCGTTCCACCTTCTGTAGTAGCTGTCGGGCATAGTCATGACCAAATTGCTGGAAGCGCCGGTCACTTTGCTGCATATCCTGCCATGCGACCGCTCCGGCCACCAGCAGCACAATGGCGACGCACAACAGTACCAGCAGGGCGTAGAGGATATCGTTAATGCGAATACGGTTATGTTTTCCCATACGTTGGTTCTCTGCCTGCCTGGTGCCTGGTCTGCTCCGGCAGACCGGTTCCCGGTCGAATACCGAAGACAGGGTACATCAGCCAATCAACTCCAGAAAGGATGGTTCATCCAGAATTGGAACCCCCAGTTGCAGGGCCCGCTCATATTTTGATCCCGGTTCGGCTCCAGCTACAACATAACCGGTTTTTTTGGATACACTGCCGGTCACTTTTGCTCCAAGCGCCTGCAGTTTTTCCTTCGCCTCATTACGGCTCATGCTCTCCAGGGTGCCGGTCAGTACAAAGGTTTTTCCTGCCAGAGGCAAAGGGCCGCTATTCCGGTTGGTTGTGGTCGGCCAGTGAATACCGGCTGCAATCAGTTTGTCGACTACCTCTCGGTTGTGTTTTTCACGAAAAAAGATGTAAATGCTTTCGGCAACCACGGCGCCAATGTCGGGAACCTGCTGAAGTTGTTCCCTGCTGGCGGTCATAATACGCTCAAGTGAACCGAAATAGCTAGCCAGCTCTCTGGCAGTAGCTTCACCAACCTGGCGAATTCCCAGAGCGAATATAAAGCGTGCCAGTGTGGTTTTTTTGCTTTTTTCCAGGGCAGCAAGCAGATTTTGCGCCGATTTTTTGCCCATCCGCTCGAGGGTTTCAAGTTGCTCCTGGCGCAGGTAGTAGAGATCAGCTACATCACGGATCAGGCCTTTTTCATCCAGCTGCTCTACCAGTTTGTCACCGAGTCCTTCGATATCCATGGCGCGGCGGGATGCGAAGTGTTTGATGGCTTCACGGCGTTGGGCAGGACAGTACAGGCCACCGCTGCAGCGGGCCACTTTTTCACCGGGCAGACGTACTACGTCGGAACCACAAACGGGACAGTGAGTGGGTAGCTGTGGACGGCGGGCATCGGTGGGGCGTCGGCTCTCTACCACAGATACCACCTCCGGGATGACATCACCTGCACGGCGTATGATGACTGTATCTCCAATGCGGATGTCTTTCCGTTCGATTTCGTCCTGATTATGCAGGGTGGCATTGCTGACTGTCACACCTCCAACGGATACCGGCTCCAGGCGCGCAACCGGGGTGAGAGCCCCGGTGCGTCCTACTTGCCACTCTACATCCAGCAGCCGGGTTATCTCTTCCTGGGCAGGGAATTTGTGCGCCAGCGCCCAGCGTGGTGCGCGGGATATCTGTCCGAGCTGCTCCTGCCAGGCGATCTTGTCCACTTTGTAAACCACGCCGTCGATTTCGTATGGCAACTGGTTTCGTTCGGTGGCCATTTGCCGGTAATATTCCAGGCAACCCTCGGCTCCTTTTACCAGCTTGGCTTTTGGTGAGATGCGTAAACCCCAGTTACGAAGTTTTTGCATGATCATGCTGTGTCGATCGGGGAGTTTGCCGTCTTTTACTATGCCTGTGCCGTAACAGTATATGGTCAGGGGGCGCTGTGCCGTGATTCTGGGGTCCAGTTGGCGCAGGCTGCCCGCAGCTGCGTTGCGCGGGTTGGCGAAAGGTTTCAGCCCCTGGCTCTCCTGAAGACTGTTGAGTTGCTGGAATCCCTCTTTGGTCATAAATACTTCACCGCGCACCTCCAGCAGAGCCGGGAAGCCGCTGCCGTGGAGTTTCAGGGGTATTGCTCCGATGGTGCGTACATTCTGGGTGACATCTTCACCCCGGCTGCCATCTCCGCGGGTTGCGCCGCGTACCAGCCGGCCCCGTTCATACAGCAAGCTGATAGCCAGTCCATCCAATTTGGGTTCGGCGTGGTATTCCACGTTCTCTACGCCCAGCCGTTCGCGTACCCGTCGGTCAAAATCATAAACCTCTTCGTCACTGAAGGCGTTATTCAGGGACAGCATGGGTAGTTCATGCCGTACTTCGCTGAATGTTTTCAGCGGAGCGGCACCTACCCGTTGAGTAGGGGAGTCCGGTGTGACAAGTTCCGGGTACTGCTGTTCAAGATCCTGAAGTTCCCGCAACAGCCTGTCGTACTCTGCATCGGGAATTTCCGGGGCGTCAAGGGCGTAATACAGATAGTTGTGATGGTCAATCTGTTTCCGCAGCTCCTCAATGCGTTTTTTGGCTTTGCCGGAGGTGGATGAAGTATGTTGCGAGGCTGCCATGTTTACTGTTTGGTAGCGTTGTTAACGTTGTTGTCAAACGCGATGGCCTGGTCGAGCAGTGATTTGATGGTGGTTTCATTTATCAGATTGTGGGCTTCATCCCGGATTTCTCCTCCGAGCAACTGAGCCAGTTGTTGCGCCTTGAGTAGCAGGGTCTCAACCATATTCCGGGTGGAAACAGCCCCCGGGGCACGCATGAACATAACTACCCCGGGGGTAGTGAACTCCTGCTCCATCTGTTCACTCTCAAAGGTTCCCGGCTCAAGTATGTTGGCTACGCTGAACAGTACAGCGTTTTTGCTCTCTTCATCGTGTTGTGAATGGTGATAGTGGAAGATGCCGCCTTCACCAAAGCGCAGGCCGATCTCCTCCAGTGCACTGAACAGATTTGCTCCCACGAAGACCATATCCTTGGGGGCGGATACATGGAGCACAACTATCAACTCTTGCTGCGGGGGGAGAGCTGACGGGTCGGGCTGTTTTTCCCCGGCGAGAGGAGAAGGCTCCGCGGCAGTGGTGAGTGCTTTCTCCTGCGGGGGAGCTGTTGTTTCTTCCTGAAGCTGCAGCAATGATGCCTTTTCTTCGGTGGAGTGGTTTTCTGCTGCCAGAGCCGTATCGGAACGGGTTTTTGGCTCAGGCTCCGGCTGCAGGATCGGGGCGGTGGTTTCATCCGGAGTGTCTATGAGCACGTCATCCAGAACCGGAACGTCGGGCGGAGCATCATCTGTTGATTGTCGGGCTTTGTTTTCAGCCAGTTTTCGCCGCTGCCTGGCGATCTCTTCCATCCATTCCGTATCGTCCTGCAGCGACTCTTCATCTGTTGATTCCTGGCCCTGATTTGCTCTGCGGCTGAAAAAATAGACTAGCGCAAGAACAATGATACCGGCGATGATCAGGATTAAACGTAGTTCATCCATTGTTATTCCTCAGGCGCTGATGGCCATGGCGGCAGCTTCGTCAAGATCCACGGCGACCAGCCGGGAAACCCCCGGCTCTTTCATAGTGATGCCGTTTAGCTGTTGGGACAACTCCATGGTGATTTTGTTGTGAGTGATGAATATGAACTGGGTTTTGGCAGACATCTCGCGAACCAGATCGCAGAAGCGTCCTACGTTGGCATCGTCCAGTGGCGCGTCCACCTCGTCCAGCATGCAGAAGGGTGCCGGGTTGAGATGGAAAATGGAGAATACCAGCGCCACGGCAGTAAGGGCTTTTTCCCCTCCCGACAGCAGATGAATAGTGCTGTTGCGTTTGCCGGGCGGATGCGCCATAACGGTTACTCCGGCATTCAGCAGGTCGTCTCCGGTAAGCTCAAGAGATGCCTTGCCACCGCCAAACAGGCGTGGAAACATCTCCTGGAAGCCGCTGTTGACCTTGTCAAAGGTGTTCTGGAAACGGCTGCGGGTCTCCCGGTCGATCTTGCGGATGGCGTTTTCCAGCGTTTCAAGCGCCTTCATCAAATCATCGTTTTGCGCATCCAGGTAGTTTTTGCGCTCTTCTGACTGCTGATACTCTTCGATCGCGGCCAGGTTGATAGGGCCGAGCCGTGATATTTTCTGTTCCAGGGTGGCCAGCCGGGTCTGCCACTCCTGTTCGTCCGCCTCTTCCGGCATGGTCTCGAACAGGGCTGTCAGGTTGTGTCCGGCCTCTTCCAGCTGCTCCTGCTGGGTCTGGCGGCGTGTTTTCAGCTCCTGCCAGGTCATTCGTGCCTGCTCTACCTCATTGCGCTTCTGCTCGATTTCCTGTTCGATCCGGCTGTGGGCGCTGTCCAGTTCACGAATCCTGTGTTCGATGGTTTCAACCTGGCGCCGGGCCTCTCCCATCTCCTGCTCGATGCCGCTGCGTTTGGCAAGAATCTGCTCCAGTTCGGCTGTCATTTTTTCCAGCGGTGCGTCGCCCTCTTCCAGCGCCTGTTGCAGTTCATTCCGCCGGGTGGAGAACTGTACTCTCTGTTGCTCGATGCGTTCGATCGCCTGGCGGGTGGAAGCCAGTTCGGTGTGAAGGGTCTGCAGCTTCAATTTGATGTTGTGGGTGGTTTCGCGGTTCTGGCGGGCCTGATCGCGGCACTGTTGCAGGGTCTGCTGCAGCTGTTCCCGCCTGGCGGTCAGTTGTTCCCGCTGGCTGGCAAGGGTTTCCATCAGTGCAAGTGATTCGTTGAGCCGGATTCGGGTGCTCTCCTGTTCTTCGTTGTTGCTGGTTGCCTGCCGGGCCAGCTCTTCCAGCTCTGAAATGATTCGCCGGGTGCGCTGGTGGAATTGTTCCTGGCGTACTTTGGCGCCACTCACCTTTGCCTGCAGTCCTGCTACCTTGCGGTTGACCTCGTTGAGTTCGCGCTGCTGTGATTCTCGCTGCTGCTCCAGGGTTTTCAGCAGTTCGCGGCCGGTGGTGACTTCCGTGTGCAGTGTTTCGATCCGGGAGGCAAGTTGTTCCGCTTCGTCTGCAAGTTTCTTGAACTCCTGTTCCCGCTCCAGCACTCCGGATTTCTCATCCACATTGTGGGCCACTCGCAGCCAGTTGACTCCCAGCCAGATGCCGTCTGGTGTGATGACTGATTCGTGGGCGGCCAGTTTGCTGCGCAGGGCGAGTGCTTGCGGCAGATCATCGGCAATACGGACGGAGCCCAGCAACGGCTCCAGTGACCAGGGAGCCTTTACCTTTGCCAGCAGGGTATTATTGGCAACGTCCAGGCCGGGCAGCGTAGCGGTGTCGAATAGCGCCAGGGAACCATCCAGCTCCTTCAGCGCATCGGACAGTTTGTTCAGTCCCTCGATGCAGACTGCCTCCAGGGTATGGCCCAGTACGGTTTCCACGGCATTTTCCCACCCTTTTTCCGCCTCAATCTCTTCTGCCAGTCGCCCGGCATCCTGGAGCTGGTTTTTTGTCAGCCACTGAGCGGTTTTACCCTGGTTTTTGTTCAGCGCCGCCTGCTGAAGGGCTTCAAGGGAGGCTTGCCGGCCGCGCAGGGTTTGCAAACGGCTGCGCAAGCTGTCTAGCTGGCTGGCGAGTTCATGGTTCTTCTCGCGTTGCTGGTTGATCTGTTCAACAAGGCTGGTCTGGCTTTGCTGCAGTATGCCGGCCTGTTTCTCACTTTGCCCCAGCTCCTGCTGCAACCGGGTGATGTCGGTCTGCCCGGAGTCGGGTGGCAGACTGCTGCGCTCCTGGGTCAGGCGGGTAATGCGGTTTTTCAACTGGCTGGATTGCTGTTCAAGATTGTGCAGCCGGGTGCGTTCCACTTGGGCGGCTTGCGCCGGTTCTGCGTAACGCTGGTTGAACTCATCCCACTGCTGCTGCCACTCCTGCATGGCCTGTTCCGCAGCAGCCAGTGCGGCAGTGGACTGTTTCTCCGCCTCCTGCGCGCGGACAAGCTCCGGCTCCTGTTGTTGCAGTTCGGTTTGCAGACGCTCGATGGTCTGTTGATCAGATTCCCGGTGCGTGTTGGCCTCCTGCCAGGCCTGTTCCAGTTTTGCCAAATCCTGTTGCTGCTGCTGGCGTCGCTCCCGGGTGTGTTGAATGGCCTGCTCCAGCCGGGCGATATCGGCACCTACACTGTAGAACCGGCTCTGAATCTGGTTGAATATCTCCAGCCCTTCAGTGTGCAGCTGACGCTGTTTTTCAACTTCAGCCTCGTTGCTGCGCTGTTTGGAGACAAGGGCTTCCAGTGCTGTCTCCTGTTCACGATTACGGCTCTCCTGCTCACCGCATTGACGGTCCAGCCTCTGCCAGCGCAGGGCGTACAGCTGTCCCTTTATCAGCCGCTCCTCCTGCTTCAGGGTTTTGTAGCGCGCCGCGGTCTGGGACTGTCGCTTCAGGCGCGCCAGCTGTTTGCCCAGTTCCTCGCGCAGATCGTTGAGCCGATCCAGGTTTTCACGGGTGTGGCGGATTCGGTTTTCTGTTTCACGGCGGCGCTCCTTGTATTTGGAGATCCCCGCGGCCTCTTCGAGAAAAACCCGCATCTCTTCGGGCTTGGCTTCGATAAAGCGCGAGATAGTGCCTTGCTCTATGACGGCATAGCTGCGCGGCCCCAGCCCGGTGCCGAGGAAAATGCCGGTAATATCGCGGCGCCGGCAGCGCGCCCCGTTGAGAAAGTAACTGGAGGTCCCTTCGCGGGTGACGGTGCGTTTAATGGCAACTTCGTTATAACTTGCGTATTCGCCTCCCAGCCTTCCGTCACTGTTGTCAAAAACCAGTTCGATGGAGGCCTGTCCTACCGGTTTGCGGGTGCTGGAACCATTGAAAATGACATCACTCATCGAATCACCGCGCAGATGTTTGGCGGAGGACTCTCCCATCACCCAGCGCACGGCATCGATCACATTCGACTTTCCACAACCATTGGGCCCGACAATGCAGACCAGATTGCTGGGAAACGGGATGGTGGTGGGATCAACGAAGGTTTTGAATCCGGCCAGCTTGATTTTGCTAAGACGCATGACTCCCTGTTGGCAACTGTGGCGATGAATGCGGATTGAGTATAATAACCGCTAATATTACCTTAATGGAGTGTTGCATGCCTACCCGTCCCAGCAAACAATTGGATACATTTGAAAATCCGCTTCCGGAGCGGGATTACACCATCCATATCGAAATACCAGAATTTACCTGTTTGTGCCCCAAGACCGGGCAGCCGGATTTTGCCACGCTTTCTATCGACTATGTTCCGGACCAACGCTGTGTAGAACTCAAATCCCTGAAGCTGTATGTCTGGTCTTTTCGGGATGAGGGGGCTTTTCATGAGGCAGTCACCAACCGGATTCTGGATGATCTGGTGCATGCCACTTCGCCGCGGTTCATGCGTCTGACCGGCAAGTTCAACGTACGCGGCGGGATCTATACGACGGTGGTTGTGGCGCATCGTCAGCCGGGCTGGGCACCGCCGGTACCCGTTCAGTTGCCTTGAACCTGTTTGTCGGCATTGATGTTGGCACATCGGGGTGCCGGGCTGTTATCATCGATGACAGTGGTAAGTTGCTGAGCCGGGCGGTACGAGCGTTGCCGGTGCCCCGGCGAACGGAGCAAGCGGGGGTTCAGCAGGATCCTGAAATCTGGTGGCGGGCGGTCATTGCCGTGTTGCAACAGCTGTTTGCCGATGTTGGTACTCGCTCTGTACGGGCTGTTGCGGTAGACGGAACCTCGGCCTCGCTGCTGTTGGCAGATGCTGCCGGGCAACCCCTTGCTCCTGCCTTGATGTATAACGATGCGCGGGCCGTGGATGAGGCGGCACGGATCGCGGCAGTAGCTCCGTCTGATACAGCGGCGCAGGGTGCCGGTTCCGCGCTTGCCAAACTGCTTTGGTTGCAGAGTCGACCGGGGATGAGCAAGGCGCGGTATGCCCTGCATCAGGCCGACTGGATTGCAGGACGGTTGTGTGACCGGTTTGGTTTCAGTGACTGCAATAACAGTCTCAAGCTGGGCTATGACCCGGTAAACAGGAGCTGGCCGGAGTGGCTGGATAGTGTGGGGGTGAAGCGCCGGTTGCTGCCGGAAGTTGTTGCACCGGGCACGCCGGTTGGCTGTATCAGCCCGGTGCTGGCTGAACGGCTGGGACTTCCTCCGACTGTCACTGTTGTAACGGGAACCACCGACAGTACCGCAGCGGTTTTTGCCACCGGTGTCTCTCTCCCCGGAGATGCAGTTACCTCACTGGGTTCTACTATAGTGGTGAAGGTTGTTGCTGAAAAGCCGTTTTTTTGCTCGCGTTACGGGATCTATAGCCAGCCTTTCAGAAGGTTGTGGCTGGTGGGTGGCGCATCCAACAGTGGTGGAGCGGTGCTGCGGCAATTTTTTACGGATGAACAGATGGCAGAGATGAGTGTCAGACTGAACCCATCCCGCCGGATCTGCCTTGATTACTATCCGTTACCCGCCGTTGGAGAACGTTTTCCTGTGTCCGATTTGTCTCTCGAACCGCGCCTGACCCCGCGTCCTGAAGATGATCTGCGGTTTTTTCAAGGTATACTGGAAGGTATTGCGCGTATAGAACGGCGTGGTTATCGGTTGCTTTCCGCGCTGGGAGCCCCGTACCCCGGAGTGATTCGCACGGTGGGCGGGGGAGCGGCGAACCACGCCTGGGGGGAGATTCGGAGGCAGATCCTTGGAGTGCCGATGATCAAGCCTGCTTTCAGTGAAGCGGCTTATGGTACCGCGCTGCTTGCTCAGGGAGGTTGCAAGAAATGATTCTGGTATGCATCGAGTATTTTCTGAATGAAGAAGGGCGCAGCTATTTTTCTGACTGGCTGAAATACCTGGCCGGGAAGCTGGAGAAGCAGCAGGGGTTTCAGGGGTTGCGGCGGCTGAAAGAGGTCACCGGTGGTGTGGAGGGGTGCAGTTTGCTGCTGGAATTTGACAGTCATATGCTGCTGGAGCAGTGGTTGGCAAGCGAGGAATATGCCGAGGCCGCTGCCCTGCTCGAGGTCTATACTCTCAAGCCGTTCAGCTCCAGCCTGTATCATGTGGAGAGAGTGGAGGTTTGAACTACCTTGTCGTCGTTGCCCTTGTCTGCATATCCCAGGTTGCCTGGGCCGGTAGCGTTACTGTTGCTGTTGCGGCCAATTTTGTCACCCCGGCCAGGCAGATAGCGGAGGCGTTTCAGCAAAACAGTGAACACACTGTCGTCATTAGTTCCGGCTCTACGGGCAAGCTGTTTGCACAGATAGAGCACGGTGCTCCCTTTGATCTGTTTCTTGCGGCTGACAGCCAGCGGCCACGGCTGCTGGAGCAGAATGGCAAGGCGGTATCCGGTAGCCGTTTTACCTATGCGCTGGGGAAAATTGTCTTGTGGAGTCCCCGCCCGGGTTATGTGGATGAGCATGGCGATATTTTGAAAAAAGGCAGCTTTAAACGGTTGGCTCTTGCCAGTCCGCGGCTCGCTCCCTATGGGCTGGCGGCACAGCAGGTGATGAAAAAACTGGGGGTATGGGTGGGTTTGCAAGGGCGCTTGGTTCAAGGCGAAAACATCGCCCAGGCGTTCCAGTTCGTTATCAGCGGAAATGCTTCGCTGGGTTTTGTCGCGCTTGCCCAGATTCGGGCGGCTGGAAGCCCAGGCTCTGTCTGGCAGATCCCGGGCGAACTGTATCAGCCCATCCGGCAGCAGGCTGTGCTGTTGCAGCGAGGCAAAAACAGCGCTGCGGCCAATACTTTTTTTCATTATCTGCAAAGTGGCGAGGCCCGGGAGATTATCCGGAATATGGGGTATGAGGTGGTAGCGAGCGGCGACCAGAGCCATGTCGCTGAGTGAGACTGATATCCAGGCCATCTGGTTAACGTTGCGATTGGCCAGCGTGACTACGCTGCTGCTGCTGCTGGTAGGGACGCCGCTGGCATGGTGGCTGGCGCGTACCCGCTCCTGGCTTAAACAACCGGTGGCCGCCATAACTGCCCTGCCGCTGGTATTGCCGCCGACGGTGCTCGGTTTCTACTTGTTGATTTTGTTGGGACCCAACGGGCCGGTGGGTTCGCTGATGCTGGATCTTGGTCTGGATACATTGCCGTTTACCTTTCCTGGTCTGGTGGTGGCGTCAATGATCTATTCACTGCCGTTTATGGTGCAGCCGTTGCAAAACGCCTTTTCTGCAATTGGCGATCGCCCTCTGGAGGTGGCGGCGACGCTGCGGGCCTCTGCCCTGGATCGGTTTTTGACTGTTGTTATACCGCTGGCGCGCCCCGGTTTTTTGACGGGTATCGTGCTGGCCTTTGCCCATACCGTAGGTGAGTTTGGTGTAATATTGATGATTGGTGGCAATATTCCCGGTGAGACCCATGTGTTGTCAGTTGCCATTTATGATCATGTGGAGGCGCTGGACTACAGAAATGCTCACATGTTGTCAGCGGGTCTGCTGGCGTTTTCGTTTCTGGTTATCTTGTTGTTGAATCTGGTCAACAAGCGTACCCATCAGGGGTTGGGTCAGTGACGGAGGTCAGGGTTCGCTTTAGTGTAGAACTGGAAGATTTTTCCCTGGATGTTGAATTTCAGGCTCCCGGCAAGGGCGTCACAGCCCTGTTTGGTCACTCCGGCTCCGGCAAGACGACGTTGTTGCGCTGTCTGGCGGGTTTGGAGCGAAGGGCCTCGGGGTTTTTGCAGGTCAATAGTGAGATTTGGCAGGACAACGCCAATGGTATCTGTCGGCCCACCCATCGTCGCGCAGTGGGCTACGTGTTCCAGGAGGCCAGCTTGTTTCCCCACCTGTCGGTTCGCCGTAACCTGAAGTACGGCTTGAAACGCGTTCCCGCCTCGCAGCGTCAGGTGAGTTTTGATGATGCCGTGGCTCTGGCAGGACTTTCCGACTTGTTGGAGCGCGCTCCAGTGCGATTGTCCGGCGGTGAACGTCAACGGGTTGCTATCGCCCGGGCGCTATTGACCAGTCCGCGGCTGCTGTTGATGGATGAACCACTGTCGGCGCTGGATGAGCGCAGCAAGCAGGATATTTTTCCTTGCCTGGAGCGTCTGCACAGCGAGCTTTCCATTCCGGTAATCTATGTCAGCCATTCACTGAAAGAGGTGGCGCGGCTAGCGGATCATATGGTCTGGATGGAGGAGGGTCGGGTGCGTGCTTCCGATTCGCTGCAGAGGGTGCTTACCCGGCTGGATTTGTCGGTGGAGCGCGGTGATGAGGCTGGTGCGATACTGGAGACAGTGGTTGCCCTGCACGATGATAATTACCACTTAACTGCGCTGGATGGCTGCTGTGGGCGAGTATGGATCAACCGGCTGGACAGGAAGCCGGGGCAAACGGTACGGGTTCATGTTCCGGCACGGGATGTCAGTATAAGCCTGGAGAAAAGCGGTGACAGCAGCATTCTCAATATCTGGCAGACAGTGGTAGAGGATATCCGCGAAGTGTCCCGCAGTCAGGTGTTGATACGGCTGATCTGTAACAGCGGCCGGGACAGCCCCCGCTTGCTGGCGCGGATTACCCGTAAATCCTGTGTCAAGCTGCGTTTGAAGCCGGGAATGAAAGTGTTTGCCCAGCTAAAAAGTGCGGCGCTTATTGATTGACTTTTGACTGGTTTGAACCGGGGTGGCGCGAATCACCCCGATGCGTACTTCATCGCGTGGTCTTGGCAAGCGCAAGGTGACTGTTTTCCCTGGTGGAATGGTGCCATTGACGGGGATTTTGTCCATCTTTCCGGCGCGATGCTGGATCCCCAGCATGATTCGGGTAACAGCGAGCGGGGCACGATTGCTGATCTTAACAAGGAAGCGGCCCTTGCTGTCCAGACCACCACGCGCAGAGATATACTTTCCCGGTTCCTGCGGCAGCTCCAGCCTGGCCAGAAAAATGGCGGCCTGCTGACCCAGTGGAGAGCGTGAGCCGGCCGCTGCCCGATAGTGTGCGATGGCGCTCTTTTCATCACGTGCCTTGAGTGCCATGTTACCCAGGGCATAATGTGCGGTCGCCGTTGGAAGCAGTTTCAGGCTGCGTTCGAGGTCCTGACGGGCACTGGATTCATCTGCCAGCTCCTGCTCGATCAGGCCGCGTTGCAGATAAAAGGCGAAAAAGGTGTCATTTTGTCCGACTGCCTTGTCAAACATGCGTTTCGCCTGCCGCAGTTTTCCCAGCTTCAGCAAGGCATCACCACGCAGGCCATAGAACAGCGCCTCTCTTTTTTCCTGCTGGATGGCCTTGTCAGCCAGCGTCAGCGCCCTGTTTGCATCCCCTTCGGACAAGGCCTTGCGGCCAGCATCGTAATCTGCATAGGCCTGTTTTGTGGCTTTCAGTGTGGAGATACGTTGCAGGTACTCCTGTTGCCCTTTTTTCAGTCCCCGGGGAAAGGTGGCGGCATATTTCCGGTTTGCCTCAACGCGCTCCTGTGAAGGAGGATGAGAAGCGAACAGCCCTTCCAACCAGCCGGTTTTGCGCCCCTTTGAAAGCCGTACAAAGGTCTCCTGCAGGGTCACGGCCGCCTGTGGATCATAGCCCGCCCGGACCATATACTTCATGCCGTATTTATCAGACTCCAGTTCTGCGTTGCGGCCATATTTGGTATTGATCAGTTGTGCTCCGATACCTGCGGCTCCCACCATCAGATCAGCGTACTGCTCTCCGGCGGAAGCCATGCGGGCGGCGATCACCCCCAGTTGCAACAGCATCCCACGTTCCATCGAACGGGCACCATGGCGTGCCGCCGCATGGACGATTTCATGTCCCAGTACTGCGGCAAGTTCCGCCTCGGAATTGAGCTCCAGCAACAGCCCCCGGTTAATGGCGATCTTGCCGCCGGGCAACGCCCAGGCGTTGGGTACCGAGTTGTTGAGTACAATAAACTCATAGGGCAGCTCCGGCCGGTCGCTCACCCTGGCCAGCTTCTGGCCTACCTCATTGATGTAACGGGTGAGCTCGGGATCCAGTTGATAAGCACCACCCTGTGACTGCCGGGAAGGGAGGTAGCTCTGCTGGCCAATCTGGATCTCCTGCGTCTGGGATACCAGACGCAGCTCGCGCTTGCCGGTTACCGGGTTGGTGGCGCAGCTGCTCAATAGTAGCAGACCAGAGAGCAGGGGAGCGATCCAGTATCTCGATATATATTTGTTTGGTATCATTTTTTTGGTCCGGGTTTCCGTAACGATACCCGGTTTTTCAGCCTCCGCCAAGATCAGCTTCGGAGAGAAGCTCGGGCACAGGCCCAGATATCGATGCGTTCTGCCCCAGCTTGGCGCAGCACCCTGGTCATCGCGTTAACGGTATGGCCGGTGGTGACCACATCATCGATAATGACAATATGTTTTGCGCGGAGATCACCCGTTACACGGAAGGCATTTCGTACATTTATGCGTCGCTGTTCTGTATGCAGTCCCGATTGTGCGGCGGTTGCGCTTACCCTTCGGCAGATCTGTGTGTCGACAGGGAGTTTCAGCTGTTTTGCGATGGGGCGGGCCAGTTCCAGAGCTTGGTTAAAGCCCCGTTCACGCAGTCGTGCGGGATGCAGTGGCACCGGGACAAGCAGCTCAGGCTGCACAGATTGTGCAAGCCAGCGGGCCATGAGCGTGCCAAGCAGGCGGGCGTGAGTCAGTTTTCGGTGAAACTTGAGCTGGGTCAACAGATGATCAACCGGATATTGGTAGTGTAACGGTGCAAAGCAGCTGTCGTAAGCAGGGGTTTTTTTCTGGCATGCGCCGCACTGCCGGTTGCCGGATTCCACGGGCAGGGGTAAACCGCAAGTGCGGCAGGAGTGGTTGTTACAGGGCAGGTCGGCAAGGCAAGCGTGGCACAGATCGAGATCTTCGGCACCCGGATCGCAGCACAAAATGCAGCGTGACGGGAATACGGCAGTCCGAATGTTATTTGCCCATTTGTTAATCATTGTCATGTTGTCATGTTGTCAGGTTGACAGGTGTGGTGCAGGCTTTACTATGCCGGACAACCAGGTTATTCATTTAGTGAACCGGATTATGAATTATTCCACAATCGAAAAACTGCGTCACGACTGGCAAAGGCAGGAGGTGGAGGAGCTGTTCCGGCTGCCGTTCAGCGAGTTGCTGTTCCGTGCCCAGAGTGTACACCGCCGCCACTTCGATCCTGCCGAGATTCAGGTGAGCAGCCTGCTCAGCATCAAGACCGGCTCCTGCCCGGAGGATTGCGCCTACTGCCCGCAGAGCGCCTACCACGATACCGGGCTGGGTGAGGAGGCGCTGCTGGAGGTGCAGCAGGTGGTGGAGTCGGCGCGTGCCGCCCGTGCCGCCGGGGTCAGCCGCTTCTGCATGGGTGCGGCGTGGCGCAATCCGGGGGATGACGATCTGAACCGGGTCGAGGCGATGATCCGCGGGGTCAAGGCGCTGGGGATGGAGACCTGCATGACGCTCGGGATGCTCGACAGGGAGCAGGCGGCGCGGTTGCAAGCGGCGGGGCTGGACTACTACAACCACAACCTGGATACCTCGCCGGAGTTCTACGGCACGGTGATCACCACCCGCACCTATCAGGATCGGCTGGATACCCTAAAACACGTGCGCGATGCGGGGATCAAGGTGTGCTGTGGCGGGATTCTCGGCATGGGTGAGGAGCGCCGGGATCGGATCGGGCTGCTGCTGCAGCTGGCGAACATGGAGCCACATCCGGACAGCGTCCCGGTCAATTTGCTGGTGCAGGTGGAGGGCACTCCGCTGGAAGGGGTGGAACAGCTGGATCCGCTGGAGTTTGTGCGCTGTATCGCGGTGGCGCGCATCATGATGCCCGCCTCGCTGGTGCGGCTCTCTGCCGGGCGGGAGAGCATGAGTGACGAGCTGCAGGCGCTCTGTTTTCTGGCGGGCGCCAACTCGGTGTTCTACGGCGACAAGCTGCTGACCGCCCCCAACGCGGAGAGCTGCGGGGACGATGCGCTGTTCGAGCGTCTCGGTCTGCGGCGCATGGCGCCGGCCGATGACGGGCGGGCAACGACCCCTTCCGGCGAGATCAGCTACCGGATCTGCAGGAGCTCCTGACCATGCTGCAGATCGAGGAGAGCTCTTTCCACGGCGGGATCGGGCTGTGGCGTCTCGGGTTTCGCCCCTTCTTTCTGGGTGCCGGAGTGTTCGCCGTGCTGCTGATGGCCATGTGGATGGAGATCTACCTGTTCGGCTGGAACATGGTCCCGGCCGGCTATGCCGCCCCGATATGGCATGCCCACGAGATGATCTATGGTTACGGTGTGGCGGTCATCGCCGGATTTCTGCTCACCGCGGTGAGGAACTGGACCAACGTGCAGACCCTGCACGGCCCCGGCCTGATGGCGCTGTTTGTGCTCTGGGTTGCCGCCAGGGTGGCCCCCTTTTCCGGTTCGCCGGAGGTTGCGTTCCTGTTCGACACGCTGTTCATGCTCGCCTTCACCGGTGCTGTGCTGCATCCGGTGGTCAAGGCCCGGAGCTGGAACCAGCTGGTGGTGGTCGCCATCGTCTTTCTGCTGGCCTGCAGCAACATCCTGTTCTATCTCGGCCTGACCGGCTTGTTCCCGGACGGCACCCGGATGGGGCTGTATGGCGGTCTCTATCTGGTGGTGGCAATGATCCTGCTGGTGGGGCGGCGGGTGATCCCCTTCTTCATCGAACGGGGGTGCGACACCCCGGTTCAGCTCACCGAGCGGCCTTGGCTGGATATCGCCATCGTGGCCTGCTATGCGCTGTTTGTCATCGTGGATCTGTTCACCTCCCTGCCGACGCTCGCCGCGCTGCTGGCAGCGGTTCTGCTTATCCTGAACACTCTCCGCCTGGCCGACTGGTACACCCCGGGGATCTGGAAAAAGCCGCTGCTGTGGGTGCTCTATGTCGCCTATCTCTGGATCACCGGCGGATTCCTGCTGAAGGCTGCCGGCCTGTTCGGGCACTCTCCGACCCTCGCCGTGCACGCCTTTACCGTGGGGGGGATCGGCATGATGACGCTGGGAATGATGGCACGGGTCGCGCTGGGGCATACCGGCAGAAATGTGTTCGATCCCCCCGCCTCCGTGTGGTGGATGTTCCTGCTGCTGGCAGCGGGTGCGGTGGTCCGGGTTCTGTTTCCTCTGCTGTCCGTGGAGCAGTATCAGCTCTGGATTGCGGCTTCCCAGCTGCTGTGGATGGCCGCGTTTGCCCTGTTCCTGTTTGTCTACGCCCCGATCCTGATCAAGCCGAGGGTCGATGGCAGATATGGGTGAGGCCGCAGGGCAGGGCTGGAGTGATTCCCTCGCCGGCACTCTGCAGCAGCTGAAACGGGAAGGGCTGTATCGTGCCCGCCGCGTCGTGGAGACGCCGCCGGGCCGGCAGGTGGTTGTGGATGGCCGGGAGTGTCTCTCCTTCTGCAGCAACGACTACCTCGGTCTGGCCAATGATCCGGCAGTGGTGGCGGCTTTCCGAAAGGGTGCGCAGCGGTACGGCGCGGGCAGCGGTGCCTCCCACCTGATCTCCGGCCACTCTGTTGCCCATCACGCCCTGGAGGAGGAGCTGGCCGATTTCACCGGGCGCGAGCGCGCCCTGCTGTTCTCGACCGGATACATGGCCAACCTGGGTGTCATCAGCGCCCTGTGCGGGCGCGCCGACACGGTGCTGGAGGATCGTCTCAACCACGCCTCGCTGCTGGATGCCGCCCTGCTCTCCCGGGCGCGGCTGCGGCGCTATGTCCACGGGGATCCGGCCGGTCTGGAGCGCTGTCTCGACGGGACGGGTGAGGGCAGGGTGCTGGTGGCCAGCGACGGCGTATTCAGCATGGACGGCGATCTGGCGCCGCTGCCGGAGCTGGCCGCGGCGGCAGAGCGCCACGGTGCCTGGCTGATGGTGGACGACGCCCACGGCCTCGGCGTGCTGGGCGCGACCGGAGCCGGGACGGTGGAACATTTCAACCTGGACCAGCAGCAGGTGCCGGTGCTGATGGGGACGCTGGGCAAGGCGTTTGGCGTGTTTGGGGCCTTTGTCGCGGGCAGCGAGCTGTTGATCGAGACGCTGATTCAGCGGGCGCGCAGCTATATCTACACCACCGCCCTGCCGCCGGCGGTAGCGGAAGCGGCGCGCGCCAGCCTGGGCCTGATCCGTGAGCAGCCGTGGCGGCGCCGGCATCTGCACGCCCTTGTCCGGCGGTTTCGCAGCGGCGCTGATCAGCTGGATCTGCCACTGCTGGCATCGGAGACACCGGTGCAGCCGCTGCTGGTGGGGGAGCCGGAGCGGGCAGAGCGGTTGAGCCGGAAGCTGCTGGAGCGGGGGATCCTGATCGGCGCGATCCGGCCCCCTACGGTGCCGGCCGGCAGCTCCCGGTTGCGCATCACCCTGTCGGCGGCCCATACCGAGTCCGACGTGGATCGGCTGCTCACCGCACTGGAGGAGGTGGTGTGAGACTGCACGCGGAGAGCCGGGGAACAGGGGTGGATCTGGTCATGCTGCACGGCTGGGGCATGCACTCCGCCATGTGGGGAGAGCTGGCCGACGGGCTGGCCGGGTTCTGCCGGGTCACCACGGTCGACCTGCCGGGGCACGGCTTGAGTCCCGCCCTGGAGCCGGAGCACGCCGCCTCGCTTTCCGGCTGGGCCGCGGCAGTTGCCGAAGTGGCGCCTGCGCGGGCGGTCTGGCTGGGCTGGTCACTGGGCGGCCTGGTGGCGATGCGGGCGGCGCTGGATTTTCCACAACGGGTGTCACGACTGATTCTGGTGGCTGCAAACGCCAGTTTCGTGCAGCGCCCCGACTGGCCCCGCGCCCAGCCCTCCGCAACGCTGGATGGATTCGCGGCGGGACTGCGGCAGGATTACCGCACCGTTCTGCAGCGCTTCCTCGCCCTGCAGGCGTGGGGCAGCGAGGATGCGCGGCGCCAGGTGCGGATGTTGCGGGAGAGCCTGTTCGTTCACGGAGAGCCGCACCCCGCGGCGCTGGCGGCCGGACTGCGGATGTTGAAACAGGCCGATCTGCGCCGTGAGCTGCCCGGTCTGACGCAACCCGCGCTGCTGATTGCGGGGCAGCGCGACACCCTGGTTCCTCCGGCCGCGCTGAAGAGCATGGTGCAACTTATGCCAGATGCGCGGATGGAGACGGTTCCGGGGGCGGGGCACGCCCCCTTTCTGTTTCACTCCGGACGTTTCCGGCAGCTGGTTGGAGAGTTTCTCAGCAGCGCCCGTTCAACCCATCCGAATCAACGAAACAATCACTTGGCACCAAGAAAGGGTATGAAGGGGAACAGATTTTGAATGTTGAGCCATGCCCACGAAAATCACTCCAAATCATCGATGTAAAAATTGAAATCGGCAATAGGGTATCCCTATAAATTGCTCATTCCGCCGTTCTGGGGAACGTAACGAAAAGTTGTCATTGTAACTACTCAGCTTGCTCCTGAAACGCGCCACCTCTGCGTTGGAAAATGGTTATTTGCCGGTGCAAACTCGCATTTTCCCCATGGATCTCACGCATTTTGGAAGGAATCTGAGTAGTTTCGTAACCTGTTTACTACTCGATGGGCAGTTACCTTTTCATTTGGTTTCGAGCATCGAAAATTCATTTTTTTGGAGGCTTTCAGTGGTTGTTAACTGCTTGACTTGGCAAGTATTTTCCAATCCAGAAATGAGCCTGAAGGAAGGGTCTATTAAGCCCTTGTTTTGAGTCGCTCATGGAGCATTCATGGACAGGACCGCTGGGCTGGCCGTGCCGCTCATCCTTACTCGCCAGCAAACGAATATCGGCTTTCGTGTAACGCCGTTTGAAACCATTACGGCGAGCAGGCTTTACGGATAGTACGCCTGTTTTGGCGTATTGCCGTATCAGGCGCTTTGTTTGGGCGAGGGAATAGCCTGTCACCT
>Ga0256839_1000380_pt1 | contig 57538 bp, 54 predicted proteins | sample 354166metaG_FD_185968 | JGI IMG/M metagenome (GOLD analysis project Ga0256839, IMG submission 185968) | Hydrothermal vent microbial communities from Mid Atlantic Ridge, Atlantic Ocean - 354-166 | ecosystem: Environmental > Aquatic > Marine > Hydrothermal vents | place: Atlantic Ocean: Mid...
GTTTTGAACAGACAGGGGCGAATTTTGCTTATTTTCCACAAAATTCAAATGTTTTGAAGGGAAGCGAGGCGTGAGATTCTATGGCGAATATAGGCAATGCTGCAAAAAATGCCTCCACAAGATCAGGACTGGATATGCAAATGCACTTTCAGTCTTGTGTTGGGCGACAGGTTGTTAACGAACCCGTCGCCCGATTGATCCGCCGGGAAGGAAAGCCCGGCAAACACAAACGCGGCTAGGGTAACATGCCCGCGCCGCAAAAGGAAGGAAGACAAAATGCCCAAGGAAATGGAAACCCGTTCCGACGATCTTTATGAAACGGTCAGCTACTGTGGCGGAGGTGGCGGCGGCCGTAGCCGTAGCCGTAGCCGTAGAATAACAGCTAACGATGTTTGTAATGTGTCTATTGCAACCGCTAATTTGGCAGGCCTTGCTACGGTAACACCCGCAAATCCACCAATCGGAAGGGTTGTAACTGGTGTAGTTGCTATAACTGGTGTGGTGACTGCTAGTATTGCTTGCCCTCTGGCGGGACGAAATAGCTTCTAGAAACATCATGGTGGTTGGTGAACCCAACCACCTTTTTCAAAGGAAAGAATATGAAAACACTGGCTCTGCAATTCATCTTCATGGGATTGGCATCCGTCAATACAATCTTCATCGTCAATTCTCTTTACGACGATAGTTTGCTGGTTACTACTGCAGCTCTGCTGGTCAACTGGATTGTTTTAACCATTATTCTGAACCGAAATAGCAGCTAAAAACTTTAGCGGTGGTGGCGGTGCAGGACGCCGAGGCCGAAACGCTGGCGGCGGCAGAAGGAGACGGGAAGCCATGGCTGCAGCACGTGATGCAGCAGCGCAACGGCGGGCCGCAATCAACAATGGAACCCAGCGTGGTATTTCTGATGTCGAATATGCGCAATGTGCAATTTCTGCGGCTACCACTGTGGCCGCTGGATCAGTTACCGGGGTTACAGCGGCACCGGCCATCGCGGCCGGTGCAATTGTCGGTGCAGGTTGTCTTGTCTCTGCTTCTTTAGACTAAAATAGCTTCCCTCCCTGCCGTTAGGGGGGGGATCTCAACAAGAGGAAAAACCATGGAACCTTATCAATTCATTTTTCTGTCAGGAATCGTAGGAGTTATGTCATCTATCGGAGCCGCCAAGCTCACCGGAACCAACCGTGCTATACTTGCATTAGGGCTGGCTTCCGGCTTGCTGGGGCTGGCGCTTTATTTCGGAGATTTTCTCTGGTCACAAGTTCTAATCGGGCTTCTGGTTTTCATTACCGTCTTTTGGATGCTCAGTAGTTTACGGGGTAAACAGGCACACAAGACCGACTAGCTGCCTTCTACAGCCCGAACATGTCGGTGAGTTATTTCTGGCGGTATTGACGCCAACCCGAGTTTGCCCGGACAGATGGTTTGGGGCTCAATCGGGGAAAAGGTTGTTCAAGAACCCTTCCCCCGATTGAGCCGCCGGGCAGGAAAACCCGGCGGGCAACAACAGTAGACCGGTATCACATCCGGCCTGCAAATGAAAGGAAGACAGCAATGTCAAAGGAAATGGAAATACGTCTTGATGATCTCTACGCGCCCGTCAGTTTTAGCGGCGGTGGCAGCAGCAGCCGGTCAAGGGTATGGCAGCCGGACAGAGGCGCGAAGGGCGACAAATTGCCACTAGCGCTGACATTGGTCGTGGCATGTCCGACGAAACGGGAACAGTTTATGCGCCCGCTGGTCCGACAATTCAAAACTACCGCGACCTAGGCACACGCCCAGGTTACCCGCAGTAAGTATATACAGCCAGATATAAAAGGTCTCTTCTGGTGCGCAAGCTCCAGAAGAGACCTCGGAGAACACGATGCAAAAAAATAGAAAAACAAATAGCCTTCAAGGTATCGAATGGGGAGTGTTGTTCGCAGTGTTTTCGCTGTCTGTTTATGAAATATTTGATGTAACGTGGATCCTGGCGTCAGTTGCCGGCTTTCTAATTTCTTCTTTGCTTGTGTGGTTCGTAAAAAGAATCATTCCTCGAAGATGATCTTTTTGCGCAAATTTTTCCGTAGTTTCAGCCTTCCTGCAAAAAACACGTATTTGCTGGGGGCGTGTTTTGTTGGTTTTGCTCTTGTTGTTTCTGTGACGTATTCCTTTTGGCGATCCAACGGTTTCCGCGAAATACCTTATTATTCTGTCTACCAAGTCCAAACCCGAGAAGGGAACCTTGTTGGAGTGCATTTGAGCCTAGGCTATGACGCTGCCCCATACCAAATGCACTATGTCGAGCATCTTGCCTGGTTGAACTCAATTGGCGGGCAGGATGGTCAGGCGGATCGTGACACAAACGCGTGGACCACCAATTTGGCCGTGGGTTACTGGCTATCGGGCAAACCCGAAGAGTTGCCGGACATGCTGCGTACGATTTTGGGTGTATTCAAGCCCGTTGTTCTGCAGCGCGATTTTGCTGAGCAGGAAAAGGCGATTCTGCAGCGCGAATACGATCTGCGCGTGGGCGATAACATCAACGGCCAAGTTTACGCCAGGATGACCGCATATCTGTATCAGGGCAACGCCATTGCCGCCTCTCCACTTGGCACGCCGGAACAGATCGCCGCCCTTGACTATGATCAGGCCCGCGCTCTGCATGACCAAACGCACCTGCCTGAAAACGCAACTTTTGTGGTGGTTGGCAATGTCTCCGAACGCCAGTTGCAGCGCGCGCTTGAGGCGGCAGGACTGGGCGGCAAACCGGATCAATTAGTCGAAATCGCACCGCCGCCTTTTGTGCTTGCCGCCCCTGAAACCCGCATTTTCACTTTTGCCAAACCGGAAGCCGCTCCCCGAATGATCTGGCGTAAGGTGGTAACGCTGGATCAGCCGGTGGATTTCGACCTGCTGGAGACCCAGTCCGCTCTGTTGCGCGATATTCTTGACACCAACCTGCCGGGCGGTCTGGCAGGCCCTTTGCGTTTCGATAGCTTCATCACGCGCAGTTTTGATGTAGAGGTGTTTCCACTGGACGAGCGACATATCGAGTTGCAATTTTTCGCCGCACCGGATCAGAACGTCTCTTTTGCTGATTTGCGCGGGGCATTTGAATCGGCCCTGTCCGCCTCGGCCCAAGGTGTTCCACCAGACACATGGCAACGCGTGCGTGATCGCTTCAAGACCTATTGGCCCGATTGGAATGATGAAACCACGGTGGGCACATGGATGGCCAGTTATATACTGGATCGCGTTCAAGCCCTGCGCCCCCCCTTGAGCGAGGCCGAATTACAGGGGCTTGACGCCCAGCTCGCACGCGAAGACATCAACAAATTACTAAAGGCGCTGGTTGGTTCAGGCAGGACCGCCATTGCCTTTGTCGGAAAGGACACAGAATGATACGCATGATTTTGGTTATGGCATCTGCCCTGCTGCTGGTTGGCTGCAAAGCGGATGGCCCACAAGCTAGCCAGGAAATCAGTCTCGGAGGGATCGCCTACAGCCGCCTGTATCTTCCGGATGCCAGCGATGTTGCCATCCAGATTGCCTGGTCGACCGATTGGGTCAGCCGCAGTGATGTCAATCAGGCTGTGCCCTATATCGGCGCGGATTTGGTATTGTCAGGCGGGGCCGTGGGCTATCCTGCCGGGCAGGCCGTCGAGGAATTTACCGATCTCCAGGCGCAGGCCTGGCTGGGCGTGACCCCGGATAACATTTTGGCAGAGCTGGTGGTTCCGAAAGAAAACCTTGATAATGCTGTTCAGATTGCCAACGCCCATCTGCGGGCACCATTGCTCGACGACAAATGGCTTACCCGCATCCGCGATGGTTTTGTGGCCCAAATGGCCGAAACCAGCGCCCGTCCCGAGAACCAGGGCTTTGCGGCCCTGCGCTGGGCTGCATTCGGCACTTCACCAATACGCGTTGCTCTATCGCTTGATCAGCCCGGAATGATCAAAGCGATTACGCGCGATGATATTGCCTTATGGCACAGCACCGTGCTTTCCCGCGCAAATGCCAAACTGGTGATTGCCGGCGCGCTGGATGCCACGCAAGCCGGTCGGGTGGTGGATGCACTGCTGGAGGGCTTGCCGGCAGGAGCGCCTGTTACTCCCCTTTCGATTAGGGCAGACTTTACCCCAAAGCGTATTCTGCTGCATATTCCGAATGCGCCAACAAGCACATTGGTGTTCATGGCTCCTCTTCCACCCACGGCCGAAGGTGGTGAAATGGAGGATGCCATACTGGTTCGTGCCCTTGGTGGCGGGGAAAGCAGCGTGTTGTTCAACGCCGTGCGCACAGAATTGCGGGCCGCATATGGGTTTGGTGCGGGGCTTGATGGCTTTACCCGGAGCAATCGTTTTTTTGTGTTACGCGGACAGGTCGATACAGACAAACTGGCGCAAACCGAAGAGGTCGTGCGCACCGCCTATTCTGCATTTCGCAACGAAGGCCCAACGGATGCTCTGGCAGACCTCAAGGCACCGCTTGCGGAAAGTTTTCAGATTATATCCCATGATCCTGCAAGTTCTGCTTTTTCCGCCTTGATGGCAATTCTGGATGGTCAAGACCCGCAGATGGCTTTTGATTTAAAACATATTCTTGATGCGGTGTCGGATGAGAGCCTCAAGGAGCGTTTGCAGCAAGCATACCCCGCGCCGGAGGATTTTATTGTTCTAGCTGTATCACCGAATGCGAATGCCTTGCCGGGGGCCTGTGTCATAACAAAACCAGAGCAGGCCAAGGCATGTGAATGACCAATAAAACTGACGAAAACGCCGGAGAGATCCCTCTCTCCTGGTTTGGCAAGACACTTTGGAAATTCACGCCGCTCTATATCGAGTTATCGTTCCTTGCGATCTGCCTGCGCCTGATCGGGTTGGTGGAACCTTTTATTTTTCTGGTCATCATTGACAGGATCCTGCCATTTCAGCGCGAAGCGTCTCTGGTCGTCGTAGTTTTTGTGTTCGCAGCAGTTTCACTGTTTCAACTTGGCTTCGAGGTTCTGTCCGAGCTTTTAGGCATGCTGACGGCCAACCGTGTCACCCGGGAATTTGGTCGCCGCATATTTGAGCACCTGTTCAGACTCCCCTTCAGTCATTTTCGCAAGTGGACAGTCGGAGAAACCATTGCCCGAGTCAGTGAGACTGATACCATTAGGGCGTTTCTTGTTGGTTCGACCATGGGCATTTTTCTCGATCTCATTTTTGTGGTGGTATACTTGGCTGTGCTGTTGGCATTGTCGGTGCCATTGGCGATGATCGTCCTTATCGCCTTGCCTGCTCAGTTACTGATTTATATGGGGTTTGGTCCGTTCCTGCGCCGACGTCTTCGCGTCCAATTTGACGCGGGCGCTGCCCATCAGACCCAGATGGTGGAAAATATTTCCGGGATTGCAGCAGTAAAAGCACTCAGCGCTGAAAAGAAAATGCTGGAGCGCCTGGATTTGACGTTGAACGAATCCCTGAAAGCGGGATACCGCGTTGGCCTTCTGAATATCTGGAATGATAAACTGCTTTTGATAATCGACAGGACCATCACAATCAGCATCATATATTTCGGGGCTCAAATGGTTTTTGCAGGGCAGTTAACGCTTGGCGAACTGATCGCCTTTCACCTGATTGCCGAAAAGGTGACCGGGCCAATCCAAAACTTTTCCGGCCTTTGGGAAAGTTGGCAGAACGTTCGTATTTCCAGGCAACGTCTTGGTGATATCGTGAACACGCCGATGGAGCCGTTTGACGAACGTCCAAAGCTACCGATGGATATCACAGGGCAGTTGCAGTTTCATGAGGTAGATTTTTCTTACTTGCCTGGCACGCTGGTCCTGCAAAAATTTAGTTTCATTGCCAAACGTAATTCGTTGACTCTTGTAGTCGGACCGTCCGGGGTCGGAAAATCCACATTTGGGCGATTGGCTTCAGGCATTGAAACCCCCAACAAGGGTCATGTGAGCCTTGGCGACTGCGATATCGCGGATCATGACCCCAACGATGTACGTCGGAACATCGCTTATGTTCCGCAGGAACCTTACCTGTTTTCGGGCACTTTGCGCGAGAACCTTATTCTTGGGGATGACAATCTGGATGAAGCGGCGATCAAGCGGGCCTTACGCATCTCTGCGGCAGATTCTCTGGTCGCCGAGCTACCCCTTGGTCTGGAAACGTCGGTCGGTGAGCGGGGTTCGGCACTGTCGGGCGGCCAGCGTCAGCGCGTAGCTATCGCGCGCTCTCTTATTCGGAGACCGAAAGTCCTTATTCTGGATGAACCCACCAGCGCCCTTGATGCCGCGGCCCAGAAGCGTATGGCTCGCGAATTGCAGGAACTGAAGGGTGAAACAACACTCATTATCATTACCCACAGTCCCGATTTATTTAACAACCCAGATCAGGTGATTGATTTTGAGGCCCTACAATGAGTAATTCTGCCGAAACAATGAAGATAACCTCTCCAACATTGCACGCCACGATCTTTTTCACAATTGCCGTGTTTTCGATAGTTATTGTAATGTCGTTCATCTTCAAGGTTGAAGTGGTTGCGCGCGGACAGGGACGGGTTGTGCCAATAGATCGGGTCCAGATTGTTCAGCCTGAATATTCAGGCCGGATTATTGCGATCAATATTCGCAATGGCAGTCGGGTGGTGAAGGGTGACGTGTTGATCGAGCTGGACCCAACCGACGCGACGGCCGATTTGCAGACGATCACGGAAGAACGTGATCGACTGATTATTGAAAACGCACGAATTGATGCTCTGTTGGCGTTGCTTGGCGACGACATACAACATTCAGCTGTTTCAGAAGAAATACAGCTTAGCTTTCAGATTCGAGCAGATCTTTCAACGACTCTTTACGCTGCCAGACAAAGGAAATTACTGGAGGCGGAAGTGGCCGATATCCGAGCTGCTTTTACGCAAATTGATGCGCAGGAAAATGCGCTTCGCCGGTCGGAAGACGTAACGAATGCCAATATCATCAGAGTGGAAACGGCCCTGAAAACCCAAGCCGAACGCCTTTCGATTTCAGAAAGGCTCCTGCAACAGGGAGCAACCAGTAGGGCGGCCTTTCTGGACGTGCAACAAGGGTTCACGGATCTTGAGCGCGAGAGGGATGTTTACCAGCGTCAGCTGGAACAGAAAATTGCAGAACGCTCAGCACTCGGTAGCGAAAGGCGCAGGATTTTGGCTGGCGCTCGAACGACACGACTGGATCGGAAATCCCTGATTGATGCACGGCTTGCGACATTGTTGGAAGCTGAACGTACGGCCCGCAAACGCCTGAGCGCCGCAAGGCTTCTGGCTCCACTCACGGGAACTGTTGACCAACTACAGGTGTATACCCTAGGAGGGATTGCGGAAACCGGAGCGGAATTGCTGCGCATTGTTCCTGATTCCACGTCTGTAGAATTCGAAGCTCTGTTCTCGACCCAGGATATCGGCTTCATGGCAATCGGTCAAAAGGCCAATATCCGCCTTGATGCATATCCGTCAGAGCGATTTGGCCTTGTCCTGGGGCGGGTTGCGGATCTGGCTGCGGATTCCACGGAGATTAGTGAAGGGAAGTGGGCGTATGTCGTTCGGGTCGTCCCCGAGAATGGCCATATCCAGATTGGTAACAGAAGCATGCCTTTGCGCCCGGGTATGACGGCCACGATTGATGTCACAACAGATAACCGTCGTATTATCGGCTACTTCTTTGCACCAATATTGCGCACAATTGAAAACGCGTTGGGGGAACGATAGTGACGGGCCGTGGTGGTGTGTGGCAAATTCTGGAGAGCAGCATATTAGTCTGACATGGGGTACCGGTTTTTCGCAGCTCCCCGAACATTTTCAGAGACCGTTCGCTCCCAGAACCACCTCCTCCGCCACCTAAACTTGTATTATGCATATAATACAAATAGTTAGTGGCTTTGATTTGCAACCTATTCCCCATTTTAACCCCCATTTGTATTTTGATTGAATGGCTATTCAACGCCTTTGCTCGCGCGCCATTTCGCCCAACGGGCTTTTTGGGCACGGGATATGGCTTCTTTTCCAGCTTGGGTTCTTGGGCCAGTAGATCGCCCGCCATGAAACTTGCAGCGGCGCTTGCCGGATTCGCTTAGGGCTTTGCAGAGCGTGCCTTTGCGAGTTTTGGCGTTGCACCTGACCCGAGCCAAAGCATGGCGCTGGGCGCGGGATTTGGCCAAGCGTTACATTTATAGGATGGCTTCGTTCGGTCCTTGGTTACTTAACTCCTTTCGATCCTAGCGCTGCCACTGGCTGGCATAATCAGAGTGCCAGCCAGTGGCTTCCTTCTACAGAAAACCTGAGGAAACCATAGACAAACTCTTGGAGTTGCAGGCATTCTTGGATGCCGTGGCAAATTTATTAGTTGATATACAAGCCACTTGAACTAAAGGTATATTCACAGCATTCTCACAATTGACCGACAATCCAAAGGCGAGCATAATGATCACATTTGATGCAGCGATGAAAGCACTCGATGTACCCGTAATCACAGGCTTAAATGTCTCCTCTCTTGACGAGAGCGACATGGTTAATCTGATTTTGCAACGCTCGGAAATCATCCGTGATCAGCCGCGCTTCAATCGCTTTATCAAAGCCTGGACACGAGGCGATGATGCGCCTTTGCGTGACCTAATCAACCGCTTGGGCGTGGATACCCTAACCCGCCGTGCCGCGGCCTTTATCTACCTTGAATACCTTGAATTGCGCCCCTACTTTCAGGCGAAAACACCCCATAGAATTGCCGACATCGGATGCGGTTATGCGCTGTTTGATCTGTTTCTAGCGCAAGAGTTCGAAACCGAGCTGTATCTTATAGATTTAGAAACCAACGAAACCCGCCACTTCGGGTTTAAATCAGAAGGTGCCGCCTATTCCAGTCTGACTGCCGCCAAACAGCTTCTGGTAGATAACAATATCCCTGCAAACACTATCACCACCTTAAACCCCGATACAGGCGATGTGCTCAAGCTGCATGACCTTGATTACGCCTTCAGCTTCATTTCTTGCGGGTACCACTATCCGTGGACAACCTACCGAGATTTCTTTAGCAAATCGGTGGCCACTGATGGGCGGATCATCATCGATATTCGCGCCCATACTCTCGCTAACGCCATGTTAGACTTATCCGAATTTGGCTACGTGCGCGCTTTGGAAAAAGCCGCCAACAACAGTGCCGACCGCATCATGATTGCCAAAACACTTTAGGGTGCACCACGTCCACATCAAAAATGTGGCTCATGGCCATCCCCGATGAAGAGGACTCTGAAACCTTATTTGGCGGCGCTTGATTCTATTCTATATGGATGTTTAGATCAGAGGCATCTGAACAGGTAATTTATTTATGACATCGAAACTTTTGGGCCAGAAGCTTACTAATGCTCTGAATTATAAATTCTCGGGAACGTTCAGATATCAGTTTGTCCTATCGCCAACAAAAATGGCTATGCCCGAATTCAACCATCGGTGCATCGGTTCCACAAACCTTTACACTTGTCCGTACTTACCTGTTTGCGAAATTATGAATCAGGCCGGAGAGCAGATCGGGTTAATTCTTGGATATGCCGTCGACAGATATGGGATGTTAATAAAAGGTGCGGTTTCCGTTACACTTCCAAATAACACTGCCGATGCAATCGCGGCAATCCAGGGCTTTCTGACTGGGCTTGCGGGGCGATATGTTGCCCTTGTGCATCTGTCCGGCTTTAATACTGTTTCACGTATTTACCCCGACACGGCATCATCTCTTAGCTTTGTGTATGATCCGAAAACCAAGATCGTCGCGTCAAGCCTACTGCTGTGTTTGAATCGAGATATGGAACCAAATGAATATTTTGGATTACCTGCCTCGATTTATTCCTGCAAAGATCTCCGTCCTTTTCTTCCTGACAGAAACTCGGAACTTAGCGACGGGGGATTCAATTTCGGTCACACGCCAGATCGGCATATAATGCGAATAATACCTAATCATTATCTTGATCTTAATAACTTTGAAACTTGTCGTTACTGGCCAATGCACGAAATTGTTGCCGATCTTACCGTAGAAGAAGCTGCAACGATCATTGTTGATCGACTTCGGTTGATTATGCGGGGGTTGATTACAAATTTAGATGGGTATCTTGCGATTTCTGGCGGGCGAGATTCCCGTGTTTTGCTGGCCTGCGCACCTGGTGCAGAAACCTCACGCATGCGGCTTTACACATATGCAACTAACTGGATGACCACGCTGGATGTGAAAATAGCCCAAGTAATGGCTGATGCCGTGGGGCAGGAGATTATTGTTCAAATTCCGCCTGACGGCCCCAAAGGTAACTATTTCCCAAGGCCTAAGCGATCAGCGCGATACGCACAACGGTTTGCGCTTTCATCTGGGCTTTTTGGAATCGGTGACGATTGGTGGAAGCGCGGATACGCAAAAGGACTTGATAACGGCGCAATGTGGGTACGTGGCAATTTCCTTGAAATCCTGACAGCACGTTTCTGGCCACGGAAAACCCTGAACGAAGCAGATACGATGTTGCATTTAATGGGTCGCGCTGGTGTGGGCATTCATGATGAAAATGACAGAGTTCGCAAGTTGGGTTTTCTTGAAGATTGGGTCAGCTCATTTAACGTGCCGATTGAAGGAAACCTACATGACCTTTCATATCAGGAACTGGCTTTGGGTAGCTCACAACCCTTCTTTTATGGCTTGAGTGAGCAATTTTATATCGGCCCTGCCTCGGATAGAGTGGTGTTCGAAACTGCTATGCGCGTCGCCCCTGGGGCTAGGAAAAAGTCTGAACTTTATGCCGAGGTGATCAGGCAATCTAACCCAGCTTTGCTTGAACTCCCGTTAGCAAAACAAATTGTCTTTCAGGCCAGAAAAAAGAATGTAAGCTCTGAAATGCTGCTGGAAGAAAGGCTTGAAGCATATCGCGCCAAGTACAACATTTCCAACTAACAGTCCTCCAAAACACCAAAATCATATGGTGATGCGCAACCGGGTTACGTTGTATGGTTCAGCCGCTTATTCGGACAAAATCATAGCCGTTCAGAAATGCCGCGCAAACATGCCAATAATCGTAGTCATCTGCGCGCGCGGCAATGCTTTCCTACCAGCGGTAAAGCGCGCCATATTCCCGACAACCTCTTCTTTCTCAAGGAAATCTTCCAATACGTGATAGCCTTTGCGTCCCTCGTAATCGTCAAACAACAGCGTGGTTTTTTTGGTGCATCGCAACATCGCCGTCAGCGCGCAAGCCACGCGAAACCGGCCATCAATAAGAATAACGTCAGGGTGCTTGAAACCTTCAACATCCCAAATTGATAACGGGTATAAATGATAACGCCTATAGCCCGCACCATCTTTGGGCGTACCCCACTTACCCGTTGGCCCAATGTTGACATGCTGCATTTGCGGCAACGAAACCGGTTTTGCCTCTTCAAACCAACGCCTCATCATTTTAGTCCAGAATCGGCTACTCTCAACCGAGTAAATCGTCTTACCCGGCATTTCGGAGGCCATAACGGTCGATCCTCCACTGCCATATTCCAAAATAACATTAGCTTTCTCGTAATGCGCGCGAACTAAGTCGCCAACTTCGGGGATAAAAGTCAACTCCGGGCGATTCATCGTCAGTGCGTCATTTTCCATATCTCTACTCACTTAGTTTTTTGAAACCTAATTTTTCATACCATCACCAAGCCACCAACCGCCACACTAGGACGCAATATCAGCTTTCAGCGCGTCCACCAAGCCATCCATCTCGGGGTCCATTTTCAACGAGCCCGCTTTGCGTTTGTGCCAATCAACTGCGCGCGCGTGCAAATCAGCCAAAACCGGATCACTTTTCAATTCGTTAGCCAGCTTCGTCACGGCGGGGCTATATCGGTCTATCGAGGTGTCGGTTTCGTCGTTCAAGTTAAACTTGGTCCAATAATCCATCCCCAACACGTGATGCGAATGGTTCGCCCTACCCCGCGCCCGTTTGATCAAAAAGCTGTCCATAGAACGCAATGCATAGTGGTTCACTTGCGCGTGGGTAAACAGCGGCGGGTTTTCTGTACGCACACCGTCCACCACATAATCAGCCCCGCCCGGCAGCACGCGCTTGGTGTCGTTCACATGATCTGCCAAGCTGACAGGTGCGTGCAAGCCCATGCGTTGGAATTTGTGCTGGTTCGTGTAAAGGGATTTAACAAACTTACCAGTTTGCGGACGCACCTTGGCATCCCACGCAAACTCACCCTTAGTGAACTGCTCCGTTACTGGCGTATCAACCATGTCCTCGATGCCATTGGGCCCGAAAATCCGCCACGGTACTGAAATCACATCAGCGCCCGAACCAGAGCCTTCAACCAACGCCTGAACCGAGCCATCACCCAAATGTACGTTCAGATACTCATCTACATCGCACACAAACACCCATGTGGCGTTCATCACAATATCATAGCGCCTCGAGGCTTGCCGCAATGCGCTACGATGAATACCGGCCCTGCGCACAATCGTGTTGTGCTGCGTGACCAGCCCCAACTCTTGCAAGCGCAGCAAAATCTCGACTGTCGGGTCGGTGCAATCATTGGTGCAAACCAGAATATTGTCGAACCCAAGCGTTCGATAATGCGCGACCCAATCAATGATATAGGGGCCTTCATTCTTCATGGTCGAGACAACGGTATAGGTTTCTTTGCTCATCATGCCTCGCAGTTCGACCAGTTTACCCAGTCATTTCTATTCCAGTATCAATACCGCAACCGCCCTGCCCCGCGCAAGCATCAAACACGGTACCTAAAATCACGCGGTGCTTGGAAATATGCCCGCAATTGTCAATCGGGAGGTACACAAACATCTTTCAACACCCTAGTGTCGAAAGATGACGCGGCCACGAAGGTTTCGCGAAAGTATGGGGAACGCAGATGGCACGCACACGCGAGGTCGGTACGCTTTGGATTGGCGGTCCACTTAGCTGGATGGAGCAGTTGTGCCTCAAATCCTTCGTGGACAAAGGCCAGAAGATTACGTTGTTCAGCTATGAAGACATTCCCAATGTACCAGATGGTGTGATCCGCCGTGACGGGCGCGAAATTATCGACACCGATGATTTCATCAAATACGAACAGAAAAACAGCTTCGCCTTGTTCGCCGATTGGTTCCGCCTGCATATGATCCATCAATGTCCCGGAATGATTTGGATCGACACGGACGTATATTGCCACCGCCCTTTGAACTACGAAAGTGACTATGTTTTCGGCTATGAACTGCCGGGGGAACAGCGCGTAAACAATGCCGTTCTGGGTCTACCCGCTGATAGCGAGATGCTGCGCCAAATGATCGAATTTACAAATGATCGGTATTCTATCGCATCCTTTTTACCGCGCAAACGCCAACAAATCATGCGCAAGGCCGCCGAAACGGGTAAACCTGTCCACATAACGGAACAGCCGTGGGGCGTGTGGGGGCCGATAATGGTCACGCACTATGTCCATGCCCTCGCAATGGAAAAGCATGTAGAGCCGCTAGACGCCTTCTATCCGATCACCTTTCGCGAACGTTTCAAGTTCATGCGCCGTGCTGAATTGGCCGAGGATTTGATCACGGATAAAACCACAGCCTTGCATTTGTGGGCCTCCAACAAACGCCAACTTGGCAATATTCACAACGGTTTGCCACCTAAGGGTAGCTATCTGGAACGGCTGGTGCAAGAACATGGCATCAACCCGGCACTGGCCCCGATCAAGGGCCGCGGCAACACCACATTTGACGGCGCGCTGATTGATGATCTGGACCTCACAGAGGTCACCACAGTCGCTGATCTAACGGGAAACGCACGTAGTTTTGTGCTGGCACTCTATCACAAGTTTGATTGCAACGTGCAGCTGATCAATGCCAACCGACGTGGCAAGTTTAAGGATGAAGACGAGTCATGGCTCGCTGATTACACCAGATTCCTGATCGACAACGATGTAGAACCTGATCGCATCACGGTAATCCGGTTCGAAAAAGACCTGCGCCCCGTTGACGTGCTGTGCAATTTATCCGGCTTTGGCGATCGCTTCAAAACGCCTTTCCTCGGCAAATTTATGGACCGCTGCCTGCATTCGGACACCCGCATTTTCATGGATGTGCGCAAAGGCTCTGGCGCGTTTCCCTTCCTAAAGAGTTACGGCACCAACACCCCCCTTTCGACCCGCACGGAGGATGGCCACAAAGTCACGCGCATCCGCGTTACACCCAAACCACCGGAGGCGAGTGACGCCGAAGGATCATGGGACCGCATCGCGACAAAACTGGCCGGCGACAAGGGTTGGTATCGTGCAAGCACCAATGGCCACAGCTTCCTTTACGTGCCGCGCAGTTCCGACACGCTGGTCGTAACCTTTGATAACCTCGACATAGCCATGACCAAACGCGAGGATCGCCGCCCTTGGGGGTATAGTTTCATCAAAGATCAAGGCTGGTCCATGCTAGGCGTACTGGCTGGTGGCTGGACATGGTATCGTGAACAATGGGTTTCGGATCAGTTTGACCAGCTCAAGGATGACGGATTTTTCAAACAATTCAAACGAGTAGTGTTTTATGGCGCCTCCATGGGCGGATACGCCGCTTGCGCCTTTTCTTCCGCGGCACCGGGTTGTGATGTCATGGCCATCTCGCCGCAAAGCACCGTTGATAAAAGCGTGGTCCCGTGGGAAAGCCGCTACAAGGTCGTGTGGAATCGTGATTTCAATGGTAAATACGGTGATGCGGCCAAGGTAAGCCAAGCCGCCAATCGCGTGTTAATTTTGTATGATCCATACGAGCCGCTCGACGCGCAACATGCCGCACGCTTTACGGGCGAGAATGTACAACACTTGCGCGCACCTCTTTTGGGGCATCGCCTTGGAAGTTCTCTAAACCAAATGGGCATCCTGTCGCCGATCATTCTAGGGGCGCTGGATGGGTCCTTAAGCAGTCGCGAATACTATAAACTATTACGCGCGCGCAAAAGCTCGCCGCGCTATCAACGCGAGTTATTTAATCGCGCGATAGACAAAGGCCACACCGATCTCGCACGATCTTTGGGTGAACATATTTTGAAACTAAACCCAAACCGTGCCGTGCGCCAAGGCCTGCGCACGCTTCGCTGATTATCCCATCACGCCGGCGCAGACACGGGGATTTCGAGAGGGGCGTTGAAAAGCGGCCCGATACCGATAGGTTGGATATTTTCACCTGCCCGCTCCAAAATCAGGCAATCTATGCCCAGTTTTGTGGCCAGTTCGCCGCCCTTTTGTGGACCTAAAACGAAAATTGCTGTTGCCATGGCGTCAGCCGTCATGCAATCGGCGGCTACAACTGTAACTGACGCAATGCCGGGCTGCACGGGGCCACCTTTTTGCCGATCCATCGTGTGGCTAAAGTGGGTATTTGCCACCTCAACCCAGTGGCGATAATCGCCCGATGTGGCAATTGCGGCATCGTTAAGTTCCAGCATGGAAAACGGCAAGGTTGCCCCAATTTCAGGGTTCTGGATGGCAACACTCCACGCCATGCCATCAGGGCGGCTGCCCTTGGCGCGAAGCTCACCGTCAAGTGCGAGCAGCGCGGACGAAACATTGAAATCCTCGCAAACCTGCATCATCTGATCCACGCCGTAACCTTTGGCAATACCGGACAGATCAAGTGTCAGCGGTGCCAGCTTTCGGACGCGTAGGCCTTTTTCATCCAGCTCCAGAAGCTCGTGAGTTGGGCGGCGCGGCTGGTTTAGATTGGCCCGAATTGCGGCTTCGTCTGCCGCATCAGCCCCAAAACCCCAAGCACGCACCAAATCACCCAGCCCGATATCAAACGCGCCGTTTGACAGGCGACCAACCTCAAGCCCTCGTGCCAGAACCAGCATCAGTTCCGCCGGAATATCCACCCAAGTGTCGATCGGGGTCGCATTCAAACGCATCAGGTCACTGTCTGGTTTCCATGTGGACATTTGCGTATCCACACGCGCGACAACCGCGATCAAGGCGGCCTCCAATATCGCCTGATCAGTGCCATCTGGCAGACCCAGTTCGGCACTCCATCGTGTACCCATGACCGGACCAGCCATTTTTACCAGTTCAAGATCAGTAGACATCTTCGACATACCTTCCCTCGGCCTTAAGGTGAATTGGACTTAGCCCGTGCGGCATCAAAATATCGTTCAACGCATGCGCCACACCAGCGGCCATTTCGCGCCCACCGCAAACCAGCACTTGTGCGCCTTCCTCGATCAAAGTGGCAATGGCTGCGCCATCACGACGAATCATATCCTGCACATAAGTACGTTGATCCGTGCGCGAACAGGCAATATTGACACTATCCAAGTTACCTTCCTGCTGCCATCCCTCCAATTCCGCACCATAAAGCAGATCGGATTCAGCATGCCTAATACCAAAGTAAAGGTGCATTGGCCGCTTGCGTGCATTAGCACGCGCAAACCCCGCCAGCGGACCGATGCCAGTGCCAGCGCCAATAAGGATCACCGGTTTTTTGCCGCGCGCCGGACTAAATTCGGGGTTTGACCGGATAAAGCCCTCGATACTATCGCCAACTTTCAAGCCCAACAATTGTCCCGAACAAAGGCCGTGCGCGTGTTTGCGAACACAAATTTCGACAAACCCATCGCGCGTGCCGCTGGCCAGTGAATAAAGCCGTGCCACGCTTGCCCCTTGTGGCACTACGCCCAACAAGTCACCGGCACTAAACCGTTTGAAACCCTTTCCCTGAAGCCGCGCCAGTATACCTGCACGCGGAAGTGCAAAGCGAAGGATAACTGTTGGAGCCTGTACCTCTATACCATATTCCCGCCGTGAAATCAGGGTCAGTTGATGCGTCCTGGGGCGCGCGGGTTCGTGCGCCAACTCAAGGTCATGCCCCAGTACTTTACCCAAATTGATACCCCAGCGGGCAAAATCCTGCGGTGATTGACTGTCCACGGTTTCAAACGGCAACAGTTCCTGCCACCCTTTTTTCGCAGCCTCCGCGGCCACCAGATTAGCAAAGGCACAATAGGCCGGAAACTGGCGATCACCAAAACCCAGCACGCTGACTTTTGCGCTTGGTGGAGTTTCAAGGGCCGCCAGCTTTTCAATAAACCCCTTGGCCGATGCCGGCGCAGTACCATCACCATACGTCGCGGCAAGCACCAAAATCTGTTTGGCCTGGGGGTATTGTTTAGGGTTGAAACGCGACATCGGGGCGGCATGAACCGCATGCCCCTTCGCCACCAGTGCCTTTTGCAATGTTGCAGCAAACCCCCAAGTGCTGCCCCCTTCCGAACCAACAAGGATCACGGTATCCGCTCTGGCTGCGGCTGCGTTCTTGGGCATTTTAGGGCGCGACCGACGCGCAACCCACCATATGACAAGACCGCTCACCGCCATAATCGGCACACCCAATACCATCAGCCCCATCAACAACCCCAACGCCCAAGCGCCTTGCCCTGTGTGCAGCATATAGATGGTTTCAAACAGTTTTTGCCATGGGCCAGCATCTTTCCATGCCAGCAGGTCTCCGTTGCCCTGATCAATGTAGCCTTCGCCGCGATCAGTACGGATGGTGAAAACATCTGTCGGATCGTTTGCATAAGGGAAGCCAAGGGACCGCAACTCGCTAACAGGAATGGCGGCAAGGGCGGACATGTCAGCAGGATCAAAACCCAACTCTCCGCTTACATTGGCGGGGAACGCGGGGGTACTTCTTTCCTGTGGTAATATCTCGAATGTGTTGAGCGACATGAAAAGCGCCGTCACCGATGCCATAATAAGCCCCAACGCACTGAACCGCCCGATGTCCACGTGTAAACGACCGGCAAGCGAACCGCGGCTGCGGGCAAACAAACGTCGCCAGCCGCCCAGACGCCGCGCCAACAAAAACACGCCGGAAACAGAAAGGGTAAACATTGCCAACGCACCAGCAGCGGCCACTAAACGCCCACTATCCCCGATCAGGAAAGCCCGGTGCAGGTGTGTCAACCACTGCACCACCGAGAAGGTTTCATAGTCGCGCAAGCCTTTTCCTGTCGCGGGGTCAATCACCACAGCCCCCGCATGATCACTGGAAAAGTAGTAGGCCGTGATTCGCCCGGAAGGCGCGCGCTTGATCTGCTCGACTTCCGGGTACTCGCTGGATATCCGCGCTGCCAGAACCGCAACATTCAGTTCCGTTTCAAGTTGCGGGGGCGATTGTATTTTGTCCCATGCCGGAATGACCGACAACGCCAAGCCACTTAGGGAGAGGACCAGAATCACCACGGTCATCGTCAGGGCAAAATACTTGTGCAGCTTACGCAACATGGCGGATATCCTTTGAAAGACCAGACTTAACGGAAAGTGAAGCGTTTAATATAACGCCGACCGGAAATGTCCTTGCCAAGTTTATCGCTTGTTAAAGGAACCACCACATCATGGGCTACATCACGGCCATCCTCGACGGATGTATCAATACGCAACTGATATCCGGCATCAAACAGAGCATCGGACAAATCAAAACTAACTGTCATCGTACGGCCAGACCCGACACTAGCACCTGTGATACCGTTGATTTCAGCCGCAGCAGCGCCGGTCGCACGATACCACGATACCAAGTGCCCATAGTATTTCGACTTCCCACCAGATACCCATACAGTATCTTGATAGACGCCCTTAGAATCGGTGATATATATCACCAAATAAGCACCCGGCCCGCGATAGTTCGCCATCTCGGTAGTCAGTGTAATGGTTTTTGCGATAACGGTGCCCGGCAGGATAATAGCCGAGGTCAGCGCCAGTGTTGTCAAAAGTGATTTCATGTTTTGGTCTCCAAAGTTTTCTTTACGCTTGTTTGATATTTGCTTGTTTGACCCACGGGCCTGAACCTTTTCTGACGAACCTGACAAAACCGCTTCAGGTTGCTGTCAGCTTTGCAATCGTGACCGGCACGGCAAGGCCCAACGCCGCTGCGCCGTAGGGGTAAATTTGCACTATTTAACGATACGTACTGCCACGCATTAGGCGTTAATTAACCTGACGAGATGAGGCGTTCGCCGCTAATCGTCATCATCCTCATGGTCGTAGCCTTCGTACTCGAATTCCACAATTTCCAGTGTTGACGGGTCAAGCTTCACTTCGATTTCACGGTCTTTGGTATCGTAAGCGTAGACCTCGTAACAACCATCATCAATCTTGATACGGCGTAGTTCCCAATCCCGAGCCTCGATCATGGCACGCACCGAATCACGTGACTGCCAAAGAGCCATCGGAACATCACAATCATTGTCGCTGGCAAGAACTATTGTGCCCAAGGAGCCAGCCCCAAGAGTGAGTGCGGCAAGAAATCCGGTCAGGTACAGCGATTTCTTCATATTTAGTCTCCCGTTTCAGGTTGAGTTACTACTGTATAGGTCCAATACCTGACACGAACCTTAAGCTTGCGCCTGTTTCGACTTCAGGTTGATGTCAGTTTGGTGTTGGATATAGACTGCCGGGAAAAGCGGGATATTTCAGATGCGGATTTTATTGATCGAAGATGACACTGTGTTGGGCGCCGGTGTGCGTGATCAGATCGGGGCCGAAGGCCATTCGGTTGATTGGGTCACCCGCCTCGATACAGCAAGGGAATATCTAGCCAGTGCAGCCTACGATCTGGTGTTGCTGGACTTGATGTTGCCCGACGGGCTTGGCCTGCCGTTCTTGCGCGAAATACGTCGGCGAGGTGATGTAACGCCAGTAATCATCCTGACGGCATTGGACCAAATCAGCGACCGGATTGAAGGATTGAACGCCGGGGCTGATGATTATCTGGTCAAACCCTTCGATTTGTCTGAACTTTCCGCACGACTGGCCGCGGTGGGGCGGCGCTATGCCGGAAACCCCAATCCGCTGGTGCATATCGGTGATCTCGAAATTGATCTGGCGGCGAAATCTGTGCGGCGAAATGGCAAGCAAGTACCCCTGACTGCACGTGAATGGACATTGTTTGACGCTTTCGTACAACATCCAGGCCAGATACTTTCCAAAGCCCAACTTGATGAACGCCTTTATGCCTTTGATACCGAAGTTGAAAGCAACACGATCGAAGTTCACATCAGCCGGTTGCGCAAAAAACTTGGCAAGGAAACAATCGAAACCTTGCGCGGGTTAGGCTATCGCCTAGGCGGCGACACGTGACCTTACCACATTCCCTTCAGGCACGACTGGCACTAACCATCGGGCTGGGTGTTGCCGTGTTATGGTTGATCACAACTGTAATCACAGCCGCTACAATCCGCCACGAAATCACCGAAGTTTTTGATAGCGCCCTAGAGGAAACTGGCCAGCGAATTTTGCCATTAGCCATACAGGAACTGATCAACCGCGAGGATGATGGCACTGAACAGTTGATAAACACTTTGCGCACACATGACGAATTTCTGACCTACGTGATACGCGACAAATCAGGCCGGGTTTTACTGCGCTCTCATGATGCCGATTTGCGCGACTTCCCCCCCTTCGAACAATACGGTTTTAGGCAAACATCCACACACCGTTTGTATTATGACTCTGCGTTGGACGGCAGTTTCACCATTACCATTGCCGAACCGCTGGATCACCGCCGCGAAGTTACCTTGGAAACCACTTTGGCCTTAGGATTGCCGCTGTTTATCCTGCTGCCCCTTACTTTGGGTGGTATCTGGTTTCTCGTTCGGTTGATGCTGCGGCCCCTGAAAAAATTCCGCTCCGATTTGGCTAATCGCGACGGCCATGACCTGACACCCGTGGACAGCAGTGGATTACCAGACGAAATCACCCCTGTAGCCGAAGCCGTGAACGGGTTATTGCAACGTGTTCAACGGACCTTAACGGCCGAGCGTAACTTTGCCTCCAATGCCGCGCATGAATTGCGCACTCCGGTCGCAGGCGCGTTGGCGCAAACCCAGCGACTGATTGTTGAAACCAACGAAGAAGGCACCCGAAAACGCGGTAAAGATATCGAAACAGCATTAAAACGGCTTAACCGTTTGTCGGAAAAGCTGATGCAGATGGCCCGTGCCGAGGGTGCCAAATTGCGCTCGGACACTCCGCGCAATATCGCGCCGGTTGTGCGTATGGTTCTGGATGATCTGGCCCATACGGATAAAGCCGATCGAGTTATCTTAAACTTGCCTGAGCAGCCGATTTTATCGGACATAGATGCCGATGCGTTCGCAATTTTATTACGCAACTTGCTGGAAAATGCCCTGCGCCATGGGGCCAAGGACACACCCGTAAATGTATCGCTGAACGAAGAAGCCACCTTGCGGGTCGTCAATGCCGGCCCTGTGGTACCACCCGAAGTACTTCACGATTTGACAGATCGTTTTCAGCGCGGCAATTCTTCTGCTGACGGAAGCGGTCTGGGGTTAAGCATTGTTCACACAATTGTACGCGGGATCGATGGAACGCTCGATATCAACTCGCCAGCGACTGGACACGAGGACGGATTTGAAGTTGTGGTGCACCTGAAGTATCCTCCCCCCAATTCGGCTTGAACCCACACAAAGGCGCACTATGAATCTTACGATCAACGGCACACCTCACACATTCGAAGCCGCCGCTGATATGCCGTTGCTTTGGGTGCTTCGCGACATTCTGGATATCAAAGGTCCCAAGTTCGGATGTGGCGTCGCGGCCTGTGGTGCTTGCACCGTGCTGATCAACGGCGAACCAGTCCGCTCTTGCACATATCGCGTTGGTGACGTCGAAGACGAAATCACTACCGTTGAAGGCCTATCGGAAGGTGATAATCTGCACGCCGTGCAAAAAGCGTGGCTAGCACATCAAGTTCCGCAATGCGGGTACTGCCAGTCTGGTCAGATCATGGCCGCGGTCGCGCTGTTAAACACCACACCGAACCCGTCAGATGCAGACATTGACGACGCAATGACAAACCTTTGCCGCTGTGGGACGTACCCTAAGATCAAGGCTGCGATCAAAGATGCTGCCACCGCGTTGGAGGCCAACAAATGAGCCGCCTCGGAACAATCACCCGCCGTTCCTTCATGGGGCTAGGCGCTGCAACAACGGGCGGGTTGGCCGTCGGATATTATTTTTACACTAAGCCTTTTCCCAACCCTCTCGCCGCAATGGCAGCCGAGGGCGACGCAGTTTTCAACCCTTATGTTAAAATCGTGCCGGACAACACCATCACCATAATCACACCACGCGCGGAAATGGGGCAAGGAGTTCACACCACTCTCGCAGCCCTTGTGGCAGAAGAACTGGATGTCTCACTCGATCAAATCAACGTCGAACACGGCCTTCCGGGCAAGGCCTACTATAACGAAGCCATGATAGTTGATGGTGGTCCTTTTCCGTTCTTTGACGAAGGGTTTATTGCCAAAAACGCCCGGGGATCCATGAAGGTAGTTTCCAGATTTCTGGCATTGCAAATGACGGGCGGGTCCTCAGCCACCATTGATGCATTCGTGAAAATGCGCGAAGCTGGCTGCGCAGCGCGTTTGGTTTTGCTCGAAGCCGCAGCGTATCACTGGGCAGTTGACGCCAAAACCCTGCAAACCGCAGGCGGCATAATCACCAACCCCGCAAATGGCGCAACCATGACCTATGGAACAATCGCAACGGCGGCGGCATACCTTAAGCCCCCTTCCGACCTGCCTCTGCGGCCAAGTTCCGAATGGAAAATTCTAGGCAAATCACAACCCCGTATTGAAGGTCTGGAAAAAGTCACCGGCGGCCGGATTTTCGGCATCGACGTGCAATTGCCCGACATGCTCTATGGTACCGTCAAAATATCCCCGCGCTTCGGTGTTGGGGCAGTGTCGGTCAACAAAACCTCAGCCCTGCAAGTTGATGGTGTGTTGGATGTGATTGAAATCGAAACCACCACCGGGTCCGGCTTCGGGATTATCGCTGAAAACACATGGGCAGCCTTCCAAGGGGCCGAGGCGCTGGAAGTCGAATGGGCCACACCCGATTATCCCGCAGATACGGGCGGTATGAAATCCACGCTTGATATCGCAATGGCAACCAAGGCGGATTTCACCTTGGGTAAGGCTGGAAATGTCGAAAAAGAATTTGGTAAAACCGCTTCCGATAATTTTTTCGAGGCTGTTTACGATGTTCCCTACCTCGCCCACACAACGATGGAACCGATGAATGCCACCGCGCATTTCAAAGATGGTAAACTTCAAATGTGGGTCGGCTCGCAAGCGCCGGGCCTTGCCCAAAGCACCTGTGCATCCCTTCTGGATATCGACCCTAGTGATGTGACCGTTAACACAATGCGTATGGGTGGCGGTTTTGGCCGCCGCGCGGAAGTGGACGTAGCACTTTACGCCGCCGCGATGGCCGCAAAAACCGATGGCCGTCCGATCAAGATTACATGGTCACGCGAAGAAGACACCCGCCACGACACCTATCGCCCAATGGCAAAAGGCCGGTTTCGGGCGAGCCTGACAGACGACGGCGCGATAACCGGATTGGATGTAGGCATCGCCTCGCCGTCAATCCTTACCAGTGTATTGGGCCGAACCTTTCCATCCTTACCCGTGGGTGGGCCGGAAAAAATCATGCTGGAAGGGGCGTTCGATCAGCCGTTAACAATCCCTAACCGCCGATATAACGCGCATATTGCTGACCTACCGATTCCGGTTGGTTTTTGGCGCTCGGTCGGGAATTCCTTCAACGGGTTCTTTCAGGAAAGCTTTATTGACGAGGTTGCACATAATTCCGGTAAAGACCCGTTAGAATTCCGCCTTTCCATGATGAACGAAGCCGAACATTTCCCCGCCCGCGAAGCCCTGAAAAAGGTTGCTGAAATGGCCAATTGGGGCGTCGCGTTACCAGCGGGCAAAGGTCAAGGAATTGCGCACACGCTGTCGTTTGGCACTTGGGTAGCGCAGGTCGTGCAGGTCGATGTTACAGATGATACCGTTAAAATCGAAAAAGTCTGGTGCGTGGCCGACTTGGGGCTTGTACTTGATCCAGCCAATGTCAAAGCGCAAATGATGTCGGGTATTGTCTATGGCCTAAGTCAAGCTTTAGGCCAGGAAATCACCTTCAGCGACCACGAGGTCGAGCAATCCAACTTTCACGACTATGACGCCATGCGCATGCATCAGTGTCCCGAAATCATCGTGGAGCTTCTTGAAAATTCGCGCCGTATGGGTGGGGCCGGTGAACCCGGAACGCCCCCGTCAACACCCGCCTTGGCAAACGCGATATTTGCGGCCTCTGGCAAACGCATCCGCAACATGCCGCTTAGTCATGTTATAAATTTCACTTAATACCCCCCCCAGCGCACGTCATTTGGTTTCCATGCAAACCGCCCCATGTCGTTAAACATTGCCAACACACGGCGGGTACTCCCGTCATCGTTTTTCAGCGCCGCGAAATTCACAGAACTCCAAACCTCGCGACCATCTTGAGCCGTATAGCTGCGTTCTGTGTGGCACATATCGCCCGCAGAAATTCGCGCCCATTCCCGCTTGTCAGCCAGTATCCGTTTTGAGTTAGATCCACACAGCGCGAAATAATCCTGCCGCAAGATGTCCCCGTCGCCATAAGAAAACAGCCGCAATGCGTTTGCGTTTGCGTCCACAATCACACCGGCCCCGTCAAACCAAACCAGCGATTGCGAGGCATCCAGTGCATCCATCAGTCCGCGCCGCTCGATTCCATTGTATTTTGCCGGAATGGCCCTGCTAACTATACTCATCTGTCCAACCCTCCCTGGTGATTCGAACAGAATGACAGGCAATTCCTAATAAATGGTTAGAAGTCGCTAACGATGCCCTTTTTCTCCCAGTCACCATAACGAACAGGCTCCGGCCCGTCGCGGCCACCTAGTTCTTGCGGTAATTCGGCGGGTTTAGCGGCGGCATGACGCTCGGATGCCTCTTTTAAGGCTCTTTTCGCGGCTTGGGCGATACGCGCCTCTTTCTCTGTGTGCTTGTCTGTCATATACGCTGTTTAACCAATCCAGATATCCGACCGCAAGGGAAACCGAGATGCACAACCATATGGCCCGTTCATGAGCGCCCCCGGCATGCCAGCCCGCAGCGCCGCCGCACAACTTTTGCACGGCGTTCTGCACGACGGCATAATGATATCCGAATTGATCGACGCCAAAGACGGCCCGTTAAAAGACTTGCCGCCAAGCGCACGGGCACGGGCGCAATCTTTGGCACTGTCGACATTGCGAAACCTTGCACCACTGGATGTCGTTCTGGATCAGTTCCTGAACAAATCGCCCCCTATAAAAGTCCGCAATGCCCTGCGCCTGTCCGCGAACGAAATGTTGGTAGATGGCGTTGCCCCCCACGCCGCCGTTGATGCCGCAGTGCGTCTGGTGCGCGAAAGCCGCAAGTTGCAACACTTGTCGGGCCTCACAAACGCCGTTGCGCGGCGCGTAGCGGAACACGGACCTGAAATCTGGGCCGATATGGACCCCCAAGAATTACCAGCATGGATGGGCAAACCGATTGAACGCGCTTATGGCGAAGAAGCCCTACACGGGATCGAGGCCGCCCATGCCAAGGGCGCGCCACTCGATCTGACGCTACGAAAGCCGGCAGATGCCGAAAAACTGGCCAAGGAGCTAGACGCCGAAATCCTGCCAACCGGCAGCCTGCGTTTGCAAAAACCGGGGCAAGTTTCCACGATGGCCGGATATGATGACGGTCTGTGGTGGGTGCAAGACGCCGCCGCCGCGATGCCCGTGCAACTGCTGGGTGACGTCAAAGGCAAGCGCGTGCTGGACCTATGTGCCGCCCCTGGTGGTAAAACCATGCAGCTGGCCGCAGGTGGGGCTGAAGTGATCGCCGTAGATATTTCCAAAGACCGCCTCGTGCGCGTTGCAGAAAACCTGAAACGCACGAAACTGACGGCCAAGGTTATCGCCTCTGACATCGTGCGCTGGTCGCCTGATAAACCCGTTGATATGATCCTGCTGGACGCGCCTTGTTCGGCTACAGGCACCATCCGCCGCCACCCTGATCTGCCTTTCGGGAAATCCGGTGATCTAAAACCAATCCTGCGCTTACAACAAAAACTGCTGTCGCGCGCGTTTGAGTGGCTGAAACCCGGCGGTCAAATCGTCTATTGCACGTGTTCCCTGTTGCCCTCTGAAGGCGAAGAACAAATCACCAAGTTCCTGCAAAACCACGACAACGCCAAACAACTGCCCGCCAACACCAACCTGCCCGACCTTCCTGAAGAATGGATGAGCCGTGACGGTGGCCTTCGCCTGCGCCCCGATTTCTGGGCTGAACGTGGTGGTATGGACGGGTTTTACGCCACTATCATCGAGAAAGCGGATTTGACCGAGTGACAAGCCGCCTTAACAAATAGTAAATACCTGAAAGCACCTTGAAGAGCCAAACACCATGTCCGACACTTTCTGGAAAATCCGCGCGGGCTTAACGCGCCTAGACCGTGCCAACTCGGCCATGTGGAACCGCGTGCGCGCGCGCCGTGCCAAAGCCAAAAACATTCCAACACAGTTCGACCATTTCCCCGAACCTCGCACCATCGGCGCATTCGAAGTAGGTCAACAACTGACCGAAGGCCAATTCTACTTCGCCGGTGACCTGATCGAGGCGTCCACCAAGTCCATCTGGTCAATCACCTCGCCAACCCCCGATTTCACCGCCGAGATGCACGGGTTCTTGTGGCTCGATGACCTCGCCGCTGTGGGCGACGCCGAATCCCGTCATCTGGCCCAAGCGTGGACCATGGACTGGATCACGCGGTACGGAGCTGGCAAAGGTAACGGCTGGACGCCTGCCATGACAGGCCGTCGCGTGCTTAGAATTTGCGCCCACGCACGGTTCTTGTTCCTTGATCTCGAAAAGCCCCACGCGCTGAACGTGCTGCGCTCCCTTGCGCGCCAGTTGAATTACTTGGGCAGAACGTGGCGTCAAGAACCGGCTGGGCAGCCGCGCCTCGAAGCGTTGGCAGGGCTGGTTTTTGCAGGCGTTTCTTTCAAAGGCCGTGAAAAATCCCTAAAAATCGCCAACAACGCAATCGGCGCTGAATGCACCCGCCATATAGGCAAAAACGGCGGTATCCCCACCCGCAACCCCGAAGAATTGATGGAGATTTTCACGCTTCTGACATGGGTATACCGCACGCTGGAAGATGCGGACGTAACCCCCGATGAACGCCTCGTTGCAGCCTTGGAGCGCATCGCGCCAACCCTGCGCGGCTTGCGCTTGGGCGATGGCAACCTCACCCGTTTTCACGGTGGCGGGCGTGGCCGCGAAGGGCAGTTGGATCAAGTCTTGTCCGACAGCCGCATCCGCACAAGCCGTATTGGTGAGCTCGCCATGGGCTACGACCGTCTGACCGCCGCCCGTATCACGCTGCTGGTTGACTGCGCCGCGCCACCAGCCCTGCCGGTTTCACATCACGGCCACGCCAGCACATTGGCGTTCGAGATGTCCTCGGGCCGTCATCCCATCGTGGTCAACTGCGGTGCAGGCCAAAAGTTCAGTGCCGTTTGGGAACGCAAATGCCGCGCGACCGTTTCGCACAACACCGTCGCCATCGAAAAAACCTCGTCCTCGCGGATCGCCCCGACAGGTATCGTCAGCCAGACCTTCGGTGAACGCCTTTTGGACACCCCCGCAACAGTCACACGCAGTCGTAAAGCTGACCAACAGGGAAACTGGCTGCTCGCAACACACGACGGATACGCCCCCGATTATGGCTTGATCCATCAACGCCGCATATACCTAAGCCCCGATGGGCGGGAATTTCGTGGCCAAGACAGCCTGACCGCAACCTCCGAAAAAGACCGTAAAACGTTCAAAAGCGCAATCGCCGCGGTGCCAAGCCTTGGAGTAGCTTACGCCGCACACTTCCATTTGCACCCTGACGTTAACACAAAACTGTCCGATGATGGCAAATCCGTCGCCTTGCAACTTCCGAATAAGGAAGTTTGGATTTTCCGCCACGAAGGCGGTCTTCTGACGCTGGAAACCTCGGTATTTCTGGATCAATGGCGTCATAAACCACGCGCGACAAAACAGATCGTGGTAAGTAGCCGCGTATTGGACTATTCGGACCGCATCACCTGGATTTTCAAGCGGGTTAAAGACAAAGCGCTTTAGCCCCCAAAAAAGTAGGATACCACATCATGACAACGAACCTCGTGCCAATCCGGCGCGCCCTTCTCTCCGTTTCTGACAAAACGGGATTGATCGAACTGGTAAAAGTGCTGGACGCCAAAGGGGTGGAGCTTCTATCCACCGGCGGCACAGCCAAAGCCATCCGCGACGCGGGGTTTGCAGTTACAGATGTATCCGAAATCACCAATTTCCCCGAAATGATGGACGGTCGCGTCAAAACCCTGCACCCGATGGTCCACGGTGGCCTGCTGGCACTGCGCGACAATGAGGGCCACATCGCAGCCATGAAAGAACACGGCATCGGCGCGATCGACCTGCTGGTGGTTAACCTCTACCCGTTCGAAGCAACCGTCGCCGCTGGCGCAGACTATGACACTTGCGTTGAAAACATCGACATCGGCGGCCCTGCGATGATCCGCGCCGCCGCAAAAAACCATGGTTTCGTGACGGTCGTTGTGGATGTCGAAGACTATAAAGACGTTATCTGGGAACTGGAAAACCACGAAGACGGCGCCACTTGCGCGAAGTTCCGCAAGAAACTGGCCCAAATCGCCTACGCTCGCACTGCCGCTTATGACGCCGCCGTTTCCACATGGATGGCCGACGCAATCGACCGCCCGACACCACGCCGCCGCGCGATTGCCGGAACCCTGTCGCAAACCTTGCGCTACGGCGAAAACCCGCACCAGTCAGCGGCATTTTACGTTGACGGATCAGATCGCCCCGGCGTGGCCACCGCGACCCAACACCAAGGCAAAGAGCTGTCCTACAACAACATCAACGACACCGACGCCGCCATTGAACTGGTAGCCGAGTTTGACCCCGCCGACGGCCCCGCCTGCGCCATTATCAAACACGCCAACCCTTGCGGAGTCGCGCGCGGTGCAACCATGATCGAGGCATACCGGAACGCCTTCAACTGCGATAACGTCTCGCCCTTCGGTGGAATTATCGCGCTGAACCAGACATTGGATGCAGAAACAGCCACCGAGATTTCAAAGATCTTCACAGAAGTCGTTATCGCCCCGCAAGTGACAGACGAAGCAATGAGTATTTTTGAAAGAAAGAAGAACTTGCGGTTGCTAACTACCGGAGGCTTACCGGATGTCCGTGAAGGCGGGCGCACTTGGCGCAAGGTTACTGGCGGGTATCTGGTGCAAGATCGCGATAACGGTTTTGTATCAATGGACGACTTGAAAGTCGTAACCAAACGCGCGCCGACGGAGGCCGAACTGGCAGACCTTATGTTTGCATGGCGTGTCGCCAAGCACGTCAAATCCAACGCCATCGTTTATGTCAAAGACGGCGCAACCGTAGGCATCGGTGCAGGCCAAATGAGCCGCGTGGATTCAACCCGCATCGCCGCACGCAAAGCCCAAGACATGGCCGAGGTGCTGGGATTACCCCAAGTGCCAACCATCGGGTCCGTCGTAGCATCTGACGCCTTCTTCCCCTTCGCTGACGGCCTAATAACAGCCGCCGAAGCAGGCGCAACGGCGATCATCCAGCCCGGTGGCTCCATGCGCGACGCAGAAGTAATCGCCGCCGCAGATGAAGCTGGCCTAGCAATGGTCTTCACCGGAATGCGCCACTTCCGCCACTAGGAAAAATACGGTTTTGCCGGCGGTTTCGGATCCGCCGGCACCTCTGGCGGGGCTTCGTCATGCGTGGTATTTTTGGTATGAAAATCCACCGGAATAGCGTCCGGCCCATCCGTGAATATCTGCGACCCGAAATGATGGTTCATCTGCGCCAGCGCATTCAAACGCTCGCCCGTGACCTCGTCAAACAGCGCCTTGTAGTCATCACTTTGCAACAACGATTCAACCCGTTCCTTATGTGCAATCACGCTTCGTTCGTGCATCCCACGAATATCCGGATCCGCCATAAGTTTATCGAATTCCACCTTCGCGCGCGGGATTTTGTTCAGGATGGAACGATCCTCCGTTGCGTTATTATTCATACGAAACCAATAAATCAGCCCTTGATCCCGATCCACATGATTTACCCGCCCACGGAACCGCTTAACCAAAAAGCTCTCGGCTGATCGCAGCGAATAATGGTTCAACGTCACCAGCCCATACCCCCAGTTCCCGACCGAACTGCGCCACCCCGTTCGCAGCATTTTCGCCGGAACGGGATTGCCCGAACCATTCACCCATTTAACCTGATCTAACATCTCTGGCCGCAACCCTTTGGGCCGATGCACCCCGTATTTCTTGTAATGCCCTAGCGTACGGAACATCGTCTTGAAGCCCCACGCCTGATGCGGTTTTCGAATGAATTTGGGGGCACTACGAAAGAACTGTTCGGTGATGAACTTGTCTTCAAAATCGACAATCTCGGCATTTCCGAACAGCCGCCATGTCAGTGAAATAATGTTCGCTTCGCCCACTGCCGCAAACAAATCGTGCAGCGTGCCATCCCCGACATGCACGTTGATATACTCGTCCACATCCATGCAAATCACCCAGTCCGCCGCCCCAGCGATATCACTTTCCGAGGCATCCTGATACGCCGCATGCTGTGGCCGCAACCCGACCTCGCGGTAAGGGTTTTGCCGATGCTCCACATGGCCTTTTTCTTGCAGCAGATCGAACATTGCATCCGTCCCGTCACTGCAATCGTTGGTATAAACCAGAAAATCCGTCACCCCGATGGAGCGATGATAGGCCAGCCACTCCAGAATAAACGGGCCTTCATCCTTCATGGTGGTAACAATCAAAACCCGTTCATTCTTGAGGGTATCCATCGCCCCATCAACCGAAGGCGGCAAAACCGGCCTTGCGTTCAGCGTTTTTTTCAAAGCCTTAACCAGCCTGGGCGCAACCACCAGACTAGATTTCGGAACAAGCTCGGAAACCTTCAGATGATTGTGCCGAATTGCCATGCACCGCCATATTTCAGACGTAGCGCCCAGCATTTGCGGCGGTTTTTGACCCGCCCGAAACGGTCGCCAGAACCCTTCCATCTTCGGGTCAGCACACCAAATACTGGCCCCCATATCACTATCGAACCGCACACAGCTATGGTCCCCTATATGCGGCGCGCCCTCCCTCGAAATCTTCCAAGGATACACATACCGCGAGCGAGCCTTCACATAGGACGGCCCCGCATGTGCCAGATCAAACAGGCTTTCGCCCCTCGTATTAACCATATCCGCAATCGCGCAATGCAGCACCGCCCGCGCCGCACCAAGGAACCGGAAACGCGCCGCCGCATACACCCCGAACTGCCCCAAAGGCGCATGCCAAATGTCGTTTTCAGGCGTGTCCAACAATGCTTTACCGGGGGCCTCCGGTGCAACCATCCGGTCGCTTTCCGCGGGCTGGTCGGGCTTGCCCAACGGGATATCGTAATCCAGCAACACGAAGGTCTTTAACCCCCTTATCCCCCGCAATGCCTTCCGGAAATCTGCCACGTCATACGCATGATCATCGGGCGCAATACGCCGGATCACCAGCGCCGCATCCGCCCCCGAATTTTCCACATTAAACTTAACCCAGTCCGCAACATCCACAGGGTCAGGGTTACACTCAATTGCAAATAAAACATTAAGGTCTGCAAAAATATCTGTAGCCTCAGGGCTGGCATTCACCGTGCGCTTGCCCTGAATTTTCACCTTCCCCATCGGCGGTAGATCAACAAAATACCCACCGGGGAAACCGTTCACCTGCTCCGCTTTGGCCAGCTTCAACGCCCGCCCATCGACCACCAACCCCCAATGGCCCGCACAAAATACCCGCGTGAAATCCGCTGTTTTCACGACATCAATGATCTCTGGCAGAGCCGTTGGTGAGGCAGCCTCCGGCCATAACTCCGCAGCATACTCCACCTTTGGAATCGTCGAATTTGCTTCAAAATGGTGGAATTTTTTCACATTCATGCCTGTTTCGTCAGAATTCAATCCAACCAGCGTATATATTTACCGCGCAAATAACCAACAAGAAACCTTCCGAAATATGGAAAAGTCGCATATAAATGCGCAAATTCGCTTAAAACAGGTCAAACGATGCCCAATCCCCCAAAGACCCGCGCCCTCATCGTAACCTGCATGCGTGACGAGGGGCCGTTCCTTCTGGAATGGCTCGCGCACCACAAAGCCATAGGGTTTACAGACTTCCTGATCTATTCCAACGACTGCGAAGACGGCACAGACCTGATGTTGGATCGCCTTGCCGAATTGGGCGAGATCACCCACATTCCCAACCCCGCGCTTGGCAAAAAAACCGTGCAATGGCAGGCCCTATCGGACGCTGCTACCCAGCCGATCATGCAAGAAGTAGACTGGATTTATGGAACCGACGTAGACGAATTTCTTAACATCAAAGTGGGCGATGGTCATCTGAATGACCTGTTCGCCGCCAGCCCAGACACCACCGGCTTCGCGCTGGCATGGCGCATGTTTGGCAACAACGGCATCACCGCCTTCCAAGATCAGCCAGTCACAGAACAGTTCACCCGCTGCGCCCCCACCGGCATGTTATGGCCGTGGCGCGCAATCCAGTTCAAATGCCTGTACCGCAATGACGGGTCATACGAAAAACTGGGCGTCCACATGCCAAAAAAACCCAACGCCGAAAAACAACCGCAAACCATCTGGCGCGACGGCTCCGGCAATCCGTTTCCGGGCAACTCCCCAAAAGGTTCAACACTGATTCCGACCTTTGCTGACCAGTACGAATTGGCACAAATCAACCACTACGCCTTGGGGTCAGTCGAAAATTACCTCGTCAAAGAAATGCGCGGCAAGCCGAACCATTCCACCGATGCAATTGATTTGGCGTACTGGGTAGACAGAAATTTCAACGACGTCGAAGACCACAGCATCCAGCGAACCACTAACCTTTCCGCACCAATCCTGTCGCGATACAAATCCGACAAAATACTATCCGCCTTGCATGATAAATCCATCCAATGGCGCCAAGCACAAATACGCCGCCTGCTAACGGAATCGGACGCATTCTACCTATACGCCCGCGCCATCCAAGCGGGTTCCACGATGGCTTTATCCCAGGCCCGCCAACATCAGCTATTCCACCAACTTATGAAAATGCGCCACAATATGTCTCAGGCAAAGTTAAAGGCCTAGATGTTTCCATCTAAGCCTTTGAATTTAATGGTGAGCCGGCCGGGATCCGAACCCGGGACCTACTGATTAAAAGTCAGTTGCTCTACCAACTGAGCTACCGGCCCATCGGGGGCTTAACTAGGCGGGGATGCGTGTCGGGTCAAGGGCGAATCTTGTCTCTTTGGATTAAAATTCCGATTCAGGAGCCGAGCGTTGATGAAACGGCCATGTCCAGCTTCTCCAGAAGGATTTCGCCAATCTTACCAGACACAGCAACTTAGGTTTAACAATACACTAACACCGGAAAACGCCCCCCCGCCAGGAAGCAAAACCGCCATATTACAGTAAAAGTTTACTGCCCCGACCGAAGCGCCTATATAGCGCCTATGACAAACGACTCTGATAACGGCGGCCTCGCATTTCTAAAAATGCACGGGCTTGGCAACGACTTCGTGGTAATTGACGCCCGCAGGCGCGACAACCCGATGACGCCTGCCTTGGCGCGCGTAATTGGGCACCGTCATTTCGGTATCGGCTTTGACCAACTGGCCCTGATCCGCATGGAAGGCGATATCACCGCCGTTGATTACTGGAATTCCGACGGCAGCCTATCAGGCGCTTGCGGGAACGCGACTCGTTGCGTGGCGCGCCTTATGATGGCCGAAACGGGCGACAACTCCGTTATCCTTAGAACTGGTCGCGGTGATCTGATGTGCGAGGATGCGGGCAACGGCCTGATCCGCGTCAACATGGGCCAACCGCAGCTTGACTGGCAAGATGTACCGCTGGCAGAAAACGTAGACACGATAAACCTGCCCATTGATGGCGCACCTGCCGCCACCGGAATGGGCAACCCGCATTGTAGTTTCTTTGTGAACGATGCCGCCGCCGTTGATCTTGATGAACTCGGCCCGCGTATCGAAAATCACGCCCTATTCCCCGAACGCACAAACGTACAGGTCGTCCAAGTGCTTGATCGTTCAGACCTGCGCGTGCGCGTATGGGAACGCGGCGTTGGCCACACCCTCGCCAGCGGCTCCAGCTCCTGCGCCGTCACGGTCGCCGCCGTTCGCAAAGGCCTGACAGATCGCAAAGTCACCGTGCATCTTGATGGCGGCGATTTGGAAATCGAATGGCGCGAAGACGGTGTCTGGATGACAGGCCCAACCATGCTGGTATCGTCAGGAAGCCTCAGCCCCGAATTCCTGAAAGCCGCCGGATGACCACCAAATCCCCGCCAATTTTCGCGACCTTCGGCTGTCGCCTGAACGCCTATGAAACCGAGGCAATGCGCGAGCTTGGCGCGGATGCTGGCCTAGACGACGCCATCATTATCAACACCTGCGCTGTCACCTCCGAGGCCGTCCGTTCCGCCAAACAACGCATCCGAAAACTGCGCCGCGAGAACCCTGACGCCCGCATGATCGTCACCGGATGCGCCGCCCAGACGGAACCGAAAACCTTCGCCGATATGCCCGAAGTGGACCTGGTCCTAGGCAACCTCGAAAAGATGCAAGGCGACACGTGGACCGCGCTGGCCAAGCCCAACTTCATTGGCGAGACCGAGAAAATTCAGGTCAACGACATCATGGCCGCGACCGAGACCGCTGGCCATCTGATCGACGGCTTCGGCACCCGCGCGCGCGCCTATGTGCAGGTCCAAAACGGCTGCGATCACCGCTGCACTTTCTGCATCATCCCCTTTGGCCGTGGCAATTCCCGTTCCGTCCCCGCAGGTGTTGTGGTCGAACAAATCCAGCGCCTCGTCGATAAAGGCTTCAACGAAATCGTCCTGACCGGCGTCGATATGACAAGCTGGGGCGCAGACCTACCCGCACAACCAAAACTCGGCGACCTCGTCCAACGCATCTTGCGCCTCGTGCCGGACCTCCCCCGCCTCCGCATCAGCTCCATTGATTCAATCGAGGCTGATCCGGCCCTGATCGACGCAATCGCCTCCGAACTCCGGCTAATGCCACACCTGCATCTGTCCCTGCAAGCAGGCGACAACATGATCCTGAAACGCATGAAACGCCGCCATTCGCGCGAAGACGCCATCCGGTTTTGCCAAGACATGCGCCGCGCTCGCCCCGACATTATCTATGGCGCCGACATCATCGCCGGCTTCCCGACCGAAACCGATGAAATGTTCGAAAACTCCCTGCGCCTGATCGAGGATTGCGGCCTCACGTGGCTGCACATCTTCCCCTATTCCGCCCGCGAAGGAACCCCCGCCGCACGAATGCCCCCTGTGAACGGCGCTATCATCAAAGAGCGCGCCGCCCGCCTTCGCGAAGCAGGCGATGCCCGCGTACAGCACCACCTGAAATCCCAAATCGGCACGAAACACAGCATCCTGATGGAAAACCCGAACATGGGCCGCACCGAAACCTTCACCGAGGTGCATTTCGACGCCGCCCAAGACGTCGGGCGTATTGTAAACGCCACGATAATCGGACAGGCTGGCAAACAACTGCTCGCCAAATAAAAGGCCTTATCCATGCATCCGAACCCGGCATTCCGCAAAGCCTCATCCGATAATGCCCTCGAATTCGCCAGCCAACGCGGCTTCGGCATCCTCAGCATTAACGGTGCCGACGGCCCAATCGCCGCCCATGTTCCGTTCACCATCGCCCCCGATGGCAGTTATGTCGAAGCCCACGTCATGCGCTCCAACCCCATCGCGCGCGCCTTAACCACACCCCAGCCCGCATTGCTGGCCGTTTCCGGCCCCGACGGATACATCTCGCCCGATTGGTACGGCGTTGAAAACCAAGTCCCGACATGGAACTACATCGCCGTCCACCTGCGCGGCCAACTTTCCCGTTTACCGCAAGACGACCTATGCGGCGTCCTTGAACGCCTGTCTGACGAGTTCGAGGCACGACTCGCCCCCAAACCCGTTTGGAAAATCGACAAAGTCAACCAAGTTTCCCTAGACAAAATGATGCGAATACTGGTCCCGATCCGCCTCGACATCACGTCAACCGACAGCACCAGAAAACTGGGTCAAAACAAACCGGATACCGCCCGCTTGGGTGCCGCCGATGGCCTTGCCACATCAAACATCGGTTCCGAACTATCAGCCCTTGCCCAGATGATGCAGGAGGCCCTAGACTAGCCCGAACTCAACCAATCGAGGCCCCCCATGAAACTCTACTACGCCCCCGCATCTCCGTTCGTTCGCAAAGTCCTGATTGCCCTGCATGAAACAAACCTGCTGGACCAAGTCGAGCTCGTATCCGTTACTGTCAACCCGATTGCCTCCGGTGATATCGTGCCCGCACACAACCCGCTTGGCAAAATTCCGTGTCTTGAGCTGGCTGACGGAACCAACCTTTACGACAGCCGCGTGATCACCCGATACCTTTCCACGCTCGCCCCCGCCACCGGACTTTACCCCGACGACGACAGCATCTGGGACGCGCTCACCTTGGAGGCCACAGCCGACGGGATCATGGACGCCACCGTAACGATGACCTATGAACGCCGCCTCCGCACGGACGAAATGGTGTTCGAGGCCTATCTAGACGCCCAATGGCAAAAGGTTGACCGCGCCCTGACCGCCATCGAAACCCGCTGGATGACCCAACTGAACGAGCAGAAAAACCTGCCCGTCCTCGCTGTTGCCGCCGCCCTTGGCTACGTCGATTTCCGCCACGATGACCGCAATTGGCGCGACACGCACCCAACCCTCGCCGCATGGGAAGCCGAAATTCGCGAGCGCCCCTCACTGGCCGCAACCGCCCCCGTCGGGTAACACGCATCACAGGTCGTAACCCGCATGGTTTGCGCCACAACGACATGTTTATAATCTATATCAACCCCCGTACCGGAGCATGCGATGGCCGACCAGATCACCTTCACCCTAGATGGCACAGAGGTAACCGCCGCAGCGGATGAAACAATCTGGCAAGTGGCCAAACGCGTTGGCACACACATCCCGCACCTGTGCCACTCCGATAAACCGGGCTATCGCAGCGACGGAAACTGCCGTGCCTGCATGGTGGAAATTGATGGCGAGCGCGTCTTGGCCGCTTCCTGCATCCGTACTCCCACGCAAGGTATGACCGTCAAATCCGCATCCGAGCGCGCCCAGAGATCGCGTAAAATGGTGATGGAACTGCTGCTAGCAGACCAACCCGTCACCGCACACGATGCCACGTCGCACCTATCAACTATGGCCAAAGCCCAAGACATCACCAGCAGCCGATTCCCCAAATCAGGGGCCATCCCGTTACTCGATGCCAGCCATGTCGCGATGAACATCAACCTTGATGCCTGCATCCACTGCAACCTTTGTGTCCGCGCCTGTCGTGAAGTGCAGGTCAACGATGTGATCGGCATGTCGGGGCGCGGTGCCTTCGCCGAAATCACCTTCGATTTCAACGACCCGATGGGGGCCTCCACCTGCGTGGCCTGCGGTGAATGCGTGCAAGCCTGCCCGACAGGCGCATTGATGGCCGCGACCAGCCAGAACACCACCGATTATGACCGCGAGGTTCAATCCGTCTGCCCATATTGCGGCGTCGGGTGCTTGCTTTCCTTCAAGATCAAAGACGACAAAATCGCATGGGTGGACGGCGCAGATGGCCCTGCCAACGCCAATCGCCTCTGCGTCAAAGGCCGCTTCGGGTTCGACTACATCAGCCACCCACACCGCTTGACCAAACCTCTGATCCGGCGCGACGATGCCCCCGCTAAAGGTCTGAATGTCGATCCCGCCAATCCCCTAACCCACTTCCGCGAAGCCACATGGGAAGAAGCATTGGACGTCGCCGCAAACGGCCTCGCCCATCTGCGCGACACCAAAGGCGGCAAATCCATCGCCGGATTCGGCTCCGCGAAATGCTCCAACGAAGAAGCCTATCTGTTCCAAAAATTCATCCGCGCCGGTTTCCACCACAACAACGTCGATCACTGCACGCGCCTGTGCCACGCCTCCTCCGTTGCAGCCTTGATGGAAAACGTCGGTTCCGCCGCCGTAACCGCCACCTTTAACGAGATTGAAAACGCCGACTGCGCGATCATCATCGGTTCCAACTCGATCGAGAACCACCCCGTCGCCGCCACCTATTTCAAGCAATTTTCCAAGCGCGGCGGCAACATGATCATCATGGACCCTCGCGGCGTCGGCTTAGGGCGCCACGCCAACCACCGCCTGAAATTCAAACCCGGCACAGACGTCGCCATGCTGAACGCCATCATGCACGTCATTATCGAAGAAGACCTTTACGATGTCGAGTACGTCGCCAAATACACCGAAAACTGGGAGGCGATGAAAACTCACCTCAAAGATTTCTCACCCGAAACCATGGCCCCGATCTGCGGAATTGACGCGCATACCCTGCGCACCGTCGCCCGCGAATTCGCATCGGCCAAAGCCGCGATGATCTTCTGGGGCATGGGCGTTTCCCAGCATATCCACGGCACAGATAACGCCAGATGCCTTATTTCCTTAGCCTTAATGACAGGAAATGTCGGAAAACCCGGCGCAGGCCTGCATCCGCTTCGGGGGCAAAACAACGTCCAAGGTGCATCCGACGCAGGCATGATTCCGATGTTCCTGCCCGATTACCAAACCGTCACCGACGACGCGATCCGCGCCAAATTCACCGACCTTTGGCAATCTGAAGACTTCGGCGCTGAAAAAGGCCTAACGGTCGTTGAAATCATCGACGCTATCCACAACGACGACATCAACGGCATGTACATCCTTGGCGAAAACCCCGCCATGTCCGACCCCGATGTTGAACACGCCCGCGACGCGCTGGCCAAACTCGACCACCTCGTGGTCCAAGACATCTTCCTGACGGAAACCGCGAATTACGCCGATGTCATCCTGCCGGCCGCCGCATGGGCCGAAAAATCCGGCACTGTCACCAACACCAACCGCCAAGTCCAGATGGGCCGCCCCGCCGTTCCATCACCCGGCGAAGCACGCCCCGATTGGGAAATAACCCAAGACCTCGCAAACCGTCTTGGACTGGATTGGAACTACTATCACCCCCGCGATGTATTCGCCGAAATGAAACTGGTGATGGGGTCGCTAGACAACATCACATGGGAACGGCTTGAGCGCGAAACCGTCACCTATCCCAGCCTATCCCCCGAAGATCCGGGCCAAGCGATTGTTTTCACCGACGGCTTCCCACGCGCCGACAAACGCGCCCGTTTCACCCCCGCCAGCATCATATCGCCCGCCGAAACACCGGATGCAGAATACCCGTTCATCTTGATCACAGGCCGACAACTCGAACACTGGCACACAGGTTCCATGACCCGCCGCGCCACCGTTTTGAACGCAATGGAGCCCGAAGCTAACTGCTCCCTCCATCCGCGTACATTGAAAAAACTGGGTACAGAACCGGGCGGCATGGTTCGCTTGACGACACGTCGTGGCTCCATCACCATAATGGCCCGCGCCGATCGCAGCGTCGCCGAAGACAACGTCTTCCTCCCCTTCGCCTACGTCGAGGCAGCGGCCAATATCCTGACCAACTCGGCCCTCGACCCCTACGGAAAAATTCCCGAATTCAAATTTTCTGCACTGAAAGTTGAAGCCGCGCAAAAATAGCGGGTGCTGGCGTTTCAAGGTATCGCCACTGTCTTTCCGGGGCCACAAGCGCAGCCCCGGAAAAGTTATTTACTCGGCAGGAACGGTTTCAAGTTTGTCGCTTCCGCCAATTTTGTTTGGCAAGAATATTGCCACGGCAATGAATACCAAGCCAAGGATGATGCCGACAACGTCGCCACGCAGACCCTCAAAAAGGGCTGGGTACTCAGTACCTGGAACAGCTGCCACAGTAGCTTTGCCACCAAACATGCTATCCAGAATGCCAGTCGTTTTCACCCAAGCGTAGCTAACCATATAGGCCGCAGCGCCAAGCAAACCGCCAGCCACGAAAACCATCGCATCACGACGACCAGCGGCCGCAGCAGATAGACCTGTTCCCGGGCAATATCCAGCCACTGCCCAACCGACACCCAACATCATGCCGCCGACAAATACACCGGCGTACGCTGTTTTAACGGACATGTGACCGATCTCGATCAGGCCCATCATTTGACCACCGAACATCAATACCGCTGCCACACCAATGGCCAGCAGGATTGTTTTCATCAAGTGCAGGTTTGTAAGGTTCAGCATCCGTACGATATACGCAGGCGTTGATGCGCCAGTTCGATCCAAAGCCACGCCAAACGCGGCGCCAAGAACGATTGCAAGAATAATAGTAGTCATCGGATCATGCTCCTTTCTTATACATCATCATGGCGATAGGAATCCCCGCGCCAAAAGCCCCGAGCGTAAACATGTAACCCGAAACCGAGCTTTGCATTAGCCCGCTCATCATGTGCCCGGACGAACATCCGCCTGCCAGACGCGCACCAAACACAACAATGAACCCACCGATAAAGGTCGCCGCGAAGCGTTTGATGTTTGAGTCACCAAAGTTCTCACGCCAGATATCAGGCATGTTGCGTTCTTCTTTTTTGACACCTTTACGAAGGAACGAAGAAACACCCGCCCCCACCATCATGGCAATCACAAATACAAAGCTGTAGTTCCACGGGTTCGCTGCATTCTTGGCATATTTCCCGCCGCTTTTCGCTAGGTATGCATTCGTGGACGTATACGCCCCATCATCGGTCTGGGTAATCACTTCGGGATTAACAGCATCCCAGATCGCCCCGTCCAAAATCACAAACTGGGTCGAAACCCCGATAGGTTTAACCAGCAGCACGGCTGCCAGAAAAACAACACCGAGGAATACACCCCCGACTTTCCAATTAAGTATCATTCGATTTCTCCGTTTAGATACATATTCATAAAGATGCATATATTATTATGAATATGATTATGCAAGCGAATAAGTGCTCTTGAATTGAATGATTGTCGGTAAAATTCCGGCCCTTGCGCGGCAAAAGTGCAGCAGGTCGCGCCGCGCGTCATCAAAAGGTTAACGTGCGATTGCGCCAAATCGTACATACGTGTTGTGTACGCATTGTGTACGTGTTGTGTACACGGTTTTTCGGCCCAAATCCTAAAGGTTAACGCTCGGCACCCGTTCGCCAAATATCGCGGAACCCACCCGAATATGCGTCGCGCCCAGCGCAATTGCGCGTTCAAAATCGCTGCTCATGCCCATCGACAATCCGTCCAAACCGTTGCGCGCGGCCATCTTGGCAAGCAGGGCAAAATGCAGGGAAGGTTCCTCATTTACAGGGGGGATAACCATCAATCCGGCGATTGGCAGGTTGTACGTCTCGCGGCAGGTTTTAACGAAACCATCCACTTCGGCAGGCAGCACGCCGGCTTTCTGCGGCTCCTCGCCAGTGTTCACCTGAATGAATAATTCGGGGCAACGCCCGCGTTTCTGCACCGCATCCGCCAGCTTTTTCGCCAGCTTTTCGCGGTCAACGGTATGGATAGCCTCAAACAGTTCCAGCGCCTGATTTACCTTATTTGACTGGAGCGGACCAATAAGATGCACCTGTACGCCCGTAAACTCGGCCCTGAAATCCGGCCATTTCCCAGCCGCTTCCTGAACACGGTTTTCCCCAAACAGACGATGCCCTTGTTCCAATACCTCGGCCACCCGCGCGTTCGGCTGGACCTTGGACACAGCAATCAGCCTGACCGATCCCTCGGTCCGATCAGCCTTTTTCGTGGCCACACCAATACGTTGTTGAATATCTAAAAGCGCCATGTGTGTCATCCTCCGGTTACAAAGAATGCCTACCGCGCGCAGCGTTCTCATTCAAGAGAACAAAAGAAAAGGGCGAGCCAAGCGGCCCGCCCTCTCTAATTCTAAACTAAACCGTTAGGCTTAGAATGATGCGGAGATGAATACCGAAGTACCGTCCATGAATTCAGGACCGGAAATTTCGTTGGCGTCTGCATAAGATACAGTAACCGAAAGGTTGTCGTTGATGTCATAAACAACACCAGCGTAGAAATCGGTTGTTATGCCGTTGTCGAACGCACCAACATAACCAGTCAAGCCAGCCATCACGTCATAGGAAACGTCAACGCCCATTGTGTCAACAGTAGCGCCGTCGCCGCTATCGAAGTATGCGCCCAGGCCAAGTGCGCCTGATGTGTAGGCTACAGATACGCCGTATAGGTTGGCGCCGCCTGTGTTGTCTGCGTAGTAAGCAGCAACCGAAAGGTCTGCGGATACGTCGTAGCCAACCTCAAGACCGATGGATGTGTCTACAGTATTGTCGATGTAGGACAGGCCGATGGAAGCAGCACCGAATGTTGTGTCGATGCTTAGACCAGTAGTTGCAAGCGTTGTAGCTGAAGCCTCAAGATTAATATCAGCTTCGTCGTACGATAGACCAAGAGTGATGTTGCCGAATGTTGCACCAGCACCAACGGATAGACCGTCAAGACCACCAGCGGCATCAGCAACGCCACCAACTGCTAGACCGTAGTCGCCGAATTCAACAAGAGCGCGAAGATCGAAGCGACCGGCCGAATCGTGGTTCTCTGCGTCAAGCTGCATGCCGTCACGGTCAGCGTAGAAGTACTCGGAAGCACCTTTATCGTTCAAGTCACCGCCTTTTAGCGAACCAAATGGTGCAGTGATTTCGATAGTTGGGTACATGCCCCAGTTTGCTGTAGCTGCGCCGTTAATCATGTCAAGCTCAAGGCCGTAGCTGATGGAAGCTGCATAGCCGTCGCCAAGATCCATGGAACCAACAACACCAAGTGCTGCGTCATAGTAGGAGCCGCCTTTGATTACGTCGTTGTAACCGATATCGGCAGAACCTGCCCAGTTAACGTCGGCAGCTGCTACGCCAGCCATAGCAACCAGTGCTGTAGTCGTAAGAAGAACGTTTTTCATCGTTTTTTCTCTCATTTATAGTTAAAAATCACCTATCACCGATTGCCGGCAAGGAGTGGCACTGTAATCAACCAACCTGCCGTTCAGGTCAAGCAAGCTGACTATTACGTGATAAATGTTCTACGGGGTGATGCAGGGATGTCACACTTTGCCTGTTTTGGGCGACTCAATACCACTTGTTCCCGCAATCCTGACCCGATACTTAAGGATTAACCGATTTTCGGCGTGGGCCGGAGTGTAAAAAAGGGAATCGCCAAAGTGTCTCGATATAATGCGCGTGTAACTGAACCAAAGTGGCAAAAAGCTTGGGATGAAGCCGAAGTTTTCAAGGCGGAACGCGACGATTCGCGGGAAAAGTACTACGTGCTTGAGATGTTCCCCTACCCGTCAGGCCGCATTCATATCGGCCATGTTCGCAACTATACTATGGGCGATGTGGTGGCTCGGTTCAAATCTGCGCGTGGATTTAACGTTTTGCACCCAATGGGTTGGGATGCTTTCGGAATGCCCGCAGAAAACGCCGCGATGGAAAACAACACCCACCCCGGCACATGGACATACAAGAATATCGCCGACATGAAGGAACAGATGAAACCATTGGGGTTCAGTCTGGACTGGACCCGCGAATTCGCCACCTGTGACCCTGAATATTACGGCAAACAGCAGGCAATGTTTATCGACATGCTGGATGCTGGCCTGATCTACCGGAAAAATGCTGTTGTGAACTGGGACCCTGTCGATATGACCGTTTTGGCGAACGAACAGGTAATTGATGGCAAAGGCTGGCGCTCAAACGCGCCGGTTGAGCGTAAGGAACTGACGCAGTGGTTCTTCAAAATCTCCGATTATTCGGATGAATTGCTGGAAGCGTTGGATCACCTAAGCGAGTGGCCGGAAAAAGTCCGTACCATGCAGAAAAACTGGATTGGTAAATCGCAAGGTTTGCAGTTCAGCTTTGATATGAATGGCGGCCCTGACGGGTTTGATAAACTTGAGGTTTACACGACAAGGCCCGATACGTTGTTCGGGGCCAGCTTCGCGGCGGTCTCGGCTGACCATCCGCTGGCCAAGGCGTTGGAAAGTGACCCGAAGGTGGCGGCGTTTAATGCTGATTGCCGCCGCATGGGAACATCCGCCGAAGAGATGGAGAAAGCCGATAAACGCGGTTTTGACACAGGGTTGACGGTCACACACCCGTTTATCGAGGGCGTGGAGCTGCCCGTCTATATCGCCAACTTCATTTTGATGGATTACGGCACCGGCGCGATTTTCGGTTGCCCTGCACATGACCAACGCGATCTGGATTTCGCGCGGAAATATGGGCTGGACGTGAAGGCCGTGGTTTCCGCTGATGGGGAAAACTGTGAAGTTGGCACGGTGGCATTCACTGACCCCGGCACGATCATTAATTCCGATTTCCTGAACGGCATGTCTATTGACGACGCTAAAGCCGATGTGATTTTCCGCATCGAGGCCCGTGATATGGGCAAAGGTGTTACCAACTATCGCCTGCGTGACTGGGGCATCAGCCGCCAGCGGTATTGGGGCTGCCCGATTCCGGTAATTCATTGCGATACCTGCGGGATTGTGCCGGAAAAGAAAGAGAACCTGCCAGTTAAGCTGCCAGACGACGTATCGTTCGACCGCCCCGGCAACCCGCTGGATCGCCATGATACTTGGCGCAATGTTGACTGCCCGAAATGTGGCGCAAGTGCGCAGCGTGAAACCGACACGATGGACACTTTCGTGGATTCGTCGTGGTATTACGCCCGCTTCACCTCGCCCAACGCCGAAACGCCGACCGATCTGGCCGAAGCGGAATATTGGATGAACGTCGATCAATACATCGGCGGGATTGAACACGCGATTTTACACTTGCTCTATTCCCGTTTCTTTGCGCGTGCGATGCAAAAGACCGGACATCTGCCAAAATCCGCAATTGAACCGTTTAACGCTTTGTTCACACAAGGCATGGTTACGCATGAATTTTACGCAACGGAAAAGAATAACCGCACGGTTTATCACAACCCGTCCGAAGTTATCCGCACCGCGGAAGGTGCAACCCTGCGCACCACGGGCGAGGAAATCACCGTCGGCCCGATCATCAAAATGTCAAAGTCCAAGAAAAACGTCGTCGACCCAGAAGACATCATCGACCAATACGGCGCCGACACCGCCCGCTGGTTCGTCATGTCCGACAGCCCGCCCGAGCGCGATGTCGAATGGACAGCCGCAGGTGCCGAAGCCGCATGGAAACACCTGCAACGTATCTGGCGCATGAGCGTGGAGATTGACGAGAGTGATGCAAGCGGCACGGTAGATGACGCCCTCGCCCTTGTCAAAGCAACCCACCGTGCGGTTGACGATGTGACCAAAGGGATCGAGGGTTTCGCATTCAACAAGTCCATCGCCAAGCTTTACGAATTCACCAACACCTTGCAGAAATCCACGGCTGGCAAGGCTGACAAACAAGCCGCCATGCAAGTCATGGCGCAGCTTATGCAACCCATGACCCCGCATCTGGCCGAGGAAGTCTGGGGGTTGATGGGCGGCAAGGGTATGGTCACAACTGCGCCTTGGCCTGTCGTTGACCCCGCCATGTTGGTCGATGACACCATTACGCTGCCAATCCAGATCAACGGTAAGCGGCGCTCCGAAATCAAGGTCGCCAAAGATTTGCCGAAATCCGAGGTTGAAAAACTGGCGCTGGCGGACGATGCTGTAATCAGGGCGCTTGATGGAAATGCGCCCAAGAAACTGATCGTAGTTCCGGGCCGTATCATCAATGTCGTTATTTAGCCGCCGCAAATTTCTGACCCTGACAGCCGCCCCGCTGGCCCTTTCGGCTTGCGGGTTTACCCCGATTTACAGTGACGGGTCCGCCGCCGAACAAATGCACGGGCGCATCGCGCTTGGGTCTTTCGACGGTCTCGCAGGGTTTCAGATGCGCGAACAACTGGATTCCCGTCTTGGCACGGCGACCGCTGCGACCCATCGGCTTGACGTAGCTTTAGTGGTTAAAAGCGACGGCATTGCGATCACGCAAGATGGTTCGATCACGCGGTACAATCTGTCAGGCACCGCCGAATTCACCATCACGCAGTTGGGTGGTGGCGTCGTGTTCAACGACACAGTTACAGCCTTTACCGCCTATAATGCCACCGCGTCTGCCTATGCTACGCGCATCGCTGAACAAGATGCAAACCGCCGGATGGCGGTTACACTAGCCGATAAAATCGTCACCCGCTTGGCCACGTCTGCCGAGGACTGGTTGCTGTGAAATTAAACGCCCGTGACGCCGCCCGGTTTTTGGCGAAACCCGACCTGTCCAAGGCTGGTGTTTTGTTATTCGGGCCGGACGCCATGCGGATTGCCCTTAAACGCCAAGATGTAGTTGCCACACTTGTCGGTAAAGAGGGCGAAAACGAGATACGCCTGACCCGCATCAGTGGTGCCGAGGTACGCAAAGACCCTGCAAGCCTGCTGGACGCGATAAAAGCCCAAGGGTTTTTCCCGGGGCAGCGCGTAGTGTTGGTCGAAGATGCAACCGATGGCCTTTCCAAAACTTTCCTCGCCGCCATTCAAGACTGGCTGCCGGGGGATGCGATGATGGTGGTCACGGCGGGGCAGTTAAACGCGCGCTCCGCCCTTCGTAAAGCGTTCGAGGGAACTGGCTCCTGTGTCGCCATCGGTATTTACACCGATCCCCCGACACGCGACGAAATTGAAGCGACGCTGAAAAAGTCCGGCATCGCAAGCATCGACCCTGCTGCCATGACGGACCTCGATAATCTGTCCCGCCAACTTGATCTTGGCGACTTTCGCCAAACTGTCGAAAAACTGGCGCTTTATAAGCTGGGCGACGACACGCCCGTGACCCCCGACGATATCATCGCCTGCGCCCCGCTAACGTCCGAAGCCGCACTTGATGACGCCGTGAACTTTGCGGCTGACGGTAATTCCGCCGCGATCGTCCCGCAAATGCGCCGGTTGGCTGGCCAAGGGGTCAACCCGACAACGCTTTGCATCGGGGCCACACGACATTTTCGCCAACTCCACGCCGCCGCGTCGTCAGACCAAGGGCCAGAGGCCGCCCTTTCACGCGCCCGCCCGCCAGTTTTCGGCCCACGCCGCGACCGCATGATCCGCCAAGCACGCCAGTGGCAAACGCCACGCCTAGAGATGGCAATAAAAGTTTTAACAGACACCGACCTAGCCCTAAGATCGTCCCGCCCCGTTCCCGCCATGGCGATGATGGAACGCGCTTTCATCCGCATCGCGATGCTACGCCCGAAATAAGGAAAGCAAATGTATACAGTTATCGGATCCCCCCGCACCCGCTCCATGCGCGTTTATTGGGCCTTGGAGGAAATGGGGCTCGACTATGAAATAAATATGGCTCCGCCGCGGTCTGAAGAAGTGAAAGCCTTGAACCCGTCCGGTAAAATCCCCTGTTTGCTGGTAGGCGATGACGCTATTATCGATTCCGTGGCAATCATTCAATTTTTGGCGGACAGACACCAGCAGTTGACCTTTCCAGCGGGAACCATAAAGCGCGCACAACAAGATAGTTTCACGCAGTTTTGCTGCGATGAAATTGACGGGGCGTTGTGGACGGCTGGTAAAAACTCGTTTATCCACCCCGAAGAGTTGCGCGTGCCAGCAATCAAGCCGACGGTGAAATACGAATTTGCAAACGCGATGAAGACGCTCGAAGCCCGCCTTGGCGACAACGAATTCGTGATGGGCGAGACGTTTACCATCCCTGATCTACTTCTGGGTCACTGTGCCAACTGGGCAACTGGTGCCAAATTTGACATCCCCGAAGGGCCTGTCGCGGAATATTTTGAACGCGTGACCTCTCGGCCAGCCTATCAGCGCGCCAAGGACAAAACCGGTTACTGATCTTTCAGATAATCGACAGCAGAATCCCCTGCATGTAGCCCTGTCGACAGGCAAGCTGTTAACAAATACCCGCCCGTGGGGGCTTCCCAATCCAGCATTTCACCTGCGCAGAACACGCCTGCACGGGATTTCAGCATCAACGCATCCGTCACGGCGGATTGCGTAACCCCTCCCGCAGTTGAGATCGCTTCGTCGATCGGTGTTGGCCCGTTCAGCGCCAGCGGTAACGCTTTTATCTGTTTCGCCAAGCCGGTAAATGTTTCGGGCAAAGGTCCCGCCTCACGCAACAACGCGGCTTTGACGCCCTTCAACCCCAGCGTTTTTCGCAGGTGGTTAGACAGGCTGTTTTTCCCGCGCGGGCGATTCAATTTTGCGATAACGGCTTTTAGCTCCATATCCGGCATTAAGTCGATCGTCAGATTGCCGCCATCGCGAAGCAGGGAGGAAACCGCATAAACCGCGCCACCCTCAACCCCGCGCGCTGTAATCACAAACTCGCCCTTAACCGAATGGTCACCGACCGTTAAGCGGACTGGTTTCACAGGTGCCCCGAAATGTGGTTTCATGAAATCTGACCATTCGCGCAAAAACCCCATGTTTGCGGGTTTGAACGGCACCGTTTGCCCATCCAGCCATTTAGTCCAAGCCCCGTCTGACCCAAGCCGTGCCCAGCTCGCCCCGCCCAATGCCAGCACTGTGGCATTCGCCGCAATCGCCCGTTCACCTTCCGGTGTATCAAACTTAAGCGCATCACCATCCCAGCCAGTCCAACGCCAACGCGTTCGCACCTCCACACCCGCCTCTGCAAGCCTACCCATCCAGTTGCGCAACAAGGGCGAGGTCTTCATGGTCTTCGGAAAAATCCGCCCACTACTGCCGGTAAAAACTTCTTGCCCCAACCTTTCGGCCCATGCCCTAACTTCATTAGGGCCAAAGGTACGCAACAGCGGTTCCAGCCAATCCTGCGCCGTGCCGTAAGCCTTCAGAAGCTCTTCAATGGGTTCGTCTTTTGTCAGATTCAGCCCCGACTTTCCCGCCATCAAAAACTTGCGCCCAACGGAAGGCTTTGCATCGACAATTACAACTTTAACGCCCGCCTCGGCCAAACGCGACGCGGCCATCAAACCTGCTGGGCCAGCACCAACTACAAGAGCTTCAATCTGTTCCATTCACATATCCCGCGCAGGCGATAGGCCGGCTATAATATTTGCGTCAAAATCCGGTGTGCGCCCCATGATCAGATCCGCCGCCAACATCGACAAAGCTGGCGAGGTTTGCACCCCGTAGCCCCCTTGCCCCGCCAACCAGAAGAACCCTTTCGCAGCGCTATCAAAGCCGACAACCGGCGTGCGGTCCGGTGCAAAACTGCGCAATCCGGCCCAGTTACCCTCAACGCGCGTGACCTCTTCGGTGACAAATTCCTGATACCGCGCCAGACCTTCGGCCAGCACCATATCGTCTGCCCAAGCATCCATCGGGTCAACGGCGTCTTCCTCGGCTGAGGAAACCAACCATTTTCCGGCGTCCGGCTTGGCGTACCAAGTTTCGGTCGCGGACAGTAGCATCGGCCAATTTGAAATATCCAAACCACCCGGCGCAGGCAGTCGTGCAACGGAGCGCCGGAAGGGTTGAATCCCCAGCGGGTTAACACCTGCAAGCCTCGCAATTTCATCTGCCCATGCGCCAGCCGCGTTGACAAGGATGGGCGCCGAAAACTCCCCAACCGCCGTTTGTACATGCCACTGACCATCGAAATGAATGCCCTTTACACCAGCCTTAGTATGCAGTTGCGCGTCATTTTTCCGTGCCATTTTCAGACGGCTTTGGAACAGCTTGTCCACGTCTAAATCATAAGCAGAAGTGGTCAACACCGCATCTTTGATATGCGCCAAATTCAGAATCGAAACGAGGGCGAGCGCCTCCTCCAGCGAAATCCGTTCGTTGAAATCGGCGTCCGCCATCGCGTCCATAAGATGCTGTTCGCTCTCATCCGCCAGATACAACACACCGCGCGGGGAAAGCACATCTGCTGCCTCAAACGCAGAAAGGCTTGCGCGAGTCAGCGCATTAATTACCGCATTGCCATAATTCGGTTCGTACATCGCCGCAGATCGCCCCGTGGCGTGATAGCCGAATACATCTTCGGCCTCTAGCAGCACCACATCGGCCTCGGCCGAAACCGCGGCTGCAAGGCTTCCGCCTGCGATTCCGCCGCCAATTATTATAATATCCGTCATAGGGTTTCCAAACATCGCATAAACACATCTGTATCTACATTGCCGCCGGTCGCCACCACAATCACGGCATCGCCTTCGATTTTATCAGCGTGGAACAATGCCGCAGCCAGCGCCACTGCGCCGCCCGGCTCCAATACAATTTTCAACCGCTGATACGCCAACGCCACTGCGCGCATGGCTTCGTTGTCCGTAACCACCAACCCCGAACCGCAGTTCTTCAGCATGATCGGAAACGTAATTTCCCCCGGAGAGTTGGTCACAATCGCATCGCAAATTGACCCACCTTGCGTCGCATTCACCTCGTGCTTACCGGATGCTAACGAGCGAGCCGCATCGTCAAACCCTTCCGGTTCACAAGTCCGCGCCCGCAAGTTCGTGCCTTCCAACGTAATCGAGATACCGGACGTCAACCCGCCCCCGCCACAAGGGATCAGAACATCGGCTTTCCCAACACGCTCGGACATTGCCTGTTCGACAATTTCCAACCCGGCTGTGCCTTGCCCGGCAACGACCAACGGGTCGTCGTAGGGTTTAACCAACGTCAGCCCGCGTTCACTGGCCAATCGCGCCCCGATTTCTTCACGTGAATCGTGCAAGCGATCGTATGTCACCACCTCCGCACCCAACGCCTTTGTGTTAGCGATCTTCAAAGTTGGCGAGTCTGCGGGCATCAAGATCACCGCAGGCACCCCGAATTTCGCCGCCGCCAACGCCACCCCTTGCGCGTGATTTCCCGAAGAATAGGCAATCACGCCGTTGGCTCGTTGCGCCTCTGGCATGCCAGATAACGCCGACCAACCACCACGGAACTTGAAGCTTCCGGTATGCTGCAAGTTTTCAGCCTTAACCAACACGCGGCGGCCTGCCATCTCATCCAGAAACGGAGAGCTGAGCATCGGCGTCCGCCTCACCACGGGCGCCAACCTTTGAGCCGCCGCTTTGATCATATCAATGTTCATCGGACCTGCCCGATCAGTTTTTCAATTGCCGCAACTGCTTCGGGTTCGTTCAAAAACGGTACATGCCCTTTGTCCGGCACGTTCGCATAAATCATATCTGGCCGCCGCCGCTGCATTTCAGCCACGCTGTCCTCGCTTAACAAGTCCGAATTCGCACCGCGTATCAGTGCCAAGGGCAATCCTTCCATTGCATCAAATAATGGCCATAAATCCGGCTGCTCCTTCGCCGCCTGTTCAATCACCGCATCACGCAGTTTGGGGTCATAGTTTAGGCGCAAGCCATTCGGCCCCATTTCCATCCAGCGCTTAGCCTGTTCCAGCCAATCCACATCCGTCAGTTTTGGAAACTCCGCGCCCATATTTGCGCGCAAGCCAGCGGCGGCTTCCTCGAAGGTTTTCGCTTTGGGTTGAATGCCAAGATAATCCATTATCCGGCTTAGGCCATCTGTATTAATCTCGGGACCAATGTCATTCAGCAACACACCGGACATGCGGTCCTTTGCCATTGCAGCCGTCAACATCGCAATGATCCCGCCGCGTGAAGTACCCACGAATACCGCCTTTTCAATCCCCAAATGGTCGAGCAGTTCCAGCGCGTCTTTCGCTTCCTGCGGCACGTTGTAATTCGCATAAACCGGATCGTAATCGGAATCCCCGCGCCCGCGATAGGTCAGGCGCACTAGTCGCACGCCCTTGATCACCCCTGCCAGATCATCAAAATCCCGTGCGTTGCGCGTTAATCCGGGCAGGCACAGCAATACCGTTCCTGCCCCCTCGTCTTCATAGGCCAGTTGCAAGCCGTCACTGGTGGTGAATTTCATGGTCCCGCCTTTGCCAATTCCGGTATTCCGGTCAAATCCGACAACACTTCTTGTGGCGTCCACGGCAAACGATCCATCGGTTCGCCTGCGCGGTTCACCCATGCCGTGTAGAACCCGTAACCGGCGGCATTCGCTGCGTCCCAACCATTAGAAGATACAAATAGAACTTCGGATTTCTCACACCCAAACCGATCACACACCATGTCGTAAACAAAGCGATGCGGCTTAAAAACGCCAACGTCCTGCACGCTTAAAACATCATCCAGCAAGTCTGTAATGCCAGCACTAGAAACCGCACCCTTAAGCATTTCAGGGGAGCCGTTTGACAAAATCGCCGTCTGCATCCCTGCATCTTTCAAGGCTTTCAACATCGCTGGCACTTCGGGATAAGCCGACAGCTCCCAGTACAGTGCCAGAAGGCGTTCGCGCAGCTCGTCGTCCCGCAATCCCGCCGCCTCCAACGCGTAATCCAGCCCGTTTTGCGTGACTTCCCAAAAATCCGTATGTGCATCGGCAACTGCCCGCAGCCATGTATATTGCAACTGCTTAAGCCGCCAATCTTGCGCGATCTGCGGCCATTTTTCGGCAAACGCTTCGCGGCCCGGTTCAGCGGCCGCAATTCGCGCAGCCGCAGCTACGTCAAATAATGTCCCGTAGGCATCGAATACACAGGTTGTGATAGGCATGGGTTAGGTTCCTCCGTTGCCGCCACATTGGCACAAGAGGAACCATTGTTAAACGCTATTTCGCGTTAAAGATTTTCCGACTGCATCATGCCCATGACGTGATAGCCGCCATCAACGCGAATGATCTCGCCAGTAGTATATGCGCCATAATCCGACAGCAGAAACGCCGCTGTTCCGCCCACCGAATCCGGTGTCGCATTGGACCGCAGCGGCGCGTTTTCACCGATCGTGCGATAAACTTTACGCGCGCCGCCAATGGCCGCACCGGCCAGCGTTTTCATTGGGCCGGGGCTAACCGCATTCACGCGGATATTGTCAGGGCCAAGATCGTTCGCCAAATACCGAACCGAGCTTTCAAGCGCCGCTTTCGCCACGCCCATAACATTATAATTCGGCTGCACACGGTTACTGCCCATATAGGTCAGCGTTATCATCGAGCCACCGTCCGGCATCAACGCCGCCGCTCGTTTGGCCACGTCCACAAAACTGAAACACGAAATATCCAACGAGTTCAGGAAGTTCTTACGGCTGGTATCAATGAACCGCCCCGCCAGTTCTTCCTTGTCGGAATAGGCAATGGCGTGGACCAGAAAATCAATGCTTCCCCATTCATCTTTCAACGTTTTGAAAGTTGTATCCAAGGATGCTTCGTCTTGGACATCCGCCGGAATAACCAGCGATGAACCAACGCTTTCGGCCAAGGGACGCAGACGTTTGCCAAAGCCCTCGCCTTGATAGGTAAACGCCAGTTCTGCGCCCTCTGCAGCCAAAACCTTGGCAATTGCCCACGCGATTGAACGCTCGTTCGCGACGCCCATGATAAGCCCGCGTTTACCCTTCATCAGATCAGCCATGATATTTGCTCATCGCTAGGGTCGCGTTTGTGCCGCCGAAACCGAAGCTGTTGGAGATGACAGTATCCAGTCCGGCATTTTCGATATTGGCGGTCGCGATCTCAGTGGCCTTCAACTGTGGATCAAGCTCTTTTACATTCGCCGAGCCAACAATGAAATCGTTTTGCAACATCATCAGGCAATAGATCGCCTCCTGCACACCCGTCGCGCCAAGGCTGTGGCCTGTCAGCGACTTGGTCGAGGAAATCAACGGTGTGGAACCCTCGCCAAAGATCCGGCGAACCGCTTCGACTTCTTTAACATCACCAACCGGCGTGGATGTGCCGTGCGCGTTGATATAGTCAACCTTGCGATCACCCAGTGTGGACATCGCCAACTTCATGGAACGCTCGCCACCCTCGCCCGAAGGGGCAACCATGTCGTAACCATCAGACGTGGCACCATAACCCGTAACTTCAGCGTAAATCTTTGCGCCGCGTGCCTTGGCGTGTTCCAGTTCTTCCAGAACAACCATGCCACCGCCACCCGCAATCACGAACCCGTCACGTGTTGCATCAAACGCCCGTGCCGCCAGTTCTGGCGTATCGTTGTACTTTGAGGACATCGCGCCCATCGCATCGAACAGGCAGGACAATGTCCAATCCAGTTCCTCGCCACCGCCAGCAAAAACGATGTCTTGCTTGCCGAACTGAATCTGCTCCACCCCGTTGCCGATACAGTGCGCCGAAGTCGAGCAGGCCGAAGTTATCGAATAGTTAACACCCTTGATCTTGAACGGCGTTGCTAGACAGGCTGACGTGGTCGAGGACATCCCGCGTGTTACCATAAATGGACCCATACGCTTGGGCGCGCCTTTTTCGATTACGATCTTATGCGCGTCATAAAGGTGCTTGGTGGATGGCCCGCCGGAACCAACAACCAACCCAGTGCGCTCGTTCGAAACGTCGCTTTCCTCAAGCCCTGCATCTGCAATCGCCTGCTCCATCGACAAATAGGCATAGCCAGCCCCGTCACCCATGAAACGCCAAACGCGTTTGTCGATATTTTCTTTTAGGTCAATATCCGGCATACCGTGGATTTGGGAACGGAACCCGTGTTCCGCATATGTCGGGGCAAAACTGATGCCAGACTTCTGCGCTTTCAAGGAGGCAAGAACTTCTTCAGCATTATTGCCAATACTTGAGACAATCCCGAGACCGGTGATAACTACGCGACGCATAATGTATTCCTTTAATTCAGATAATTTCGCAGATTACTCGGCAGATAACGCGACTTTCATGTCTTTGACCAGATAGATCACTTCACCGTCAGCCTCGACCCGACCGTTGGCAACGCCCATGGTCAAGCGCCGTGTCTGGATGGCTTTCGTGAAATCAACGTAATAGGTCAGCATTTTGCGCTCAGGGCGCACCATGCCCGTCAGTTTAACTTCGCCCACACCCAGCGCATATCCGCGCCCTTGCCAGCCACGCCAACCAAGGTTGAAACCGGTAAGCTGCCACAAACCATCAAGGCCAAGACAACCGGGCATAATCGGGTTGCCGGGGAAGTGGCATTCAAAAAACCACAGGTCAGGGTTGATGTCGAATTCCGCTACGATGTGGCCCTTTCCGAACTCGCCCCCATCACTGGAAACTTCGGTGATACGGTCCATCATTAACATCGGTGGCATCGGCAACTGTGCGTTACCCGGCCCGAAAAGCTCGCCGCGCGCACATTTCAAAAGGTCTTCACGATCAAAGCTTGTAGGGTATTCGGTCATGTTAAAGGATGCTCCTGAAATTCGGTTTATTTGTGCATTCTTACCACTGCGGTGGGAGATGGCGCAATAGCGCTGGCGCGGGTCTGGTCATTCACTGCTGTTTTGGCGTATATTGATACAAATCATAGGAAATCATGCGATGAACATCGAAATTCAATCCCCGCAACACCGCGCATCTGTCTGGCTTTCCAGCGGAGGTTTGCGCCCGACACGCCAGCGCCTTTCCTTGGCGGAATTGCTGGTGGGTGATGGCCAAGACCGGCACGTCACGGCGGAATCCTTGTTCGACTTGACCCATGACACCGAGGCTAAAGTATCCCTCGCCACCGTCTACAACACGCTGGGCGCGTTTTGTGAGGCAGGGTTGATGCGCGAAGTAAGTGTAGACGGGCATCGCTCGTATTTCGACACGCGGGTTGACGATCATTCGCATTTCTATTGGGAAGACGAAGGCGTCCTAACCGACGCACCTGTTGGGTCAGTGAAGTTCGAGAGCCTGCCGGATTTACCGGAAAACGCCGAGATATCAAAAATTGATGTGGTTATCCGGCTCCGGCGAGCGTGAGACATTTTACGCAAAGCTATTTTTTATGACTAAAGATAATGACAGCGACGACGCCATAAACTGGAAACTTCCGGCACTAATTGTGGGGGCTGTCCTCCTTCTCTGGATACTATCTGGCTTAATTCTCTTTCGGCTGGAAAATCGCGGCTCGTTCGGCGACATGTTTGGAACCGTAAACGCCTTATTCTCCGGCCTAGCCTTCGCAGGAGTGATTTACGCTATCCTCCTTCAAAAGAAAGAGCTTTCCCTTCAACGTAAAGAATTGGAGCTAACTCGCAATGAGTTAAAGGGGCAAAAGGATGAAATGGCGCTGCAAAATCAAACAATGAAAACACAAAGTTTTGAAAGCACGTTCTTTCAATTGCTGCGGCTGCATGGCGATATCGTTGGAGCTATTGATCTTATCGACACCAATGGGCGAACTACTTCGGGCAGAGATTGTATCAAAATTTTCTATAATCGCTTTCATGAGAGAACGTGGGCAAAAGACCACGCTCATCTTAGAGGTCAAAATGAAGAGGAACGCATTAATAAGTCCTATTTGGCATTTTATGAGAGCTATCAATCCGAATTCGGCCATTACTTTCGAAGCCTTTACCACATCGTTAAGTTGGTGGACCAAAGCAGTGTTGAAAACAAACGCCTATATACCAACTTAATCAGGGCGCAGCTTTCTAGTTACGAATTGACTTTGCTATTTTACAACTGCCTCAGCGATATGGGGCGCGAAAAATTCAAGCCTTTCATCGAGAAATACGCTCTCCTAAAAAACCTATCGGCTGGCCTACTTATCAATCCCCCAGATCACAAAGGTTTGTATAACCCAAGTGCCTATGGTGAATAACAAAAATCCCGCCAAGTTGACGGGCCTTTGTTTATTTGAAGCCGTAAAGCCTATTCTCTGTTCATCCGGTTCTCGATCAGTTCATCAACCACCGACGGGTCGGCCAATGTCGAAGTATCCCCCAACGCACCAAAATCATTCTCGGCAATCTTGCGCAGAATGCGGCGCATGATTTTACCGGAGCGGGTTTTAGGTAAGCCTGGTGCCCATTGGATCAGATCTGGTTTGGCAATCGGGCCGATTTCTTTGCGAACCCACAGCTCCAATTCTTTGCGAAGTTCTTCCGATTCCGACTCCCCACCCATCAAGGTGACGTAGGCGTAAATGCCTTGGCCTTTGATGGCGTGTGGATAACCGACCACCGCGGCCTCGGATACTTTGGGGTGTGCCACTAATGCAGATTCCACCTCGGCGGTACCCATACGGTGACCGGATACGTTGATCACGTCATCCACGCGACCGGTGATCCAATAGTGCCCATCCTCGTCCCGCCGACACCCATCGCCCGCGAAATAGTAGCCTTTGTAATCCGCAAAATAGGTAGAGATGAAACGATCATGATCACCAAACACCGTCCGCATTTGCCCGGGCCAACTGTCTTTCATGCAAAGCACGCCCTCAATTCCGTTACCCTCCAGCTCGACACCAGTTTGCGGGTCCAGCACAACAGGCTGCACGCCAAAAAACGGGTTCATCGCGGAACCGGGTTTCAACGCTGTGGCACCCGGCAGCGGCGTCAACAATATGCCGCCAGTTTCGGTTTGCCACCAAGTGTCGACAATCGGGCATTTGCCTTTGCCAATCACGTTGTAATACCACTCCCAAGCTTCGGGATTGATCGGCTCACCGACGGAGCCCAGAATTCGCAAAGACGACAGGTCGCATTTTTCAACAAAGGAATCCC
>Ga0256839_1000381_pt1 | contig 57506 bp, 40 predicted proteins | sample 354166metaG_FD_185968 | JGI IMG/M metagenome (GOLD analysis project Ga0256839, IMG submission 185968) | Hydrothermal vent microbial communities from Mid Atlantic Ridge, Atlantic Ocean - 354-166 | ecosystem: Environmental > Aquatic > Marine > Hydrothermal vents | place: Atlantic Ocean: Mid...
TCTGAAAGCGCACACCCGGAATGGGTCTGGCCGTGGCCGTGGGCGTGGCTGTCGGCGTGGGCGTGGGCGTCGGCGTGGCGGTGGCCGTGGGCGTGGCCGTCGGTGTCGGCGTGGCGGTGGGTGTGGGCGTGGGCACGTCCGAAGCAGCCAGGCTAACGGAGGGGCCCGGTGAGCCCGTGAGGGGGGTGAACGCCCGGGAAAGGCCCCCCACGAGCAGTCCAAAGAGCAAAAGCCAGAGCGGCCAATGTCTTTGCCGTGCGGTCACAGACAACACCTCCAGAGGACGGGGGTTTACCGGGTTGGTGTGGGTTGCGGTTTGGGCGGTGTGGTCGTTTCACTGCTCCCCTGGGTGGGCACGGAGATGGTCAGTTGGCGGGCGGGGGGCTCTTGGCTCAGATCGGCCAACCACGTGCCATCTTTGCCCCGCACCACGGCCACGCTCCAGAAGTAGAGTCCCTGGAAGGCGGTCCCGTCGAGCACGTATTCGGGCGTTTTGGTCCAAGCGATGCCGTAGTGGGGCTCGCCGGGCCGCCACAGGCGCACGTCGAAGTACTCGTCCGGGCCAAGTTGTCCTTCCCACTCCCACCGCAAGGTAACGGGCGTGGTGACCTCGGCGCCGTCCTCCGGGCCTATCAGCCGGGGAGGAGGGAAGAGTTCCCGAGTAGGCGTAGGTGACGGCAATGGAAGGCGCGTGGGAGGAGGGGGTGGCGTCCTGGTGCGCGTGGGAGTGGGTGTGGGCTCGCGAGTGGAGGTGGTCGTCGGCGTTAACGTGGCCGCGTCCGACGTGATCGGCACGCGCACTTCGTCACCGGCCCGGATGGTGGTGTCAGCGAGGCCGTTGACGCGGCGCAAGAGCTCCACCGTGGTGCCGAAGCGCGCGGCGATCTCCGAGAGGGTGTCCCCCTCTTGAACTACATAGGTGATGAGGACAAGCGCCGGCGAAGGCGTGGCCGGAGCGGTATGGGTGGGTGTGGGTTTCGGCCTCAACGGCGTCCGGGTGGCGGAGGGGGCAGGTGGGCGCGGAGATGGAGAGGCCGGTGTGTCCCCGGGGGCGAGGGGAACCAGTGGGCCGGCCAACACGGACGTGGGAGCCACGTCGGGCTCCCACGGCGTGGGCGAAGGCGGGGTGGTTGCGGAAACAGAGGTGAAGGCCGGCGAGCTCAGCACGGCGACCGCAGTGCCCCACCCCACGCCGATGAGAACAGCCAACAAAATGAGCGTCAACGTCATCACCGCGCGCCTTGACGAGAGCATGTGGATTCCCCGTGCGCTACAACCGTTGGCAAGGCCGACCTTCGACAGGTTGGCCGCCTCTGTGGTCCTGTGACTTCACGCCGCGTTCGCGGTGTGGGCGATGTTTGGTTGTTGAAAGGCGTGTCGGACAGGGAATGAAGGCTCTCCCCCACGTGGAGAGCCCATGATGATGATAATAGGGGGAGGATAGATGACCATAAGAGGAAGATGAGAAAAGTCTATCAGCGGAGAAAGGGAGAAGCGGCGGGAGTGGGGATCACTCCTCCACTCCCACCGACTCGGCCAGCACCTCAGCCACGTCGCGCAGGCGGACCTGCTCCTCCACGCCCAAGTTCTTGGCCCCGGAGTCGAACATGATCATGCAGAAGGGGCAGGCAGAGGCCACCGCGTCGGGCTCCACGCCGAGAGCTTCTTCGAGGCGGATTTCCTCGACGCGCCGCTTGCCCTTAGCCTCGTTCCACACGCCGGCGCCGCCGCCCCCGCAGCAGAGCCCCCGCTCGCGGCTGCGGGGCATCTCGCGCAGTTGGACGCCGGGCACCGCGGCGAGCACTTGGCGGGGGGCGTCGAAGATGTTGTTGTAGCGCCCCAAGTAGCACGAGTCGTGGAAGGTGATCACGTCGTTCACTTCCTTCTCCGGGCGCAGGCGGCCTTGGGCGACGAGCTCGGCCAGGAGCTCGCTGTGGTGAACGACCTCGTACTCGCCGCCGAATTGGGGGTACTCGTTCTTCAACACGTTGAAGCAGTGGGGACAGGCCGTGACGATCTTCTTGAAGGCGTATGTGTTCAGCTTCCCCACAGTGCGCTCGGCCATGATCTGGAAAAGGTACTCGTTGCCCATGCGGCGGGCGGGATCGCCGTTGCAGCTCTCCTCGGGGCCCAGCACGGCGAAGTCCACGCCCGCCTGCTGGAGCAGGCGCACGAAGGCGCGGGCGATCTTCTGGTTGCGCACGTCATAGCTGGCCGCACATCCCACCCAGTAGAGGTACTCGGCCTCCTTCTTCTCCTTCATGACGGGCACGTCGAGCCCTTCGGCCCACTTCATGCGGTCGCCGGGCGGGTGGCCCCAGGGGTTGCCCGTGCGCTCCAAGTTGCGCAGTGTGAGGTTGATGTTCTCGGGGGTGCGCCCGGCGTCCATGACCAAGTAGCGGCGCATTTCCACGATCACGTCCACGTGTTCGATGAAGACCGGGCACTCGTAGACGCACGCGCGGCAGGTGGTGCAGGCCCACACAGTGTCGTCGGAGATCACCTCACCCACGAGTTGGGCACCGGGCCGGATGTCGGGGCGGTATCCTTCCCCAAAGCCGCCGATGGTGGAGTGGGGCACTCCCCCTTCGGCCAGCATTTGGTTGCGCAGGTCCACGATGAGGTATTTGGGGTTCAGGGGGGTGCCGGCGGCCCACGCGGGGCAGACAGCCTGGCACCGCCCACACTCGGTACAGGCGTCGAACATCAGGCGTTGTCGCCACGAGAAGTCGCTCAGCCGGCCGGCGCCCCACGATTCGGCTTCCTCGATGTTGGGAATGGGGCGCAGGGCTTGGGGATGGGGCTCCACGCGGGCCAGGAAGACGTTGAGCGGGCTGGTCACCAGGTGGACGAGGGGCGTGTAGGGCAGCACGCCCCAGAAGACCATCACCAGCAGGGCGTGGAAGAGCCAGAGGGCCACATGGGCGCCGCGCAGCACGGCCTCGCCGGGCGAGAAGAGGTTCACGGCCAGCGCCACGGCGTAGCCCACGGGCGACCACCCCTGCCACGCGGGCTCCACCACGGCCAGCCGCAGGGCCTCAACGAGGAACCCGGTCAGGTTGATGGCGAAGAGCAGGCCCAGCATCACCTGCCACCCCCAGTCGTAGCTCAGGCGGGCGGAGCGGTCCACGTAGCGTCGCTTGAAGGCCATGCCCAAGCCCACGAGGAAGAGGAGGCCGAAGAGGTCGAGGGTGATCTCGTAGACGCGGTAGAGGTTGCCGCGCAGCAGCTTGCTGTCGAAGAGCAATTCCATGATGTCCTGGTCCACTGTGGCCAAGACAGTGCCCATGAAGAGCACCACAAAGGCCCAGAACATCATGGCGTGCATGAGGCCGGGGAAGCGTTGGGTGGCCAGCTTAGCCTGTCCCACGGCGTAGACGAGGGTGTGGCGCAGACGGGTGCCCAAGCGGTCCGGCTTCCAATCCCGCGTGCCCTGGAAGTAGAGGCTCATCCGGCGGCTGAAACCGTGGAGCATGGCCAGCACGCCGACAGCCTGGGACACGTACATGACCACAACGGCCCACGTGGGAATGTTCCACAACGAATCTCGGAAGGGCTCGAGCATCGTTGCACGCTCCTTGGTTGTTGGTCAGTCCGGCGTCTCCTCACGCGAAGGCGGCGGGATCTGCCTGGCCCCCTCGCGGTCCACACGGCCTATGTGGGTGTGGCTGGTCAGGCCGGCCTCGGCAAAGGCGGCCCGCATGGCTTCGGCAACGCGCTGGGCGGTGGCCTCGTCGTCGGTGACGGCGAAGAGCGTGGGGCCCGCGCCGCTGATGGAGCAGCCGAGGGCGCCGGCCTCGATGGCCGCCTGTTTGACCCGCGCGAAGCCGGGGATAAGCGACGCCCGTGCCGGCTCCACGATCTGGTCCTGAACGGCGCGGCCCAACAGGCGCGCGTTGCCGGTGCAGATGCCGGCCACGAGCGCGGCCAAGTGGCCGCTGTTGGCCACGTGGTCCCGGAGCGAAATGGTCTTCGGGAGGACGCGGCGGGCCTGTTGGGTGGGGAGCTCACAGTCAGGCAGGGCCAGCACGAAGATGAGGTCCTCTGGCACGGGAAGGCGAATCACGTCCAGCGGGGCGTAGCTGTGGATGAGCACAAAGCCGCCCAGCAGGGCGGGGGCCACGTTGTCCGCGTGCCATCCGCTGACGCGGGCTTCGGCCTCGAGGGCGGCCGGCAGGAGTTCCGTGCGGCTCAGGGGCGCGCCGAAGAGCGCGTTCACGGCCCAGCACGCCGCGGCCGCGCTGGCCCCGCTCGACCCGAGCCCGCTGTTGAGGGGCAGCCCCTTGTGGAGCGCGAGGGCCACGCCGGCCTCCTCGACGCCCAACAGGTCGAGCGTGGCGCGGGCAGCGATGCCGGCTGTGTTCGTCGTCGGGTCGCGGGGCAAGCGTCCCCCATCTCCTTCCACCTGTTCGAGGACCACCACCCCCGCCCGGCCGTCGAGCCGGCGGGCGGTGACCACGTCGCCCATGCCCTCGACGGCCACGCCCAACACGTCGAACCCGGGGCCTAGGTTGGCCACAGTGGCCGGCGCGAAGACAGTCACAGAGTCCATGGTTTCCTCGTTTTGGGAAAGGCTCTCGTGTCGTCGGGCTGTAGGGTGCGTTGGCATCTCCCGCACGCGCACAGGTCCGCCTATTATGCCCACACCCGCGCCATTTGGCAACCCTTAGGGCTCCTGGGGCGTTTCTCGACCCTGGTCGGCCGGCCACTCGACCACCACCATGTGCACGGCGCGGTTGTCCACGGCTTGGACTGTGAGGCGGACACCCTGGTACTCGACGGCATCTCCTTCCCGGGGAATTCTGCCGAGGAGGGCCATGATCAGGCCGCTCACTGTGTCCGCCTCGTCGTGTTCCAGGGCCAGGTCGTAGAGCTGGTGGAGCTCTTGGAGCAGCACGTCGCCCCGCACGATGATGCGCCCTGGGGCCACCTCCTGGACCGGAGGGGCTGTCTCCTGGACGAATTCGTCCTCGATTTCACCCACTACTTCTTCCACCACATCCTCGAGGGTGACCAGGCCGGCCGTGCCTCCGAACTCGTCGAAGACGATGGCCATCTGGGTGGGCTCCTGGCGGAACCGGGTGAGCATCTCCGCCAGGGTGAGTGTCTCGGGCACGAAGTGGGCGGGGTGGGCGAGTTGACGCAGGTCGAGCGGCTCGTCGGCGCCGTGTTCGACGAGCCACCGGGCCAAGGTCTTCACGTGGAGGACGCCCACAATGTTGTCCAAGTCGCCCTCGTAGACGGGGTAGCGGGAGAAGCGGTGTTGACAGACGAGCGCCATCAGGTGCTGCCGGCCGGCGTCGACGGGGAGGCCCACTATCTTGGGACGGGGAGTCATGATCTGGCCCACCGTCCGTTCCCTCAAGTCGAAGATGTTCTCGATGAAGAGGTGCTTGTCGCGGGCCATGAGGCCCTGGCGGTAGCTTTCCTCCACCAGGTACTCGAGTTCGTCGGGCGAGAAAATGTGCGCGTGGATGCCGGCCGGGGGCACGCCCATGACGTGCATGACCAAGTTGCTGATGGCGTTGAGGGGCGCCACGATGGGCCAGAGGAGCTTCTGCATCAGGCCCATGGGGAAGGCGAGGCGCAGGGAGGTCCGGTCGGCGCTCTGGAGGGCGATGGACTTGGGCACCATCTCCCCCAAGACGACGTGGAAGTAGGTGAGCAGGCCCACGGCCAGTGCCGAACCGATGGCGCGCAAGGTGGGTTCGGCCAGGTGAGCCACGCGCTCCAGGCCGGCCTCGATCCATTCGGCCACCGTGTGCTCGCCGTACATGCCCAAGCCCAGGCTCACAACGGTGATGCCCACTTGGGCGGTGGCCAAGTAGAGGTTCTGGCGGTCGGGGTCGCGCAGGGTGTTGAGCACGTGCTGGGCCGCCCTGGACCCCTGCTCGGCCAGTTGGACGAGGCGTGCCCTCGGCGCGGCCACGAGGGCGAACTCCGCGGCCACGAAGAGCCCGTTCAGGAAGATGAGCACGGCGATGATGACGATGGGCACGCCGAAGGTGAGCAGAACGGCGAGCGTCATAGCTGTGCTTTCCACCTCTGCAACTGTTGAAGCTGTCGGTCGTTGACTTCCATGCTGACTGTCACCACCCGCCGGCCGTCCATCTCCTCGACACGGAAGGTGTAGGGGCCCACACTGACTGTCTCGTTCACCCTGGGCACCCGCCTGAGCGTCGCCATGATCAGCCCGCCCACTGTGTGGATGTCGCCAGGGCGGGGCAGGCGGATGTCCAGGGCCTCCTCCAGGTCCTCGACGGGCAGGTTGCCCCGCAGTCGGATGCGCCGCCCGCCGGGCAGCTCGTCAATGGGGGCGGAGGGGCTAGGAGTGCCCACCTCATGCCTGAACTCGCCGAAGATGGCCTCGATGAGGTCGTCCAGCGTGATCATGCCGGCCACGCCCCCGTACTCGTCCACCACGATGGCCACGTGAGCGCGCTGGCGTTGAAGCCGTTGGAGGGCCTCTTCCACGGGCATGCTTTCGTGGAGCATCATGTTCACGCCGATGGGGCGCACCGGCGTGCTGTCGTTCTCGCCGGCGCAGAGGAGGTCCTTCAAGTGGACGAAGCCCACAATCCGGTCGATGGAGCCCTCGTAGAGGAGCAGCCGGGAGTAGGGCGAGCGCGCCAGCATCGCCAGCAATTCGGAAGGGGGCGTGTCCACCGGCGCGGCCAGGATCTCGGTGCGCGGGATCATCACTTGGCCGATGTGGGCGTGTTGCACCCGGACCATGTTCCTGAGCAGCCGGCGCTCTTCCTTCTGGAGCAGGGCCTCCTCCTCGTCGCTCTCCTCCACGAGCTCCTCGACCAACACCAGAATTTCCTCTGGCGAGTGGACGTGGACCGATTCGGTGGCCGGAGCGCGGCCCAACAGGCGCAGGATGAGGCGGCCGCTGCCGTTGAAGAACCAGATGAGAGGGCGGAAGAGGCGCACGGACCACTGCATGGGCAACGCTGTGAGGAGGGCCAGCCGCTCAGGGTGCTGAACCCCAATGGACTTGGGGACCAATTCTCCCAAGATCACCTGGAGGGTGGTGAGGCTCAGCAGGATGCCCGTAGTGGCCAGGGAGAAGGCGGCCGCCGCCGGCTCGACGCCCAGGCGGGTGAGCCAGGGAACGATCAGCGGGGCCAGGGCGGCCTGGCCGTAGAAGCCCAACACCAGGCTGGAGAGGGTGATGCCCAGTTGGCAGGCGGCGATGTAGGTGTCCAGCCGCTCGGGCGACGTGACGACGGGCAACAGCAGGCGCGCCATCGGGTTCCCCTCGTCGGCCATTTGGGCAATGCGGGCCCGACGGGCGCTCACCGTGGCGAACTCGGCGGCCACGTAAAAGGCGTTGATGAAAATACAGAGGGCGACGACAACCAGGGCCAGCAGGAAGTCGGGCATTTCTCCTTGTCGCTCACATGCGGAAGACGCCGTATTTGGTTTCGGGGATGGGCGCGTTGAGACAGGCTGAAAGGGCCAGGCCCAAGACGCGCCGCGTCTCGGCCGGGTCGAGAATGCCGTCATCCCACAGGCGGGCGGTGGAGTAGTAGGGGTTGCCTTCCCGCTCGTACTTCTCCAAGATCGGGCGCTTGAAGGCCTCTTCCTCCTCCGGGCTCATGGGCGGCTGCCCCAAGCGGGCGAGTTGGTCTCGCTTGACGGTGAGCAACACGTTGGCGGCTTGCTCGCCCCCCATGACGCTGATGCGCGCGTTGGGCCACATCCACAGGAAACGCGGGTCGTAGGCACGGCCGGCCATGCCGTAGTTGCCGGCGCCGAAGGAGCCGCCGATGATCACGGTGAGCTTGGGCACGCGGGCGTTGGCCACGGCGTGGACCATCTTGGCCCCGTCCTTGGCAATGCCGCCGGCCTCGTACTCCTTGCCCACCATGAACCCCGTGATGTTCTGGAGGAAGAGGAGGGGAATGCCCCGGGACGTGCAGAGCTCGATGAAGTGGGCGCCCTTGAGGGCCGATTCGCTGAAGAGCACGCCGTTGTTGGCCACGATGCCCACGGGGTAGCCCCATATTCGGGCGAAGCCGCACACCAGGGTGGTGCCATATCGGGCCTTGAACTCCCGGAAGCGGCTTCCGTCCACCAGGCGGGCGATCACCTCCCTCACGTCGTAAATTTGCTTGAGGGTAGTGGGAATGATGCCGTAGAGCTCCTCGGGATCGTACAGCGGGTCCTCGGGAGGGGCCACGTCGAGGGTTACGTCCTTGCGCCGGTTCAAGGTCTCCACAATGCCCCGGCAGATCTCCAAGGCGTGTTCGTCGTCCTCGGCGAAGTGATCGGCCACGCCGGAGACGCGCGTGTGGACATCGGCACCGCCCAGCTCCTCGGCCGAGACTTCCACGCCTGTGGCCGCCTTGACCAGGGGCGGGCCGCCGATGAAGATGGTGCCCGTGCCCTTGACGATGATGGTCTCGTCGCTCATGGCCGGCACGTAGGCGCCGCCGGCCGTGCATGAGCCCATCACCACGGCGATTTGGGGAATGCCCTTGGCGCTCATGCGCGCCTGGTTGTAGAAGATGCGGCCAAAGTGCCACCGGTCGGGGAAGACCTCGTCCTGGAGTGGAAGGTAGGCGCCCCCTGAGTCCACCAAGTAGATGCAGGGCAGGTGATTTTCCTCGGCAATCTGCTGGGCGCGCAGGTGTTTCTTGACCGTCATGGGGAAGTAGGAGCCCCCCTTGACCGTGGCGTCGTTGGCGACGATCATCACCTCCTGCCCCATCACGCGGCCGATGCCGGTGACGATGCCCGCGGCGGGGGCTTGGTTGTCGTACATGTCCCAGGCGGCCAGGGGAGAGAGTTCCAGGAAGGGGGAACCTGGGTCCAGCAACTTCTCGATGCGCTCCCTCACGAAGAGCTTGCCCTGTTCGCGGTGGCGGCGGTGGGCCCGCTCGGGGCCGCCGCGCCGCACATGGGCCAGCCGCTCGCGCAGCTCCTCCACGAGGGCCCGGTTGTGGGCCGCGTTTTCGCGGAAGGCCGGGTCGCTGGGGTTGATGTGGGATTCGAGAATTTCCATTGGCCTGTGCTCCTGTCACGGCGCCTCTCGACCGATGCCGTGTAGTATACCGGAAATGTGAGGGCGTTCCAAAACCGAACTCGAATCTTCTGGGAGTTTGCCCTCACGGGGCCGGCCTGTAGAATGTATGTGTGGCCTCGCCGGCGCGTCTCTGGCGTCACGTGCCTGCGGGCTCGGACATGGGGCGAAATGAGATAAAGCTCGAGGAGGAAAACGATGCCCTTGTACGAGTACACGTGTTTGGAGTGTCACCGTTCGTTCGACGTTTTCAAGAAGTTCTCGGAGGCCGACGAGCCGGCGCCCTGCCCGCGCTGTGGCAGCGAGGAGACGGTACGCCACCTGCCGGTGTTTGTGGTTCACAGCAGCGGCGGGGCGGCAAGCACCGAAGTGGCATCTGGGGGCGGATGTGCGTGTGGTGCCGGCGGGTGCGGGTGTCATTGACCCCCTTGCACGTGTTGAGTCCACTCTGGCTGCACCATGTCCAGGGCACGGGGGCTCGTTTGCCCTCCGTGCCCCGGGTGTTCTTCGCGCACGAGAACAGCCTGGCCGACCCGGCCGACCGGCCCGTGAAGCAGGGCCGGTCGGCTCGTTCACGGGCGGCGTAAACCAGTTGGGTCAGAGTGGATAGTTCTCGATGTAGGCGATGACATCCACCATGAAGGCATCGGCGCTGGCGCCGTCGAGCACCCGGTGATCGAACGTGATCGTCACGTAGACCATGGGGCGGATGGCGATGGCGTCCACCCCGTCGTGCTCGATGACCACGGCCCGCTTCTGGATCTTGCCGATGCCCATGATGGCCGATTGGGGTTGGTTGATGATGGGCGTGCCGAAGAGGCTCCCGCCCACGCCGTGGTTGGTGATCGTGAAGGTGCCCCCCTGCACGTCGTCGGGCACCAGGCGTCCGCCGCGCGCCCGGTCGGTGATGTCGTTGAGAGCCCGCACGATGCCCTTCAGGTTGAGCTCGTCGGCGTTGCGAATGACGGGCACGATGAGCCCTTGGCCCCCCTCGGTGGCCACGGCCACGCCGATGTTGATGGCCTTGCGCACGAGGATGCCGTCGTCGGTGAAGGTGGAGTTGACCGTCGGGTGTTTGCGCAGGGTCTGGGCGACGGCTTCGACGAAGTAGGCCGTGAAGGTGAGGCGCAGCCCTTCACGCTCGTAGTCGGCCTTGTGGCGCCTGCGGTGGGCCACGATGCGGCTTAGGTCGGCCTCGAAGACGCTGGTCACGTGGGGGGCCGTGTGCTTGCTGCGCACCATGTGTTCGGCAATGGCCTTGCGCATGGGCGTGAGGGGCACGAGCTCACCCTCGCCCGGCAACACCACGGCCGGCGCCGGCGGCGGGGCGGCCGGCTGGGCCGGCTCGGGGGCCGGTGCGGGCGTCGCCGGCGTGGGCGTTGGCTCCGGCTTGGCCTCGGCCGCCTTTTTGCGGGCCTCGATGTAGGCCAGAATGTCCTTCTTGGTGATGCGCCCGCCGCGCCCGGTGCCCCTGACCTGTGACAGGTCAACGTCGTGTTCGGCGGCCAAGCGGGCCACCACGGGGGAGACGCGCATAGGCTTCTTGGGGCGCGCCCCGCGCTCGCGCCGCTCCTGGGCTGGGGTGGTCTCGGCCGGTTGAGCAGCGGCCTGGGCCGGCTCGTCGCCGTCCTCCCGGCCCGGCTGTTCGCCCGGTTCGCCGATCCAGGCCAAGACCGTGCCCACGGGCACGGTCTGGCCCTCCGGCACTTCGATGGAGAGGAGCACGCCCGACTCCGTGGCAGTCACCTCGGTGTCCACCTTGTCCGAGATCACCTCCAGGAGCGGCTCGTACTTCTCCACGCGGTCGCCGGGTTGCTTCAGCCACTTGCCGATGGTTCCCTCGTGGACGCTCTCTCCCAACTGGGGCATTTTGACGGGTGTGGCCATCGCTCACTCCTGTTCGATTAGGGTTTGCGGGTTCTGTGGACGGGGAACGTGCCCCGTTCTGGTCGGCGTCAGTACTCGGCCAGGTCGCGGATGGCGGCCTCGATCTTGTCCGGGTTGGGCATGAACCAGTGCTCCTGGGGCTCATTGTAGGGCATGGCCGGCACGTCGGGCCCACAGAGCCGCTTGACCGGCGCGTCGAGCCACTCGAAGGCCTCCTCGACGATGGTGGCGGCCAACTCGGCGCCAAAGCCCATGAACTTGTTGTCCTCGTGGACGATGAGCACCTTGCTCGTCTTCTTGACGGAGTCCAGGATGAGCTCCTTGTCCACCGGCAGGAGGGTGCGCGGGTCCACCACTTCGACGCTGATGCCGTCTTGGGCCACCCGCTCGGCGGCTTCCAGGGCGTAGTGGAGCATGAGCCCGTAGGCGATCACGGTAATGTCGTCGCCGGGGCGCTTGATCTCCCCCTTGCCGATGGGCAGGGTGAAGAGCTCGTCGGGCACGTCGCCCTTGATGAGGCGGTAGGTCTTCTTGTGCTCCAGGAAGAGGACGGGGTCGCGGTCCTGAATGGCGGCCCAGAGCAGGCCGGCCGCGTCGTATGGCGTGCTGGGGGCGATCACCTTCAGGCCGGGCACGTGGGTGAAGAAGCCCTCGATGGACTGGCTGTGGTAGAGCCCGCCGTGGATGCCGCCGCCGTAGGGGGTGCGGATGACCATGGGGCACTCGAAGGCGCCGTTGGAGCGGTAGCGGATGCGGGCGGCCTCGTTCACGATTTGGTCGAAGGCGGGGTGGATGAAGTCGGCGAACTGGATTTCGGCCACGGGCAACAGGCCGTTGAGCGCCATGCCGATGGCCACGCCGACGATGGAGAGCTCGGCCAAGGGGGTGTCGATGACCCGCTCTTCGCCGAAGGCGTCCAGGAAGCCGGCCGTGACGCGGAAGACGCCGCCCTTGGCGCCCACGTCCTCGCCCAACACGACGACGCGCTCGTCAACTTCCATCGCCTTCCACAGGGTGTCGTGGATGGCTTCCAGAATTGACTTGACGGCCATTCCTTGCCTCCTTGTCTGAAATTTCCGGTGAGCGGCCTGCCGTCGGAATCGTCCCGGTGAAGCGCCACGCGCGGGCTAGCGGTCCCAGTAAACGTGCTTCATGGCGTCGGCGGGATCGGGATCGGGCTGCTGCTCGGCCCAGTCGGTGGCGTCGTTGACCGCCTCCATGACGCGCGCCTCGACGGCGTCCAACATCGCCTGGTCGGCCAGGCCCCGCTCGAAGAGATACGTGCGCAGGCGGTTGAGGGGGTCGTTGACGGTGCGGTAGTATTCCACCTCCTCGCGGGAGCGGTAGAGGCGGTCGTCGTCGTCGGAGGAGTGGGGCACGATGCGGTAGGTCTTGGCCTCGATGAGGGTGGGGCCCTCGCCTCGGCGGGCGCGGTCCACGGCCTCCTGCATGGCCTTGTAGACGGCCAGCACGTCTTGGCCGTCCACCACAATGCCGGGCATCCCGTAGCCGGCCGCGCGGTCGGCCACGTTCTCGATGGCCATCTGCTTGTCCTGGGCCACGGAGATGGCGTACCGGTTGTTCTCGCAGACGAAAATCACCGGGAGCCGGTGGATGGCGGCGAAGTTGAGCCCCTCGTGGAAGTCTCCCTTGCTGGAGCCCCCCTCGCCGAAGCTCACGTAGGTGACGGCGTCCTCGCCGCGCAGCTTGGTGGCGTAGGCGATGCCGGCGGCCTGGGGAATCTGGGTGGCCACCGGGCTGGACTGGGTGACCACGTTGAGGCGCTTGTGGCCCCAGTGGGCCGGCATCTGGCGCCCGCCGCTGGCCGGGTCCGTCTTCTTGGCCAGGGCACTCAGCATCAACTCCCGCGGGGTGACGCCGATGGTGAGCAGGACGCCCAAGTCGCGGTAGTAGGGGTGGAGCCAATCCTTGCCCGGCTCGAGGGCGTAGGCGCAGCCCACCTGGGTGGCCTCGTGGCCCCGGCAGGAGATGTGGAAGTGGGCCTTGCCCTGGCGCTGGAGCACCTCCATGCGCTCGTCGAGGCGTCGGGCGAGGAGCATCAGCTCGTACATGCGGAGGAGATCACCGTCGTCGAGGCCGAGGTCCACGTGGTTGAGGACGGAGCTCGTGGTTTCGACACCGACCGCGATAAACTCGGTCATGCCAACCTCCTTGTTTGGTTTGCGGCTTCACCTTTGAAGCGCATGGGCTTGGTTGTCCGGCGGGTGGGATGCTGGTCCGCTTTACGTGAAGGTGAGGACACGGACAGCCGTGCGCGGAACATGCCCGGGCGACATCCGCCCGGGGGCGCGCTTGTTATTCTACAGGAAGCCCGCTGAACGAGCAAATCCCCGAAAATCCACTGTCATGTCACCTGCGCCGCAGGCGCGCTCACGGCGTGGCCGGCTCGGCCTGGGGACGGCGGGCGTATTGGGCCCGCTCCAGCACCTTTCGCAGGTAGAGCCCGGTAAAACTGCCCGGCGTGTTGGCCACCTCCTCTGGCGTGCCCGTGGCCACAACCTGCCCGCCCCCTTCGCCCCCCTCGGGGCCCAAGTCGATGACGAAGTCGGCCACCTTGATGATGTCCAAGTTGTGTTCGATGACGATGACCGTGTTCCCCTTGCGCACGAGGCGGTCCAGCACCTCGATGAGGCGGGCTACATCGGCGGCGTGGAGGCCCACGCTGGGCTCGTCGAGGATGTAGAGGGTGTTGCCGGTGGCCACGCGCGAGAGCTCCTTGGCCAGCTTGACCCGTTGGGCCTCGCCGCCCGAGAGGGTGGGCGCCGGTTGCCCCAAGCGAATGTAGCCCAGGCCCACGTCGTAGAGCGTCTGGAGCTTGCGGCGGATGGGGGGCACGTGTTCGAAGAAGTTCAGGGCCTCCTCGACGGTCATGGCCAAGACATCGGCGATGCTCTTCCCCTTGTACTTGATCTGGAGGGTCTCGCGGTTGTACCGCCGCCCCTTGCAGACATCGCACTTGACGTACATGTCGGGCAGGAAGTGCATCTCGATCTTGATCTCGCCTTCGCCCTGGCAGACTTCGCAGCGCCCGCCCCGCACGTTGAAGGAGAAGCGGCCCGGCCGATACCCGCGCATCCGGGCTTCGGGGAGGTTGGCGAAGAGCTCGCGTATGGGGGTGAAGACGTTGGTGTAGGTGGCCGGGTTGGAGCGGGGCGTGCGCCCGATGGGGGACTGGTCGATGTTCACCACCTTGTCGATGTGGTGTACGCCCAGGATCTCGTCGTGCTCCCCGGGGTGAAGGCGGGCCTGGTGGAGCAGTTGGGCCAGGCGCTTGTAGAGCACTTCCACGATCAGGGTGGACTTGCCGCTGCCGCTCACGCCCGTCACGCAGACGAAGGTGCCCAGGGGAATCTCCACCGTAATGTCCTTGAGGTTGTGGGCCCGTGCGCCCCGGATGACCAAGGTGTTGCCGTTTCCCCGCCGGCGCTCCTCCGGCACGGGGATGAACGCCCGGCCGCTCAGGTACTGGCCGGTGATGGACTCGGGGCAGTTGACGATGGCCTCGACCGGGCCGGCGGCCACCACGTGCCCCCCGTGCTCGCCGGCGCCGGGCCCCAAGTCCACCACCCAGTCGGCGGCGCGGATGGTCTCCTCGTCGTGCTCCACCACGATGAGCGTGTTGCCCAAGTCGCGCATCCGCTTGAGGGTGTTGATCAGGCGCTCGTTGTCCCGCTGGTGGAGGCCGATGCTGGGCTCGTCCAGGATGTAGAGCACGCCCACGAGCTGGGAGCCGATCTGAGTGGCCAGGCGAATCCGCTGGGCCTCACCGCCCGAGAGGGTGTTGGCCGCGCGGTCGAGGGTCAAGTATCCTAACCCCACGTCCACCAGGAAGCCCAGCCGCGCGCGCACCTCCTTCAGAATGCGGTCCGCGATCTGCCGTTGTTGGGGCGTGAAGCCGGGCGGGGATTCCCCCCGCTCCAGGAAGGGACGCGGGTCCACGGGCGGCCGCTCGATGAGCTCCTCCACCCAGGCCAGGGCGTCGGTGACGCTCATGCGCACCACGTCCACGATGCTCCGGCCGGCCACGAGGACGGCGCGGGCCTCGGGCTTCAGGCGGGTGCCCTCGCAGGCCGGGCAGGGGCGCTCGGCCATGAGCCGTTCGATCTCGGCGCGCACGTAGTCGCTGGAGGTCTCCCGGTAGCGCCGCTCCAGGTAGGGAATAAGGCCCTCGAAGGTGGCCTTGAACGTGCGCGTGCCCCCCCGCCGGCTCCGGTAGAGGACGGGGATCGCCCGGCCGTGGCTGCCGTAGAGCACCACGTGGCGGTGTTCTGGGGCCAGCTCCTGCCAGGGGGTGTCCAGGCTGAAGCCGTAGAGGTCGGCCGTAGCGGCCAGGACCTGTTTGAAGTGGACATCGGCGGCGCCCGTGCGGGCCCACCGGTCGAGGATGCTCCGCCGGATGGGGCGTGATGGGTCGGAGATGACCAAGTCGGGGTCGATCTCCCGGCGGACGCCGAGCCCCTGGCAGGATGGACAGGCGCCGTGGGGCGAGTTGAAGGAGAAGGTGCGGGGCTCGATCTCGCCAATGCTGAGGCCACACGTGACACAGGCGAAGCGCTCGCTGTAGAGCACGTCTTTCGAGCTGCCGGGGCTCCCCTGGTCCACCACGTTGACGATCACCAGGCCTTCGCCCAACTCGAGGGCCGTCTCCAGGCTGTCGGCCAGGCGGGCCTCGTCCTCGCGGGCCATGCCCTCGGGGCCGTGCCGGATGACCAAGCGGTCCACCACCACCTCGATGGAGTGGGCCTTGTAGCGGTCGAGCTCGATGGGCTCGTTCACGTCCCGCACGACGCCGTCCACGCGCACCCGCACGAAGCCGGCGCGGCGCACCTCCTCGAAGACCTTCTGGTGATGGCCCTTGCGGCCCCGCACCAGGGGGGCCAGGATCTGGATTCTGGTGCCGTCGGGCAGGCCGGCCACGGCGTCCACGATCTGCTCCACGCTCTGCTGGGTGATGGGGCGGCCACATTGGGGGCAGTGGGGCTGGCCCACGCGGGCGTAGAGCAGGCGCAGGTAATCGTAGATTTCGGTCACCGTGCCCACGGTCGAGCGGGGGTTGTGTCCACTCCACTTCTGGTCGATGGAGATGGCCGGCGAGAGCCCTTCGATCAGGTCCACGTCGGGCTTCTCCATCTGGCCGAGGAACTGGCGGGCGTAGGCCGAGAGGCTCTCCACGTAGCGGCGTTGCCCCTCGGCGTAGAGGGTGTCGTAGGCCAGGGAGGACTTGCCCGAGCCCGAGAGGCCGGTGAAGACGATGAGCTTGTTCCTGGGAAGCTCCAGGGAGATGTTCTTCAGGTTGTGGACACGTGCGCCCCGAATGATGATCTTATCTGCCATGACCACACCGTGCTCTTCGTGAGTTTGGAAGAAGCCCCTTTGATGTGCTCCACGTGGGGCAGGGGACAGAACGGCCTGTCGGCAATCGAAATATTATAGCCAAAATTGTCCGTCCGTCACGAAAGAGAGCGGGGGATGGACGTGTCTGCCGGCTCACGGCAACGAGGCGAGGGTGGCGAAGTCACCTTGGCCGCCGGCCAGGGGCAGGCGCTCGCCGGTGGTGGGGGTGGAGAGGCCAACAATCAGCCTGACCCCTTCCGGGTGGAGGGGCAAGGCATACGCCTCGGTGACGGGCCGGCCGGGAACCCACGCAGTGGCCGGCCATTGGCCGTTGCCCGGCACCCGGTTCTGTTGGGCGATCACGCGATCTTGGGCGTCCAAGAGCTGCACGAAGGTGGTGAGGGGCTCCGTGAGGGGCCGTGCCGTCTGCCACGTCAGCCGGACGATGAGCAGGCCGCCGGAGCGGGCCCACGCCCCGCGCAGGGTGATCCCCCCGGCGAACGTGAAGTCACTTTCCCGCCACCCGCCGGCCGGCAGGGGCACAAAGCGCACCAGGCGCCACTCGTCCACCCAGCGGTCGTCCATCAGGGCCATGCGCGCCAGGAGCAGGCGTTCCGTCTCGGCGGCCTGATCGCCGGGGGGCGTGCGCTCGGTGACGAACCAGAGGTGTCCGTCACGCATGGCCTGCACGTCGGGCGGCAGAGGGGCTCCCCGCACCACGGTGCGGTAGGGCGGCGGAGCGCTGTACCGGTTCATCCAAGCTTGTACGGTGGTGAAGTAATCGTAGTAGGGCACGAGTTCCAGGAGCACGATGTCCCCTTCGCGGTTCTCCTCCTCGATGATGGCGTTCACCGAGGCAGCGGTGAGGTCGGCCGCGTTCCAGGGGTGATGCGCCATGCCCCACAGGGCAACAGCCACCAGGGCCGCGGCGCCGAGCGCGAGGCCACTCCGATGGCGCCGGCCGGCCCACATGCCCAGGGCCAAGGCGCCGACGAGGCCTGCCACGACGGGCAGGTCGGGAGCCCCGTCCCACCAGGCCACGTCGAGGGCACCTTGGCGCAGGAGCTCCAGGTGGAGGCGCGGGGGCCAGAGGGCCCACGACCAGATGACCGCCGTGTCGGGCAGGCCAGCCTGGTACAGGGTCACCAGGGGAGCGTTGAAGTCCACGAGGGCGCCCAGGGCGTTGATGCCCACGCCTGCCAGCGCGGCTCCCACGACCAACGCCCGCTCGGCGCGGGGGGCGCGCCGGCCGCTCCACCCCAGCGGCAACAGGAGAACGGGCAGAAGGGCCACCCAGTAGCGCGTGCCCCACGACCACCCGCCCCACCACATGAACCACCCGCCCACCAGCGCCGTCCACCCGGCGGCCCAAGCGGCCACCAGGACGGCCAACTCCTTGCGGGCGTGCCAGAGGGCGGGCCAGGCCACGAGGGCCGGGAGCACCAGGGGGGCGAACCAGAACAGGCCCTTGCCGGGGCTGACGAGCATCCCGGGCAGGCTGCGGCTGTACGCCCACACGAAGCGCTCTTCGGGTGCCACGTAGCCGGCGTTCAGGGGGTGGCCGTACCGTTGCCAGTTGAGCCAGCCCAGCACCAGCAGAAACGGCAGGACACCCAGCCCAAAGGCGAGCAGGGGCCGCCCGCTGCGCCGGCGCCACGCCTGCCACGCCCACCACCCGCCGAAGATGAGCACCATCAGCGCGTTCAGGGCGTGGACGAGCAGGGCCAGGCCGCACGCCAGGCCGCTGGCCGGCGCCGCCCACCGCGAGTGCCCCCCGCGGAGCCGCGTGGCCGCGCTCAGGGCCGCTGTGCCCAACAGGGCCGAGAGGGGTTCGCTGAAGAGATACCGGGCGTAGGGCCACGCCGGCGTGGCCAGCCCGTAGGCCAACCCGACCCACGCCGCCCGGGCCGGGGGGACGCCGTTGGAGGTGAGCAGGCCCATGAGGAGCCACACCGTGCCCAAGGTGGCGAACGTGGCCGTGAGGGTTGCGGCCTGCACGGCGCCCACCTCGGGCAGGCGCTGCCCCAGGAGCCAAAGCGGGGCAAAGGCGAGGCTGTAGCCGAGCCCCCGCTTCGAGTAGAGGGCTCCCCCCACCCCTTCGGCCACGTGTGTGGGGGTCCATCCCAACGCCCACCGAAGCTGGGGGACGCGCAGGGTGCCCTCGCGCGCCAAGGATTCCACGGTTGCCAGGGCGGCGACTTCGTCGATGCTGTGAAAGCGGCCGCTGAAGGTGAGCAGGTAGAGGGCCAGGAGCGCCAGGAGCACCGTTGCCCGGCGCCGGGTCTCCCCCATGTTAGAGCGCCTCCGCGGCCTCGAAGACCAGGGCAGCGGCGCCCACCACGCCGGCGTTGTCGCCCAAGCCGGCCGGCACCACGTCGAACGTGTGGCGGTAGGCTGGCAGCACGTGACGCCGGGCTGCCCGGCGGGCCGGCTCGAGGATGAGATCGCCGGCGTTGCTCACCCCGCCCCCCACGACGAAGCGCTCGGGGTTGAAGAGGTGAACCAGCAAGGCCATGGCCCGGCCCAAGTGGGCGCCCGCGCGGGCGAGCAGCTCCAGGGCCACCCGATCCCCGCTGCGGGCTGCCGCCACCACATCTTCAGCGGAGGGGGGGCGGTCGAGCTCGGCCAGGCACGTCGGCCACCCCCGCTCGATGGCCGCACGAGCCTCACGGGCAAGGCTCGGCCCCGAGGCAAGCGCCTCCAAGTGCCCCCTGTGCCCGCAGCTACAGAGAGGGCCCTCGGGAATGAGGGGCATGTGGCCGATCTCGGCGGCCATGCCCAAGGCGCCCGTCAGCAGGCGCCGGTTGACGATGATGCCGCCGCCCACGCCGGTGCTGATGGTGATGTAGATCATGTGATGCACATCGCGGCCGGCGCCGAAACGGTGTTCGCCCAGGGCGGCCAAGTTGGCGTCGTTGCCGAGCCAGACGGGCATCCCCAGGGCGTCGGCAAGGAGGCGGGCCAGGGGAACCTCGCCCCAGCCGGGCAAGTTGGGCGGGTACATGACCACTCCCCGGTCCGGGTCCACGGGCCCGGGGGCGGCGACGCCCACGCCCACGACGTTCTCGCGTTCACATTCGGCCAAGGCCGTGCGGGCCAGGCGGATCAGGCGGCTCACCACAGCATCGGGGCCTTCTTCGGCGCGAGTCCTGTCGCGCACGGCGTGGACAACGCGGCCGTCCGGGGCCACCACGGCGGCCCGCACGTGGGTGCCGCCCAGGTCAACGGCGATGGCGTATGCGTCCATGGTCGGCCTCCGTCACGTTTGCGACTGGTTTTCCGCCCCGCGACGGGGGCGGCGAAGGTGTTCGACAACTAAGTCGAGCAGGCGGTTGGCCAGGGCCACCTTGCTCAGCGGCTCCAGGGGCACGATGGTGCCGTCCCGGAAGAGCAGGGTGGCTTGCACACGGTCGCTGCCGAAGGTTTGGGGGACCGGGTTGGCCACGATGATGTCCAAGTCTTTGCGCTCCAGCTTGCTGCGGGCGTTTTCGATGATGTCGTGGGTTTCGGCTGCCCACCCGATCACCATCAGGCCGGAGGGTTTCTCGCCCTTGACGGCTTCCAGGATGTCGGGGTTGGGCACGAGGCGCAACGTCCACGCCTCATTGCCCTTTTTGCGCTTTTGGGAGGCCACGTCGGCTGGCCGGTAATCGGCCACGGCCGCGGCCATGAGCAGCGCGTCGGCTGCCCTGATAGCCTGGAGCACGGCATCGTGCATCTCCCGGGCGCTTTCCACCGGCACCAAGTCCACGCCCAAGGGGGTGGGCAAGCCCGTCACGCTCGAGATCAGGGTGACACGTGCTCCCCGCTGGACTGCGGCCTCGGCCAGGGCGTAGCCCATGCGGCCCGACGAGGCGTTGCTGACGAAGCGCACGGGGTCGATGGCCTCGCGCGTGCCCCCGGCCGTGACCACGATGTGCCGGCCGGCCAGGTCTTGGGGGGCGAGCAGGCGGGCCAGGGTGGCCAGGATGCGCCCTTCGTCCGCCAGGCGTCCCACCCCGCGCGCGCCGGAAGCCAAGTGGCCGGCTTCCGGCTCGATGATGGTCACCCCCCGGCGCATCAACGTGGCCACGTGGCCTTGGGTGGCCTGGTGATGCCACATGGCCGTCTCCATGGCCGGTGCCACCACCAGGGGGCAACGTGCGGCCAAGGCCGTGGTGGTCAGCAGGTTGTCGGCCAGGCCGAGGGCGAGTTTGGCGATGGTGTTGGCCGTGGCCGGGGCTACGAGGAGCAGGTCGGCCTGCTGGCCCAGGGTGACGTGGCCGATCTCCGTCTCCGCCCACGGCGCGAACATGTCCACGTGGACGGGGCGATGGGTGATGGCCTGGAAGGAGAGCGGCTGGACCATGCGCGTGGCCGCTTCGGTCATGATCACGTCCACAGTGGCGCCGGCCTGGACGAGGGCGCTGGCCAGTCCCACGGCCTTGTAGGTGGCAATGGAGCCCGTCACGCCCAGCACAATGTGGGCTCCGCTCAGGCGCATGGCAATGGCTTCGGCGACTCGCATGGGTATCATCCCTCGTGACGATTTGCTGCTGGTTCCAGGGGAAGCCGTTTCCGACACAGGCTCACGTGTGGCGTTTGAGCGCCAATCCCACGTTGGCCACATACCGGCGCTCGGGCAACTCCGCCGGCAGGAGAAGCGGTGATCCCCAGTCGGCTACGGTGTATCCCAGGGCCTCCTGGATCAACCGCCGCAAAAAGGGAAAGGTCCCCAGCGCTCCGGTGCAGAAGACGGGGGTGGAGGCGTCCACAGGGCGACCGCGTCCGCGGGCATTGTACTCCTGAACGGCCGCTTCCAGAAATTCCGCCAGGCGGACGGCCTTGTCGCGGGCCGTGGTGAGGAGCGGGGCGTGAAGGGGCTCGCTGAGCACGAGGAGGGGGATGAACTCGTCGGCCACGACGACCGTTGCCAGCGACGGCTCTCCGTCCACGATGACGCAGTGGGCGTGCCCAACGGCGCGAAGCAGGGCCAGTGGCTTGGGTTCCAGCGCCCGCACGCGCATTCCCGCCTGTTCCAACACGGCATAGGTCTGGTCCACCGTGGCCCGTGGCACTCGCAGGAGAATGAGGGTGCGGCGGCCGGCGTGCTCGATCACGTGCCACGCCACCACAGACCCTTCCGCGGGCCAGAAGCGGGAGGCGATTTCGGTGGCCGCGCGTTCGTCCACGTGTTGGTGAGGGGGCAGGGTGACGAGGCGAACGGATGTCTGGAGGCCCGGCGTGGCGACGATCACTTGGCGGGAGGGCACGCGGTGGACCTCCCACAGCATCCGCACGGCACGGATGACGGCGTGGGGATCGCGGATCACGTCGCCGTGAAGTGCGCCGCGGGGCAAGGGGGCTCGCCCCCAAGCGTCCACGCGCTTTCCCCGGACGACGAGGAGGCGGAGTTCGTCAGGTTCCACGCAGAGGGTCACCCGAGGACGTTGCCACCACACCATCAGGGATAGATCTCCAGGATCCAGTTGTTGAGGGTGCCCGTCGTGCCGGCCGGCTTGGTGTCGGTCACCCGCAAGGACCAGGTGCCCGTCGAGCTCTTGCCCGCAATGCGGTCCAGGTCGCTGCCCTCGACGTTGTACCAGCGGCTGATGCGCGTGGGGCCGTCTTCGTCAACGCGCTCCTCCTCCTGAAGGGTGATCACGTCCCCGTAGGGCGTCAGGAGCTCGATGCGCAGGTCGAAGGTGTCGTCGTGTTCGATGTAGACGAAGACTTGCACCTCGCGGATGGCCACGTCCTCGCTCACGGTGAAGGAGGTGAGGAGGGGGTTGTTGATGTCCTCCGGGATGGGGAGAGGGTCCCCGCTCATCTGGTAGCGGAGCGGCGAGGGCGTTGGCGTGGGCGTGGGCGTCGGGGTGGGCGTGACCGTCGGCGTGGAGGTGGCCGTGGGCGTGCTCGTCGGGCTGGGCTGGGGGCGCGGCGTGTTGGTGGGCGTGCTCGTGGGCGCCGGCGTGCCGTACTGGCCGGCGAAGCGGATGAAGTCCACGATGACCACCTGTCGGCCTGTTCCCCCGGGCCGGCAGTCGCCCAAGTCGGTGAAGACGGTCACAATCTCGGAGAGGTAGGCGCCCGTCTCGCGGTCCACCACGGCCACGTACCACTTGCCCTCCTTGGGATAGGGGGCCAGCACCACGTCCCAGTACCCGGCCGGCTGGCGCGGGTCGGTGCCGGAGGGGAGGGAGTAGACTTGGTCCGCGGAGGCGCCGTCCCACCAGACGCGCACGGTGACGCCGTTGAGGGGCTGGCCCGATTCGGCCTTGATGGTTCCCTTGATCTGGGTGAGCCCGCAGTTGGGCAGGTAGAAGGGCGTGGTGGGGCCGAATTGGTACGGGCTCGGCGGACCTGCCGGCGCCGGGGTGTCGGTGGGGCCGGCCGCCCGGGTGGCCGTGGGCGTCACCGACGGCGTGGGCGAGGGACCTGGAGTTCTGGTGGGGTGGGGTGTCCCTGTGCTCGTGGGCCGAGGTGTGTTGGTGGGCGGCGGCTGTTGGGTTGGCGGGCGGGTAACCGTGGGCGAGGGGCCCTGTGGCGTGGGCGACGGGGTGGGCGTCGCCGTTGGCCCGACGGCCACGCTGTCGTCGCGCGTGGGCTGTGGCGTGGTCGTGCGGGCCTCGCTGACTTGGAGCAGGCCGAGCACGGCCTCCTCGCCCTCCGGGCGGATGTTCAACGCCTCACGGAACTGGGCCTCGGCGGCCTCCAGGAACCCTTGGGCCAGCAGGGCGTTGCCGTAGGCCACGTAGGTGTCGTAGAGGAGGTCGTCCACGCCGGCCGGCTCCAGGAGGGAGAGGCGAATCAACGCGCTGAGGGCCAGCTCGTAGTCGCCCCGGGCCATGGCTTCCTCGTAGCGGGCGCGCAGCTCCTCGGCCCGTTGCGCGTCCGTCGGCGTGGGGGAGGCGTCCCCGGCCGCTGCCACCTGTGCCGCGGCGCTCAGGACCACGAGGGTACCCTCGAGCCTGTAGGTGCCTTCTTCGTCGCGGGCAATGTTCACATCCTGGAACCGGGCGGTGGGCAGGGCATCCTGTTCCACATTGGTGACGAAGGCCGTGAGCCCGTCGAGGGAGCCGGTCGCCTGAACGGCATAACGCTGCCGCTCGATGCCGTCGCCCACCGCTTGGGCCGACAGGACTTCCACCTGTTCCACCGTCACGCCAGACCGGCGCCCCGCTTGGACGAGGGTGTCGAGCACGCTGAGCCCCTCCTCGCCCGGCATCCCGGCTTGGGCCGTGGCCAGCCGGCCCCGAGCCGCCTCCAACTGGGCCTCCAGCCGGTCGATGTCGGCCACGGTGGGCGCTACAGTGGCCACGAAGGCCTGATAGCGGTAGAGTTCCCCCTGGAGGAAGCGCTGGGCCTGGCGCTGGCGCCGAAAGTCCAGGGCGAACCAGCCGTACAGGCCCACCAGCACCAGGAAGAGGCCGAGCAGCACGAGGGCGCGCGCGCGCGGCGAGAGCGACGGTATTGGCGTTGGCCGGACGACGTTGTTCATGTCGTCCCCTGTTCACGTAGTCGGTGAAGAGCCTGCTCGCCCCCTCGGGGAGCGGGGGTAGCCTGCGAAACCACGGTTCACACGGGCCAGAGTCAATACAGCTTGCGCTTGGGCGCCATGAAGATCTCGGGCGGCAGCTTGAACCCGGCCTGTTCGAGGCGTGGGGTGAAGCGCGGGCGCACGCCGGTGGGCATGAACTCGCCCACGACCTTGCCGGTGTCGGGGTCCAAGCCGTGCTCGCGGAAGATGAAGATGTCCTGCATGACGATGGTGTCGCCCTCCATGCCCTGGATCTCGCTGATCTGCACCACCTTGCGGGAGCCGTCGCGCAGGCGTGATGTCTGGACGATGAGGTCCACGGCGCTGGCGATCTGCTCGCGGATGACCTTCAGGGGGAGCTCCATGCCGGCCATCAGCGCCATGGTTTCCAAACGGGCCAGACAGTCGCGCGGGCTGTTGGCGTGGGCGGTGGTCAACGAGCCGTCGTGGCCGGTGTTCATGGCCTGGAGCATGTCGAGCGCTTCGCCGCCGCGCACCTCGCCCACCACGATGCGGTCGGGGCGCATCCGCAGGGCGTTGATGACCAGGTCGCGGATGCTGACGCGGCCCGTGCCGTCCACCTCGGCCGGCTTGGCCTCCAGGCGCACCACGTGGCGCTGTTGGAGCTGGAGCTCGGCGGCGTCCTCGATGGTGACAATGCGCTCGCCGTCCGGGATGAAGCGGCTCAGAATGTTGAGCAGCGTGGTCTTGCCGGAGCCTGTGCCGCCGCTCACCACGATGTTGAGGCGCGAGACCACGCAGGCCCGCAGGAACTCGGCCATTTGGGGGGTCATGGAGCCAAAGCGGATCAGGTCGTCCACGCCCAGTTTCTCCTTGCTGAACCGGCGGATGGTCAGCGTGGGGCCGTCGATGGCGCACGGCGGGATGATGGCGTTCACGCGGCTCCCGTCGGGCAGGCGGGCGTCCACCATGGGCCACTTGCGGTCGATGTGGCGCCCCAAGGGGCGGATGATGCGCTCGATGATGCGCATCACGTGGGCGTCGTCCCGGAACTTCACGTCCGTCTCGATGAGGCGGCCGGCCTTTTCCACGAAGACCAAGTGGGGCCCGTTGACCATGATCTCGGTCACCTCGGGGTCCCGGAGCAGGGGCTCCAAGGGGCCGAATCCCAGCAGCTCGTCCTCGATCTCCTGGAAGAGAGCCCGCTGTTCGGACGGCGTCAGGGCCACGCCGCTTTCACGGTAGAGCTCCTGGAAGCGCTGTGCCAGCAGCCGGCGTGTCTCCGGGGAGCGGTCCAGCTTGAGCCCTTCCAGGTGCTCGAAGAGACGGTCCACCATCCAGTCGCGCAGCTCGGCGCGGCGCTGCCTGGCGATGTCCTCCAGCCCGGCCGTCTGGCGGCGTGCGGGCCGGGGTGCGGCCGGCTGATCGCCTTGGGGAGGCTTGGGCGAACGCTCGGGCTCCGGGTTTTGCAGACGTTGTAAGAGCGACGACATGGCTTTCACCCCAATCTCTGGTTTTGCGGTGTTGACTCAGAACTCCACGAAGTAGGCCGAACAGGCTTGGTCGATGAGCTCTTTGGTGAGCGCCGGCTTGATCCCCCGGTAGGTGGCGATGTCGATAATTTGGTCCACGATGTCGCGGGGGTGAACGGAGCGCAGCTCCCGCTTTTGTTTTACATAATACTCGCGCAGCAGGTAGACCACGGCTTGGGGGGCAAACTCGACGCCCCGGGCCTTGCACACGCGGCGGAAGATCTCGTAATATTGGCGCTCCGTGGGGTTGCCGATCTCGATTTTGTGGCGAATGCGGCGCAGGAACGCCTCGTCCACCAGGTCCTTGGGGTCCAAGTTGGTGCTGAAGACGATCAGCACCTGGAAGGGAATCTCAATCTTCATGCCCGTCTGGAGGGTGAGGAAGTCCACGCGCGATTCGAGGGGCACGATCCAGCGGTTCAGGAGGTCTTGGGGACGCACTTGTTGCCGGCCGAAGTCGTCGATCATGAAGACGCCGCCGTTGGCCTTCATCTGAAAGGGGGCCTCGTAGGTCTTGGAGACCGGGTCGTAGATGAGGTCCAAGGTTTCCAGGGTGAGCTCACCGCCCACGACGATGCACGGCCGCTGGATCTTCACCCAGCGCTGGTCGGGCCGGCGGGCGCGCAGGCTGCTGGTGGTCTCGCGTCGGGCCGGCTCCTCGACGGGCTTGTGGTTGACTTGGTCGAAGACTTTGATGACGCTGCCGCCGACTTCAACGGCGTAGGGCACGTAGACATCGCCCTTCATCATGCGCGATATGGCCGAGGCAATGGTGGACTTGCCGTTGCCGGGCGGGCCGTAGAGGAAGAGGGAGCGCCCGGAGTTGACGGCCGGCCCCAGCCGGTCGATGAGTGTGGGGGGAATGACCAGGTGGGAGAGGGCCCGCTTCACGTCCTCGGGGCCCACGCGGTGTTGGTTGGGCGATTGGCGCAGGACCACTTTCCGGTAGGCGTCTAGGGTGACGGGGGCCGGTCCTATGTACTGGTTGCGCTCGAGCGCCTCGCGGGCCCGCTGGATGCCCTTTTGGGAGATGGCGTATCGGAAGCCCCGCTCGCCGAGCCCGGAGCTTCCCGTGATGCTGACCAGCTCCTCGCGCTTGAGGTACTCGAGCACGGTGTCCACCACCCCCACGAAGGGCAGGCAGACGGTCTCGGCGATGTCCCGGGCAATGATCTCGCCGGCGAAGTAGATGACTTTCAGGATCAGGTCGGTGAGGAACCCCATGCTGAGGCCCGTCTCCTCGATGGAGCGGGGTTCCAGAAGTTCCTCGGGCAGCGCGGACGCGGTCGTTGTTGGGCTGCGGACGCTCATGGCGCTTCTTCCTCGCCTTGTCGGACCGCTTCCACGGGAATGACCCACACGAGCTGGCTCTTGTTCACGGCCACGAAGCCCACGTGGAGTTCGTTTCCGTCCGGGCCGGGCACGGTGGCGTCGGTGAGGGCGATGAAGAGCCGCTCGCTGTTGAGCTCGTCGCTGAGCCGGTGGCCGGGGTGGATGTGCATCATGCCCCGGATGGTGCCCGTGCGCGTGATGGCGAAGACTTCCAGGGTCTGAGTTGTCACCCGGTCGGTGTAGTATTTGCCCTTTGCGTCGATCCTTACTTCCGCGTTCATCTCCGTTCTCCTGTGACGTGTTGCCCGGTGCGCGGCGGCGGGGGATACGGCTGGCCGCGTCCCCCGCCTTGTTCTCACTTGCGCACGCTGCCCACGGCCCAGAGGAACCCGGCCACCATCATGGCGGCCGTGGCCGCCAGGCCCACGAAGGGGAGCTTGGAGTCGTAACCGGGATTGATGGGCTCGCCGGCGGCGTATTGCTTGAACAGGGCGCCCCAGCCGGTGTGTTCCAAGATGTATTGGGCCCGTTGGTGGCCGACGAAGGGATACCAGAAGACGTTGTGGTAGAGGTTGGAGGCGAGGTAGCTCCAGGGAACCAACCGCGAGCGCAGCAGCACGCCCTCCAGGGGCTTGAGGGGGCCGTGGTAGATGAGTTTCTGCCCCCGGCTGGCGAAGGTGTTCTCCTGGCCGGAGAAATGCCAGTTCTCCTCGGCCGCGTCCACGTCGCCCACGATTTCGATTTCTCTCGGGTCTCCCACGCCTAAGCCGCGCTCGTGGGCGAGGCGGATGAACTTGATCTTCAAGGGGTCGAAGCCCATCATCTTGGCCGCAATGGCATCAATGGCCACTTGGTCGGCCGAGGCCAAGATGACATTCTTCACGTGGGGGCGCATGGCCCGTGGGCCGGGGCCGTCGCCGGCCAAAGTGCCGTCCATGACGGCGAAGAGGCCACTGTGGATGTCCTGCTGGATCTGGAGCAAGTCCACCAGCGTCTCGTGGATGACGGCGTGGGTCCAGTGGCGCCGCTCGTTCAGGAGCCCGCCAAAGGCGTTCTTCATGGCCCCGGTCATGGTAGTGAAGACGTGAGTTTTGGTCTGGGGCAGGTGGATGATGTTGCGGTCGTAGAAGAACTCGGGGATGTAGACCCCTTCGGGGTAGATCTGGTCGAGCACGAGGAAGGGCTGCTTGGGCTCATAGCGAACCCACTTCACGTGGGGTTCGTAGATGTGAACGTTGCGCAGGCCGTATTTCTCGATGACGTGCTTGTGGCGGTTGTTCACCTCCCCCTCCTTGGCGCTGACCACCACCGTGCGGTTGTGGGCGGCGATGAGCGACTCGCGGGGGTAGCCGTCGTCCAGGAGTGTACGGATCACGCCCTCGAGTTGCCAGGGAGGAGTGGAGCAGCCGGGGTACCAGATTTGCCACGAGATGTTGATCTTCAGGATGGTCTCGTGATCCTTGGGCAGGTTCTCCTGGTATCCTGCCAGGCGCATCAGGCGGGCATAGTCTTCGAGGACTGTCTGAGGGCTGGTGCGCAGGATGGCCACACGCCCTCGCCCGGGGAAATTGGCCGGATCGATCATGGGAATCCTCCTTGTACGGGGATGGGAGTTGTGTTCAATACGGGTCCATGTTATTATTATTCAGGATTTTGGCCGCGACGGTCTGGGAAACACGCCACGCCATCGCGCGAGGTCAAGTATAGCGACAGCGTCTAGGAAGGCAAACAGGAGAAGCCCCCTTCACCGACGTGGTGTGACGCCGCTGTTGGGTCATTGTTTAACATATTTCTCGTGCGAGCACAATAGGAAAAAAGGAAGAACAGGCGGGATTTATGGGCATTGACGAAATTACTCTGCGCCGCAAGCTCGTCGGGCTTCAGCTTCAGGCAGCCCGCTTGGAGGCCGGAGTGAGCGTGGAGACCTGTGCGTCCTGGCTGGGCGTTTCGCCCGAGACTCTGGGGGCCTGGGAGTCAGGCCGCGATCCCGTGCCCCTCTCCGTGGCCTTGCGCCTGGCGCGCCGTCTGGAGCTCCCCCTGACGGCCTTCGAGGATGGGCCCTCGTCCGACGACCGTTCTGCGGACGGGGCTTCGCTGTCGGCCCTCGTGGGGGCTCGCCTGCGGCACTTTCGGGAAGCCGCCGGCCTCTCCCCGGAGGCCCTGGCGGCGGACGTGGGCCTCTCGCCGGAGGAGCTCCTGGCCGCCGAGGAGGGCGAGGTCGAGCTCGACATGGCCACGCTGGTGACGCTCACCAAACGGCTTCAGGTCTCCCTCGAGGATGTGGTGGTGCCGGTTCCCCCGGAGCCCGCGGACAACAGCGCGAACCTGCCCCCGGAGTTGGCCGAGTGGTTGGCTGCTGAGGAACACCAGGAGCTCGTTCGCCTGCTCCAGGCCACGGTTGCCCAGCCCGTGGAGGCCATCACCGCCGTGGGGCGGCTCCTGGTGGAAGTGGCCATGGTGCGTGCCCAGGAGGAGAGGAAGGGGGCGTAACGTGGTGGAGCTCGCCGTTCACGATATGCTGTGGGTCGTCCGGCAACGCGACCCGCGACAGATTTTGGAGACCTTGCTCGTGCGCCTGGTGGAGCTCACCGGCAGCCAGGGTGGAGGGCTGCTCTTCGCCAGCCCCCACGAGCCCATGGTGTTGCGCCACGGCCACCTCCCCCCCAAGGCCATGACCACCCTGAGCGGCTGGGACCACGCCATGCTCAACCACTTGCGCCACGGCCCCCTCCACGTGGAGATCGCCTCCCAAGTGACGTTGGACGACCGCTACGTGCTCGTCAAGCTGCCCATGAACACGCCGGAGGCGGTGGTGGGCTACATTGGGCTCCTCTACCCAATCGAACAGGCTCCCCAACTCGTCGAGTTGGAGGACATTCGCACTTTCATCCAGGCCACGGCCAACTTCGTGGCCCTCCTCGATGAGCTCACCAGCACCCGGAGGCGGCTCGACCGCCTGGCCCTCCTGTACGAAGTGGGCCAGGCCCTGGCCTCAACCCTGGACCTCTCCTCCCTGCTCCACGAGACCATCAAGCTGGCCGTGGACGTGATCAACGCCGAGGGGGGCAGCTTGATGCTCTACGACGAGCTGACGGACGAGCTGGTCTTCCAGATCGTCTACGGCCCCCACGGCCAGGATTTGGTGCAGACCCGCCTTCCCGCGGACAAGGGCATTGCCGGGTGGGTGTTCCGGCACAGCGAGCCCGTCATCACCAATAACCCCCAGGCGGATCCCCGCTTCAGCGGCCACGTGGACCACCAGATCGGCTTTCGCACGCGCAGCATCCTCTGTGTGCCCATGCACATCAAGGGGCGCACGATAGGCGTGCTGGAGGTGGTGAACAAGCAGACGCCCGGCGGCTTCGACGAGGAAGATAAGGAATTGCTCCTCACCTTGGCCGGTCAAGCGGCCATTGCCCTCGAAAATGCTCGCCTCTACGAGAGCCTCCGGGAGGAGCGGGACAAGATCCTCCAAGTTCAGGAGGAGGTGAGGCGGGAGATCGCCCGCAACCTCCACGACGGCACCGTCCAGATCCTGGCCTCCATCGCCATGAGCTTGAGCCACTTGCGGCGCCTCATCCAGCAGGCCCCGGACAAGGTTGACGAGGAGCTGGACCACATCGAGGAGCTGGTCCAGCGGGCCATTCGCGAGTCCAGGTTGCTCCTCTTCGAGCTGCGGCCCCTGGTGCTGGAGACGCGGGGGCTGGGCGCTGCCCTGGAGGCGCACATCTCCCGGCTCAACGAGTCCGCCCACGGCCCACCTGTCCACCTGGAGCTGCCGGACCACATTCCGCCCCTGGAGCCATCAGCGGCCCGCACGCTCTTCGCCATCATTCAGGAGGCTGTGAACAACGCCCGTAAGCACGCCAGGGGGGCTACGGGCATTTGGGTCACGCTCTCGGTGGACGAGGGCTATTTGAACGTGGAGGTCCGGGATGACGGAGAGGGATTCGACCTTAAGGCCGTGGAAGCCGGCTACGACGAACGGGGCAGTTTGGGCCTGGTGAACATGCGGGAGCGAGCGGAGCTCATCGAAGCCCAGCTCCGGCTGGAGAGCGCGCCGGGCAAGGGCACGCGCGTGTTGATTCGGGTCCCCCTGAGCGCTCATGTGCTTGCCCCACAGGCAGCCCCCGAGGAGCCCGGTGGCCTGGAAACAACGCCTTGACGAGTTGAGGAGGAGAGTTCCATGACCGAACAGCAACACGACCACCTTGACGCGGGCAAACGTGCCTATGATGTCGGCGATTACGAGACGGCCGTCCAGGCCTTTCGCCAGGCACGGGAAGTTTGGCGCCAGGTGGGCGACAAATACGCCGAGGCCGATGCCCTCATGAGCGAGGGCGTGGCCCACTTGCGCATGAAGAACTACCAGGATGCCGAAGCCGCGCTGCGCGAGGCCCTGCAGATTTTCACCGAGATCGGCGCCACGGACGGCCAGGCGACGGCTCTGGGCAACTTGGGGTCTCTGCTCTACAGCCGCGGGCGCTACGACGAGGCCGCCGATTACTTGGACCAGGCGGCCGTGCTCTTCGGCCAGATCGGCGAGGTGGAACGGGAGGTGGAGTCACTCCAGATGCTGTCCCGCATCCTGTTGCGCAAGCGTGATTGGATCAATGCCGTGTTGGTCTACGACCGTTTGCTCCAGAAGATTCCCCCCAACGAGCTGAAGCCCTCTCAGCGCCTCCTGCGCCTCCTGAACAAGATTTTCTTCCGCGTCGTGGGCGTGCAGACTGGGTAGGGAGGCCGGCAGGCGTGCCGCACCTCCCTACCCGGGGCGTGTTCTACGCCCCTTCCAGTTGCGCCAGTTGAGCTTTCACTTTCTCCAGCCGCGCTTCGGCCTCCCGGAGAGCCTGCCGGGCGCCCTCGACGATGTGCGGAGGCGCCTTCTGGACGAAGTTCTGGTTCGCCAGCCGTTGCCGGTGGCGTTCCACTTCGGCTTCGATCTCGGTGAGGAGTTTCGTGAGGCGGTTCCGCTCCTGCTCGATGTCCACGAGGCCGGCCAGCGGCAAGTAGGCCTCGACGCCCTCCCGGGCGACGACGTGGACGGCGCCGCGGGCCGGGGGCTCGGCTTGGGCGCGCAGCTCCAGGCGGGCTTCGTCCAAGCGCGCCAGGAAGATCACCACCTCACGCTCGGCCTTCACGTCCTCGACCAAGTTGCCTGCGCCGATGGTGGCGGCGATGCGCCGTCCGGGTTCGACGTTGTACTCGGTGCGCACGTTGCGAATGGCCCGCACCAAATCCTGAATGGCGCGAAAGCGGCGGATGGCCTCCTCGTCCACCGGGCCGGCTTGGGGCCACGGGGCCACAATAAGGGCCTCGCCCTGGTGGGGCAGGTGTTGCCACAGGGCCTCGGTGATAAAGGGCATGAAGGGGTGGAGGAGGCGCAGGGCGCGCTCCAACACGTAGACCAGAACGCGCCGCGCCGTCATGGCCCGACCGTCGCGCGGGCCCTGCGAGGCGTAGAGGCGGGTTTTGCTCGCCTCCACGTACCAGTCGGCGAACTCGTCCCACAGGAAGTGGTAGATGGCCCGGCCAGCCTCGCCGAAGCGGAAGGCCTCCATGTGGTCGGTCACCTCGGCGATGAGCTGGTGGATGCGGCTCACAATCCAGCGCTCGGTGAGGGGCAGGGAGGCGAGCGCGTCGGCGTCGAAGGTGGTGTGGGCCAGGGCGGCGCGTTCCTCGTCTGTCAGCGCCTCCAAGTTGGCCACCACGAAGCGGCCCATGTTCCAGATCTTGTTGGCAAAGTTGCGCCCACCTTCGATGCGCTTCTCCGAGAGGTTGATGTCCTGCCCGGGCGTGGAGCCGGTGGCGAGGGTGAAGCGCAGGGCGTCGGCGCCGTATTTCTCGATGACCTCGATGGGGTCGATGATGTTGCCCAAGGTCTTGGACATCTTGCGGCCTTGGGCGTCGCGCACTAGGCCGTGCAGGTAGACGATGCGGAAGGGGGGCTTGCCCGTGAACTCCAGGCCGGTGATGATCATGCGGGCCACCCAGAAGAAGAGGATGTCGTACCCCGTCTCCATGACGGTCGTGGGGTAGAAGTACCGGTAATCCTCCTTCTCCTCGTCAGGCCACCCCAGGGTGCTGAAGGGCCAGAGGGCGCTGGAGAACCACGTGTCGAGCACGTCGGGGTCCTGCTCGAGGGTGACATCCGGCCCGTACTTGTCGCGCGCTTTGCGGTAGGCTTCCTCCTCGTCGTGGGCCACGATGAACTCCTCCCGGCTGCCGTTGACGTACCAGACGGGGATGCGGTGGCCCCACCACAACTGGCGGCTGATGCACCAGTCACGGATGTTCTCGAGCCAGTGGAAGTAGACTTTTTCAAAGCGCTCAGGAAGGATGCGGATGGCCCCCTCCTTGACGGCGCGAATGGCCGGCCCGACGAGGGGTTTCATCTTCACGAACCACTGGGTGCTGATCAGGGGCTCGATGATCTCGCCGCCGCGCTGGGAGCGGGGCACACGCATGGTGTAGGGCTCGGTCTTGAGGGTAAGCCCCGCGCGTTCCATGTCCTCCCACAGCCGCTGGCGGGCCTCGAAGCGGTCCATGCCGGCGTAGGGGCCGGCGTTCTCGTTGAGTGTGGCGTCCTTGTTCATGATGTTGATGGTGGGCAAGCCGTGGCGTTGGGCGATCTCGTAGTCGTGGGGATCGTGGCCGGGCGTCACCTTGAGGGCACCGGTGCCGAATTCCCGGTCCACGTACTCGTCGGCGATGACCGGGATTTCACGCCCGAGGATGGGGACGATGACCTGCTTCCCGATGTGCTTTTGATACCGCTCGTCCTCGGGGTGGACGGCGACGGCCGTGTCGCCCAAGATGGTCTCCGGCCTGGTCGTGGCCACGGGGATGTACTCGTCGCTTCCCTTGAGCATGTATTTGAAGTAGTAGAGGGTGGCCGGCTCCTCGAAATACTCCACTTCCAGGTCGGAGACGGCCGTCTGGAGGTTGGGGGACCAGTTGACCATGTACTCTCCCCGGTAGATCAGGCCCTTCTCGTAGAGGCGCACGAAGGCCTCGGTCACGGCCCGGTTGAGGTCGGGGTCTAGGGTGAATTTCTCGCGGCTCCAGTCGCACGAGGCGCCGAGGCGGCGGAGCTGCTGGGTGATGTAGCCGCCGTACTTTTCCTTCCACGCCCACACGCGGGCCTCGAAGGCCTCGCGTCCCAGGTCCCACCGGGTCTTCCCCTCCTCGGCGAGCTCCTTTTCGACCTGAAGCTGGGTGGCGATGCCGGCGTGGTCGGTGCCGGGCAGCCACAGGGTGGGATCGCCCTTCATGCGGTGGTAGCGGGTCATCAGGTCTTCGAGGGTGACGAACATGGCGTGACCCATGTGGAGGGCGCCTGTGACGTTGGGTGGGGGCATGGAGATGACGAAGGGCTCCTTGGACCAGTCGATGTGGGGGGTGAAGTAGCCCCGCTCTTCCCACCAGCGATAGAGGCGCATTTCGGTTTCGCGTGGGTTGTACACTTTGGGCAACGCGCTCATCTCTCTCCTCCTGTGCTAAGAAGGTGTCATCGGATCAGCCGTTTGCGGCGCAACACCCACCACGTTTCGTGTGGGTAGTCCGCGCGTTCGGCAACGGTGAGGCCGGCTGCGGCCGCTGCTTCCTCCAGCCTAGCGGGCGTGATGGGGTAGTAGGTGGTCGCGGAGGTGTGAACGCGCCATTTTCCCTCCTGCTCCAGCAGGTAAAAGGTCGTCCAGATGACGTGCTGGGCCCGGAAGAGGCGCACGTCGAACATGAGCAGGCGGGAACCGTTCATGCGCGCCACGCGACGTGGCACGAAGAAGGTTCGCTCCCGGAGCAGGCCCTCCCAATCCCGCAGGCCGATGAGGGCGAGGCCCTTGGGGGCCAGAATGCGGGCCATTGCCTCCAGGGAGCGCCCCTGTTCGGCAGGGGAGTGGCGGGCCAAGGCATCGTGCAGGGCGAAGGCAGCGTCGAAGGGCCCTTCGAGCACGTGGGCCAGGCCCGGCAGCCCGACCCGGTAGAGGGCCACCGAGACGGGCGCACCGGCCAAGTGTTCGAGGGCCTGGCGAAACAGAGCCTCGTCGGGCTCACAGGCTACCACGTGGAAGCCCCGCTCGGCCAAGGCGGAGGCGAGTCTGCCCCCGCCGGCGGCCGCGTCAACGACGGTGTGAACGCGGTGTGCCTCCAACACGTGAGCCAGCCGCCGGCCCTCGTCGTCCACGTGATCCTGCCAGTGATCGTACAAGTTCCACGGAGAGGGAGTTTTCACCGTTCACCTCGGGCTGTCCCCACGCCGCACAACACCACAACAAAACGCCTCCCGCCCACAAGGACGAGAGGCGCCTCTTTCCTCCCGCGGTACCACCTTGTTTGTCCGACACAGGGCCGGACCCCTCGGCCCCGGCGCCCATCTGAGCGCCGGCAGTGCTGATAACGGGCACCACTCCGGCCGGGCTTACTGGGGCTCATGGGGCCCGTTCAACCCGGCGACTCCCCGGCGACCTTCGGCGGCTCCCTGCCGAGGGTGGCTCTCAGCCTGCGACCACCCCTCTCTGGCGGCCGACCACCGCCTACTCCTCCGGTTCACCGTCGTTTGCGTTCTCGGCTGTGGTGGCAGAAGTATAGTGGTGGAGAGAAGGGTTGTCAAGTGGCTCGTGGAAGACGGGGTTCTCCCACTTGACAGCGAGGGCCCCGGTCTACTATAATAATGTTGCAGAAGTTGTTCCCTGTGACGGCCGTGGGGATGAATGGTTTCGACGGGGAGGTGCCGTCCAGGGGCTGCAGGCGGAGCGCCCGGCTCCTAAAACGGGCACCTAAACATAACTGGCGAACCTCAACTCGCCCTCGCCGCCTAAGCGCGCGGCGACACTCGTCGGCACCTTCCCCCGGTGGGTGCCGAACGGGTGACAGAGAACCGGGGTGCCGTCAGGCCGGGCCGCACGGCCTGACGAAAGAACGCGCGGCTGGCGGGCTGGCAGCTTTGTTCGGTTGGGCTGCGGCCCGCGAGATGGACCAACCGAACTAAGCCTGTAGATGCCTCTGGGCGAACTCTCCGGACGCGGGTTCGATTCCCGCCATCTCCACCTGCGGAGCGCGGGCGTATCCGGTGCCCGCGCTTTTGTTTTCCCCCACACCCCACGATTTGCCTTCGTCCACACAAGGGGTATGCTTAACCACGCCGACTGTGGTGAGAGCAGGACATGACGTCGTGTTGGCCGAAGGGTGAAGGAGGGCGAGCGGTGAGTCAAGAACGGCCGCGCGTTGTGTTCTTGGGAACCCCCGAGTTCGCCGTGCCCAGCCTCGAGGCGTTGGCCATCAGCCGGCAGTACGAGATTGTCTCCGTGGTGACTCAACCCGACAGGCCGGCCGGCCGGGGACGGCGCGTGCGCCCCTCGCCTGTCAAGGTCGCGGCCGAGCGGCTTGGCCTGCCCGTGTGGACCCCGCGAACCTTGCGCTCCCCCGAGGCCGTGGCCCGCCTGAGAGACTTGGCGCCCGATGTGGGCGTCGTGGTGGCCTACGGTGAAATCCTGCGGCCGGAGGTGCTCGCCATCCCCCCTCGGGGCTTCCTCAACGTCCACGCCAGCCTGTTGCCCAAGTACCGCGGCGCGGCGCCCGTTCAGGCCGCCATCTTGGCCGGTGACCGGGAGACCGGTGTCACGGTGATGGTGATGGACGAGGGCATGGACACAGGCCCCATTCTGGCCCAGCGGGCCGTGCCCATTGCCGACGACGAGACGGGAGCTTCTCTTGCGGAGAAGTTGGCCCGTGTGGGCGCTGAGCTCCTGAGTGAGACGTTGCCCCGCTGGTTGGCGGGAGAAATCGAGCCGCGCCCCCAGGACGACGCCGGCGCCTCGGTGGCGCGACGGCTGAGGAAGGCCGACGGCCTGCTGGAGTGGACGAAGCCGGCCGAGGTGTTGGCCCGCCAAGTGCGCGCTTACACGCCTTGGCCGGGCACCTTCACGACGTGGGCCGGCAAGCGCTTACACGTGCGGCGAGCTCACGCTGTGACTCGACCGCTTGGCGGCGCCCGCCCGGGCGAGGTGCGCCTGTGGCCCGAGGGGTTGGCCGTGGCCACGGGGGACGGGTGGCTGGTGCTGGACGAGGTTCAGCTTGAGGGGCGCAAGGCTGTGGCCGGCATGGCCTTTTATCACGGACATCCCCAGATCGTGGGGGCGCGATTAGGAGAGGAGGAGGACTCATGAGCCGACGGCCGCTCTGGGTGGTTGACTTAGGGCTCATCCCCTACGCGGAGGCGCTCCAGCTTCAACACACTCTCGTGGCTGCCAAGAAGAACGTGCCCGACATGCCCGATGTGCTGCTCCTCCAAGAGCATCCGCCGGTTATTACCATTGGCCGCAACGGCAATGAGGAGAATATTGTGGCCCCCAGGGAGGTGCTTGAGCGGCTGGGGTTCCAGATCTTCCGCGTCGAGCGCGGGGGGGATGTGACCTATCATGGCCCGGGGCAGGTGGTGGGCTATCCCATTCTCGACCTGCGCCGTGTGCCCAAGCCCAAGGATGTCGGGTGGTTCGTGTGGGCCCTTCAGGAGGCGCTCATCCGCCTGCTCGACGAGTACGGCATTCGGGGGGAGCGCATTCACAAGGTGGTGGGCGTTTGGGTGCGCGACCACACTGGGCCGGCGCTGGACGCCTCCTTCGACGAGCGCACGCGGGCTTCTCTGGCCGCGGCCCACGCGCGCTTCAGCGACCGCAAGATCGCGGCCATTGGGGCGCGCATCGAGGAGTGGATCTCCTACCACGGTTTCGCCCTCAATGTGAACACGAACCTCCACCATTTCGACTTCATTGTGCCCTGTGGCCTGCGTGACCGGGGGGTTACTTCGATGGCACGGGAGCTGGGCCACGAGGTGCCGTTGGAGGAGGTGAAGCGGCGTGTGGCGTACCACGTGGGCCAGGTCTTCGACCGGAAGCCGGTGTGGCGTTCGCGGACGGCGCTGGAATATCTCTGTGGCGCCCCGGCCATGAGGGGAAGGTAAAAAACACCTCCCGGGAAAAAAGCCCCGGGAGGTGACGAACAGGCATGTCCGCTCTGGTGGCGGTCAGGACGGACGTTTGTCCGACTTGTCCTGACCAGACATGAAGAGTTCCTCGATCTCCTTGAGATGTTGGTCACTGCTCAACACGCTGCTCGCCCCCCCGGGTTCGCGCCGCAACACGATTTCGTTCTTCTCCTCGTCACGCTCGGCCACGATGAGATCGCCCGGCTCGAACTCCCCGGAGAGCAACCCCTCGCTGATGGGGTCCACGATGAGTTGCTGCAACATGCGCTTGAGGGGCCGGGCGCCGAATTGAGGGTCGTAGCCCAGTTCGGCCAGCACTTCCTTGGCCCCGTCAGTCACCTCGAGGGCCAACTCCTGCTCGGCCAAGAGCTTGTGCAGGTCGCGGAGCAGGATGTCCACGATCTGCTTGATCTCCTCACGGCGGAGCGAGCGGAAGACAATCACCCCGTCCAAGCGGTTGAGGAATTCCGGCCGGAAGCGGCGCCGTAGCTCCTCGAGGACCTTTTCCTTCATGGCGTCGTATTCGCTCTTGAACTCCTCGTCCTCCGACTTCTTGCGGAAGCCCAACGCCGCTTGCCGGTTGAGCAGCTCGGCGCCCACGTTCGACGTCATCAGGATGAGGGTGTTGCGGAAGTCCACGCGCCGCCCCTTGGCGTCGGTCAGGTTGCCGTCCTCCAGAATCTGGAGGAGCATGTTGAAGGCCTCTGGGTGGGCCTTTTCGATCTCGTCGAAGAGGACCACGCTGTAGGGCCGACGGCGCACGGCTTCGGTGAGTTGTCCCCCTTCCTCGTAGCCCACGTAGCCGGGCGGGGAGCCGACCAGCCGGCTCACGTTGTGGCGCTCCATGAACTCGCTCATGTCGAGTTTGATGAGGGCTTCCTCGCTGCCGAAGAGGAACTCGGCCAACGCCTTGGCCAGCTCGGTCTTGCCCACGCCGGTGGGGCCCAAGAACATGAAGGAGCCGATGGGCCGGCGCGGGTCTTTGAGCCCGGCCCGTGCCCGCCGCACGGCCTTGGAGATGGCCAGGATGGCTTCTTCTTGGCCGACCACTCGTTTTTGCAGCTCCTCTTCCATGTGGAGGAGGCGTTGTGTCTCCTCCTGGGTCATGTGGGCCACGGGAATGCCGGTCCACATGGAGACGACTTCGGCGATGTCCTCTTTGGTGACAACAGGCCGGCCCTCATCCCACTGGCCCATGCGCATCTGCTCGATGCGCTGCTGCAGCTCCAGTTCCTGGTTGCGGAGCTCGGAGGCTTCTTGGTAGCGGCGGGCCGCGAAGGCGTCTTCCTTCTCGCGCTGGATTTGGTTGAGTTCCTGGAACGTCTCGCGCAACCCCTTGACGTGGGGGATCTTGTACATGCGCACCCGGCTGGCCGCCTCGTCGATCAAGTCGATGGCCTTGTCGGGCAAGTAGCGGTCGGGCACGTAGCGGGCGGAGAGGTAGGCGGCTGCCCGGATGGCCTCGTCGCTGATGGTTAAGTTGTGGTGGTCCTCGTAGCGTTCCTTGATGCCGTGGAGGATTTCGATGGTCTCCTCGATGGTGGGCTCGGCCACCATCACGGGTTGGAAGCGGCGCTCCAAGGCCGCGTCGCTCTCGATGTACTTGCGGTATTCGTCGAGGGTGGTGGCGCCGATCACCTGGAGCTCGCCGCGCGCCAGGGAGGGCTTGAGGATGTTGGCCGCGTCCACGGCGCTGCCGGCCGCGCCGGCGCCGACCAGCATGTGGACCTCGTCGATGAAGAGGATGGCCTCGCTGTTCTTGAGCTCCTCGATGACGCGCTTGAGGCGTTCCTCGAACTGACCGCGGTAGATGGTGCCGGCCACGAGGGAGCCCACGTCGAGCATCCAGAGCCGGCGGTTGAGGAGGGTCTCGGGCACGTCGCCGGCCACGATGCGCTGGGCCAAGCCTTCGACGATGGCCGTCTTGCCGACGCCGGGCTCGCCGATCAGGGCCGGGTTGTTCTTGGTGCGCCGGCTCAGGATTTGGATCACGCGCTCGATCTCCTGCTGTCGGCCGATCACGGGGTCGAGCTTGCCCTGGCGTGCCTCTTCGGTGAGGTCAATGCCCAACTGGTCCATGAGGGGTGTCTTGGCCTGCTGACGGGCCGTTGTGGCGCGGGCAGCTTGGGGCGGGTCCTGGCGCATCACTTCCATCGTGCGCCTGCGGACCGCTTCCAAGCTGACGCCCAAGCTGGAAAGGACGTCAGCGGCAATCCCGTTGCCCTCGCGCACGAGGCCGAGGAGCAGGTGCTCGGTGCCGATGTAGTGGTGGCCGAGCCGACGGGCTTCCTCCACAGCTAGTTCGATGACGCGCTTGGTGCGCGGGGTGAGGCCAATGCGGCCCACGGTGGTGCGCTTGCCGCGTCCCACGATGTCCTCGACGGCCTGGCGCACCTTGGGAAGGTCCACTCCCAGGTCCTTGAGGACGCGGGCGGCCACGCCATCGCCCTCACGCATCAAGCCCAGGAGGAGGTGTTCGGTGCCGATGTAGCCGTGGTTGAGGGCTTGTGCCTCTTCCTGGGCCAGTGAGAGAACCCGCCGTGCTTTCTTGGTAAACCGGTCAAATTTGTTCGCCATGATATCCGTCCTTGATTCAGTCGTATAGCAGCCGTGCCTCGCCGTTAATTTGAATCATCGGTGCCAATATTGGCAAATTCGACGGCCGTGTTGGCGTCCATGTCCCCGGTGTGCGCGGTGGGCTCGCCGTTGGGACAGGACTCCGCGCGGGAGGGGAGAGAGTCCACGTGGCCGGCCGCCTCGGCCGGTGGAGGGGGGGAAACGTCGTCCTGCTCTTGGGGCGGGGTGGGCCTCGCGACGGCCTTGAGGCTGAGGCCAATGCGCTTGCGCTCGGGGTTGAGGCGAATGATACGTGCCCGCACCCGGTCGCCTTCGGCGACCACCTCGGATGGCTTGGCCACATGCCGGTGGGCCATCTCCGAGATGTGGATGAGCCCTTCCACTTCTTCGCCTTCCAAGCGGGCGAAGGCGCCGAAGGATGTGAGCTTGGTGATGATGACGTTCACTTCGTCGCCGACTTGGTATTTTTCGCCGATCTGGCTCCAAGGTTCGGGCTGCAGGCGCTTGAGGCTGAGGCCCACGCGCTGGCGTTCGTGGTCCACGCGGAGGACATACACCTCGACTTCGTCGCCGACGTTGACCACGTCGCTGGGGTGAGAGATGCGGTTCCAGGAGAGCTCGCTGATGTGGACGAGGCCGTCCACGCCGCCGAGATCGACGAAGGCGCCAAAGTCGGTCAAGTTGGTGACGGTGCCGCGCACCACTTGGCCTTCCTGGAGCCGGGCGAGCATCTCCTGTTTGCGTTGCTGCTGGAGCTGTTTTTCGGCCTCCCGCTGGGAGAGGATGAGCCGGCCGCGCCGTCGGTCGGCGTCGAGGACTTTCACGTGAATGGTCTGTCCCACCAATTGGCGCAGGACGCGCGCGCGCTCTTGGGAGGACTTGCCCTGGGTAGCCGTCAGGTGGGAGGCCGGCACGAACCCGCGAACTTGCCCGATGTAGGCCAACACCCCCCCTCGGTTGTAGGTGGTGACCGTGGCTTCCATGATCTCGTTGTTGGCCACACACCTTTCGATGAAGTCCCAATCCTCGCTTTGCAGGGCCCGGTAGATGGAGAGCAGGGCCTGGTCGTCGTCCTCGTCGAAGCGCACCACGTAGACGCGCACGTGGGCGCCCTCCACGATTTGGGCCCGCGTCTCCTCGGAGAGGCGTTCGAGGTCCTTGCGGGGCACGAGCCCTTCGGTTTTGGTGCCGATGTCCACGAGGACTTCGTTTGGAGTCACGTGCATCACGACGCCTTCGAGGATTTGGCCCGGCTCAAGGACAAAGGAATCGGCGGACTGAAGCCATTCCTCCAAGAGCGTGTAGTCCCTCGCGTGGCTGTGATCTTTTGGCATCTCCTTTCAGTCCTCAGCGCGGTATTTCGGCGAGTTGGTGCCGGTGCCTATATTATACTGATTCCCAGACACAATGGCAATCTTGAAGGGGGCGCGGGCGCCTGGCCGGGCTTGGCCGTTTGATGGGCTTGTGCTATAGTTGGGGAGAAGCGAAGAGGCTGAGAGATAGAGCAGAAGGAGGAAAGAGCCGTGGGCAAGAAGCGAAATCGGCGGAAGGGGCGCCAAAATCGTCGGCGAGCTTCGGCCCCATCTCGGCCGCGGCGCCGGCGTCGCGACTGGCGCATGACGACGTTTTACGTGTTGGGCATCCTCATTGTCATCAGCATGGCCGTGAGTTTGGTCTTTCCCTTCCTCCAGTAGTCGGCCGTCAGAGGGGGACACGGGGAGCAAGTGGAGGGATCACCGTCCACGTGCGCCCCGTGTCTGCGCTCATCCCTCGAGAATTTCCTCTTCCTTGGCCTGTCCGACTTTGTTCGCCTCCTCGATCTTGCGGTCGGTAAGCTTCTGGACATCGTCCTTGGCGCGGTAGAATTCGTCCTCGCTCAGCAGGCCCTCCTTCTGCATTTCTTGGAGGTCTTGGAGCACGTCGCGGCGCACGTTGCGGATGGCCACCCGTGCCTCCTCCACCCGCTTGTGGACGGTGCGGACGAGCTCGTGGCGCCGCTCTTCGGTCAGGGGGGGCAGGACGAGGCGGATGACTTTGCCGTCGTTGTTGGGCGTCAGGCCCAAGTCGGACTCGAGAATGGCCCGTTCGATGGCCGCCAGCGTGCTGGGGTCCCACGGCTTGATCATCAGAAGCCGCGCCTCGGGAGCGGTCACCGAGGCCAACTGGGTGAGCGGAGTGGGCACGCCGTAGTATTCGACCCGGATGCGCTCGAGCAGTGCCGGGGAGGCACGGCCGGTCCGCAGCGCGCGCAGGTCCTGTTCGAGGGCGGCAACGGCTTTGTCCATGCGCGACTCGGCGTCTTTCATCAGGTCTTTGAGCATGGCTTTCCCTCCTTGTTCGGTGCGACAGTGGCATGATTGTGGGGCAAAGCGGATGGGAGGCGCTACTTGGTAATGATTGTACCGATATCTTCGCCCAAGACAACTTGCTCGATGCTCTTGTGGCCCCACAAGTTCACCACGACGATGGGGAGGTCGTTGTCCATACAGAGGGTGAGGGCCGTGGAGTCCATGACGCCGATGCCCATGTTGAGGGCGTCCAAGTACGTGAGGTGGCGAAAGCGGCGCGCTTGGGGGTTGACGAGGGGATCTTCGTCGTAGACGGCGTCCACCTTGGTGGCTTTGATGAGCACTTCGGCGTCGATCTCCATGGCCCGCAGGGCGGCGGCCGTGTCGGTGGTGAAGTAGGGGTTGCCCGTGCCGCCGGCCAGGATGACGATGCGCCCTTTCTCCAAGTGGCGGATGGCCCGCCGGCGGATGTAGGGCTCGGCCACGGCCTTCATCTCGATGGCCGTCTGCACGCGCGTGTCACAGCCCACTCGTTCGAGTGCATCTTGGAGGGCGAGGGCGTTGATGACGGTGGCCAACATGCCCATGTAGTCGGCTGTGGCCCGGTCCATGCCGTGCCTCATGCCGATCTGGCCCCGCCAGATGTTGCCGGCCCCGATGACGACGGCCACCTCGACGTCGAGGTGGCGTACCTGTTTGATGGTTTCGGCCAGCTCATGGGCCCGCTCGGGGGCGATGCCGTAGCCTCCGGGTGTGGCCAAGGCTTCGCCGCCGACTTTGAGCAGAATGCGGCGGTACTTCACGTCTGTCATGGGCGATCACCTCTTCCCGTTTGCGTCACATCGGGGGTTGAGAGCGGTTTTTGGCCAGCAAAAAGGGCCGGTGTTTCCACCGGCCCCCGTGTTTACTCCGCCTCGCCGACGGCAAAACGGCAGAAGCGGCGCACGACAATGTTTTCGCCGAACTTGGCGATGGACTGCTTAATGAGATCGCCGACGGTGATTTCCTGGTCCTTGATGAAGGGCTGCTCCAGGAGAACCGTTTCCCCGAAGAATTTCTCCAGCCGCCCTTCCACCACTCGCTCGATGACGTGGTCGGGCTTGCCCTCTTGGCGAGCTTGCTCTGTGAGGATGTGACGCTCCCGCTCGATCACCTCGGCCGGCACCTGGTCGCGGGAGACGAACTGGGGACTAATGGCGGCCACGTGCATGGCGATCTCGTAGGCGAGCTGTTGAAATTCGGGCGTGCGGGCCACGAAGTCTGTCTCGCAGTCCAGCTCCACCATGGCCCCGATCTGGTTGCCCGTGTGAATGTAGCAGGCCACCACGCCCTGGGAAGTGGCCCGGTGGGCTTTCTTGGCAGCCTTGGCCAGTCCCCGCTCGCGCAGGAGCTGGATGGCCTGTTCGATGTCGCCCCCGGTTTCCTGGAGCGTCTTCTTGCACTCCAGGATGCCGGCGCCCGTGCGGGCGCGCAGCTCTTTGATCATCTCCGTCGTGATGTGTGTGCTCACGGTATCACCTCGTGTTGGCGTAGGTCTTTATGTCTGTTTGATCCGTGCGACGCTCAACTTCTGTTCGTTTCTTCATTCCTGGCGTTCTTCGGCTTCACTGAGCTCCTCGAGCTCCTCGAATTCCTGGGTGACTCCGTAATCGTATTCGTCCGTGGGGGAGAAGACCCGCTGTTCGGGAATGGGGCCTTCTTCCTCTTCCTCCACCATCATGGTCTGGTAGAGGTTACGCCCTTCGATAACGGCGTCGGCCACGAAACTGGTGATGAGCTTGATGGCCCGGATGGCGTCGTCGTTGGCCGGGATGATGTACTCGATGCCGTCGGGGTCGGAGTTGGTGTCCACCATGGCGACGATGGGCAGGCCCAGGATTTGCGCCTCGCGCACGGCAATGTGCTCTCGGTAAACGTCCACGATGTAGAGCATGTCGGGCAATGTCTCCATGCCCCGCAGGCCGCCCAGCCGGCGGTCCAACTTGGCAATCAGCCGCTCCAGCTTGAGCCGTTCTTTTTTGGGCAGCAGTTCAAACTCACCCCTAGCGCGCCTGGCCTCCAAGTCGAGCAGGTATTCTACCCGGCGCCGGATGGTGCGGAAGTTGGTCAGCGTGCCCCCAAGCCAGCGCTGATTGACATAAGGCATCCCGCAACGTTGGGCCTGGGTGGCAATGATCTCTTGGGCTTGGCGTTTCGTGCCCACGAAGAGCACGTAGCCCCCTGCGGCCACCGTGTCCCGGATGCCCTCATAGGCCCTCTGAAGGGCTTCAAGGGTTTGGGCCAAGTCGATGATGTGGATCCCGTTGCGCTCGGTGAAGATGTAAGGGCGCATCTTGGGGTTCCAACGGCGCGTCCGGTGGCCGAAGTGGACACCGGCTTCCAAGAGGTCCTTCATGGTGATTTTGATAGTCATTGGTGGCGTGCCTCCTGTGGGTTTTGATCGTCCGCGCCCTTCCTCCCCCAACGGAACCCGCGGGCGGGCACCCCCGTTGAAGTCCGGGCGCGTGCTTGGTTGAACTGACGATGTGCGCACACAACAAAATCCCCTATTCCTGGAACGAAATAGGGGAACGCCGGCGGCTTGCTAAGTATACCACAACGGGAACAAAGGGGCAAGCCCCCCGAAGCCCCGGTGACTGTGTGAGCAGGGGGCCGCGGACGTGAGCTCTTAGCTGAACCCGCCGCCGCCCCCTCCACCGCCGCCACCACCGCCTCCGCCGCCGCCGGAGAAGCCGCTGCCGCCGGACGAGGAGGTCAACGCTGAGGAGGCTTCGTTCACCATTGCGGCCAGGCCGGCACTCATGGCGGACAGGCGTGCGCCGAGGCTTTGGGGCGGGGCTCCTCCGCCGCCCGAGGTGCCGCTGGAGGTGGCGGTGATGGCCGGATGGTACCAGGCCGGCCACACGTCTGCGTCCGTGTCCCGGGCGAGGTGTGCCCACGCGCGCAGGAAGTGCTTCTCCACGCCGAAGGCCACTGCGTAGGCCAAGTAGCGCTCCAGGCGCTCACGCGCCGGGGCGATCTGTTCCATGCGCTCCAGCTCCTGCAAGTACCGGCGAAATGCGCGCCACTTTTCCGCCTCCTCCGCGCCCACATCGGTGCGCTTGGCCATGAACCGTCCCGCCACGCGCACGGCTACGCCGACGATGCCCAAGCTGATGAAGAGCAGGCCCCCGAAACGGTCGCTCAGGCCCAGGCGGGCGAAGCCGCCCATTCCGAAGGTGAAAAATGCGAGCACACTCAGCCCGATGAGCACGTTGCCCACCAGCCAGTGGAGCGCATCGGCCTCGGAGGGGGGAGCGGGGAACAGGCGACGGCGCACGAGCTCCGTCTCCTGGGCCTTTCTGATGGCGCGCACGTGTTTGTGGAACCGTTCCCGGATGTCCTTCAGCCGCTTCTCCCGGGAGCGAGCCATGAAGGCGTACATCGTGCGCTGTTCAAAGGGAAGCAGGTGCTCGGGGGCGTCTTTCAGCCGGCGGAACAGGTAATCGTGCTTCTTCGCGCCGCGCACGGGCCGTTCCTCGATCTCCAAAAAGCCGCGGCGTGCCAGGTCGAGGACGGTGGCCAGCACGTGGCGGGGTTTCATGAAGGCGTCTACTAACTGGCCCGCGAGCGCGGGAGGCAGGTCTGACGGGGGTTCGCGCAGGTAATCGATGCGGGGCACGGGCTTGTCCCGCCCGTATAGGTACCAGATGAGCACCAGTGCTGCCAGGCTCAGCGCGGCAAAGGTGACGCTGCCGAACACCATGCCCACTTCCAGCAGGGGCACGGCGCGCGTGCGCCAGGCGTGGCTCAGCTCAATCCTCCACGTCTCCCTGTCCGCTTTGGCCTGCCATGGCGCCGGGGTGACGGGAATTGTGCCGTGGGGCCACTGCACCCGCACCTCGAAGGCAGTGCCGGGGGCAATGGGCTTCTCGGCAACGAAGCGGACGGTGCGTTCGTCCAGGCGTTCTATCTCCGCCGGGACGTAGTAGGCCGCATACGCTTGGACGGGGCCGGGCACCCTCACCGTGACGGTCGAGAGGATGACGGCCCCATCTCGGTCGGGGAAGACGGCCTTCCACCACAGTTGGTCGCCGCCCGGGTAGGCGCGCAGCCCCCCGTGGACGCGGTAGGTGAGCACAAACGTGCGCTCTTCGTCCGTAAGGGGGGAGAAGTGCCACCTGACGAGCATCTCGCCGCCCTCTCGGGTGACCGAGAAGGTGTGATCGCCGGCGGTGCTGGCTTGGGTGTAAGGGCCTGCGTCGTCCTCCAGGCGGAGGTCGGTGATGTCCACCACTTTGTCCAAGGGAATGGAGCGGTACCCCGAGGTGAAGGGGCCGCCCAGAAAGTTCACCTTGAGGCGCTCTTCCACGGTGAAGGTGCCGTCGTTGTGGACCGTAATGTTGACGTCCGCGCGCAGCCAGAGCACGCTTTTCTGTCCGGGCGCCGGCGTGGCAGCGGGTGGCTTCCACCGTCGCTCGCCCGCGGGCTGTGGCAGGGGGGCAAGAGGGGCTGACGACGGCGTGATGGCCGCTGCGCGTGTGGTGAGAGATGTCCACCAGGCGGACAAGGCCAGGACGACGAGCAGGAGCAGGAAACGAGCGGCCCGGCATCCGTTCACGTGAGGAGATGGAGAGCCTTCCATTGGGAGCCCTTTTCGATGTGCCCGAGGCCCCTTGCCCCTGTGGTGATCGGTGGGGCCCGGGATCGGCCGTCGGCCGTCGATACGGGTGCAGAGCGTGTTTCCTGGGGGCTGCCCAGGAGCTGCCACGATGATACATGCCCGTGAGCGTATGGCCAATTTGTTCCCGGTGTGCTCGCCGTGGTGGGCGTCTCAGCGCCGTTTCTGGTTCCACGCACAAAGGGCCGACGGCTCCCCGGAAGCCGCCGGCCCAAAGTTGTCGCCGGGACTGGTGGAAGGCGTTACTCCTCGCCCTCGTCCTCCTCGAGTTCCTCCTCGAAGAGCTCGTCCAGCGAGGCCGGCTCCTCGCCGTCCAACTCCTCGTCCAGCTCGATGCCTTCGATGTCCACGTCTAGCTCGGCCTCGGGCAACAGGTCGTCGTCCAGGAGGTTGAGCTCCTCCCCGTCTTCCGACTCCAACAACTCTTCGGACGGCGTCTCCTCCTCCTCGGCCGGAGTCTCGACGGACTCGTCGGCGAGCTCTTCCTCCACCAACTCGGCCAGCTCGTCTTCCAAGTCTGCCAGGGCCTCGATGTCCTCCAGCTCCTCCTCGCTCAGATCGGGGATTTCCAAGTCCAAGGGCTCCTCTTCGGGCGGGCGCTCGTCCACGATCTTCTCGGCGATCTGGTGCTCGAAGTCGGCCGTGTAGTCGCGGGGCCGGAAGCCCGTGCCGGCCGGAATGAGCTTGCCGATGATCACGTTCTCCTTGAGCCCTTCGAGGGGGTCCACACGTCCCTCGATGGCTGCCTGGGCGAGCACGCTGATGGTGTGCTGGAAGGAGGCCGACGAGAGGAAGGACTCCGTGTTGAGGGCCGCCTTGGTGATGCCCAGGAGCACTTGCTCGGCCGTGGCCGGCCGCAAGTTGCGCTCGATCAGGCGGCGGTTGACCTCCTCGATCTCCAGGCGGTCCACCAGGTCGCCGGGCAGGTAGGTGGTGTCCCCGGGGTTGCGGACGCGCACACGGCGCAGCATCTGGCGGATGATGATCTCGATGTGTTTGTCGTGAATGCTCACGCCCTGGGATCGGTACACCTTTTGGATTTCCTGGAGCAGGTACATCTGGGTGGCTTCGCGCCCCTGGATTTTGAGCACCAAGTGGGGGTTCTTGGCTCCCTCGGTGAGTTGGTAGCCGGCCTCGACGACCTGCCCCTCGAACACGCGCAGGCGAGCGGTGAGCGGAATCTCGTACTCGCGCACCTCTTTCTCGTCGTAGCGGAGGACGAGGTGGCCGTTCTCGAAGAGGACAACGCCGTCGCGGGGGGCCTCAACAGTGGCGCCGTCCGCGCCGCGGGCCAGCACGTCGCCCCGCTTGACGAGGTCGCCTTCTTCCACCACCACGTGGTAGCCGGAGGGCACCTCGACGGTGTGGTGAATGGCGTGGGCGTTGACGATGCGCACCATGCGCATGTCGCCGCTGCGCTCAATTTCCACGCGGCCGCCGATCTCAGCCAAGATGGCCTCGCCCTTGGGCACGCGGGCCTCGAAGAGCTCCTCCACGCGGGGGAGGCCCTGGGTGATGTCGCCGCCGCCGGCCACGCCGCCCGTGTGGAAGGTTCGCAGGGTCAGCTGGGTGCCGGGCTCGCCGATGGACTGGGCGGCGATGACGCCCACGGCCTCGCCAAGGGGAATGAGCCCGCCTCGGGCCATGTCGCGGCCGTAACACTTCACGCAAACGCCACGGTGGAGGCGGCATTCGAGGGGCGAGCGCACGTAGACTTCCTTGACGCCGGCGCGCAGGATGCGGCGCACGAGGCGCTCGTCGAGAAAGTCGCCGGCGTCGGCCAGCACTTCGCCCGTCTCCGGGTCGGCGACGGGGCTGGCCAAGTACCGCCCCAGAATGCGCTCGCCCAACTGTTCCTGCATCTCGCGGCTTTGGGCCTCGGTGATCCAGATGCCCTCCCGCGTGCCGCAGTCCTCGGCGCGCACGATGACATCCTGGGCCACGTCCACCAGCCGGCGGGTGAGATAGCCGGCGTCGGCAGTGCGCAGGGCGGTGTCGGCCAAGCCCTTGCGGGCGCCGTGGGTGGAGATGAAGTACTCCATGGCGTTGAGCCCTTCGCGGAAGTTGGAGCGAATGGGCAGGGCGATGATGCGGCCCGACGGGTCGGCCATGAGGCCGCGCATGCCGGCCAACTGGGCCACCGGCCCGAAGCCGCCCTTGGTGGCCCCCGAGTTCGCCATGATGGCGATGGGCCCTCTTGGGTCGAGAACCCGCTGTACGAGGTCGGTGATGTCGTCCTTGGCCTTGGTCCAGAGCTCGATGGTCTTGCGGTACTGTTCCTCGTCGGTGATCAGGCCACGGCGGTACTGGCGTTCGACATCTTCGACTTCCTGTTCCACTTCACGCAGGATGCGGGCCTTTTGTTCGGGGATGGTCACGTCGTCAATGGCGATGGTCACGCCAGACCGGGTGGCGTAATGGAAGCCCAAGTCCTTGAGCTGGTCCACGAAGGCAGCGGTGGCCTCCAGTCCCAGCTCGGTGTAGCACTCGGCCACGAGGTCCCTCATGCCTCCCTTGTCGAAGAGTTCGTTCCTGAAGCCCAGCTCCTTGGGAAGCACCTGGTTGAGGATCAAGCGGCCGGGCGTCGTTTCGACCAGCTCGTTGCGCCTGGGGTAGCGCTCGGGGTCGATGTGGTGCTTGGCCAGCGCCTCCTCCAACTCCCTGAGGGCCACGCGGCCGAAGTTGGGCACGGCCAGGAGCGCCTGGGGCCCCTCTTTCAGGCGGTCCACGATTTCGCCCACATCCGTCAGCCCCGCGTCGGCCAGGGCCTTGATCACGCGGGAGCTCAGCTCCAGCTCCTCGACGCTCATCCCGTCGAACCAGCGGGGAACGCGCACCTTGATGGCCGCGTGGAGGGCCACTTCGCCGACCTCGTGGGCGTAGATAGCCTCATCCGGGTCGCTGAAGATGCGCCCGCTGCCCTGAGCGTCCGGGTCTGGGTCCATGGTGAGGTAGTAGAGGCCCAGCACCATGTCCTTGGTGGGGCTCACCGTGGGCTCGCCGTCGGCGGGCTTGAGCAAATTGCGGCTGGAGAGCATGAGCTGGTAGGCCTCGTCCACGGCCTTTTCGCTCAAGGGCACGTGGACGGCCATCTGGTCGCCGTCGAAGTCGGCGTTGAAGGCCGCGCAGACCAAGGGGTGGAGCTGAATAGCGTCCCCTTCGATGAGCACGGGCTCAAAAGCCTGAATGCCGAGCCGGTGAAGTGTAGGAGCCCGGTTGAGCAGGACCGGCCGCCCCTCGATCACCTTCTCGAGGATGCCCCACACTTCGGGGCGCATCTGTTCGATGATGCGCTTGGCGCCCTTGACGTTGGGGGCGTAGTTCTCGTCCACCAGCTTGTGGATGACGAAGGGCTTGAAGAGCTCGAGGGCCATCTTCTTGGGCAGACCACACTGGTGGAGCTTCAAGTGAGGGCCCACGACGATGACCGAGCGGCCGGAATAGTCCACCCGCTTGCCCAGCAGGTTGCGGCGGAAGCGGCCCTGCTTGCCCTTGAGCATGTCGCTCAGGCTCTTGAGCTTGCGCTTGCCCCGCAGGCTGATGGCCTTGCCCCGCCGGCTGTTGTCAATGAGGCTGTCCACGGCCTCCTGCAACATGCGCTTCTCGTTGCGAATGATCACGTCGGGCGCGTCCAGCTCCAGGAGGCGCTTGAGGCGATTGTTGCGGTTGATGACGCGCCGGTAGAGGTCGTTGAGGTCGCTGGTGGCGAAGCGCCCGCCGTCAAGCTGGACCATGGGCCGCAGGTCGGGCGGGATGACGGGCAGCACGGTGAGGATCATCCACTCGGGCCGGTTGCCGCTGCGGCGCAGGGCTTCGACCACCTTGAGGCGCTTGGTGGCCTTCTTGCGGCGCTGGCGGGAGCGGGTGCGCCGGATCTCGCGGCGCAGCTCCTTGGCCAGTTCGTCCAGGTCCAAGTTCTTAACGATCTCGTAGAGGGCCTCGGCGCCCATGCCCGCCTCGAAGATGGCGCCGTACTTCTCCCGCAGGGCGCGGTACTCGGCCTCGTTGAGGAACATGAGGGGGCGCAGTGCCTGGAGTTCCTCGATGTCGTCCTCGCGGGAGGCCCGGATTTTCTGAATTTCCCCGGCCAGCTCCTCGCCGAGTTCTTGCCGCCGCTCCTCTAACTCCCGTTCCAGCACTTCGACCTCGGCCGAGGCCAGCAGGCGTTTGTCCTCGACCTGTTGTTCGAAGATGGCCTGGATCTTGTTCAGCTCCTGCTCAACGGCGGCGTTCAACTCGGCGATGTGTTCGCTCCCGATGATCTCCCCTTGGGAGACGATCACCGTCTCGGTGGGCTCGAAGCGGATGTCCTGGGGCGCCTGCTTGCCCTTTTCGCCGGTGAGGTACTCGCGCATCTGCCCGGCGGCTGTCATCAGGGCGTTGACCCGCTCGTCACGCTCCGCCTCCAGTTCGGCGATGGCCTGGTCGAGCTCGGCCTGGATGGCCTCCTTGCGGGCCTGAACGTGCGCTTCGACCTCGGCCAGCCGGCTGTCAATGCCCTGGCGCACCTCGGCAACGCGCTCTTCCAGCTCCTCCTCGATGCGCTTCAGGGCTTTCTGGCGGGCCTGCTCGTCAACGTGGATGATCACATATTGGGCGAAGTAGAGCACGCGGTCCAAGTTGCGGCGGGAGATGTCCAACAGCAATCCCAGGTAACTGGGCACCCGCCGGGTGTACCAGATGTGGGCTACCGGCGCCGCCAGATCGATGTGGCCCATGCGCTCCCGGCGGACGGAGGAGCGGGTGACCTCGACGCCACATTTGTCGCAGACGATGCCCTTGAAGCGCACCTTCTTGTACTTTCCACAATAACACTGCCAATCTTTCGTGGGGCCGAAGATCACCTCACAGAAGAGGCCATCCCGCTCGGGGCGCAGGCGGCGGTAGTTGATCGTCTCGGGCTTGGTGACTTCACCATGGGACCAGGAGCGAATTTCTTCCGGCGAGGCGAGGCTGATGCGGATGGCATGAAAGTCTTTTATTTCCACGCGGGCCCTCCGTCAAAGAGAGAATTTACACGGTTTTTTCCGGCCTCTTTTGGCTATGTTTCACAAACAGAACAAGACCTTTAGGGCCATTTTCGCCCAAAGGTCTCCGTTGGCGAGGGTGAAGTCAAATCTCGGGAGGTACTTGGTCCTCGAGCCACTCGTGTTTGGGGGATGTGTGTCATCCTTGATACAATTCGCAACGCATAAATTTAGTACAGAAGTGCTATTTTGTCAAAACGGGTGCCCTGATGGCGCGAAGGAGGGGGCAAGTTGACAAGTGTACCGGTGAGGTTTACAATTCGGAGCATCTTACGGGGAGCCAACGTCATGCGCGCACAGGTGGACGGGCATCCGGTGACCTTGGAAGATGTCAAGCGGGATGCCCAGGTCAAGGCGTACCTGTACCAGGCCAACGAGAACCTCAAGGCGCTCGGGTACACCGAGCACGGCTTTCGGCACGCCGGCCTTGTGGCCCAGATTGCGCATAACATCCTGCTCCACTTGGGCCACGCGCCCCGACAGGCCGAGTTGGCCGCCATCGCGGCCTACTTGCACGACATCGGCAACGTCATCCACAGGGACAACCACGCCCTGAGCGGCGCGCAAATTGCCCACGACATCCTCAGCCGGCTGGGTATGCCCTTCGACGAAATCGCCCTCATCATCAACGCCATCGGCAACCACGAGGAGGAACGGGGCAGCACCACCAACGCCATCAGTGCAGCCGTAGTCTTGGCCGACAAGGCCGACGTCCACCGCAGCCGGGTCCAAGAGCGGGACCCGGCCCGCTTCGACATCCATGACCGGGTGAACTTCGCCGTGAACCGCTCCTTCGTGCGCGTCGGCGACGACCGCCGCACGATTTCCCTGGAGCTGGAGATCGACACGACCATGTCCTCGGTCATGGAGTACTTCGAGATCTTCCTCACTCGAATGCTCATGTGTCGCCGCGCGGCGGGCACATTGGGGTGTTCCTTCCGGCTTGTCATCAACGGCGTTCAGCTCCTCTAGGTCGCGGAGTGCTCCGCGCCGGGCATGAAACTGCACACGGTTGAGCGGCAGGGTGGTGGGGGAATTCGTCTGTGCCGGACATAAAGGGGTGTCCACCGGCTTCACGGTACAACCCGGTGTTTCGCCTGCACCGGGCGCCGGACGACGCGAGGACCACGTGGGTTCTCGTGTGAAAAACCTGATGAGAGGTGATATCATGTCAGGGGAACACGCGACCGTACAGAGCACCTATGGCCTCGACCAGCACGGCCTGACCAATGTCCGGCGTGAGCTCTGGAACCTCTTCCCCGCCCAGCTCTACGAGCACGCCCTTCGCCTGGGGGAGGGAGTCCTGGCTCACCAAGGGCCCTTCGTGGCCGTGACAGCCCCGTACACCGGCCGCTCGCCCAATGACCGCTTCCTCGTGCGGGAAGCCTCCAGCGAAGCCAACATCTGGTGGGGCGATGTCAACCGCCCCTTCGATCCGGCCGACTTCGACCGCCTGCACAGCGACGTGTTGGCCTACTTCCAGAACCGCGAGCTCTTCGTGCAGGACGTGTACGCCTGCGCCGACCCCGATTACCGCTTCCGCGTGCGCGTCGTCTCCGAGTCGGCCTGGCACAGCCTCTTCGTCCACAACATGTTCCTGGTGCCCCCGCCGGAGGAGCGCCGGGAGTTCGTGCCCGACTGGCTCGTGCTCCACGCCCCCAACTTCCTGGCCGCGCCCGCGCGCCACAACACGCGCTCCCAAGTGGCCGTGGTGATCAACTTCGGCCTGCGCGTGACGGTCATCGTGGGCACCCGCTACGCCGGCGAGATCAAGAAGTCGGTCTTCTCCGTGCTCAATTACCTCCTGCCCGAGCAGGGGGCATTGCCCATGCACTGCTCGGCCAACGTGGGGCCTGAGGGGGATGTGGCCCTCTTCTTCGGCCTCTCCGGCACGGGCAAGACCACCCTCTCCAGCGACCCCGACCGCTCCCTCATCGGCGACGACGAGCACGGCTGGGGACCCAACGGCGTCTTCAACTTCGAGGGCGGCTGTTACGCCAAGGTGATCAACCTCTCGCCCACCGACGAGCCCGTCATCTACGCGGCCTCCCGCCGGTTCGGCACGATTCTCGAGAACGTCATCCTCGACCCAATGACCCGGGAGCCCGACTTCGACGACGGGAGCATCACCGAGAACACGCGCTCCTCGTATCCCATCGAGTTCGTGGAGGGCCATGTGCCCGAAGGGCGGGGCGGTCACCCGCGCCACATCTTCTTCCTCACCGCCGACGCCTTCGGGGTCATCCCGCCCATTGCCCGCCTGACGCCCGAGCAGGCCATGTTCCACTTCCTGGCGGGCTACACGGCCAAAGTGGCCGGCACGGAACGGGGCGTCACCGAGCCTCAGGCCACGTTCAGCGCCTGTTTCGGCGCCCCCTTCTTGCCGCGCCACCCCTACGTCTACGCGGAGATGTTGGGCCGCAAAATTCAGGAGCACGGCGCGCGCGTCTGGCTGGTGAACACGGGGTGGACCGGCGGGCCCTACGGCGTGGGCCACCGGATGCCCCTCAAGTACACCCGGGCCATGATCCACGCGGCCTTGGCCGGCCGCCTCGACGACGTGGAGACCGTGCGCGATCCCATCTTCGGCCTCCACATCCCGGCCCACGTGCCCAATGTGCCCGACGAGGTGTTGATCCCGCGCAACACGTGGGCCGACAAGGGCGCCTACGACGAGCGGGCTCGTGCCCTGGCGGCCGCCTTCCGCCGCAATTTCGCCGCCTTTGCCGAGTTGGTGCCAGAAGAAGTGCTCGCAGCCGGACCACGAGTCGAGTAGCCGGCCCCTCCATCGGCCGGAGCCGGGCACAGCGGCCGTCCGCAGCCCGGCTTTTCTCTTTCGCCCGTGGCACAGAGCACCATGGAATGGCTCACCGAGTTAGTGCCGAACATCGAGCTCTGGTTTCGCTTTGGCCTCGCCATGGCCCTTGGGGGGCTCGTGGGCTTGGAGCGGGAGTACGCCCAGCAGCACGTGGCCGAGGTGGAGCGGGCCTTCGCCGGCATCCGCACGTTTCCCCTCATCTCGCTGCTGGGCGCGCTGGCCGCCTTCGTGGCCGACACGCTCGAGTCGCCAACGGTGTTCGCCGTGGGCTTCGGGGGCATGGCCGTCCTGGTAGGCGTGGCCTACATGCGCCGCCTCACCGACGAGCGGGGCGACCGCAGCGAGGGCATCACCACGGAGGTGACCATCCTGCTCGTCTTCATGTTGGGCAGCTTGAGCTACTGGGGGTGGGGCACCCTTGCCAGCGCCATCACCGTCGTGGTGACCTTGCTCCTCTCCCTCAAGCGAACTCTGCACGAGCTGGCCCGCAGCCTCACCCACGAGGACCTGTTGGCCACGCTCCAGTTCGCCCTCATCACAGTGGTGGTCTTGCCCATTTTGCCCAACCGCCCCTTGGACCCCTATCAGGTGCTCAACCCCTACCGCATTTGGTTGCTGGTGGTGCTCATCTCGGGGGTGAGCTTCGGGGGCTACTTGGCCATCAAGGCCGTGGGGCCTCACCGGGCCCTGTGGATGACCGGCCTCCTGGGGGGCATGGTCTCCAGCACGGCCACCACGCTGAGCTTTGCCGAGCGCAGTCACAGCACGCCGCGCTTGGCCCCGGCCTTGGGCGTGGCCCTGATCTTGGCCTCCACGGTCATGTACCCGCGGGTGGCCGTGCTCCTCCTGATCGTGAACCCCGAGCTCTTTTGGGCCACGTTGCCCTACTTGCTGGCCCTCACCGTGGCCGGCCTGATCACCTTCTTCCTCCTTTGGCAGGTGTACCGCCTGCCGGCCGACGAGCGGGGCGTGACCCTCGAAAACCCCCTCAACTTGGGAGGGGCCATTCGGTTCACCTTCATCTTCGTGCTCGTTTCCTTTATAGTGAAGTTCGCCGAGCTCTACTTAGGCACCGTGGGACTCTTCGTGGCCAGCCTGCTGACCGGCTTGGTGGGCGTGGATGCTATCGTGCTCTCCTTGGCCAACACCACTTCCACCGGGGGGCTCAACGCGATGAGCGCCGCCATTGCCATTCTCTTCGCCACGCTGGGCAACACCTTGGCCAAGGCGGCGATGGCGTACACATTGGGAGCACGTCCCATCCGCAAGCCCACGGCCTACGGGTTCGGCGTGCTGGCGGCCATGGGTGCCGTGGCCGTGGCTGTGGCCTTCTTCAGAAGCTGAGAGCCTGAAGCGCAAAGGAGGTTCAAGATGAAGATTGTGCGCTTTGCCTACCGTGGCCTGGTGGCCACCGGAGTGTTGGACGGCGATGAGGTGTATCGCCTTGACGGCGATGTGTTCCGGGAATGGCAACGGGGCACACACGTGGCCTCTCTGGCCGACGTGCGCCTCCTGCCCCCGGTGCAACCCAGCAAGATCGTCTGTGTGGGCCGCAATTACGCCGCCCACGCGGCCGAACACAACGCCGAGGTGCCCAAGGAGCCGCTCCTCTTCCTCAAGCCCCCCAGCGCCGTCATTGGCCCCGGCGAGGCCATTCGGCTCCCCGGCCTGAGCCAACGGGTGGAGCACGAGGCCGAGCTGGCCGTCGTCATCGGCCGGCGCTGTCGTCACGTGCGGCCCGACGAGAGCGCGTGGGACGTGGTGCTCGGCTATACCTGCGCCAACGATGTGACGGCGCGGGACCTCCAGTTCAGCGACGGCCAGTGGACGCGGGCCAAGGGGTTCGACACCTTCTGCCCCCTGGGCCCTTGGCTCGTCACCGACGTGGACCCCCGCGCCCTGGACGTGGTCGCGCGGGTGAACGGGCAAGTGCGCCAACACGGCAACACGCGCGACATGGTCTTTGACATCCCCCACCTCATCGCCGCCGTCACCGCGGTCATGACCCTCGAGCCGGGCGACGTGCTGCTCACCGGCACGCCGGCCGGCGTCGGGCCCCTCTCCCCGGGAGATGTGGTCGAGGTGGAAGTGGAGGGCGTGGGCGTGTTGCGCAACTCCGTGCGCGCCGAAGGGGAGAGCGTGCCGGGCGATTGACAACTGCCCGGCCGCGTGGTACAATCCACCCGGTTTCGGCAGTTTATGTAGAGGTGTGGGGAACCCGATGAGCGCGCCGGACAGGAAGCGGGTTCACGGTTTCATCAGCGGGCGAGTGCAGGGCGTCTTCTTCCGCGTCTCCATGCAGGAGGAGGCCACACGTTTAGGCGTGGGCGGCTGGGTGCGCAACGTGCCCGACGGGCGGGTGGAGTTTGTGGCCGAGGGCGCTCCCGAAGCCGTGGACGCCCTGGTCCAGTGGGCCCACCGGGGGCCGCCTGGCGCCAGAGTGACCGGGGTGGAGGTCGATGAGGAGCCCCCGACGGGCCAGGAGCGCCGCTTCGAGGTCCGGCGCACGCCCTTCAGGTGGCCGTGACGAGCGTT
>Ga0256839_1000382_pt1 | contig 57485 bp, 60 predicted proteins | sample 354166metaG_FD_185968 | JGI IMG/M metagenome (GOLD analysis project Ga0256839, IMG submission 185968) | Hydrothermal vent microbial communities from Mid Atlantic Ridge, Atlantic Ocean - 354-166 | ecosystem: Environmental > Aquatic > Marine > Hydrothermal vents | place: Atlantic Ocean: Mid...
AAGAACACTTCAATACTCACCTCAAAGAGTATGAGTTCAGGTTTAATCACAGAGATGAAGATTTATACAAAGTTTTGTTAAAAATCTTTAGAAAAGAACCCCTGAACTAGTCTAGACCCTTATATTTTTTAACGATATCACGCTAGAATAGCATCTATTATAAGGCTATGAAAGGCAATGTTGTGACAAAGCTATTTTTATCTATGGTGTGTGTTGTCTTTGTATCCTTGTATGCCGGGGAGATGAAGGTTGCAGTCGCTGCGAATGCAAACGATGTCGTCAAAGCTTTAATAAAGAGTTTTAAGCAGCATCATCCTCATACGCATATAGAGGTGATACTCGGCAGTTCGGGAAAGCTTACGGCACAGATTATGCATGGCGCACCTTTTGATCTTTTTTTGTCTGCAAATATGGACTATCCCAACAGACTTTATAGAGTAAAAAAGGCTATCACAAAACCTATAGTCTATGCTGAGGGGGCATTGGCTATATTCTCCCGAAAAAAGCGTGATTTCTGTGCTGAGATATTTGTACTTAAAGATAGAGATATACAAAAAATTGCTATTGGAAATCCTAAAACAGCCCCTTATGGAGCAGCTGCTATAGATGCACTGAGAAATGCAAGGATATATGATAAAATCAAAGACAAACTGGTCTATGGAGAGTCAATCTCTCAGACGCTGGGTTATGTGATGGGTGCAGCGGATATAGGTATCGTAGCAAAATCCTCTTTGTATGCCCCCTCTATGTCTCTCTATAAGGAGGCAATACATTGGACGGAGCTGGATGAAACGCTCTATACGCCCATAAAACAGGGTATGGTTTTGTTAGAGCATGCACAGGATAATATAGAGGCAAAAGCCTTTTATGATTTTGTGAAGAGTACGGAGGCAAAGCAGATTTTAAAAAGTTACGGGTATAAAATATGACAGAGCTCTTTTCTATCAGTTTTTCTCCTTTTATCCTCTCTTTTAAGTTGGCAGGGTTTACGACATTGATACTTTTTATAGCAGTATTGCCTTTTGCTTGGTGGCTTTCACAAACTAAATCCAGATTTAAACCGATTTTGGAGGCTTTGACAGCTTTGCCTATTGTCCTTCCGCCTTCTGTTTTGGGGTTTTATCTTCTAGTGCTACTCTCCCCTGATTCGGCTCTGGGTAGCTTTTTTGAGGATATGTTTGATCTTAAACTGGTTTTTTCCTTCGCAGGACTGGTGGTAGCATCGTGTTTATACTCCTTTCCTTTTATGGTACAGCCTTTGCAAAATGGTTTTGAGGGATTAAATAAACATATGCTAGAGGCATCTTATCTAGCAGGAAAATCTACGGCAAAGACACTTTTTAGCGTGGCGTTGCCAAATATCAAACCTTCACTGATGACTGCATTGATTATTACTTTTGCACATACCGTAGGCGAGTTTGGTGTGGTACTTATGGTAGGGGGGAGTATTCCCGGAGAGACAAAGGTTGCCTCTGTGGCTGTTTATGAAATGGTAGAGACGATGGAGTACGGTGTAGCACATCTTTATGCTGCGGTAATGCTTCTAATGAGTTTTACGGTATTGCTTGGAGTGTATCTTTTCCATTATAGGAATAAAAAGAGTCTCGGTATAATCTCATGATAGCAGTCAAGATAGAAAAAGCCTTACATGGGGTACACGGCAGTATGAGACTCACGGTAGATAAGGAGATTAAAAAAGGTGATTTTGTCGCAATTATGGGAGAAAGCGGCGCAGGCAAAACAACACTGCTAAGGGTATTGGCAGGACTAGAGGATGCGCAAGAAGAGATAGTCGTAGAGGGAAGATCATGGAGCGCACTGCCTCCGCAAAAAAGAGAGATAGGTTTTGTCTTTCAGGATTATGCACTTTTTGAGAACATGAGTGTAGAAGAGAATTTGCTTTTTGTCAATAAGGAGAGAGAGCTTTGCAACAGACTTTTGGACATCACGCAGCTTAGCACCCTTAGAGAGCATAATGTTACCATGCTCAGCGGAGGACAAAAGCAGCGTGTTGCTCTGTGTCGTGCATTGATGAAGAGACCTAGAGTGCTTTTGATGGATGAACCTTTTTCTGCACTAGATACAAGTATGAAAGAGCGTTTATACGGTGAGATAAAGCAGTTGCATCAAGCATTTGGTATGACAACAATCATGGTAAGCCATGATGTCAATACGACATTTTCCCTAGCCTCTAGGGTATGGATATTACATGAAGGTCGTATTATTTCAGACGGTACGCCACAAGAGGTATTGCTCCAAAAGAGTCCAACATACAATACAAAAGTACTTCGGATTCATAAGAGTGATACGCATACCGTTGCTACGGTATATTTTTCGGGAACCTTGCTTGAGGTTGAAGTAGATGCCGATATAAAGGTAGGAGAGATGATAGAGGTGAGCGTTAAAGGAGTGATGGTATGAGTCTGACGGCTAAAGTACTGCTTGCTATGGTTTTGGGTATCGCAGTAGGATTGATACTTAATGTTACAGGAATAAATACGGAAGGAAGTTTTATAGGGGACTATATCGTTGAGGGGCTTTTGTACGTTGTAGGAGCGATGTTTATAGCAGCACTGAAGATGTTGGTAGTGCCTTTGGTTTTTTTCTCTCTTCTCTCCGGAGTATTAGGCATCGGAGATATACGTAAGTTAGGATCCGTAGGGTTAAAGTCCTTTGGACTCTATCTTCTTACTACGGCATTAGCAATAGCAATAGCGATAGCTTTGGCAGCTTTTACGATTCCTCTATTTGCGACACCTTCGGCAATGCCAAGTACATTTAGTACCAAAGAGGCCCCGCCTCTTTCTGATGTATTGATTCATATTATTCCGGAGAATGTGGTAGAAGCATTTGCCGCCGGTAATATGCTTCAGATTATTTTTTTCTCTATTTTGCTTGGTATTTCCTTGCTGATGGTGGGTAAAAAAGCACACAGCATTGCTGAGGGGATAGAGGTAATGAACGAAGCGATGATGCATATGGTTCATATGGTCATGTCTATAGCTCCTTATGCAGTCTTTGCACTCTTGGCAAAAGCAGTAGCACAGTTGGGTTTAGATCTTTTAATGCAACTTGCCGTATATGTTTTAGTGCTTGTTGCTGCATTAATGTTTCACCTTTTTGGCACGCTTATGTTGACACTAAAGATCCTTTCAGGCTTAAATCCAAAAATATTTTTAGAGAAGATACGAGATGCCCAAATATTTGCATTTTCTACCGCATCTTCCAATGCTACCATGCCGGTTACTTTACGTTCAGTGACAAAACGTATGGGAGTTGACAACTCGGTTGCCTCTTTTACCGTTCCTTTCGGTGCAACCATCAACATGGACGGCACAGCCATTATGCAAGGGGTAGCGACTGTTTTTATAGCCAATGTTTACAATATAGATTTAGGTATTATCGGTTATCTCACCGTCATACTTATGTCGGTACTGGCTTCTATAGGTACAGCGGGGGTGCCGGGTGTCGGACTTATTATGCTTTCGATGGTCTTTGTGCAAGTAGGACTTCCCGTAGAGGGAATAGGGCTTATCTTGGGTGTTGACAGGCTACTTGACATGGTACGCACTTCTGTTAATGTTACAGGGGATGCAGTGGTGACTTGTATCGTTGCCAAGAGTGAAGAGGAGATAGATCTAAAGGTGTTTTCTGACGAAGATGCAGGTTTAGTAGAAGAACTAGAGATAGACGATGCCGGTGAAGATGCTTTGGCCGATGCGGTGCGTAAGGTGGAAGAGAGTTAAGCATGTAATCCATACAGAGATATTTCGGTTTTACATCCAAAAGGGTATCTCTTTTCTTTTTTATTTTGTATTGGATACCGTTTTTTTATTTTTCAATGACCATAGTATCCATCCTATCCCAAGCAAAATAAACGGTATGCTGAGAATTTGACCTGTGGTAAACGGCAGAGTCGTCGTATAGTCTGCTTGGTGTGTTTTAAGGTATTCTAAAAAAAATCGTGTCGTAAATACATAGCTTAAAAAGATACCGGGTATTATTTTGGTGCTAAGAGAGTGGGAGACTTTTTTATAAATAAGTAGCAAAACAAAGAAGAGCAGAAGATACACGGATGCCTCGTAGAGTTGTACGGGATGACGTGGAAGTGTATCGAAACGTTCAAAAATGACAGCCCAAGGCCGATTACTTTGGATACCTACAATTTCAGAGTTAAAAAAGTTTCCAATCCGTATCATCGTTGCAGCAAGAGCTCCCGGTATAGCAATACGTGAAACCAGCCAGTTAAATGAGAGTGTGTAGCGTTTTGCAAAAATATAAAGTGCCAAAAGTACACCAAGAAGACCGCCATGGCTTGCAAGCCCCCCTTTCCAAACATAGAGTATCTCTAGAGGATTGTTAAGATAATACTCCGGTTGATAGGCCAGTGTATGCATCAGTCTAGCACCTACTACGGTACCTATCATGACATAGACCAATAGAGTGTCAAGTATTTCTGGATTTTTGTGCTCTTGTTGAAAAATTTTTTGGAGTATCAGTAGGCCTATAAAAAAAGCTCCTACAAAAAGAAGACTGTACCAACGCAACTGAAGCGAACCTATATGTAGCAGTACAGGATCAATATTCCAAACAAAATATTCCATAAAAACATACCTTTTTTGTTTGGGGTATTATACTTGAAATTGATTAATGTGCTTCCATTCCAATAGCTATTTAGAGACTATTAATCTAATTCAAACTATAATACCTAATAAAAGTTATTTGTAAGGTATAATCGTTCATGGAACAGGAAAAATTGAGATTTAAAGATGCAGCGACGGGTATTTATAGCAGAGATTATTTTTTGGAGACCGGGGAGTATCTTCTTGCTTTGGCAACAAGGGGCAAAGCCCCTTTGACAATCTGTGCCGTTGATATTGACTATTTAAACAGAGTGAATGAAGTGTTTGGAAAGAGAATCGGAGATGAGGTCATCAAAACTGTAGCAATGACCGTGGATTTAAAATCCCGTAGAAGTGATTTGGCAGGATATCTCGGCGCAGGGACTATCGGCCTTATTCTCTATGATATATCCGGTGTAAATACCGGTATGGTGCTTAACGGTTTACGTAAAAAAGTAGAATATGCGATTAAAAATCTCAACTACCCAAAACTTAAAGCAACCGTGAGTATAGGTGCCTGTATGATACAGGGCGAAATGGATAAAGAGAAACTGGAAGTTATATATAAACGTGCCTTTACAGCACTCAAGAATGCAAAAGAGGCAGGCAGAAACAAGGTTGTTGTATATTAGTTGATTTTCTCTTTTATCTCTTTTGCAATAGCAGCAATGTTTTGAATCTTTTGCGTATTGTTTAGACGCTCATCCAAAAGTACTTTGACAAAAGCAGATCCTACAATCACACCATCTACATTTTTGGCCTTTTTTTTAGCAGTATGCCGGTCAACACCGAATCCCACATAGATAGGGGTATGCGAGTACTCCCTAATATGCTCAATCACAGGCTGTAAATTTTCACTGTTTCCCGCACCCGTAATGCCCGTGTAGGCAACAAGATAGATGAATTTTTTACTGTTTTCGACTATCTCTTTGATCCGTCTTTTAGGGTCTGTGGGCGCTATAAAATCTATCAGATTCAGTCCTGCAGCCTCTATGGCAGTTTTATAGGGTCTTGCCTCTTCTAGAGGCAAATCAGGGATTATGAAACCGTTTACTCCTCTCTCTTGGGCTCTGGCAATAAAGTACTCCATACCTTTATGATAAAAAGGATTAAAGTATCCCATCCAGAGTGTATCAATATGCGGTGCTATCTGGGCAGAAACTTCAAAGAGATGTTCCAGTTTAAAACCATTTTGCAAAGCTTTGAGATTGGCGGCTTCTATCACGGGACCGTCTGCTACGGGGTCGGAGAACGGCATACCCAGTTCCAGTGTATCTACACCGGCTTCTTTGAGGGCTATGGCTACGTCTTTAGTAAAGTCCAATGAGGGCAGACCCGTAGTAATATAAGCAACTAATTTTTTCAATATATCTTCTTCATATTATAGTTTTTAACATTATATGATAAAATGAGTAAAAATATTATATAGAATTAAAGAGTATCTAAAATGACAGCACTATTTACTATGGATGATTTACTGTCTATGAAACCCCAAAGGAGTTTCTAGTGAGTATACATACCCCTAAGATAGACAAAAAAATAACCTTGACAACGATAGCTAAAATGAAAGGCAAAGAACCTATTACGATGATTACTGCCTATGATGCACTCTTTGCAAAACTTTTTGACGGTGAAGTAGAGATGATACTTGTAGGCGATAGTTTGAATATGAGTTTTTTGGGAAAAGAGGATACCCTCTCGGCTACTATGGATCAGATGATTTACCATACACAGGCAGTCTGTAATGGGGCAAAGCGTTCTTTGGTTGTGTTGGATATGCCGTTTGGTTCATACGCAACGGTGGAAGACGCGATACACAATGCAACCAGGGCTTATCGGCAAACCAACGCACAAGCCGTCAAAATAGAGGGTGGAAAGGAACGGGCTCATATCGTGGAGGCATTGACAAAAAACTCCATAGCGGTACTAGGTCATATAGGTTTAATGCCACAGTTTTTACGAAGTGACGGAGCCTATAAAATACGCGGTAAAGATAAAACGGATATCAAAAAATTGGTAGAAGATGCGAAGGCATTAGAGAAGGCGGGCGTATTTGCTCTTGTAATTGAGGGAGTAAAAGAGGCGGCAGCACTTGCTGTTACCGAAGCGGTTTCTATTCCTACCATAGGTATAGGTGCAGGAAATGTCACAGACGGACAAGTCTTGGTTTGGTCTGATATGTTTGACTTTTTTGAGGCCTTTACACCCAAGTTTGTGAAGAAGTACGGCGCAGGAGCAAAGATGATTCGAGAAGGACTTCAGACATATAGAGATGAGGTAAAAAGTCGCACATTCCCATCCAAGGAATATACCTATTAATGGAACGCATGGTTGAGATAGAACGTTTTGAAGAAGAGAGCTCTTATGAGACGACACTTCGTCCCTCTTCATGGGATGAATATATTGGACAGGAGAAAATCAAAAAAAATCTCAAGGTTTTTATAGAGGCGAGTAAAAAACGCAATGAGGCTTTAGATCATATTCTATTTTTTGGTCCTCCCGGACTCGGTAAAACAACCATTGCCAATATCATTGCCGCTCAGATGCATGCAAATATTAAGACTACGGCTGCACCTATGATTGAAAAAGCAGGGGATTTGGCAGCGCTGCTTACCAATATTGAAGAGGGTGATATTCTCTTTATAGATGAGATACATAGAATGTCTCCTGCCATAGAGGAGATACTCTACCCTGCAATGGAAGATTTTAGGCTGGATATTATTATAGGTTCAGGACCTGCGGCGCAAACAGTCAAGATAGACTTGCCCAGGTTCACGCTTATTGGTGCTACTACTAGAGCGGGAATGCTCTCTAATCCTTTGCGTGAACGCTTTGGGATGCATTTTAGAATGCAATTTTATACTGCGGAAGAGTTGGCGCAAATTATCACTCAAGCATCACGTAAATTGGAGAAAGAAACCCAAAAAGATGCAGCATTAGAGATAGCAAAACGTAGTCGCGGAACACCGCGTATTTCCCTACGGCTGCTTAAGAGGGTACGTGATTTTGCCGAGGTGCTTGATGAAAAAGAGATTTCACTACACAGAGCGAGATATGCACTTGATCAGTTAGGGGTCAATAGCTTAGGCTTTGATGAACAGGATATAGAGCTATTAGAATTGCTTATTAGTGCAAAAAATAAACCGATAGGGCTTAATACTATCAGTGCAGCGCTGAGTGAAGACGAGGGGACGATCGAAGATGTCTTAGAGCCCTATCTCATAGCAAACGGATATATTGAACGCACAGCCAGAGGACGTATAGCCACACAAAAGACCTATACCTACTTTAAGCTAAACGGTAAAGATAGAGGTTTGTTTGATGAATAAATCAACCCTTTTGATTACAGTACTGTTTGTTTTGGGATTAATGGGAGCATACTCTGTCTACCAGCCTTTTTTACTCTCTATTACCGTTGCGATGCTGCTGACGATGGCAACGTTTAACTTGAGTAAAAAATTACTCTCTTTTACACACTCGGCAAAGGTATCTTCCGTGATTTCAACGATGTTGCTTTCGTTGTTGCTTTTTGCGCCTATTGTCTATTTGGGTACCATCGGGGTTGATTATATCTATAGACTTGACAATGAAGGAATCAAAGAGACAATATACACGGTAAAAACATTTATAGAGCAGTTTCCCCTGCTTAAAGGTTTTAGTCAGCAGTATCTAAACGATATAAAGATTACAGAGTATATTCAGGACTCTACACACTATATCACGGCAGTGGGAAGTGCAGGATTAGGGTTTATGAAAAATATGTTTTTTGTGGTGGTCTTTTATTTTTTTATCAACTTCTACGGTGATCGATTTTTTGAGATATTGCTGGCACTGTTGCCTGTCTCTTCAGTCAAAGGGGCACGTATGATACAAGAGGTCTCCGCAACCATGCAGGTGGTATTTTACTCTATTATCGTTACGGCAATTTTAGAGGGATTTCTCTTTGGGGTTATCGTAAGTTATTTTGGTTTTAACGGTTTGTTTTTTGGAGTGATTTATGGATTTGCATCGCTGATTCCTATTATCGGAGGAGTCATTGTATGGGCACCGGTGTCACTGTATGCATGGACAAAGATTGACACGCACGCTGCTATCGTGATTGCTTCATACTCGGTGATAATGATTTCAGTTATTGCAGATACGTTTTTAAAACCGATGATAATTAAAGTGATTAAAGAGGATTTTTTAAAAAGTACCGTCCAAATCTCTTCTGCGGTGATCTTCTTTTCTATACTTGCAGGCATGAGCACACATGGGTTCTGGGGTATGATACTAGGTCCTGCCGTTACCTCATTTTTAATTGCTATTACAAAAGTATATTTAGACTACAGTGAGAAATAAATAGGTATTAATCAGTGATTAAATATAATACTTTACAATAAGTCATAAACCTTATTTGATCAAGAAGGATATACCATTATTAAAATACTTATTATAGAAGATGATCCGGAGTTGGCACTGATATTGACCAATTATTTGACAAAATACAATATGGAAATTATTGGTGCAGAAGATCCCTATATCGGTCTCTCACTCTTAACGCAACATGATTTTGATTTGATTATTTTAGATTTGACGTTGCCGGGCATGGATGGCTTGGAAGTCATATCTAAGATACGTGAATTATCCAATATTCCTATTATTATCTCTTCTGCCCGTGATGATATTACGGATAAGGTCATAGGTATGGAGAGAGGTGCAGACGACTATATGCCAAAACCTTATGATCCCAGAGAGTTGGTCACTCGTATTAAAACTATCTTGAGACGTACGCAGAGAACAGAGGAGAAAAAAGAGAAAAAGGAGGTACTCTTTGAGGTAGATAAAAAAGCCAGAGAGATACGTTTTAAAGGGAAATCTCTGGAATTAACCGCTGCTGAATATGATATTTTGCATATATTGGTAGAGCATAAGAACGGCTCTGTTTCAAGAGAACAGCTCCTATATGAATCTGAGCATATAGATGATGATTCATCTATTAAAAATATCGATGTAATTATCTCTAGGATACGACAAAAGATAGCAAAAATTGATCCTGATAATATCTATATCAAACCTATTCGGGGTGTGGGATATTTATTAACCGATCGAGTATAATTTCTATGATACGCGATAAAATGAGACATCTATCCGTCACCACCTTTATTCATGTACTTTTTTCTTTAGCGATAGTTATTTTGATTGCTACATTTTTGCTTTTTCTCTCCTGGGATAAAGACCGTCAAAAATTAGAAGAGTATAAACGTTTTCAGTTTATCTCTATCTCTTTTCTCTCAAGCCTTCAGACATCCCCTAAAAAAGATGCATTAAAGAAACTTTATAGAGAGTTGCGTGTTTTGCCTTTGGAAGGAGAAGAGAAAAACAGAGTAATGGAGTTGATTGCACAAGGGGGTAAAACAATTTTTACAGGAGGTTCGTCTATAGGGCAGGTAAGGGTCTTTAGGATTGATAACAACCATTATATTTATGTACAGCGTATGGGATATAATCTGATGCTTAAAGACAACAGAGAAAAAAATTATAATTTTGAATTTGCCGTAGCTATCGGTATCTTTCTGATAGGCTTGCTTCTGTTACTGTATTTAGCTGTTTTAAAAAAACTCTCACCTCTTAAAAAATTACATCAAGAGATTCAGAGGTTTGCACAGGGAGATATGCAAACACGTATCAGTTATGTATACAATGACGAGATAGGAAAAATTGCCAAGAGTTTTGATGATGCCATTGTACGTATTCGAGAGCTTAGCCAATCCAAAAACCTTTTTATGCGTAACATGATGCATGAGCTTAAGACACCGATTACAAAAGGGCGTATCGTCGTAGAGATGCTAGAGGATGAGAGTACAAAAAAGGTATTAGTGCGTGCATTTGAGAGGATGAATGAACTTATCTCCGAACTTGCAGAATTAGAGCGTGTTACGACCCATAATTTTGAGCCCAATTTTGAATATGTTATGCTCTCTGAAATTATACAAGAGAGCAAAGAACTCTTGATGGTACAACAAGCCAATGTACAAATAGATATAGAAGATCAAGCTTTGGCTACGGATAAAAAGCTTATGGCATTGGTGATTAAAAATTTAATGGATAACGGTTTAAAGTATAGCATAGACAGTGCGGTAAGACTACAGATACATCAAGGAATCATCGAGGTTGTCTCCAAAGGTGAGAGACTTGAGCATCCGCTCTCTTATTATACGGAGCCATTTTCTCAAGCAGAAAAAAGAAGCGCAGGTTTTGGTCTGGGTTTGTATATTGTAGAGAGTATCTTGCAGAAACTCGGCTATAAATTGGTATATAAGCATGATAAGGGGTACAATATTTTCTCCTTGCTTCCCGAGAACCGAAAAGAGCAGAGAAGTTAATCTTTTAAAGAATCCGCTATAAGTTCAAGAGGGTTTTTAAAGATAGTCTCTACATCTGCATTGTTTAGGGCCTCAGAGAGTTGCATACGACAGGCTGAACATTCGGCAGAGACATAATGTGCTTGGGTATTTTTAATCATGGCTGCTTTAGGTTTACCTGCAAGTTCGGCAAAATGAAACTTTTCAGTCTGCATCGTGACTCCACCAAAACCGCAACATTGGTTTGAGTCGGACATCTCTATCATAGGGTAGTTTGGTGCTAAGAGGTTGCGTGGTTGCTCGTAAATACCTTGTACCTTTCTTGCATGACATGGGTCATGATAGGTGACGGGTTCATCAAATTTTTTGCCTTTTTCCTTGAGGATTTGTCGTAAAGGTGTATTGTCGTCTAGCCATGCCGTGGCCATATGTATTTTTTGGGTTACTTTTTGTGCACGCGCTTCCCAATCGGGCATATTTCTGTTTTTAAAAAAGACTTGCCAGTCATGTTTTATCATGGCTGAACAGGTAGCTTCGGGAATGAGCATCGCATCACACTCATCTATAAAACTCTCAAAGTATTCTATGTTTTTCTTTGTCATGTATTCAACGGAATGCACATCACCTGTAAAGTAGGCCGGTGCTCCACAGCAAAGTTGTTCTTTGGGTATGAAAATATCAATGTTAAGCTCTTTAAGTATCTCTACTAAACTCTCACCGATGCCCGTATAATTGTAGTTTGCCAAACACCCAATAAAGAGTGCTACACGTTGATTTTTTTGCTGTTGTTTGGGTGCAGGTATCTCTTCGGGGTAGCTGTTTAAAAAGCTTGTTTTCGCCATAGAAGGCAGAAGCCGTCCTTTTTTAATCATAGGTAGTGAAAACCTTGCTTTTAGACCTCGGTCTTTGTCATCTTGAGCTAGGGCACAGGTTTTAAACATAAAGCCCGCTTTCATAACAAAATCCATGATCTTTCGATGACGAAGCAAAAAGAAAAATCCTCGTTTAAACCATGCGATACCAAACTTGTCGGCAATGTCGGCACGCACCTCTTCTATGACCATATCCGTAGCTAGTGAATTGGGACAAACATCTACGCAGTTGGTACATAAAAAACAGGATTCAAAAATATTTTTAGCAGTTTTATCCAGTTGCAAGTCTCCTTGTTGGTAGGCGCCAAGGAGGTCTATAAAACCACGTGGAGAGGTGGTCTCATCGGGGTTTACCTGGTGGATAGTACAAACGGGTATACACTTACCGCATTTAATACAATCATCACTTGTCTCTTTAAAGTTAAAAATATCTTCGGGGTTTTTACTCATATTGCCTCTTTAAAGTTTTGTTTACACTCTTTGTGTGTGTATGTGTAGTCTCTTCTTTATAGCTAGACTTTGGTTAAAAGTCAATGGCTAGAGATGACGCTTAGTATCAAGCCAAACCATAATGCCTTTTTGCGCATGCAGTCTGTTTTCTGCTTCAGTGAAGATGACTTCTGCATGTTTTTCAAAGGTCTCTTCACTTACTTCATAGCCTCTGTAGGCCGGAAGGCAGTGTAAGAAGATAGCATCTTCTTTAGCATGAGACATCATTTTTTCATCTACCATATAGCCTTCAAATGCCTTGATACGCTCTTCTTTCTCTTCCTCTTGCCCCATACTTACCCATGTATCGGTGGTTACTACATCACACTCTTTTACTGCTTCTATAGGGTTATTGCAAAAGGTGATGGTCGCACCGCTCTCTTTAGCGATTTGCATAGCATCTAAGATGATATCTATATCACACTCGTACCCTAACGGGGTAGCAACCCTGAGTTCAAATCCAAGCTTTGCTGCAAGCATGAGCCATGAGTGTGCCATATTGTTACCATCGCCTACATAGGCTACTACAGGGTTTTTCTCTTTGCCGAACTCTATCATGGTAAGGTAGTCTGTCATGAGCTGGACAGGGTGGTGGCTGTCTGTAAGACCATTAATCACGGGTACTTTAGAGTACTTGGCAAACTCTTCAAGCTTCTCTTGTTCAAAAGTACGTATCATCACCATATCTACCATACGGCTGATGACTCTAGCCGTATCTTTCATGGGCTCGCCGCGTCCAAGCTGTATGTCGTTGGATGATAAAAACAATCCCACACCGCCAAGTTGATAAATACCCGTCTCAAAGCTTACACGCGTACGCGTAGAAGACTTCTCAAAGATCATCCCAAGCGTCTGCTTTTCTAGGTAAGGCACAAATTTACGCTCTTTGGTTTGCGCTTTTATTTTCCGTGCCAACGTGATCATCTCCAAGATCTCTTCTTTGGTGAAATCTCGCAGGGTTAAAAAGTGTCTCATAGGATTATCCTAGTGCAATAAAATATCTATTCTCGTTTCATTCATGAAAAGAGTCGCATGGCCCCAACTGCTGAAGCTTATACAGCATTAGCGTAGCCTATTTGACCCTTGCTTAAAGAGCATGCTTTCCAATAAAAAAAGATTATTTTATCATAATTTGGGTTGCAACACTATAAAACAGGTTTTTTTACGTTTTTGCCTAGCTCTGTAGCGATACTGTAGGCTATGAGACGGGCTATCTTTTTAAGTCTGGGTCTGAGCCATTTGGCTTGTTTGTCACAGGTGATTTCACCGAGTTCCAAAACTAAAAACTTCTCTGCGCGTATCCGTTTGTAGGCGTAGTAGTCTCTAAGGTTTTTTGTAAAATTGTCCTGTTGCCATTTATAAGGAAAGTAGTTAGCATAGAGTTTTTTCCATCTTTGGGCGAAAGAATAGGAGTTATCGTTTGGATAGCCGATACTTGCACCCGATGCACAGGGGTTTATAGCACCGTCAAAGTGTATAGAGACTGCTATAGTCGCACGGATAAAAGAGACGTCTGCAGGTACGCGTTTTACCTTTATGTGCCAACGTCTAAGTTGCTTGGCTACTTCATTTGCCACATAAGTATTCCATCTATCTTCATGGTAGAGTCGAGACTCTGTTCCCGTATTACCGGTAGTACGTCCTTCATGACCTGCTTGTATAACGACGGTGACGGGTGTGCTTATAGCAAGGTAGAGTATATACCCTGTAAGTAAGATAATAACTATCGCAAAAAAGGAAGCAGCTTTGTTTTTAATTATCATATATGCGATTATATCAAAAAGTACGTAGAATGTTTTTAATCTCTTATTAACCTGTAATGCTATATAAAATATCATCAAGATATGAGAAAACAGGATATAGTCTATGATGACAGACAAACAACTAATAGAAGAGATAAAAAAAGCTTTTGAAGGCGTACTGCTTAAGGAGGGTATAGGGATTAACGAGGCAGATAGAATGATGCTTGAACAAAGAGATGTACTCATTCAAAAAGGTAGAAACCTAGACAGGTTGTGGTGGAGAGAGTGGACAGATATTCAAGACAAATACATCGCTTCGTACTCGGATGTGATGTATTATATGGATTCAGCAGGTATCAAGTGGGTGCTACCTGCGTATATGATTTATATCATCAAACACTATAAAGAGGGCTCTTTTTCTATAGACAGCACCATCTATGTGCTTGAAGCTGGTGGTTTAGGCGTAGACAAAGTAGACCTTTATACAGATGAACAAAAAAAAGTCATCGCTAAGTTTTTACAGTTTATGATAGAAGTAGGTGAAACATATGTGGATGTAGAGTCTGCACAAAATGCACTTGATAAGCTTTGGGGTGAGTGGCTCTAAAACAATGATATACTAATCAAGGTTCTAGACTAGCAAAAGGATAACTCATGTCTATAGACGAACTCAAGATGTTAGGTATTAACAAGCATATCATGCTTGAAAAAGAAATATGGAACCCCATACGAAAGAATAAGAGCATATAGGGCTGTATGAGCATGAAAAAAGTGTTTTAGACGAGAGACTTGCATTGCCGGAAGACAACTCTTAGACTCTTGTCTCTTGGAGTGAGATGAAAGATAAAATTAGAAATTATAGGAATAAAATCATACTTTTTTTACGAAACACCTCTTCTTCGTCTATTGGTTTTTTCTTTTTATAACTTTGTCAAAAGTTGTTGTTTCGTTAGTGTTGCCATAACTAATCCCTTTTTCATTCATTTCTATTTGTAGTTGATTGTAGCAAAATTATTTTTGCAATAACGCCGCTGCTTCCTTCGCATGATAGCTAATAATAATATCCGCACCCGCACGTTTAAATCCTATCAATGTCTCCATCATCACCGCATTATAGTCTATGACACCTGCTTTGGCTGCCATTTTAAGCATACTATACTCACCACTTACGTTGTAAACTGCAAGTGGTAGGGTAGTGTTGTTACGTACGTCTCTGATGATGTCCATGTAGGCTAGAGCAGGTTTGACCATGAGGATGTCTGCTCCTTCTGCTTCGTCTGCTATAGACTCGGCTATAGCTTCGTTACGGTTGGCCGGGTTCATTTGGTAGCTTTTTCTGTCACCTACGATATTGCCTTCTTTGGGACTAGACTCCGCTACATCACGAAACGGGCCGTAATAGGCTGAGGCAAACTTGCTAGAGTAGCTCATAATAGGAAGGTTTACAAACCCTGCTGCATCAAGTTTGCCTCTAATAGCTTGTATCATCCCGTCCATCATACCGCTAGGTGCTATCATGTCTGCACCTGCTTCGGCATGGATAAGAGCTTGTTTGCTAAGATTGTCAAGCGTAATATCATTATCAACCGTTTTAAGCACAGGGTCGATCACACCGCAATGGCCATGGTCCGTATACTCACAAAAACACAGGTCTGTAATAACAAACATGTCAGGGTGTGACATTTTTATTTTGCGGAGAGTCTCTGCGATGATACCGTGTTCACACATCGCATCACTGCCTACGGAGTCTTTGAGATCGGGGATACCAAAAAGGATAATAGACTTGATACCAAGCTTTTTAAGTTCATCACACTCTTTTAGTATCTCGTCTATACTCATTTGGTATACACCGGGCATAGAAGCTACTTCTGTTTTTATACCGGTACCGCTTCTAGCGAAAAAAGGATAGATAAAGTCATCGACGGATAAATGTGTCTCTTGGAGGAGATCTCGCAAGACAGGATGGATGCGTTTTCTTCTAAAACGTGTGAACATAATAGTGCCTTGATAAATGTTTTCTACATTTTACAGTAAGTTTTCTAATTTCTAATTTCTAATTTCTGATTTTCATGTATAATAATTCTATGAATAGCATAGAAATATCACAAGTGGCAACACTGCCGACCAAATACGGTACTTTTAATATCCGGGCATTTAAAGACGAAAAGGAAAAGGAGCACCTGGTTATCTATACCGATCTCCTCTCTGATGCACCTGTCGTACGAGTACACTCGGAATGTTTGACCGGAGATACTTTAGGTTCTGTCAAATGCGACTGTGGAGAACAATTGGATTTTGCACTTAAACTGATAGCCAAAGAGGGAGGGGTGGTTATCTACCATCGCCAAGAAGGTCGTAATATCGGATTGCTAAACAAGGTCAATGCCTATGCACTCCAAGACAAAGGCTTTGATACCATTGAAGCAAATCATCAGTTAGGATTTAAAGCCGATGAGCGTACCTATGAAATTGTAGGGTTTATTCTTAAGTATCTGGAGATATCTAAACTAAGACTGCTTACCAATAATCCGCGTAAACTTGAAAGTTTAGGTAGTATTGAGATAGTAGAACGTCTGCCTATACAAATTCCTCCGAACAAATATAATGAGGCATATTTACAAGTAAAAAAAGATAAAATGGGGCATATACTTTAATGAAGCTCTCTGAATATTTTGCATATGAAGAGATAAGCCTCTCTTCGGAGAGTATCACGAAATTAGAAAGATTTGCATCTTTGTTGCATGAGTGGAATCAGGTACATAATCTTACCGGTGCCAAGAGTATCGATGCTATCTATGCAAATATCGTAGATTCCCTCTTTCCGCTTTCTTTTATTGATATGCCAAAGAGTATTTTGGATGTAGGTACCGGGGCAGGTTTTCCCGGCTTGGTACTGGCAATTGTCTTACCTGATATCGAGATAATTTTGGCAGAACCTCTTAAAAAGAGGGTTTCTTTTTTAAAATATGCTGCTATAGAGTTGGAAATTTTGAACATGAAGGTAGAAGCAAAACGGGTGGAGTATATAGATGCAGATCCTTTTGAGCTTATTACTTCACGTGCGGTGACAGACACAAAGCTGTTACTGGCATTGACAAAAAATATCTCTAATTCCGGTACACGCTATCTCTTTTATAAAGGTTCACGGGTCTTTGAGGAGTTTTCTGAGATAGAGCATAAGTTAGAGTATGATATAGTACAAAACAAACAACGTTATTATCTATATATTAAAGGCCAAGTGTGATTTTAAAACTGATCATTTTTGCAATTGTCGGACTTCTTCTATACAAGATATTAGGGGGGAATTTTCTTCAAATCAAAAGAAGATCCGATGAAAAAAAACTCGATGAAGATACACTGGTAGAGTGCAATAGGTGCAAAACCTACGTAACACTCAAAGAGAGCCTTATTGTAGATGGAAAATATTACTGTTCAAAAGAGTGTATTAAAAAGCAGTAACAAGGAGGATATATGATCATTATCGGGCATCCGTGGATCGAGAGTGAAAAGTTTTGTAAAATTTTTTCAAAAGAAGATATTAAAAAATCTACTGCAGGAAGTATTGTACTTTTGGAGCCTATTGTTGACTCGCATGACCTGGCGCAATACTGTAAAGAGAACGAAATCCCTTTTGCAATTACGGTAAACTCTCTTAAGGAGGCGATTATTGCCAATGCTCTTGGTGCTTTGTATATTGTCTGTGAAGAGGATGATGCCTTGCGTATACAGCCTATAGCTCAGGAGTATCTCTTTGATACACGTATCTTAGTACTGATACATCAAGAGAAAGAGATACCCAAGATAGCCCATTTCGGCATAGACGGAGTGATTTTTCCTGAGGCTATATGCTAAGAGATTTTTTAGATGCCAAAATCACATATACCTTGCTGGTACTCAATACCGTTATCTATCTATTGAGTGCTTTTTTGAGTAAAAATTTTGTCGATATTGATATAGAGGTTCTAGGTATCATGGGCGCTATATATGGCCCCGCAACGGTTTTATATCAAGAGTGGTGGAGGTTGATGAGTGCACTCTTTTTACATGGCGGTATAGCGCACCTTTTGATGAATATGTTCTCTCTTTATATCATTGGAATGACTGCCGAGAGATATTTTACACCCGGCAACTATATAAGCCTCTATTTGATATCCGGTATATTAGGAGGATTGGTTTCAATAGTCGTACATCCGGTCTCAATAGGAGTAGGTGCTTCGGGTGCCATATTCGGAATCTTTGGTGCATTGGCAGGATTTTTTATCGCACATCGAGAAGAGATCGCTTCTCATAGCAAAGCCTTTATGAAAAGTTTCTCTCTGATTATCGCCGTCAATTTACTCATAGGGTTGTCAATTCCCGATGTTGATGTCTCCGCACATATAGGAGGATTGCTAGCAGGTCTTATAGGCGGTTATATGCTTTCTAAGAACAGTATCGTACAGCAAACGATTTATTATCTATTGGTATTAAGCGTGATACTATGTATAGCGTATTATTTGATAGGACAGTATGCTAAACCGCGTTTTTTTCTGTAGTCTTATATTGATTGTCTCTTCAGGCTGTCAGGTAAAATATCCAAAGATGCCTAATGAAAGCGTAGATAGATTGGTTGAACTTTTAGGCAGAGTGCAACTTAAAGCTCCATTGTCAAAAAAGAAGAAGCTTGCACAAAATATATTTCGGTATGTCAGCTATCTAACAGAGCAATATGCACTTGTTTCCCCTCCTTTGTGGCATAATTTTTTAGTCAATATCGGTATCAAAGAGAGGGGACTTTGTTTTCATTGGAGTGATGCACTCTATCTCTATTTGAGACAATATCACTATGATTATTTCTCTTTTTATCTTGTCGGGGCAAATATTGGAGAGTATTTTTTGGAACACAATGCTCTACTGATTGCAGCCAAAGATGCCGACACCATAAAGGGCGGTGTACTTATCGATCCGTGGCGATATTCGGGAAAGCTCTATTTCTCTATCGTGGAAGAGGATAAGGACTATAAATGGAGACGTAGAAAAAAAAGAGAGATCTTTGTTCCGTAATTATTCAGCTATAGGCTCTTCACCTACGCCATATTCACGCAATTCAGCCTCTTCAGCCTCTTTTGCCTCTATCTCTTCTGCCGAGAGAGCTTCTTGAGTCTCTATGTTTTCTACCTCCTCTTGCGGGGGAGTCTCCCGTATTTCCATAGACTCTTGTGTTTGATCTAATGATCTCTTTGTAGTATCTTGCTGTTTCTCTGTCTCTATCGGTTCTTGATCCACATTGGCCTCATGAGGTATATCGGGATTGTCTCTTTGGATAGGCGTTTCTGCCTCTTCTATGGCTACGGGTACCTCTTCGGTCTTAGGAACAAGCAGTGGTTTTGTCTCGGCTTCTTGAGCAAAAACGAAACCTTGCAAGAAGAGAAAAAAAGAAAACAGAAAAGTTAAAAATACTCTATACATAACAAACCTTTATACTTTTATATAAGAATTTTACTAAAATTTTACTAAAATGGCAAATAGATCTTATCGATAAGCTCTTCATATTCACGTTTGGCATGAGAGTCTACGGTAATGCCTCCACCGCTTTTATAGTAGAGTTTTTTATTCTCTTTTTCTAGAAAACGTATCATCACGCCAGAGCGAAGGCTCTCTCCGTTAAACACGCCGAAGACACCGGTATAAAACCCCCTCTTATACTCTTCTACCCGATGGATAATATCTACAGTACTCTTTTTGGGCGCACCGGTAATAGAGCCCGCGGGAAGCATCTGAGAAAGGATTGTGCCTATATTGTCTCTCCAATCTTCAGGAAGCGTGGCAGTAATTTTAGAGCTTACTTGGAGTAACTCTTTTTTACCCGCTTTTATCTTTTCGACATAACGAAACTTTTCTACTTTTACGTTGGTACCTACAATACCAAGATCATTACGCATTAGATCCACTATCATCACGTGCTCCGCCATCTCTTTGGTATCCGAGAGTATTTTCTCCTTTGCTTGGGGGATATTGGCATCAATGGTGCCTTTCATGGGGTAGGTGGCTATAGTCTCTCCCGCTATCTCTACGAAACGCTCTGGCGAAAAGCAGATAAATTGATCTTTAAAATAGAGCTTGAACTTGGCACGCGCATAGGTAAAGATCTCTTTAAGAGTATAGTTGGTCTCTATGGGGGTTTTAAAGGTTAGGTTGAGCAGATAGGTATTACCGGAGCGTATCTGTTCGAGTATTTTGTCTAAAGATTTTTTGTAGGCAGCAAATGACACGGGGGATTTAGAAAATGTAAACTTCTTAGTACGCTTTTTTACAGGATAGTTACGCCAATCTTCCAGCTTATAGTAGATCTCTTTATCGAGTTTATCGAGTGCTTGTACAAATATTTTACTTTGGTCATAAGAGATAATAAAAAGAAAAGGTGTACGCAACTTCCCTAATGCATCCATCTCTTTATAAGGGTCAGGCGTTGAAAATACACCACTATTTTTCACTATCTTTGAGATAAGTGAGCGTGAGACACCAAGATGTTTGGCAATCATGGCCTGTGTGTAGCCGTCTTTGAGTGCTAGAATAATGGCACGGTTTCTCCCATTTTCTTTAAAGTGTTGTTCTAGCGTCTTGTTAAAAGCGATAGATTTTGTGCCGTTATGCGTAAGGACTTTTTGTGTTTGTATTGTAGAAAGTATCTCTAACTCTTTTTCGTTTAACTCTGTACCTATGATCTCTTGGATATTTGTATCGCTAAGCTCGGTAAGTAGTCTAGAGTGCAGGGTGCAAGGTGGCGGCATTTGCCCATTGGTTATGAGGGCTGCGAGCGTATAGGGGTACTCTCCTACACGAGATGCCAATCCGGCTTGTATGGGATTTTGTTCTATGTAGCGTATGAGGGTGTAGTAGTAGGTTTCTGAGTTGATATATCTAGAGTAGAATCTCCCTTGCCAGAAGTGTCCGGAACGTTTCTGCTTTTTGTTTGCGTATATAGCATAATTGGAGTTGATATGTTTCATAAACAGGGAGATGTTTCCCCTGCTAGTCTCTATAAGAAGATGAAAATGATTAGACATCAAACAGTAGTCATGCAGCACCACGCCATACGTATTACACGCTTTGCAGACGATGCCTAAAAATACTTCATAATCTTCATCTGCTATAAAGATGTCACTACGGTTTATCCCACGGTTAATGACATGATGGTAACCTGCTAAGTCTATGCGTGGTCGTCTGGGCATCGTAAATCCTTTTGGTTTAATGGAATGATTATAGCATAAGTATAGGGTAAATTTTCAACGCCTGACCCTAATAATTAATTAAGTTGTGTCGGGTATAATAATAAAATTATCTAATTTCAAGGAATGATAGAATGAAAAGATTAATACCCATACTCATATCGATTTTGGTATTTATCGGCTGTGGAGAAGATAAGCCGGAGAAGAAAACACCCCAAGTGGTTATAGATAAGAGTCGTCTACAAGCAGATGATGAGATTAACGCTACGGTTTATGTTTGTTCTTTAGGAGATGAACTAGTTCGTGATGGCAATGCATCGAAGTTTGATACAACTTATGATCAAACCAATTTAGTGTGGAAGATGACACTTGATACCGGCAAGAATAAAGATTTAAAAGTTGATGAGTGTAACCTTACTTCTACTTACTCAAGATTATGCTTTCAGGTTAATCCTGAAGAACCGGGTACGGGAATGTATCAAGAGATTTCGACAGAGACAGGCAAGAGATACAGAGTCATGGCAGAGCTTATCGGTGCAGATAATGTGGGTCATCAAGAGGATTTTACACAAGGAAGATCTTATGTCTCTATTGAAGACAGCAAACCTAAGAAAACCAGTCAACCTCTTAAATATAGTGAGTTGGTAATAGGAAATATTCCAAAAAAAGTAGCATTTGATTTTAACGCCACTAAAGAGACGATGTACGTACAGCTTAGGGGTAATACTGCATTTGCATACCCCTCGGCATTTTATATCTCTGTAAGAGAGTTGATTCTTCATGAAAGAGCAAATGCACCAGAGAATACAGTGGAGTGCAATCTTTAAAAAAAATTAGCAAAACGACTCCGTTTTGCTACGCTACGTCCCGTCACTACCTAATGCGAGGATACCCTATGCATCCAACAACAGCAACTTTAAAATAGCCATACGCATAAAGACACCGTTTTTTACCTGAGCAAGCACTTTACATCTTGGGTCTTCAAGCATCGCATCGCTAATATCTATATTTCTCATCACGGGCCCAGGGTGCAGAAGCAGAATATCTCTATTGTGCATACGCTCTTTGGTGATGCAGTATTGCCTTGCATAGTCGTCATAGTCTTCAAACAGCTCCGTCTCATGGCGCTCTAGCTGTGCACGTAGGCTCATAATAATATCGACTTTGTCCATAATGTCGTCTAGGTTTCTGTATTGAGGAAGATTACTGTGAGGCATAAACTGCTCAGGCGCTACAAGAAGTACATGCATTCCCATACGTGTCATAAGGCGAATCGCAGAGTTTGCCACACGTGAGCTTACGATATCTCCTACGATAGCGATGGTTTTACCCTTGATATCGCCATCAAAATGTTCTGCTATTGTAAAGAGATCCAACAGTGCCTGGGTAGGATGTGCGTAGTTGCCTGCACCCGCATTAATCACGGGACTTGTGTGCATCTTAGCCAGTAGTTTGGGAGTGTCGTTTTTGGAGTGACGGACAATGATTCCGTCCGGCTCCATGGCACAGAGATTGGCAAAGGTATCCTCCAGGCTTTCACCCTTTTTGGCAGAACTTCTGCTTGGATCGAGATGAACAACCGCCGCACCCAATCTTTTTGCTGCCACTTCAAAAGAGCTTCGGGTTCTGGTGCTTGGCTCAAAAAAAAGCGTAATGAGCAGTTTGTTATAAAGTAACAAGGGAGGGTGCTTGGACTTAAAACGTTTGGTATCAGCGAGTAGTTGTGCGATTTGGCTGTCTGAAAAATCATCGGTATCTACAAGATGTTGCATGGGGCTCCTTGGAGAATAATTATGTGATTATAGCGTAGAGCGGCTAACAAATTTTAGTAAGCCCTTTTCTATATCCCACCATTGAGGAAATAGGGCATCGTAATAGGGCTGTGTCACCTTTTTAAAAGCCTCTTTGTCTTCGTAGATATTTACGCACCACTCAAAGTCAATCCCCCCGGTTTTTAGTGCTTCTATAGAGAGCAGTGTATCGTTAATGCACCCTAGACGGCTAGGTGTGACAAGTAGGGTTTTGCTCTGCAGTGTTTTAATAAGGTCTATCATATGAAAGTCTCTGGTGACAGGAACATAGAGTCCTCCCGCACCCTCTATTAGGAGGATATCGCACAGTTTTGAGAGTGTATGGTATTTTTCGATGATTTTTTCTATAGATATAATCTGCTCTGTGTCTGCACAAAACGGTGCAGCGGGAAGAGCAAAGGTATAGGCAGTAATGTCAAGGGGTTTTAGATTTTTGAAGTTTTCATTAACCTTTTGGCAAACTTCAAGTAGTATAGTGGCATCAGGAGCCATATGGGTGACCCCTGTTTCAATCGGCTTATAGACACCGACACTGTAGCCCTTGGAAGCAAATGCTTCAATAAGCTTGAGTGTTGTGTGGGTTTTGCCTATATTTGTGTTTGTAGCAGTAATAAAAAGTGAATGCACTTGTATTTCTCCGTTTTTTTTGTATAATATACTAGGATAGACATATCGATTTAAAATGAAGGAAAGTGTAACACAATATGCCAAAGTTTCAAGAAGAACTGGATCTAGATGTAGAACTCGAAGAACCTAAGATGTTTAAAGTGCTTTTACACAACGATGATTATACCAGCATGGATTTTGTCGTGGAGATACTGATGGATATTTTCCATAAGCCACAACCCGATGCAGAAAAAATTATGCTGCAGATACATGAATTTGGCAAAGCCGTATGCGGTGTATACTCTTTTGAGATTGCACAAACCAAAGCACGACAGGTCAAACAGCGAGCAAAACAGAACGAGTTCCCATTGTTGGCAACGATAGAAGAAGATTCGTAGGTTAAAGTATCTACAGAGTAAAGGATAAAAGATGATTAGTATCGCACTTAATGATGTATTTAAGCAGGCAGTAAGCTACGCAAAAGAGAATAGACATGAGTATCTCACGGTAGAGCATGTTTTTTTGGCCTTGGTAAAATCTGAGACAGGTGCAGAGATACTCTCCACGCTCAATGCCGACCTTGCGGCATTGGAACGAGGGATTGTCGAACATATTGCCAAGACCATTCCTTCGCTCAAGGAGGCGGTAGAGCCTTTTGAGACGGTAGCACTTTCGCGGGCTATCAATGATATGATGACGCAGATACACTCATCCGGAAGGACAGAGGCGAGTATAGGCGATATGCTGGCGGCTATTTTTATGCAAGAGCACTCGTATGCCGTCTATTTGATGAAAAAAGAGGGGATCTCCCGTGTTGATATTTTGGAAGTGATTTCGCACAGCTATGATACCGGTATCTCTTTGAAGAAAGAAGAGAAAAAAGATGAAACATATTTGGATAAATTTACTATAGAACTTGTAGCATTTGCCAAATCAGGGAAAATAGACCCGGTAGTAGGACGTACGGAAGAGATAGAGCGTGTCATGCAGACGCTCTGTAGACGTAAAAAGAACAATCCTTTGCTCGTAGGTGAGCCCGGTGTCGGTAAAACGGCTATTGCAGAGGGGCTTGCACTGCGTATTTCACAGGCTGACGTGCCGGATGTCTTGAAAAAATCTAGTGTCTATGCCCTGGATTTGGGTGCCCTTGTCGCCGGTACCAAATACAGAGGGGATTTTGAAAAGCGACTTAAGGGGATTATCTCCGAGCTTGCCCAAAAAAAAGATGCTATTCTTTTTGTAGACGAGATACATACGATGGTAGGAGCAGGCGCTACAAGCGGCGGGAGCATGGATGCTTCCAACTTGCTTAAACCGGCATTGGCACGAGGGGATTTAAAATGCATAGGCGCCACTACCTATGCAGAGTATAGAAACTTTTTTGACAAAGATAAAGCACTTAGCCGAAGGTTTGCCAAGATTGATGTAGAAGAGCCGAGTATAGAAGATACCTTTACTATACTTAAGGGTATACAGCATAAGTATGAGGAATATCATCGTATTGAGTTTACGGATGCGGCGTTGCAGTCGGCTATCGACCTCTCCGTAAAATATATACACGATAGGTTTTTACCGGACAAGGCGATGGATATTATCGATGAGGTGGGTGCACACTTTATGCTTAAAGGGATTGAAAACGTCAAAGTACACCCCCAAGATATTGAACATAGCGTTGCTAAAATAATGAAACTGCCTTCTACGGTAATTAGTGCCGATGATACTGAAAAGTTAAAAACACTGCAAAAAGATCTATCGGCACGTATTATTGGACAGGATGAAGCGATTGAAGTACTCGTAACGGCGGTAAAACGTTCATATGCAGGGCTGAACGGAGAGAATAAGCCTATAGGTTCTTTTCTCTTTGTAGGTCCTACCGGTGTAGGTAAAACGGCATTGGCAACACAACTTGCCAAAACCTTGCATGTACACTTTGAGCGCTTGGATATGAGTGAGTATATGGAGGCACATACGGTAAGTAGGCTGGTAGGTTCTCCCCCGGGATATGTGGGATATGAACAAGGCGGATTGCTTACTGAGATGATAAAAAAGCATCCCCATACCGTATTGCTCTTGGATGAGATAGAAAAAGCACATCCTGATATTATGAATATCCTGTTGCAGGTGATGGACGGTGCAAAATTGACGGACAATAACGGCATAGTCTCTGATTTTAAAAACGTCATACTCATTATGACTTCCAATATCGGTACAAAAGAGCCCAATGTGATGGGATTTAACAAAGACAACTCTATTAAAACCGATAAAGCATTAGCATCATTTTTCTCACCTGAGTTTAGAAACAGACTCAGCGCGACCGTTGAGTTTAACAAATTGAGTTTGGATGCTTTGGTGCTGATTGTAGAGAGGGAAGTTGAGAAACTCAATCAACTGCTTGCAGCCAAAGATGTCAAAGTGAAATTGTCAAAAAAGGTCAAAGAGTATTTGGCAAACGAAGGGTATGATGAGCGTTACGGCGCAAGACATATCTCTCGTGTAATCGATGAACAGATAAAAGAACAGCTTACCGACGAGATGCTTTTTGGGAAACTTAAAAAGGGTGGTTTTGCAAAGGTCAGTATGAAAAACGAGACATTGAAATTTGAATTTACGGCAAAGTAGATTTTCATATTGATGCATGAGGAGTTTTACGTCACGCAGCTAAGCCCTTATTTTATTGCCTTTCCCAATCCTTATTATGCAGATGACGGGGGTCTGCTCGCCTATGGCGGCGATCTCTCTTCCAAGAGACTCATTGCTGCTTATAAAAGAGGTATCTTTCCCTGGTATTCCGAAGGAGACCCTATTCTTTGGTGGTCTCCAAATCCTAGACTTTTACTCTATCCGCACCAATTTAGGCTTCGTAAATCATTTAGAAGGGTACTGCGTTCCGGAAAGTTCTCCGTGACGTTTGATCAAGACTTTTCAACTGTTATCAAGCAGTGTGCCTCGGTTCCAAGAAAGGGTCAGGAAGCCACATGGATAGTGCCTGAAATGATAGAGTCCTATACCAGACTGCACAAGGAGGGATATGCCCACTCCGTGGAAGTCTATTTGGAGGGCTCGCTGGTTGGAGGTTTGTATGGACTGGCACTTGGAAAAGCTTTTTTTGGAGAGTCTATGTTTTCATTGGTCTCTGACGCATCTAAAGTAGCGTTTAAAGCACTAAGTGATGTTTTAGCTAGCAGAGGATATGATTTTATAGACTGCCAGATGAAAACAGATCATATGCTGAGTTTAGGTGCCGAGATTGTGCCAAGAGAGATATTTTTGAGCGAACTTGCTGCAGCCGTAGAGGCACCGACACAGATGGGACCGTGGGATGATTTTCACTGGGTATATAAGGAATGAAAATGGTAGATAGGGATTTGGGATTCTCTTTATGGCTGGATTTTGTTGAAAGAGATTACCTTAAAGTAGAGTTTCCCGGGTTAATCGAAAAAGGGATTATTAACGGTGCGACATCCAATCCCTCTATTTTTGCCTCGGCAATCGCTAACTCAGAGGCATATAAAGAGCAGTTGCAAACACTTTTAGATAAAACTCCAAAAGAGAAATACGAAGCACTTGCTATAGAAGATATCCGTACCGCTGCCATAGCACTTAGGAGCTGTTACGATGAGGGGAATGACGGCTATATCTCTATAGAAGTAGATCCTTTTCTCGCCAACAATACGGCAGGAACAATCGAAGAGGGAAGACGCCTCTTTGCCGAGATAGGAGAAGCCAATGTTATGGTAAAAGTACCTGCAACACAAGCAGGATATGAGGCGATGACGGCACTGCTTGCAGACGGCATTTCCGTCAATGCGACGTTGGTATTCTCCCCCAAACAAGCACACAGGTGTATTCAGGCGATGCAAAAGGGCATTGAGACATTTGAAGAGAAAAACGGGGGCAGGGTAGATGCAGTGATATCTGTATTTGTAAGCCGTTTTGACAGGCTACTGGACAAAGATTTAGCCGCAAGAGGTATAGAGGTATCAAAAACAGGTATCTATAATGCAACTAAAATCTATACTCTTGTAGAAGCATGTGCTAAGGAAAATATACGTACACTGTTTGCAAGTACCGGGGTGAAAGATAAGAGCCTTGAAGCTGATTTTTATATGCGAGAACTCTATGCTCCACACTCAGTAAATACTGCTCCTTTGGCTACCATAGAGGCATTTGTTACGACAGACACCCTTAGATCTAGGCTGCCTCTACAAGAACATGAAATCAATAGTTATTTTGCAAAACTTTCAGAGAGTGGCGTAGATATGGACGGGGTATACCGATTACTTCTTGACGACGGGCTTAAAGCCTTTGAAAAGGCATTTCAAGAGATGCTGGATAACTTATAGGAAGGGAAATACAGTGGAAGAAAAACTAAAGCTTTATTTAAAAACAATGATTAAGAATAAAGGTTCGGATCTTCATATTAAGTCAGGAGCGATTGTAAGGGTACGTGTCCATGGTCAGTTGAAGATGTTGGGGGACGAGATATTAACGGCTGATATGGTAGAGGAGATGGCCAAAGAGATTACAACACAAGAGCAATATTATAAACTTAAAGAGGAGAAGAATCTTGATTTTACCTATGTTCTGGGAGAGGAACATCGATTTAGGGTCAATTTTTTTCATCAAATGGATGGGCTTTCGGCAGTTTTTCGTATTATTCCCGTTAAAATCGCAACACTGGATGAACTTAACCTGCCTGAAGTCATTAAAACCTTTACGGATATACATCGTGGGCTTGTACTGGTAACGGGAGTGACGGGTTCTGGTAAATCAACCACGCTTGCAGCCATTATTGATAAAATCAACAGAGAGACCAAAAAGCATATTATCACAGTGGAAGACCCTATTGAATTTATCCATAAAGACAGAGGATGCCTTATCAATCAAAGGGCAATAGGCACAGACACCTACTCGTTTGCAGATGCGCTAAGAGCAGCACTGAGAGAAGACCCTGATATTATACTTGTCGGAGAAATGCGTGATTTGGAGACAATAGATATTGCACTGCATGCCGCAAATACGGGACACCTCGTTTTTTCTACCCTTCATACACTCGATGCCAAAGAGACGATAGACAGGATTGTAGGTATGTTCTCCAAAGAGGAGCAAAACAGAATCAGAGGTTCTTTGGCCTCAGTCTTAGAGGGTGTTATATCACAGCGACTTGTCCCTACAAAAGATGGTGGCAGGGCAGCAGCGATTGAAGTATTGAAAAAAACATCACGTATAGAGCAGCTTATCATGGAAAACCGTGACTATGAAATACCCGATGCGCTGTTTGAGGGGAAAGAGATTTACGGTACTCAGACATTTGATCAGGCTTTACTTGATTTGGTTAAAGAGAATCGTATTACGCAAGAGATTGCTCTTGAGTATGCCACAAATGCTGCAGATATGAAGCTCAAAATGCAAGGAGTAGGCAAGGGAGCTATCGTACAGGATGATAATATTTCAAATATGAATGAGGATGTTTTTGCCTTTAAAGAGGATGATGATGCATAGAGATTTGCAGCAGCGGTGCTACAAAGAAGAGTTTAATAGAAATTGGCTATAATTCGCATCTCTTAGATTCTCACCTTATAAAGTAGCAACCATTACTTTAAGTTAGAGGAGTCACGTAAGAGCTTTGCTCTTGTTCAAGGAGAATATTAAATAAAAAGGAACATAGATGTTAGAAGGTATTGTTAGAGAGAGTATCGGAAAGACGACTGCAAAGAAGCTTAGAAGAGATGGTTATCTAACTGCAAACCTTTATGCCAAGGGTGTAGAGAATATTCAAGCAGCATTTAAACGCGGTGAGTTTGTAAGAACAGTTAGAAACAAAGAGAGTCTTGCTTTTGCTGTAAAGGTGGGGGACAATGAGTTGAACGTAGTGATTCAGGAGTATCAGCTGCACCCTGTACACGGCGAAGTAGTGCATGTGGATTTGAGAATAGCAGTGCCTGCTCAGGTGACAGATTACTTAGTCCCCGTAGTGACACACGGAACACCCGTTGGACTTAAAAATAAAGGCGTACTTGTCATGTCTAAAAGAAGACTTAAAGTAAGGGGAGCGATTGAGGATATACCGGCTAGATTTGATCTTGATGTTACACCGTTAAACAGAGACGATTCTATATTGGTAAGGGATATTGAAGTGCCTCAAAACTGTAGATTAATGGATAGACCACATGTAGCAGTCTGCGGTGTTATTAAAGCGAAATAGTATACAATGAAAGTATAATAAGATGACACTCTTCGTAGGTCTAGGAAATCCGGGATCTCAATACGAAGATACACGCCATAACATAGGCTTTAAGATTATTGATAGACTGATTGATAATTTTGAAGCTAGAGATATCTCAAAAACCTCTTTTAACGGACAACTCTATCGTACGTCCGACACATTTTTTTTAAAACCTACTACGTTTATGAATCTTTCAGGTAAATCAGTTTTGGCAGTAAAACGGTTTTTTAAAATCGAGCTTGACGATATTATCGTAATACATGATGATATAGATCTCCCTTTTGGAGCATTGCGTTTTAAGAGGGGTGGAGGTCACGGAGGTCATAACGGTCTTAAATCGATAGATGCATCTATAGGCAAAGAGTATATTCGTGTTAGAGTCGGCGTGGATAAGCCGGAGAAAAAGATTCGGGTAGCCGAGTATGTATTGCATAGATTTTCTAAAGAAGAAGTAGAGGATTTAGATAGGCTTATAAAACATGTAGCAGATGCATGTAAGGCACTTATGGATGAGACGTTAAGCTGTGTCAAATCAAAGTATAGTCTAAGATCTATTGAAGGTTTACAGTGATAGCCGCATGGATACCGCCGCTTTATTTTTTGTACCTTGTGAAACACTATATCAAAAATCTCTTTTTTATTCTTTTTGGACTCTCCTTTGCTTTTGCAGCTATAGATTATTTTCAGCATTTGGGAAAGCTTGATATAGCGGGAAATTATAAAATACTCTATATCTTTTACAAGTGGCTAGAGGCCTTGGGTCTGCTCTATCCCTTGGCTATTGTATTTGCTCTGGTGATGACCAAAATTTCATTGATTAAAAGTCATACGATGGGCGCTTTGCATGCTTTCGGATATAGTAAAAAAAGATTGCTTACTCCTTTTATACTTGTTGCTTTTGTCACCTATGCACTATTTCTATTTTTGCATACTACTGAGTTCTCATATGCGAAAAATAAAGCATCTTCTTTACTTAAAAACGAATTGCATACCTATGATGTCAATAATCTTTTTTTTAAATACAATAATACCTTTGTTTATATTTATGCACTGGATCCTATAGAAAAGAAAATGCAGGATATAACACTTTTTAGAGTAGAGGGGGATCAGGTACGTGCGACAATACATGCATCTTGGGCATACTTTAACGGCAAAGAGTGGGACGCAAAAGACGTGATTATAAAAACCCATAACTACAAAGAGGGTAGTTTACATAAGTATACGCTTACATATAAAAAAAGTATGAAAACTCTAAAAGGGTATAAGCCTAAGATTATAGAGTCTTTCTATGAAGGAAAAGCATTAAACATGATAGATGCTTATCATACATGGCAACTTTTGAAAAAACAGCATGTCAATTCAGAAAAAATAAGGGCCTCATTGTATCAAAAAGTCGTGATGCCTCTTTTTTCATTGGCACTGCTACTTATCCTGTTTTTTAAGTTGCCGTTTGATGCGAGGATGACAAGTATGGGATTGGTCATAGCACTCTCTTTGGGTACAATCTTTGTGCTTTGGGGTATACTGTTTGGGTTAGGACAGATAGGTGCAAACGGCGTGATTTCTCCGGAACTTGCCAGTATTGTTCCGATCGTTATTTTGTGGGTGTATGCAATCTATGTATATCTCAGGGATGAAAAGAGTATAGTGTGACGTAAAATCTTATAGACAATTACATCGTATCTCCTAGATGCATCGCTGTCTCTGCATCCCATCTTGCGACATGGAGTACCATCCAGTGTTTAAACTCTCCTTCTAAAAAGTCTTGAATCTCCCGAGGGTTTTTGTTTCTCTCCCAAGACTCTCCTAGCACTTTGATCTTTTTTCGCATAGTATCATGCTCGGCTTTATGTATCTCTGCAGCATAAAATCCGCTCTCTTGCATCATTGCCTCTTCCGTAGAGAAGTGATCTTCTACATCATATACCAAGAGTTCATAAAGTTCCGTGATTTTGTCACTCTCTTTTTCCGAGAGAGCATCATGAAGTCGGTTTACTATCTCTATCTCTTCTTCATGCAGCATATTCATGATAGCATTTGAAACCAGCTGTATATCTTTTTTGTCAAATAGCATAACTCTACCTTTTTTATATGGATTTCGTCTATTTTATCTTAAAGATAGAAATTCTTTCTTGATCATACGCAAGAGAGTGAAGCTTTCCTCTTACTATCTCGCTCTTAGTGATTTTTCGATAAAATCACATCAAATCATAGAGAGGATGATACATATGAGGATCGATGCACATGAGCTGACTAAGAAGTATGGTACACCGTTATATGTGTATGATTTTGATTATATAACAGATAGGTATACCACGCTTAAAACAGCTTTTGCAGGTAAAAAGTCACTCATTAATTATGCGGTAAAAGCAAACTCCAACCTCTCTGTGATTGCACACTTAGCAAAGCTTGGAGCAGGAGCCGACTGTGTAAGTATCGGTGAAGTAAACCGCGCACTTACGGCGGGTGTAGATAAGTACAAGATTATCTTCTCGGGCGTCGGCAAGCGTGATGACGAGATACGAGAGGCACTGCAAAAAGATATTTTAATGCTCAACCTTGAGAGTGAGGCCGAGATGAAACGGGTAGAGCTTGTAGCCAAAGAGCTTGGCAAAGAAGCACGTATCTCTATACGCGTCAATCCCAATATCGACCCACAGACCCACCCTTATATCTCTACGGGACTACATGAAAACAAATTCGGCGTAGAGATAGATATGGCAAAGCGTATGTATATTTATGCCAATAGGTCCGAATTTTTAAATCCAGTAGGTATACACTTTCATATCGGTTCACAGTTGACACAACTTTCTCCTATTGAAGAATCGGCACGCATTGTAGCAGATTTGGTACGTTCACTAAAGGCGATTACGATAGATATTAAATTTTTTGATGTAGGTGGAGGTATCGGTGTGGTCTATGATGATGAAGTGACGATTGCTGCATCTGAGTATACCAAAGTCATCGTTCAAGCCACCAAAGGTCTTGATGTGACCCTGCTTTGTGAACCGGGCCGTTATATGGTAGCCAATGCCGGCGCATTTTTTACGAAGGTGCTTTATGAAAAAAATAACGATGCAAAACGTTTTGTGATTGTTGACGGGGGTATGAATGATCTTATTCGTCCCAGTCTGTACGGTGCTTACCATAAGATAGAGGCGGTAGGCGTGGAGGGTGAAAAAACGCCGGCAGATGTGGTAGGACCCGTATGTGAAAGTGGTGATTTTTTTGGTAAAGAGGTACCATTGCCGCCACTAGAACATAACGATTTAATTGTCGTTCATTCAGCAGGTGCTTACGGTTTTACCATGGCAAGCAATTATAATACCCGCCCAAAGCCGGCAGAAGTGGCGATAGAGGACGGAAAAGAGAGGCTTATACGTGCTAGAGAGAGCTATGAGGATCAGGTGCGTTTGGAACGTATGTATTTGAAGCAATAAGGCTTAAGATGAGATTGGATGATTTACGAGACAAAATAGACCACATAGACAGCACACTGCTTAAGTTGTATAACCGGCGGATGGATCTGGTGCATCAAGTTGGAAAGCTAAAACAGACGACAGGAGCACCGATCTATAGACCCGAACGTGAGAAAGATATCTTAAACCGTCTTAAAAAAGAGAATCAAAAGATGGGCGGAAAACTCACCGATGCCGCTATCGATGCACTTTTTTTAGAGATGTTTGCCGTATCTAGAAATCTTGAATTACCGGAAGGTGTAGCATATTTAGGTCCGGAAGCAAGTTTTACACATCAAGCTGCCGAGAACAAATTTGGATCTATGTCGGAGTATCTTCCTATCTCATCGATAGAGGGAGTTTTCAGAGCAGTACAAAAAGGTACGGCAAAGTTCGGCGTGGTTCCTATAGAGAACTCTTCTAACGGTATTGTAAGTGATACGATTAATTGTCTGGATACATACAATTTGAAAATTATTGCAGAAGAGATGATTGATGTACATTTTGCATTTGCAACGCTGGGTGAATCCTATCACAAGATTACAAAAATCTATTCAAAAGATATTGCATTTGGTCAATGTCGTAAGTTTCTGCAAGATTTAGGCCTGGAGAGTGTAGAGTTGGTACCCGTAGAGTCTACGGCAAAGGCGGCAAGACTTGCTTCAGAAGATGAGAATAGCGCAGCACTCTGCCCCTCGATTGCAGCAAAACTGTATCATATACCCATACGTTTTGAGAATGTAGAAGACAATGCCAATAACAGAACACGGTTTTTTGTTATCTCGGATTTTGAAAATGCTATTTCGGGAAACGATAAAACATCGATGCTCGTAAGACTTACCAATACACCCGGTGCATTGGTGAACTTTTTGAACCATTTTGAGGAGGCAAAAGTCAACCTTACTAAAATCAAGTCTCATATTGTTGGCGGTGAGTCTATCTTTTTTATAGAGTGTCACGGGCACAAGGAGAGTGATCTTCTTAAAACAATCTTGCAAAAGTATCAAAATGAGATTAAAGTACTAGGCTCCTATGTAAAGGAGACAGACGATGTATAAGAGAATGAGAGAGTAGAAAGCAGAGAAATGATACGATTTAACAAGGCATTAAGAGATATAAAAATCTATGAGGCGGGAAAACCTATAGAGTTGGTTGTTAGAGAATTTGGGATCGCTGCAGAAGATGTGGTAAAATTGGCATCAAACGAAAACCCTTTAGGCACAAGCCCCGTTGTGCAACAGGCCATTATAGATAATGCGAATAAAGCACATCTGTATCCCGACGATTCGATGTTTGAATTGAAAACTGTTTTGGCTAAGAAGTATCAAGTGCATGAAGAGAATATTATTATAGGGGCAGGTTCCGATCAGGTACTTGAGTTTATCTCGCGTGCCGTATTGGATGAAAGTGCTTCTGTCTTGATGTCGGCAGTGACTTTTGCCATGTATGAGATTTATGCCAAGCAAATGGGTGCGAAGGTACTTAGAACGATGTCGTATGAGCATAAATATGATGAGTTTATAGAAGCCTATGAGATGCGCAAACCTAAGATTGTCTACCTCTGTACGCCCAATAATCCAACCGGTGATGCAACATCTAAAGAGGAGGTTTTAAAAATCATCCGTGAAATCAAAGAGGAGACGCTAGTCGTCGTCGATGGTGCGTATATGGAGTATGCTGCAGCAAAAGATAGAGCATATGCCGTCACACCCGGTGATTTGATAGGCTTTGGCAATGTCATTTATCTGGGTACCTTTTCTAAAGCCTACGGCATGGGAGGTATGAGAGTAGGCTATGGTATTGGACAAAAAAACCTAATTGGAGAACTTTATAAAATGCGTCCTCCGTTTAATATCTCTACGCTCTCTTTAGCAGCAGCAATTGCCGCTTGCGAAGATAAGACGTTTATTGATACTACCATAGCTGTGCATTCAGAACAGATCAAGCGTTATGAAGATTTTGCAAAAGCACGGGGATTGGAGTATATAGAGAGTTATACAAACTTTATTACATATGTGCTGCCTCAACATATAGATGCCACTATGGTCTCTGATAGACTGTTGCAAAAGGGAGTGATTATCCGTAATCTAACTTCTTATGGGATGAATGCCATACGTATTACAATAGGGACACAGGAGCAGAATGATAGATTTTTTCAACACTTTTTAGAGGTGCTCTCTTGAAAAAGATAGAGGTAGTAAAAGCATCTCAAGTGGAGTTAAAAGCGTTTTGTTTGGAAGATTTCATCCAATCTAAAGAGATGCCTGCTACTATAAAAAGAAAGAATATCGAAAAAGTAAGCAAAAAAATGTTAAAAGAGTTGGCAGATTCACTAGAACTCTCTTATGATGATGCAGATATCTCTTTTGCCAAAAAATTATTCAATGCATATTTAAAACAGATGAGTGAGAGATGATTGAGATAAAAGATTACTCCATAGAAGAGCTTGAGAACCTAGCCAAAGATATTAGAAAAAAAATTTTAGAAACAGTAAGTAAAAACGGTGGACATCTCTCTTCTACAATGGGTGCAACCGATATTATTATTGCAATGCATAGGGTATTTGATATCGAAAAAGACCCTTTTATTTTTGATGTAAGTCATCAGTCTTATGCCCATAAACTGATTACCGGGAGGTGGGATGCCTTTGAGAGTCTGCGTAGATTCGGAGGGATTTGCGGCTATACCAAACCTACAGAATCAAAATATGACTACTATGTTGCAGGACACTCCTCTACCTCCGTCTCTTTGGCAGTTGGCGCTGCCAAGGCTATAGCGCTTAGGAAAGAAGAGAGGATTCCCGTCGTATTGATCGGTGACGGTTCTATGTCGGCAGGTATGGTATATGAAGCGCTCAATGAATTAGGGGATAGAAAATATCCAGTAGTCATCATATTGAATGACAATGAGATGAGTATTGCAAAACCCATTGGGGCGATCTCGAAGCTTTTGTCCCAAACAATGGCAGGTTCTTTCTATCAACGCTTTAAAGCAAAGGTGGAAAAAGTATTGGAACATCTGCCGGAATCTGCATCCTATATGGCAAAAAGACTTGAAGAGTCTTTTAAACTCATTACTCCGGGGATACTTTTTGAAGAGATGGGGATAGAGTATATAGGACCGGTAAACGGTCATGATATTGAAATGTTGATTGAGACGATGGAGGTGGCCAAGGCTTTAGGCAAACCGGTGATTATTCATGCGCAAACCACCAAAGGCAAAGGATATAAAATCGCAGAGGGTACCAAGGAGCATTGGCATGGTGTCTCGGCCTTTGATCTTCAAACCGGTAAATCAGCTAAAAAATCGGGTGCCAAAGCCGCCACGGCTATTTTTTCCGAAACACTGCTCTCTTTGGCAGAGGAAGATCAAAAGGTCGTAGGGGTGACTGCAGCCATGCCTACGGGTACAGGGCTCTCGGCAGTCATAGAAAAATACCCCGATCGTTTTTGGGACGTAGCTATAGCCGAACAGCATGCAGTCACCTCTATGGGAGCTTTGGCAAAAGAGGGCTTTAAACCTTTTTGTGCGATATATTCTACATTCTTGCAGCGCGGGTATGATCAGGTGATTCATGATATCGCACTGATGGATGTAGGCGTGGTTTTTGCTATGGACAGGGCAGGTATAGTTGGAGAGGACGGAGAGACACATCAAGGTGCATTTGATATTGCCTATCTTAGAGCTATACCCAATATGACCATATTCGCACCATATAACGAAACGACTATGAAGCTCTGTATGGCTTTTGCCAAAGAGTATCCCCGCCCTTGTGCTTTTAGGTATCCAAGAGGTGCTTTTTTGGCAAAAGATGCAGAGAGTATACCCTATGAGCTAGGGAAGTCGGTACTTCTTCAAGAGGGTGAAGAGATACTCTTTATCGGGTACGGTAACGGTGTAGGGCGTGCTCTATTGACAGCAGAGCTTGTTGAAGCCAAAGTGGCTATTTTGGATTTGCGTTTTGTCAAACCTCTGGATGAAGAGATGCTCGTACATCTTGCCAGGAGCTATAAGAGATGGTATCTGTTTTCAGACTCTGCTAAGCGTGGTGGCGTTGCTTCTGCCATCCTTGAATGTTTGAGTGAGAATCGAGTAGAAAATATTATGTTGACCTCTTTTGAATATGATGATGTCTTTATCACACACGGTAATACAAAGTCGGTAGAGGAGAGCTTGGGACTCCTGCCTGAACAGTTGGCAAAAAAGATTGTATAGGTCGGGGAATGTTCATAGCAACAATGAACATTGACGCAATCAAAGTGAAGTATAGCCTAGTCGGCATTGCTACAAGATTGAATTTAAATAAGTGCCTTTTAAGATATTTTTTTAAGTTCAGTGACAGCGAACAAATTTGTCAAAGGAAGAACAGTATGTCAAAAGAGTATATTTTTACAAGCGAATCAGTGACAGAGGGCCATCCCGACAAGATAGCCGATCAGATTTCAGATGCAATACTTGATTATATTATTCAGCGTGACCCACAGGCAAGAGTGGCTTGTGAAACATTGGTAAGTAACGGGTTTTGTGTAATTACGGGCGAGCTTAAAACAACAGCATATGCACCTATGCAGGAGATTGCAAGAGAGGTGATAAAAGAGATAGGGTATACAGATGCCTTGTTTGGTTTTGACTATCGTTCAGCCGGTGTACTCAATGGGATAGGAGAACAAAGCCCAGATATTAACCAAGGTGTAGATAAATTTTGTGGTGAGATTGGGGCAGGGGATCAAGGGCTAATGTTCGGATATGCATGTAAAGAGACACCAGAGTTGATGCCTTTACCTATTTCTCTTGCACACAAAATCACAGCGAAGTTGGCTGAAGTACGTAAAAATGGTACTGTCCCATTTTTACGTCCAGATGGTAAAGCACAGGTCTCCGTAAGGTATGTAGACGGTAAGCCTGTAGCGATTGATACGATTGTGGTCTCTACCCAACATCATGATAATGTAAATCTACAGCAGGTACAACAAGCCGTACTTAAAGAGGTAATAGAGGCAGTAGTACCCAAAGAGCTTATAGATGAGAATATTGTTTACCATATCAACCCAACAGGGCGTTTTGTCATTGGTGGTCCTCAGGGAGATGCAGGGCTTACGGGTAGAAAAATCATTGTAGATACCTATGGCGGGGCCTGTCCTCACGGGGGAGGGGCATTTTCCGGTAAAGATCCTACAAAAGTCGATCGTTCAGCAGCGTATGCGGCACGGTATGTAGCAAAAAACCTTGTGGCTGCGGGTGTGTGTGAAAAAGTAACATTACAAATAGCATATGCCATAGGTATCGCCAAACCGGTCTCTATCTACGTCAATACGCACGGTACGGCCCATGTAGAGGAAAAGCGTATCTCCCAATGTATCTCCGAGCTGTTTGACCTTACGCCTAAAGGTATTATGCAGGAACTAGATCTGCTCAGACCAATTTATAGAAAGACGGCTGCATACGGGCACTTTGGCAGGGAAGATGAGGGCTTTACATGGGAGAAAACGGCAAGGGCGGATGAGATAAAAGCCTATTTCAAGATATCGCGATAGTAAAAAAATGGTAACGTATAGTAAAAAATTTATACAATTCGTTTTTGGATTAAAGATTTTTTTAACTTTTTTGGCTATAGTTTGACTATACCAAAATAAAGGAATAAAAATGGCAGTAGTTATAGGTGATACTTGTATTAATTGTGCAGCTTGTATTGACGAATGTCCAGTAGAAGCAATCGTAGATGAGGATGATAATCCAACAGGTGAGGAGTACTACTACGTATATCCTGACAAATGTGTAGAGTGCGTTGATCACTTTGACTCTCCTGCATGTGCAGAAGCCTGTCCAACCGAAGGTTGTATTACTTGGGATATGCCTTTTGCAGGTGACGATAAAGAGTGGTTTAAAGAGCCAAACTATTTAGATGGAGAAGAGTATGGCGTAGAAAACTTTGATGTAGATATGCCATACAGAGACGATATTTCTATGGAAGATAGAAAAGCACATAAACCTGTGGTAGAGGACTAATCTATTACATGTAAACTAGGAACTAAAACGGTTTTCCGTTTTAGTTCCTAAAATCCTTACTTTTTTAAATAAAACAACCACAAATTTCTATATGTATCTTTAAGCTTTTAGATGAAAGCGACTCAACCAATGTTAATCAATTCTTAGATATAATTCCGCCCGAATACTCTCCATGCAATAGATTTGGAAGTAAATTATCGCTTAGGAATAAATCATGGAACAAACTTTATCGATCATTAAACCCGATGCAGTAGCTAAAAACGTAGTAGGTCAGATTTTGGCTAGGTTTGAAGAAGCCGGACTTAGAATTGCTGCAACAAAAAAGATACAACTCTCTAAAGCCGATGCTCAAGCATTTTATGCAATTCACGCTGAACGTCCTTTTTTTAACGACCTTGTAGAGTTTATGATCTCAGGTCCTGTAGTCGTGACTGTATTAGAGGGTGAAAATGCGATGCAGAAAAACAGAGATTTAATGGGAGCTACCGATCCTGCAGAGGCTGAAGCCGGTACAATCAGAGCAGATTTTGCACAGAGTATAGATGCTAATGCAGTGCATGGTTCTGACTCTATTGAGAATGCTATAAATGAAATCAATTTTTTCTTTGCACAAAGAGAGATTCATTAGATAGGACGTAAGTGGGCAAAGCCCATTTTTACTACGCTGACGTTATGTCCGCTTCAGCAGCGGGCTCATGCGACTAGTCGCATATAGGCGTAAGGAGAAATAATGCAAATAGCTTTTGGCAAGGTGGGCTCTACAGCCAAACCCGTTGAAGTCTCTTCAAAAGGCGTGACGCTTCATGGAACATTACAAAAAAGCGGTCATCATCAAGTTGTCTTGGATGCTAGACTCACAGGATCTCTTGATTTGCATTGTGATAGGTGCGGTAATGCATACAACTATCAGATGGATACAGAGTTAAAATTGAAGTTGAGTGATTTACTTTCTGAAGATAAAGATGATTTGGATATAATTGAATTTTTAGATGGCACTATCGATCTTTTGTATATATTAGAGAGCGAAATAACATCTGTACAAAGTACTTATCATTATTGTCGCAGTTGTGACGGAAATGATGAGACATTAGAAATTGAATTTTAAGGAAATATTATGGCAGTACCTAAGAGACGTGTAAGTCGTACAAGAGCAGCGAAAAGAAGAACACATTATAAATTGACATTACCAATGCCTGTAAAAGATGCAGATGGAACATGGAGAATGCCTCACCATATGAATATGACTACCGGTGAGTACAAAACAACCAAAGCGTAATTGATGATACGCATCGCGATTGACGCAATGGGTGGGGACTTTGGTCCTGAACCTATTATAGAAGGTGTGATACAAGCACTGGATGAAAAAAGTTTTTTACCTATTCTTGTAGGTGACGAAGAACAAATATTAGAATTCCTCCCGCAATATTATGTTGATAAAGTAGAGTTCGAACAGGCTTCCGACGTCATCGCAATGAGTGATGCTGCAACTGATGCGCTCAAACGTAAAGACTCTTCTATATTTAAAGCTGTTGAACTTGTACGTGAGGGGAGAGTCGATGCGGTACTTTCTGCAGGACACTCAGGGGCTACGATGACTGTAGCAACACTTCGTATGGGTAGAATTCCGGGCATTAAAAAACCGGCACTTGCTACACTGATGCCAAGTATTACAAAAGATAAAACCTTGGTTTTGGATGTGGGTTCCGTTACAGACTGTAAACCTGAAAACCTGTTTCAGTTTGGAGCCATGGGTGAGGCCTATGCGGCTAAAATCATGAAGATCAAAAACCCTAAAGTAGGGCTTCTTGCCAATGGGAGTGAAGATTCTAAGGGGAATGAACTGACTAAAGCAACCTTCCCCTTACTCAAAGCACTTGATGGGTTTATCGGCAATGTTGAGGGGAAAGACATCTTCAACGGTAAAGTAAATGTGGTAGTCTGTGACGGTTTTACGGGGAATATCCTTCTAAAAACATCCGAAGGCGTGGTATCTACTGTTTTTGATTTGATGAAACAGCATATTCGTAAATCATTGCCGGCTAAAATTGGTGCATTGATGATGAAAAAGAAAGTATTTGGAAACATGAAAAAGCAAGTAGATAAAGATGAATACGGCGGTGCACCGTTGCTTGGACTTAAAGGATGCGCGATTATCTCTCATGGAGCCTCTAGTCCTAAAGCGATTAAAAATGCAGTCTTTCAGGCGATTTCATATGTAGAGTCTGATGTCAACACGACAATAGAAACACTACTAGAAGAGAACGAATAATATATATTTTAGAACAATCCTAACTGTTTGATGATAGAATACCTAATATAAAATAGGCACAAGGATGGCAATGTCACACATATATGCTTCATTTAGATCTATAGGGGCTTATGTACCAAAAAAGATACTTTCCAATGCAGATTTGGAGAAGATGGTAGATACCACAGATGAGTGGATAGTAAAACGTACGGGTATTAAAAAACGTCATATAGCAGCCCAAGATGAATATACCTCTGATATGGCAGCTAAAGCATCTGCTTTGGCATTGGAACGTTCCGGTATAAGCACGGATGAGATAGATTTGGTTCTTTGTGCTACCGTGACACCGGATTATTTTAATATGCCTTCAACTGCATGTGTGATTTCTGACAAACTGGGTATAAAAGACGTACAGGCCTTTGATATCTCTGCAGCCTGTTCCGGTTTTGTCTATCTTCTTTCGATTGCTAGAGCATTTATAGAGTCAGGTATGAAAAAAAATGTTTTGATAGTCGGTGCCGAGAAGTTCTCCTCCATTGTAGACTATACAGACAGAAGTACCTGTATTCTGTTTGGAGATGGGGCAGGTGCTGCTGTTATTTCAGCAACCGATAATCCAAAAGAGGCTATTATCGATATTCATGCCAGTGCAGATGGCGCTTATGCAGACTTTTTAGTTACTCCCGCACCAGGCAGTATCAATCCGGCAAGCCAAAAAGTTATCGATGAGGGGCTACAGTATGTTCAGATGAAAGGCAATGAAACTTTTAAGCTTGCAGTCAAAACATTGACAAAGGACGTCAAAGAGATTTTAGAAAAAAACCGGATAAACGCTGAGGATATTTTGCATTTTATTCCTCATCAAGCAAATTACCGTATCATTAAAGCAGTGGGCGACGCACTAAAAATGAAAGAGGAACAGGTCGTACTTACCGTCGGTAAATACGGTAATACTTCAGCAGCTTCTATCCCTATGGCGATTAATGATATTTGGGAGTCAGGTAGACTGCAAACAGGCGAACTTATGTTACTCGATACCTTTGGTGGTGGGCTTACTTGGGCGTCTGCTTTACTTCCTTTTGCCGGAAAGAGTAAATAAAACGTGCGTATTGGGTTTATTGGGGATATTGTCGGTAAACCCGGTCGCTTGATGCTCAAGCGACATCTTAAACGTCTACGGCAAGAACACTTCATAGATTTTACCGTTGCCAATTATGAAAATGCTTCTCACGGCTATGGTTTGACCGAGAAAAATTGTATAGAGCTTCTTAGCTACGGTGTAGATGTGATGACAGGGGGTAATCACTCTTTTGACAAAAAAGAGATACTCACTATGTTTGAGAAATATCCACTCATTCGTCCTATAAACTATCCTAAAGAACTTGCAGGCAAAGGGGTGTACGAGACGAAGGTCCTTGGACAAAATCTAGCCATAATTAACCTCATGGGACACTATACTATGCCTATGGCAGATAATCCTTTTACGATGATAGTCCAAGAGGTTAAAAAGCTAAATGATCAAGGTATGAAACATATAATTATCGATATACATGCGGAGTCGAGTGCAGAAAAAAATGCCTTTCGACAAATACTCAAACAGAACGTTTCGGCAATTCTAGGCACACATACGCATGTAGCCACAGATGATTTACAGATAGTAGACGGCTGTTGTTATGTGACGGATGTGGGGCTTACGGGGTGCCGTGACGGTGTGATAGGGATGGATGACGAAATACCCGTGAAGCGTTTTTTAACCTCACTTGGAGGACATCATAACGTACCTGATAAGTGCAAGAGTATTTTTCAGATGGTGGTTTTTGAGATTGATGATGAGGGGAGATGTGTGGGGGCCGAGAAGATTAAGATATATGATGATATGCCTAAGATTGTGACTCAGGCTTGGGTGGATTAATTGTTATTGGATTTGATAGACTTCAGTCTATTTTTTGAAAAAGTTTTGATTTCGAGCAATAGCTCTTTTATCTCCTCTCTAACAGTTTTGGGAGCATAGGCCAATAAATTTATAAGCTCTCGTATCTCCTCTGAGTAGCGTATATTATACTCCGTAGCATACTCTATATCAAAACTAAAAAGCTCCTGTTCGCTGACTCCTAGTACCTCTGCGATGTAGGGGATAAGCTCTACTTTTAACTCTCTTTTTCCGTTAAGATAGCCGTAAATGGTCTGAATGTTGGGCGGATTGCCTGTACTTTTGAGTGTGGGTTGCAAGTTTTGCAAGGATTCAGCAAAATCTTTTTTGCACCTCGCTTCTACTTGGGATATCTGCTCAAGTGATAGAAAAAACAAAGGTAGACGACAAGACTTACAGTAACAACTTTAAGGGCTTTAGATTTTTTGCTACCTCTTTTTACTCTGTTGACCCTGTAGTATTTTTAGTCTCTGCTTCTTACAGTTTTAATAAAGAAAAGTCTGTTGCACAATACACTCGCAAGGATGCGGATATTTTTACATTATCACCCCAAGTCTATTTTGCGGTCAATCCCTACACCAGTTTAAACTGGGGTGTAAAGTACAACTATTTTGGAAAAACCAAAATCGATGATATAATCATAGGAAACAGCGGTTCAAACTTGGCACTGGTTACTGGACTAAGCTACGAACTCTCTTCTACAATGTTTATGAACATCAATGTAGAGTATCTTAACACTAATGAGATGTCACAAAATACATTTGCAACCACATTTTCATATAAGTTCTGATGAAAAATTTACTTTTAATACTCACGCTTACCTATGCACTGGAAGCTAAAGTGCATATGCTGACAGAGGATATAAATATGGCTGTTGATGTGAAGTCTTGGATAGAGATAAAAAACCAAAACCTTACTAGACAAAAACATGACTACTCATGTGGCAGTGCATCGCTTTCAACCATTTTGACACATTATTACAAGCAAGAGGTGATAGAAAAAGAGATACTTGATGCAGTAATGGGCATGAAAGGGCTAACAAAAAACAGCTCCTTAGAGGAGTATAAAAAAGCCAATGGACTTTCCTTTTTGGATTTGAGTATTTTTGCCTTTAGTAAAGGGTTTAGAGCTATGGGACTTGCACTTGACATGGAGTCGCTTAAAAAACTTAAAATACCCGTTATTTTGTATGTAAAAATAAGAGACAGTGAACACTTTAGTGTACTCAAAGGAATAGATGAGAAGTATGCCTATCTAGCAGACCCCTCTTTTGGAAACACAAAGGTAAAGCTCTCCAAATTTAAAGAGATGTTTTATCAAAGAGATGATTTGAGACATCCCGGTAAAATCTTGGCTATCTTCCCGCCTAAAGGAGAGACAGCTAAAGATATATCTTTTATGAAAGTACCAAAAGATTCAGGTTTGATAGCGGATGTGATACGTTCACAGAGTATAAAAAAATAAATTCTTTATTGGTTAGCTATTACGCTTAATCCTCACCTTCTTCGGATCAAAAAGTGAAATTGCCTCTTTGACCATAGGCTCCTCTAATAGGGTGGAGGGATCTTTTTCTTTTGCGGCTTCCGTCTCTCCCGATTCAGGGGCGATACAGGAGCTTTTCATCTCCATATCTTCGGTTATGGCGCTTGTCTCTGTCTCAAGGTGCGGGGGATTGATTTTAAGAGCTTCGGATGGCTTTTGTGTTTCCGTGTCCGTGTTTGCCAAAGCCGATGAAGCATCAACTTCTTTTTTTTTAGCGATATTGACGATTTTAGTCTCTAACCCAAATACCTCTTTGACAAGCATACTGATTACACCCCAGTGTTTTATCAGTGATTTTTTATCTTCCCCTTGAGCTTGGGATTCCCAAGTGAGTTTGTTTTCTTCAAAAGAGACAAAACGTATATTGTTTTCGAAACATCCGCCCAAATCAAAATCTCTGTCAAATATTTTTTGAATCAGTGTTTCAAATCTCTTTTGATGTATGGCTTCTTTGGATCTTTCAGAGCTTGGAATAGGCTTTTTAGCCTCTATGGTTCTTTTTTCATCATCTTGCCGACTTACCGAGTTTTCCGCCGTGTCTAAAGATACCGGAGGCTGCTCTTTTTTAATGGAATTAGATTTTTGTTTAGGAAGTGTAGCAGTTATTTCATCTTGGGTAATGGTAATTACCTCTTTAGGGTTAGAGAGATTGGGAGCAGGCGTAGTGACCATAATCTCTGAAACTTCTACACCTTTAAGCTCATTTTCAAGGCCTCGAATCATAGTGTCTATATCTCTTATCTCTAAGCATTCTATCATTTTAAAGAGTGCCAAAGAGAGGACAAATTCCCCATCACTTCCTAATGCAAGAAGGCTTTTAGACTCTGCAATGACTCTGAAAAAACGCTCTATGATCATGGGGCTTAATTGGCCGTTGTCACCTAGAAGTAGCTCTTTAAGATAGAGTGTAAGCTCATCGAGTATCATCTCTGCCTCATAATCGCGTGCTATATTGATAAAGTCCAATACCTTAGCCGTATTCTTTTGCATGATGTGATGTAGCAGACTCTCTAGATGACTAGGCTCTATAATGCCAAGCATATTGGTAACGGTGGCTACATCAACAAAGTTTTTGGAGTAGACGATGGCCTGGTCTGTAAGCGTAAGCGAGTCTCTTAAACTTCCTGCTCCGGAGCGTGCCAAAATCTCAAGTGCATCTTTTTCATACCCTATATGCTCTTGATTAAGGATATACTCTAGGTGTTTTCGTACCAGACTTTGCGGGATTTTTTTAAATCTAAAGTGTTGTGTACGCGAAAGAATCGTCGCCGGTAGCTTTAAAGGATCTGTCGTTGCCAAGATAAATTTTACAAAATCAGGCGGCTCTTCCAGAGTCTTTAGCAGAGCATTAAAGGCCTGATTGGTAAGCATATGCACCTCATCGATAATAAAGATCTTAAAGCGTGCAGCACTTGGTTTGTATTTGGTATGTTCAATAAGCTCTTTAATGTCATCAATACCGCGATTACTTGCTGCATCCATTTCGATGATATCCATATGGCTATTTTCGTTTGCCGTTTTACAGTGCATACAGTTCCCGCATGGTTTGGAGCTAGGACCTTTTTCACATAGCAGTGCTTTGGCAAAAATGCGTGCAGTAGAGGTCTTCCCGGAACCTCTAAGTCCGGAGAATAGATAGGCATGCGAGAGTCTCTTCCCGTCAAGAGCAAGCGACAGAGTCTGTGAGACTGCCTCTTGACCTATAAGGTCGTCAAACGTAGCAGGTCTATATTTTCTCGCTAAGGCTAAAGACACAATTGTTCCCCTATTTTGTATGATGAATATTGTAGTTAAATTTTACTTTTGATTGGTATAATTAAAGAAATAAACTAAGTGAGGTTGAGTATGAAATGGAGAGGCGGAAGAAGAAGTGCCAATGTAGATGACAGAAGGGCTTCATCAGGGGGAAGTACAAGGCGTGGAATGCCCTCTTTGGGTATGATGATGATGGTATGGCCGATGATAAAACCTTTACTCAAAACCAAATTTGGGTGGGCTGTTATCGGACTTGGTGCAGTAGCATATTTTTCCGGTTTTAATCCGCTTTCGCTTGTGGGAATGGGCGGAGGTAAAAAGGTGAGTGTTGCCAATGAAGCCAAAGACAATGAGATGGCGGCTTTTATGGCAACGACATTAGGTTATACTGAAGATGTATGGCGCAGTATACTCCCCCGATACGGTATAAGATACAAAGAACCAAAAATGGTACTCTATCGCCAAGGTACAAAATCCGGTTGTGGTTTTGCAGATTCGGCTATGGGTCCTTTTTACTGCCCTGCGGATCAAACCATCTATATAGATCAGAGTTTTTTTGACGAGCTGGCACATAAGCACTCTGCTCCCGGTGATTTTGCACAGGCTTATGTATTGGCTCATGAAGTGGGACATCATATTCAAAATATGCAAGGTATTTTAGATAAAGTACACAACAGTAAACGCGGCGGTATTTTCGGTAGCAGTGTGAGAGATAATGCCCTTCAAGTAAGGGTAGAATTACAAGCAGACTGCTATGCCGGAGTGTGGGCACATCATGCGCAAAAAAAGTTTGGTATTCTTGAGCACGGTGATTTACAAGAGGCTATTAGAGCAGCAGCATCCATAGGCGATGATGTGATGCAGCGAAAGGCAGGAAGACCTGTCAATCCGGACGGGTTTACACACGGTTCATCTCAACAGCGTATGGAGTGGCTGAAACGCGGGTTGAAAACAGGGGATTTGAGAGTATGTAATACTTTTGGGTAAAGCGTTTTGGGATGATGAAAGAGAAGTATAAAAGTTGGGATTTTTATGCTTTTTTATATAAATTCCTCATTCATTGGCTATAATTCTCCAAAAGAATGATGAGGAAAGACAATGCATTACAATCTAAGCCAGATTGAAGCCAAATGGCAGAAAAAATGGGATGAGGAGAGGGCTTTTGAACCTGACGATGCCTTAAGCAGAAAAAAGAAATATATCCTCTCTATGTTCCCTTTTCCCTCCGGAAGATTACATATGGGACATGTAAGAAACTATGCTATTGGCGATGCTTTTGCCCGCTACTACAGAAAACAGGACTTTAATGTCCTGCACCCCATAGGTTGGGATGCTTTTGGTATGCCGGCTGAAAATGCAGCTATTAAACACGCCAGACATCCTAAAGAGTGGACATATTCGAATATAGACTACATGCGAAAAGAGCTCAATACCCTTGGACTCTCTTTTTCAAAATCACGTGAGTTTGCTACCTGCGACCCACTCTATACAAAGTGGGAACAAGAGTTTATTATCAAGATGTTTGAAGAGGGTTTGCTTTACCGTGAGTCTACTAGAGTCAACTGGTGTGAGGATTGTCATACGGTACTTGCCAATGAACAAGTAGAAGAGGGGTGTTGCTGGAGATGTGACAATCCTGTGGAACTTCAAGAGATGCCGGGGTATTACCTGGACATCATCAAGTATGCAGATGACTTGTTGGATGATTTAAAACAGCTTGAGGGGAAATGGCCAAACCAAGTACTAACGATGCAAGAAAACTGGATAGGAAAATCACAAGGGCTTGAGTTTGACTTTGAACTTAGTGAAAGTTCTAAGGAGAAACTAGGCGGAAACTTTGAGAAGTACACGGTATTTACTACACGTCCTGATACCATTTACGGTGTAACCTATTCGGCGTTGGCTGCGGAACATCCTATAACAAAGTACTTATTAGACAATGACTTGTTAGATGCAGACGTAGCAGAAAAAATAGTGACTATTGCTAATATGACAGAGATAGAACGTGCCAAAGAGGGTAAAGAGGGGTATGATTTGGGACTGAGTGTCATTCACCCGCTCACACGTGAAGAGATACCCGTATGGACGGCAAACTTTGTACTTGCTTCATACGGCGGAGGGGCTGTGATGGCGGTACCTGCACATGATGAGAGGGACTTTGAATTTGCCACTAAGTATGAGTTGCCTATCAAACGAGTAATATCCGGGGGAGATACTTTGCCTTATACGGCTGAGGGTATTTTAGAAAACTCAGAGTTGTTTACAGGGATGCGTAATGTCGATGCTAAAAAAGAGATTATTGCACGATTTGAGGCAAAAGCGTTGGGCAGGGGTACAACCAACTACAAGTTAAGAAACTGGGGAATTTCCCGCCAGCGTTACTGGGGAGCACCTATACCGTTTGTGCATTGTGATGAGTGTGGTTTGGTGGCTGAAAAAATAGAAAACTTACCGATAGCACTGCCTGAGGATATAGAGATAACAGGTGAAGGAAATCCCCTGGAAAGCCACCCGACATGGAAACATTGTAGCTGTCCTAAATGTGGAAAAGAGGCGATACGCGAGACCGATACGCTTGATACTTTTGTGCAGTCTAGCTGGTATCAGTTTAGATATGCAACAAATCCTAACAAATGGAACGAGACGGGAATAGACAAAGAGGAAGCAAATTATTGGCTAGGTGTTGACCGGTATATAGGAGGGATAGAGCATGCCATTTTGCATCTACTCTATGCTCGATTCTTTACCAAAGTACTGCGTGACCTTGGTTACCATGAGATAGACGAGCCTTTTGAGAACCTGCTTACACAGGGTATGGTGCTTATGGATGGCGCCAAGATGTCTAAGTCTAAAGGCAATACCGTTGATCCGGATGCATTGATTGAGAAGTACGGTGCGGATACGGCACGTCTTTTTATTCTTTTTGCTGCCCCTCCTGCTAAAGAGTTGGAGTGGAACGACTCGGCAGTGGAGGGTGCGTTTAGGTTTATTAAAAAACTTTATGACAGAAAGTCTAAAGTTGATGCCAAAACATTACCGGAGATAGATCAAAGTAGCTTAACCAAAGAGAGTAAACTAGCACGCGTAAAGGTGTATGAGGCTCTACAAAAATCTACGGATGTGTATGAAAAGACATTTGCATTTAATACCCTTATTGCTGCTTGTATGGAAGCACTCAATGCACTGGACAAACAGGATGATGCTAAGGTATGGACGGAGGGTATGTATATTATGTTAAATCTCTTAGAGCCTATTATCCCTCATGTGGCAACGGAGCTTTCTGAAATGTTATTTGCTAGAGAGAACTTGAGTGCAAAACTTGGGATAAAAGAAGAAGTATTTGTGCAAGAGAGTATCAACTATATGGTGATGATAGGCGGTAAGAAACGTACAGAAGTAGAAGTAAGTTCATCTGCTTCACGGGAGGAGATACTGGCACTCGCAAAAGAAGCAGGGGCTAAATGGCTAGAGGGTATGAGCATCACCAAAGAGATAATTGTGCCAAATAAGTTGGTGAACATAGCGGTAAAGCCCGATTGAATTTAAGATAAAATACAAGAAGGCAAAGGAATATAGCATGAAACAACATAGCAAGCGTCTATATAAAAACAAGATATTGAAATGTTTCATTTTTTATTTGTTGTTCCTTTTAACAGCAGGATGTGGGTATAAGCCCTCTTCTCATGCTATAAGCCATATATTTGAAGATACGGTCTACCTAGAAGTGCTAGTGGACAAAATAGAGCCTGAAAATGCTCCCTTTATCAAAGATGAATTGAGTCGTCTTGTCTATCAGCGTTTTAAAGGACGTGTTGCCGGTAAAGAGGAGGCAAAAAGTTATATACGTGTAAGATATGATGGAAGCACATTTACGCCCCTTGCTTATAAAAACGGTTATGTGGTGCGTTATCGTGCTAATATTCGTGTGCAGTTTGACATGCTGAACAAAGAGGGGAGAGTGAAAAAAAATATTAACACCGTACATGAAGCAGATATTCAAGCCTCGTCACTGACCTCATCTACATTGAGAACGGAGGCTATTCGTAAAGGTCTGCAAAAAGCACTAGACGAGTTCCTGGCTTATGTAAGCGCCCGGGGGGTGCTCAAGGCAGAGAGTATCAAGCGGTGAAGCGTACAACTCTTGAAGGCTTTTTAAGCACAAAGCCCCTCTACTATAAAGAGATAGATCATACACGCATATATTATGCTTATACACTCCTCAAACCACATATTAAGCATCCCAAAACAGTGCATATCGTCGGTACGAACGGCAAAGGTTCAACAGGACGTATCTTAGCACATTTGGCAGCAAAGTCCAAACTAAGCGTAGGGCATTACTCTTCTCCTCACATTCTAAAGTTTAACGAACGTATCTGGCTCGATGGTTCGGATGCTTCAGATGAGACACTGCAGACGGCACACCGAGTACTTTTCGATATTTTGGGTGAAGAGATGGCTGATATACTCTCCTATTTTGAATATACCACGCTTTTGGCTTTTGTCGTATTTCAAGAGTGCGATTTAATGGTACTCGAAGCGGGCTTAGGCGGTGAATTCGATGCGACGAATGTATGTGATAAAGAGCTTAGTATCATCACCCCTATAGGTTTAGATCATCAGGCATTTTTAGGTGAGACGATTGAAGAGATAGCAGCTACGAAAATACGAAGTATTCAAGACAGAGTGTTGTTGGCACCGCAGATTTATGCCGAGGTAATAGAAATAGCTACCAAGATTTCCGGAGAAAAAGGTACAAAGCTATTTCTAAACGAGAAAGTAGAAACAAAAAACAAGCAGTTAGAAAAAATTGCCCAAGACAAAGGATGGGCTGATTATTTGATATCTAATGCTACCGTAGCGATGCAGGCTTTAGATATTCTGAATATTTCTTATAATGTGGATGATTTAATGGATTTAGAACTCTTTGGACGTTTCTATCCTCTCGCTAATAATATACGAATAGATGTAGGGCATAATCCTTTGGCAGCATCTGCCGTAGTAAACGCTTTAGATAAAAAAGTAGTACTTATCTATAACTCGTTGGATGATAAGGATTATGAAGAGGTTTTACGCATACTTAAACCTAAAGTGAAACGTGTGGAGATTATGAAGATTGATGCACAACGTGCTACAAGGTTGGAAGAGATAGAAAAAGCGTTAGAGACCGTAGGTTTAGAGTATAGCTACTATGAAAATAAAATAGATGAAAACGAAAACTATTTGGTTTTTGGGTCATTTTATACGGTAGAAGCATTTTTAAAACAAAGAGAAGTACAACACTCTATAAAATAAGGATAAAAAGTTATCTATGTATCAAAGTAATATTTATGAGTATTTAGAGGAATTAAAAGAGACAAAGTTGCTCATCTGCCATGATGATAAAGAGGCTGTGCAAATAGATGATGTGGCAGTACTTCTCGGCTATGATGCCTTTGTGCTACCTGATATACGCGTAGGAGTAGGCGAAGATTTACGCCCGTATACCAAAGAGGTGAAAACATTGCTTTTGCAATTGGCAGGTTTTCATAAAAGTACTAAGAAAAAGGTACTGATATCACCGCTGCGCACACTGCTTATCCCTTTTCCCAAACCTGAATACTTTGCTTCTCAAACCATAGAGTTTGGTGAAACGCTTAAACTCCAAGAACTTAAAAAGAGACTCTATCGGTGGGGTTACCATTTTACGGATATTGCTGCTCTGCCCGGCGAAGTCTCTTTTCGCGGGGATATTATAGATATTTATCCTATCGATGCAGACAAACCGTATCGTATCTCTTTATTTGATGAAGAAGTAGAAACCATTCAGCATTATGATGAAGGCACGCAAAAACGTGAGAGTGAAGAACTAGAAGAATTTACTTTCAGCCCTGCTTTTTTAGCTTTAGATGAGACACAATACGAAGCGTTAAAAAGCAGATGTGAGATGAGTACCCATGATACCTTTGTAAAAGACATAGATTCTCTTGGATTGTGGCATTTAGAGGAGTTAGGGCAAAGTGCATTAGAAGAGTATGACGGGATATGGGCATCAAATTTGGATGAAGAACTTAAAGAGATTTATACATTGTCTCAACCATTGGTACCACGGAAAGCATTTTTGCTACCCACTATTCCCAAAAGCTCGAAATATAGAGATCTTGAAGTTGTTAACCATAATACATTACTCGAATCACATAAAGATAAAAAGATTACCGTCATTGCTAAAAATGAGAGTATCGTAAGAGGGTCTGATCTCAGCTCTTTTGAAAATATAGAGTTTGTTTATCAAGAGGGGATCGTTAATCTCATTGGAAGCGATAGACTTATTCTTTCACTAAACAAACCGCTCAAACGCAAAAAGGTAAAAAAAGCCTCTATTATCCTTGATGAGCTTAAACCCGGGGATTATGTCGTACATGAAAACTATGGCGTGGGTATCTTTAAAGGTATAGAAAAAAGAGAGATACTGGGTTCTTTGTCAGAGTTTGTAGTACTGCATTACCAAAACGAAGATGCTCTGCTCATACCCGTATCAAGCCTTGAAGTCATAGACCGTTATGTGGCAGAGGGTGGAGCGTTGCCTGTGCTTGATAGAATGGGTAAAGCCAGCTTTAAAAAGCTCAAAGCCAAAGTCAAAGAGAAACTCTTTGCTATCGCCTCACAAATCATCAACCTTTCTGCACAACGTCATTTAAACAAAGGCATCAAACTCAAACGTAATATGGAGGAGCATGCTATTTTCATGGCTGAAGCCGGGTTTGTGCATACAGAAGACCAAGAAAGAGCTATTAATGACATGCTTGATGATATGTCTTCGGGTAAGATGATGGATAGGTTGCTCTCTGCTGATGTTGGCTTTGGTAAAACGGAAGTGGCGATGAACGGAATGTTTGTGGCAGTCAAAAATGGCTATCAAGCCATGATGATAGCCCCTACCACCTTGCTCTCTTCTCAGCACTACAAATCGCTTAAAGAGCGTTTTTATGGTCATGGTATCAAGGTAGCAAAGCTTGACAGATTTTCCACTCCCAAAGAGAAGCGTGAGATACTCTTTGGTCTAGCAGAGGGGAGTATAGATGTAGTAGTAGGCACACATGCTCTACTCAAAGCGAAGTTTAAAAACCTAGCACTTGTGATTATCGATGAAGAGCATAAGTTTGGAGTAAAGCAAAAAGAGGCTCTTAAAGAGATGGCTATTGATGTGCATCTACTCTCTATGTCAGCCACACCTATACCAAGGTCACTCAATATGGCACTCTCTGAGGTAAAAAGTTTTTCTGAAATTCTCACTCCTCCTGTTGAGCGTCAAGGAGTACGTACCTTTGTAAAAAGCTATGATGATAAAGTCGTCAAAGAAGCCATTTTAAGAGAGATGCGTAGAGGTGGGCAGATATTTTATGTTTTTAACTCCATCGCAGGGATAGAAGAGAAGAAAAAAGTACTCTTAGAGATACTCCCCAAACTTCGTATAGCAGTCTTACACTCTAAAATCTCTGCCAAAGAGACAGAAGAGGAGATGATGAAATTTGAAGACGGAGAGTATGATGTACTGCTCTCTACTTCCATAGTCGAATCAGGTATACATTTACCCCATGCCAACACGATGATAGTCGATGGTGCCGATAACTTCGGTATTGCAGACTTGCATCAGCTTAGAGGGCGTGTAGGGCGTGGAGGCAAAGAGGGGTACTGCTACTTTATGGTTTCAGACAAAGAACGTATAAGTGATAACGCAAAACGTAGATTGCTTGCACTTGAATCTCATTCAGACTTAGGCTCCGGTGCAGTACTGGCATTTCATGATCTAGAGATACGCGGCGGGGGTAATATTATTGGTGAAGCCCAGTCTGGGCATATCAAACAGATAGGCTATAGCCTTTATTTACGTATGCTTGAAGATGCCATTAAAGAGCTTAGCGGACAAGACAAAGAAGTGGCCCGCAACATAGATATGAAACTTTCTATCGATGCCTATCTCAATGAAGAGCTTATTGAAGAAGATAGATTGCGTTTGGAGCTTTATAGACGGCTCTCGCAATGTGAGACTACCGGTGAAGTCTATGAGATAGAGTCTGAAATAGCTGACAGGTTTGGCAAATTAGATACCATTACAAGACAGTTTATCGATGTGATTGTAATGAAGGTATTAGCACGCCAAAAGGGCATCTCTAAACTCTCTTCCTATGGTGAAAATGTCTTTATAGAGTTTTTAGATACATCCAAAGAGAGAGTGGTGCTTAAATCAAACTCTAAAGATGATGATGATATTATTGCTACAGCAATGGGATATCTGAAAAGATTATGATTTAGAATATATTTTGTCATATTTTTCAATCTATATTCAAAAGGGTGCAAATGACGTTTGAAGCAGATTTGCTTAAAGGTAAATATTTTACCAAAGGAAGCAGAGAGAGACTCAAAGCAGTGATGCTCGCACTGATTGTCTATCTACCTGTGCTTGCTATGGTGTATGACTATTATGAGAGTGTCATATACGGTTTTGAGACGATGCAGTACATAGAGCTCTCTGTATTGATTTTGGTATTTCTGGTCTATGCACTCTTTCCTCGTTTTATCGGTTTGACGCTCACAACAAACCTTATTTTGACACTCTTTGCTATTTTCTTGTTACTTTGCTTAGTGATAGAAGACAAAAATGCGGAGTTTTCTCTTTTTTGGTTTAGTATGTTTCCCGTTATTTCGTTTTTTTTTCTTGGGAAAAAACAGGGGATTATCTGGACGGGAGTGATTTCGTTTGCACTTTTTGCACTCTTGGCACTTTCATTAGTGGGTGTGGTAGAATCTTTATATGAGAGTGCATTGCTTTTTCAGATATTGGGTGCTTATTTGGCATTTTCGTTTATTGTATATATGATAGAAAAAGAGCGCGCAAACTATGAAGCAGAGCTTAATGCATCGTTTGAGAGAAACAAACTGCTTTTTAAAGACGTACACCACCGCACAAAAAACAATATGCAGGTAATGATGGGGCTGCTTGAGACACAATCTTTTAGGATCAAAGACCCTAAATACAAAAAGATGTTCAGGGCACACGTAGATCGTATCAAAGCGATGAGCATGGTACATGAAAACCTCTATCGGGGCGCCTCTTTCGAAGAGGTGGATATGCATACGTATCTTACGGAAATTATTGAGAGTCTCCAAAAGATTACGCAGCATACCATACTGGCAGATATAGACTATATGACTCTTGGCGTTAACGAGAGTATCAATTTGGGATTAATAGTCAATGAAGCCGTAAACAATGCTATAGAGCATGCCTACAGTGCAGGAGAGGGAAAAATCAATGTCTCATTGAGGTATTTAGGGAAGCGTTGTGTCTTAAGTATTAAAGATGAGGGAGTGGGACTCAATCCTCAAAAAGAGTATCAGTCGTTGGGTATGACACTCATCTCGGATCTCGCTGCCTCGCTTCCTGGCGGAAAACTGGAGATTCATGTAGATCATGGGACACATATAGACGTATATTTCGATGCAAAGGAGAGAGAATGAGCACATTGCCAAAAAGCGTACTGATTATAGAAGACGAGGCGATTACGCAACGCTATTTGAAAGATATATTGGCGCAGTTTAATCTGGAGCATGTAGATTGTTATGACAATGCCAAAGATGCCTTGTCGCATATAAAGACAAAAAACTATGAGATGATACTCATGGATATCAATATCAAAGGGGCAATGGACGGCATACAGCTCTCACGTGAGATACTTAGAACCCGAAATACACCGATCATATTTATTACGGCACACTCTGATACGGAAACCTTTCAGGAGGTACTAGAGCTCTCCCCTTACGGTTTTATAGCTAAACCATTCTCTTCTCAGGATGTAGAGATGGCACTTCAGTTAGCATATAAACGATATTTGGTACACAAAGAGAAAGAGGAAGAGGAGGTCTTTGAGGAGAATATAGATATAGTGGAGATCGGCAAAGGGTTTGTCTACTCCAAGGCAGAAAAGACACTCTTTTTTGAAGACAGACCTGTACACCTTAATGTAAAACAGACAATATTGATAGATATGCTTGCAAAAAATATTAACAATACGGTAGATTACGACACATTAACTTTGGCTATTTGGGAAAATGACTATATCGCAGACTCTGCTTTGCGGACACTGGTCTATTCGATACGCAAACTGCTTCCCGAACTTCCTCTTTTGTCGCATAGCAAGGTGGGGTATTCTTTGAGTTCATCATAAATTTTTTATTTAGGTCTTAACCATGAAATACTCTCTATACTTTTTAGGGGTAAGACCGGTAAATCTTTTAAACAAATTTCTAAAGGTAGATACATTAGAGTATCCAACATGATATGTAATGTTTTCAAAACTATCTTTTGTACACAATAATAGATGTTTTGCTCTTTCTACTCTAAGTTTTTGTATATAAAAATGAGGTAATTCACCGGTTGCATCTTTAAAATATCGCAAAAATGTACGTTCACTCACTGAAATGAGTCTTGCCATATCTTTGATTGTAATTGATTGAGTAAAATTTTCTTGGGTCATGATAACTTTAGAGGCTTTTTTCTAAAGATCTGTAACAATATAATTTATACAGATCTTCACCTCTGTGATTGAACCTGAACTCACACTCTTTGAGATGCAAGTTAAAGTTCTTTTTATC
>Ga0256839_1000383_pt1 | contig 57476 bp, 53 predicted proteins | sample 354166metaG_FD_185968 | JGI IMG/M metagenome (GOLD analysis project Ga0256839, IMG submission 185968) | Hydrothermal vent microbial communities from Mid Atlantic Ridge, Atlantic Ocean - 354-166 | ecosystem: Environmental > Aquatic > Marine > Hydrothermal vents | place: Atlantic Ocean: Mid...
AAGGGGCAGGAATTATTCTCAGTTTAAGATCGCTTGTTCAATCCGGCGATCGATGGGAACAATTCTGGAATAAAATTAATCAATATGGGGCGCAATGTTATACATGAAACATCATATTGAGGCTTCACTCGTGCCGTAGTGAAGTTACGGATCGGGTTATAAGTTAACTTTTCTGCTCCAAAGATAGGATGAAATCCCATTGTTGCTTGGTGACTGGCATAATTGATAGTCGGTTGCCTCTTCTTACTAAAGGGAATTCTTCTAGTTCAGGCTTTTGTTTTAATTCTTTGAGAGGGATGGTTCGATCGAGCTTTCTGTTAAATTTAATGTCAACCATAAACCAGCGAGGGTTGTTTGGGTCGCTTTTGGGGTCAAAGTGTTTATCATCAGGATCAAAGGCGGTAAAGTCAGGATAACTTTCTCTAACAACTTCCATGATTCCAACAATGCCGGGTTCGTCACAATTGGAGTGGTAGAAAAACACTTGATCGCCTATTTTCATATCATCACGCATCATGTTTCTGGCTTGATAATTTCTGACTCCATCCCAGTGCTCTGTTTGATTCGGCATGTTTTGAAGATCGTCAATACTGAACTCGGTGGGTTCAGATTTCATTAACCAGTATTTCATGAGATTGTTTTGAAAGTAAGTGAGTATCTCCCGCCTGCGCCGTAATAATCTTTCGTCCTTGAACCAAAGGTTCAAGTGGGCACTTCACGGGCAAATCAGGCTTTCCGATAAAACGGACATGCACACCATCGCCAGGTATCAGTCCCCGGGGTTAATATAGGTTCAGGAAATACCCAGATTACCTCGAACGCCGCAGGAGATACTGTACTAGTTTAGCCTATTTTATAAATTTTGAAGAAACTTTTCTCCTAACCAAAAACAGAGAAATTACTTGGCACTATTTTTCCAGTGCTGCTTCAATTTTTTGGCGCAACTGACTCAGTTGTTCGCTTATTCCATGATTAAGTGATTGATTTTTGTTTTGGGTGAATTCGTGGGCTAAATTCAACGCCGCAACAATAGCAATTCGATCTGTACTGCTGACTTTTCCGGAATCCCGAATTTCGCGCATTTCATTGTCAAGTTTTTCGGCAGAGTTGAGCAAGTCTTCGCGGCCATTTTCAGTGCAGGCAATTTTATATTCTTTGCCTAAGATGGTCACTGTTACAGGGATTACGTCATTACTCATGTCTATTGCTCCATGGATTTGAGGCGTGAAATCATGGATTCTACCCGGAAGCGGGCTGTTGAAGTTTTTTCAATCAGTTTTGCCTTTTCACGCACCAGCTCCTCTTGTTTGGTTTTTAATAATTGGTTTTCTTTGAGTATGGCGTTGTAGCGGTTAAGCAGTTCATCCAGCTTTTCCTCAAGTAAAATTATTTCGGGTGTTTGTGTTGTGTTATTGTTGGTCATGATAAAACCATTGCTGCAAAAAAATTGCACAAGAAAATTTTGTGTGAAGACTTAATTTATAATGTTAGCATAACTCTATTGATATTTTTAATTTTTCAATGGTATTTTTTTGGAGATAGGAATTTAGCGGCATGACGTACCAGGTGGTGGATGCAATAATTGAAAAAACTGAGCCTACAGTTACTGCAGCGGAAGCACATGGCATGGCAACAGGTATGTTGTGTATTGATGCAAGCACTGATTCTATGACGTGGTTGAACGAAATGTTTCAAGATTCAGTGGCGTTGCTGGAAGAAGATAAACAGTTATTGGTGTCTTTGTTTGAGCAAACCCAAGAACTAATTAATGGAGACGACTTCGCTTTTGACCTGTTGCTTCCAGATGATGACGCTGAACTTGAACAGAGAATAGATGCGTTGAGAAATTGGAGCAAAGGGTTTTTGCTCGGAGTCGGTTATTCAACATCAGAAACAAAATGGCCAGGGGAAACCCGGGAAATCCTCAAGGATATTGTTGAACTTTCCAAAATGGATGTTGATGGTGATGAGGATGATGAAGAAATCGAAACTGCTTTAATGGAGATTCAGGAGTATTTACGGGCAGCAATTATGTTGTTTAAGACAGAATTTAACGTCAGCGATGACGGTAAGGTATTACATTGATTTTGACAGAGAATGAAGCAAGCTGAATTTAAACGCCGCCGCAAGCAATTGATGGCGCAAATTGGTAAAAACAATATTGCAATTATCAGTAGCGCAGCAATGCGGCCCAGAAATCGTGATGTTGATTATCCTTTTCGCCAGGATAGTGATTTTTATTATTTGACTGGCTTCAATGAACCAGATTCATTAGCAGTATTTATTCCTGAGCGTAAAGAAGGCGAGTACATCCTTTTTTGTCGTGAATTTGATGAAAAAAAGGCACTTTGGGAGGGCGCGCATGCTGGACTGGAGGGGGCTACCCAAGATTATGGCGCAGATGATTCTTTCCCAATTACGGATTTCGCTGATATTTTACCGGGGTTATTAGAAAACAAAGGCAAGGTTTTTTACCCGATGGGGCGGGATAGTGAGCTGGATCATAATATACTGGAATGGTTGTTGCATATTCGCACCCAGTCACGAACAGGTGTAACCGCTCCGGGTGAATTAGTCTCATTAGAACATATTCTTCATGAAATGCGGCTTTTCAAAAGTGCTGCGGAAATTCAATTAATGAAACGTGCAGCAGAAGTTTCTGCCAAGGGGCATGTCCGAGCCATGCAAAAATGTCAGCCAGGCATGTTCGAATATCAGGTGGAATCTGAATTAATATATAGTTTCATGAGGCAAGGGTTGAGGGCAGTTGCATATCCATCGATTGTAGCAGGAGGCAAGAATGCATGTGTGCTGCATTACACTGAAAATGACGCCAAAATAAAACGTGGGGATCTGTTGTTAATTGATGCAGGCGCAGAATGTGATCATTATGCGGCTGATATTACCCGGACATTTCCTGTTAGTGGTCGTTTTTCACCAGCGCAAAAGCAATTATATCAATTGGTGCTGGATGCACAGCTTTCTGCAATCGAGCAGATCAAGCCCGGTTTGCCCTGGAATTTAGCTCATGAGACTGCAGTCGAAGTGATTACCGCTGGTTTGGTAGAACTGGGTTTGTTGAAAGGCCGGATTCCGAAACTGATAAAAGATGAGAAATATAAGCAGTTTTTTATGCATCGAATTGGACATTGGCTGGGAATGGATGTGCATGATGTGGGCGATTACAAGGTTGATGGAGAATGGCGGGCTCTAGAACCGGGAATGGTGTTAACGATAGAGCCCGGTTTATATATTCCTGTAAATTGCAAGACTGTTGACAAGAAATGGCAAGGGATTGGTATTCGTATTGAAGATGATGTTTTGGTTACCAAAAATGGCTACGAGGTGTTAACAAATGGCGTTCCAAAAACCATTGCAGAGATTGAATCGATCATGCAGGCAGGCTGATGCAAACTGATTATCAAATTATCATTGTAGGAGGCGGGTTGGCAGGTGGCTGTTTGGCAATCGCTTTAAAACAAGCGGGTTTGAACATCGCAGTAATTGAAGCTGCAAGTCGTGAACAAAGGGCTGGTTCTGGTGCGGGCGATAGAGCATTGGCTTTGGCGGCTGGAACTGTCAAAATGTTGGAGAGGCTCGGGATATGGCAAGGGGTGGCAATACAGGCAACAGCAATTAAAAACATTCATATTTCTGACCAGGGCCATTTTGGTAAAACCAGGCTATCTGCTGAACGTGAAGGGGTAAAAGCACTAGGTTTTGTTATTTCTGCTCGTGATATCGAGGGGCATGTTGCCCAGTTGCTAGATCAGTACCAAATTGATCAGATCTGTCCAGCCAGGGTTGTTGGGCTTGCCTCGGGTGGTGATTTGGCCCATCTGAGCATCAAGAGCAATGATGAGGCAAAAAACCTTTCTGCTCAGTTGATTATTGGCGCTGATGGCGGCCAGTCTTCGGTCAGAAAATCATTGGAAATCAAACAAAAAGTTGTCGAATATGGGCAGACAGCCATCGTGACAACGGTAAAGACGGAAAAACATCACCAGAATATTGCTTATGAGCGGTTTACCTCTTCTGGACCTTTAGCTTTATTACCTATGGGAAGCTCATTCGCAGTGGTCTGGACGAGAGCTCATGAGCAGGCGGAATTGTTATTGGGTTTAAGTGAAGCAGACTTTGTGGGCCAGCTCCAAGACTGTTTTGGTTATCGTTTGGGCAGGTTCACTTTGCAAGCGCCGAGGCGTGCGTTTCCTTTAACTTTAGTTCGCGCAGAGCGGATGATTGATGAGCGAGTTGTTATGATTGGCAATGCAGTTCATCAATTGCATCCAGTTGCCGGCCAAGGTTTTAATCTGGGTTTAAGAGATGTGGTGCAATTAGCTGAAATGATTATTGAACAACATCAAGCAGGGAGTGATGTTGGTGATGCTTCTGTTCTGAACCATTACGCGCAAGCCAGGCAGCAAGATCATGACCAAGTGGTTAATTTTACCAATAGCGTTGTGCGAATTTTTTCTAATCAATGGGGGGCAGTCGCAGCAGCAAGAAATGTAGGGCTGGCCTTGCTAGATCAGCTGCCTTTTGCAAAAACTCAGGTGGCCAGACATGCGATGGGTTTAGGTGGGCGAATGCCGCGACTCGGAAAGTAAAGAATAATATGATTGAACGGTTTGAAGTAATTGTTGTAGGAGGCGGCATCGTAGGTGCGACGGCGGCATGTATTTTAGCCGAGGCGGGTGTCAAAACAGCATTAATTAACGACAAGCAACCGCAAAAAACGTGGCCTAAAGATACCGTTGACCTTCGGGTTTCGGCGCTAACCAAAGCTTCACAAAATATTTTAGAAAAAATTGACGTTTGGCCTGCCATGAGAGAACGTGGTGTGGGCCCGTATTATCAGATGCAGGTTTGGGATGCCAATGGTCGTGGGGAATTACACTTTGATTGTGCTGATACCGAGTTCGATCAGTTAGGTCATATTGTTGAAAACCGCATAACCGTTGCATCATTATGGGATAAGTTGGAGAAATTGTCAGATGCAAGCCTGATTTGTCCCGCCACAGTCAATGAATTGCAAGAGTTTAAGCAGGGCTGGCGGGTACAGATGGATGACGGCAGCGAATATGAAGCTGATTTGGTTATTGCTGCTGATGGTCGCGATTCCAAGTTAAGGAAGATGCGGGGGATTGAAACAACGGGCTGGGCTTATCAGCAGGATGGCCTGGTGGCTACGATAACAACAGAGAAAAGCCACCAGAACACAGCATGGCAACGGTTTTTATCAGAAGGGCCATTGGCTTTTTTACCATTAGCTAATGGCCAGTGTTCAATTGTCTGGACATTATCAACTGAGACTGCGGAAAAATATCAACAGTTGAAGGATGGCGATTTTCTGACTGTTCTTGAGCAGGCATCGGCAGGAATATTAGGAAAAATGCTTGCGGTTGGGCCAAGAGCGAAATTCCCACTTCGTTTTCAATTTGCTCAGCGGTATATTGATGAGCATTTTGTATTGATCGGCGATGCCGCGCATGCAATGCACCCTTTGGCGGGGCAAGGGGCAAATGCCGGGTTATTAGATGCCGCTGCGATTGCCGAATTAATCATACAAGCAAAAAAATTGCACAGACCGATTTCCAGTCGGCGTGTCTTGCGGCACTTTGAACGTTGGCGGAAAGGTGACAATATGGCTATGATGGCAAGTATGGATGCCATCAGCAGGGTTTATAAAATATCTGTTTCACCGTTTGTAACGCTGAGGTCTGGAGGTATGAACTGGATTAATAATCATGAATCGATTAAACAGTTTTTCAACCGGTATGCAATGGGATTGCGGAACGATTTACCCGGTTTCGCATACGAAAATAATTCAAGCCAATTGCCCAACTTATTACGCGCACGTTCCTAAATAATAAGCTTATTTTTAATGATATGGTTTACCTTGCCGCGGCAGTTCTGGTATATTCAGCAATCAGGTGATCAATGAAGCGTTGGATTGCTGATAGTAAACAAGTGATTTTTTCAAATTCCCATGTTTTTGTGATGAGAAAAGCATGAAGAAAATTATAATAACATTCGAATGAATGATGGAGAGCAAAGATGACTGAAGGCCTGTTTATTTTGACAACAATTTTTGTCGCTTACGTGGTATACGTTATTGTTAGTGATTCCAAGGCGGAAAAGGAAAAGACAGAATCAAACCCTGCCGAAGCAACCCCAGCCCCAGAAAAAACACCCCAGGTTGCAAAGCCGAGCAAGCCAAAGCCAGCGGCTAGTAAACCTAAACCTGCTCCCGTTAAAAAAGCCGAACAGGCAAAACCGGAACCCAAAACGGCAACGAAACAAGCTTCAAATGTTAAAGAGTTGCGTAATCCTGAAACCGGTGAAGTTTCGACTATTGCTGCAAATTATCGTTTCATGAAGCGATGGATAAAAGACGCAATGGTGACTGAGGGATTACTGGATAAAGTCTACAAGAATAATGAGCTGGATGATGCCGCTACCACAAAGATTAATGCAGCAGTTGAGAAATTAAAGGCTTTGGATAAATATAAAGCTTGACTGTGCTAAGGCAGCTGGAGTTTCAGCAGGCTATCGATGCGTTAAGTGATTGAGATGAAGGCAAAGGCAGGCATTATTCCAACCCCAGTTTCTTTAGGCGATAACGTAAGGATCTGAAGGTTAATCCCAGCTGTTTGGCAGTGGCTGTTTTATTCCATTTATTCTGTTCCAAAGCTTCACTGATAGCCTGTTTTTCGATTTCTTCCAGATAATTTTCCAGTGAACCTTGAATTTGATCTTGAGGTTTTGAGGAAGGTGAGGGCGACGGTGGGCTGACAAGGTCAGGGAGGTTTAAATCTGTACTTTCAATGATATCTCCATCAAAAAGAGCGATGGCGCGCTCCAGAATGTTTTCAAGTTCACGTACATTGCCTGGGAAGAGGTATTGTTTCAATGCCGTGATAGCATCATTGGACAGTTTTGGTTTGGGCAAGCCACTTTTTCCAGTAATATTTTCCAGAAAATGTTGAGCGAGTTTCGGAATGTCTTCACGCCGTTCGCGCAAAGGTGGAACAATTAGCTCAATGACATTAATCCGGTAAAATAAGTCCTGTCGAAAGTGACCTTCTTGCACCATTTTAGCTAAGTCTTGGTGGGTGGCGCTCAGGATGCGGACATCGGTGCTAATTTCTTGATAGCCGCCTACCGGGCGGATTTTTTTCTCTTGAATGGCTCTGAGTAATTTTACTTGAAGTGCCGCAGGAAGGTCGCCAACTTCATCCAGGAATAAGGTTCCACCTTCAGCCGCTTGAAATAATCCTTCTTTGTCGCTATGCGCTCCTGTAAAGCTGCCTTTTTTATGACCGAAAAATTCGCTTTCAACCAGTTCGTGAGGAATGGCGCCGCAATTCACAGCAATAAAGGGTTGGTCATTACGAGGGCTTTGTTTGTGAATTTGTCTGGCAACTAATTCTTTTCCTGAACCTGATTCGCCGCTAATAAAAACTGGCGCCTGGCTGCGGGCAACTTTAGCAATTTTAGAGCGGATATAGCGCATGGCTTCGGATTCGCCCAGCAGTGTATCTCTGGATCTTCTTTCACGTGCTGCGGGGGAGCTTAGTTTTAATGCACTGTTAACCAGTTGTCTTAGTGATTGTAAATCTACGGGTTTGGATAGAAAATCAAAAGCACCGGTTTTCATTGCCTTGACTGCAGTTTCAGTATTGCCATGTGCGGTAATGACAGCAACAGGCAGATGACTATGTTGGGTTTGGATGAAATCTACCAGTCCCAGTCCATCGCCATCAGGTAATTTCATGTCGGTCAGGCATAGATTGAACTTGTTGTCTTGAAGTAATGCTTTGGCAGAGGCAATGTTTTCAGCGCTAAGCGTATCAATTTTCATTCTGTTGAGCGTGATTTCCAGTAATTCACGAATATCTGGTTCATCATCAACAATCAAGGCGAGATAATGGCTCATAATTCAGTCGTTTTTGTTAGCATCAATCAGAACAAGGCGAAAGCAGCTTTGTCCGGCAGTATTATAATAGTCCAATTTAGCCTGATTGAGTTGGGCTAGTTCTCTGGAAATATACAGGCCAAGCCCTGTGCCTGACATTGAAGTGGTAAAAAAAGGCTCGAAAAGATGTTCAAGATCGTTAGGAGCTATTCCCTGTCCTGGATCCATCACGTCTATCACTAACTCTGTAAGCAGATAATAACATTTTATAGTTATTTTGCCTTTTTCAGGGCAGCCATAATTTAAAGCATTTCGGCATAAATTGTCCATAATCTGTTTAAGATGGCCGGGATCAGCTAATGCATATAAATCAATATTTTCAATGGATAGAATAAATTGATTTGGGTTGATATTGTGTTCAGAAAGAAAATTTTCCAAGTAATGGTGTAACCAGTTTCCGAGTTCTATTTTTTGCTTTTTTGAGGCATTTCTTCTAGATAGTTGTAAAATATCTTCAATAATAGTGTTAACCCTTTGGGCATGAGATTGAATAATGCCGGTTAAGCGTTGATCTTGAGGCGTTAAATCTGGGCATTCAGAAAGCAGTTGACCTGCATGGCTGATTGCTCCAAGTGGATTTCGTATTTCATGGGCAATACTTGCCGTTAATCTGCCAAGAGAGGCTAGTTTGCTTTGTTGCAATCTTTGATTATAGACGGCCATATCTTCAAGCATAATCAAAAAATAGGTTTCCTGGTTGACAGGTAATTTTTGAAAATGAATTTGAATTTCATTTTGCTGACTGGTTTTTATGAAGAAAAAATGCTGAGAAGGATTTTTTCGCCATTTTCTGAAGATATCAGAAAGTTGGTTGTCGATTTTGGGCAAGGCTTCAGGAGTGCCCGAAAAGCCTAATAAATAGCTTGCAGTTTCATTAATCATGCTGACACGCTGGTTTTTGTCGCAGATTATCATGCCTGATTGAAAATGCTGGATGATGACCTGGTTCAGCGTTTCCAGTTTGGAGATGGTTTTTTTTCTTTGATCGGCAAGTCGTTCGGATTTTTCGGTTCGTTCCGCTAAAATTACCGTGAGTAATGCGATAGTAAAAAAAGCAGCGCCTAGCATTCCTGCGTAAGTATAAGTTGTGCCATCAAAAGTATTATTGGTGTCGGCATAGATTTGTTCAGCCAGAATGGCCAGAGTGGCTAATGCCGCAAATAAGATAGCGCAGCGGCCGCCGATTAATAAACCTCCTGCTGCCATGGAAACCACTAACAGCATACCTGTGCCGCTGGCAATGCCGCCACAGGCATGCATAATAAGAGTGATGAACAGAATGTCTGTGAAAATAAGTATTTGGGCTTGGGCAGCATAAGAAGTTAAGCGCCAGAATACTCCGATGGCCGATATTAAAGTAACCAGTAAAAAAAGTCCGCTGCTGATGATGTAAAGTTGCTGGTCATACGAGCCTAGCAACGATGGGCCGAAACGGGAATGAAATAAAATTACAAACAAGCAAGCCAGAATAAAACGATAAACAAGATATATTTTTAATATCAACCATGCCTGGCGGCCTGGAATGCCATAAGATTTTGAAAAAGGGCAGGGATAAATGGTTTCAGGAATGGTTTTAGGCATTGAATATCAGGTCAAGTGTGTTGACTTACAGGCTATGCAATTGACTGGTTAACTTATGATAAAGCATAGCGTTTTATCAAGACTTCGCTAGAATAGCGTTGTAAATGAATTTTTTACGATTTGCGAAATCGAGGTTATACCAGGTTTTTGCTTGGGAAAAACAGGTCGCGAAAAGTATAAAATACCACTTTAAGTATTATCAGGAGTCATAAATGAACATCCATGAGTATCAGGCGAAGCAAATTTTTCAGGAATACGGTATCCCGGTACCGCCTGGAAAAGTGGTTCGCAGTGCCGCTGAAGTTTCATCAGCAATCAAGGATTTGGGGGGGCAAAGCTGGGCAGTGAAAGCGCAAGTCCATGCGGGTGGTCGCGGCAAGGTTGGAGGAGTAAAAATCGCTGAAAATGAACAGCAAGCAGCGGAGATTACCGAGGAATTGTTAGGAAAGCGGCTGGTTACGCAACAGACCGATGCTCAGGGCTTGCCAATAGAATCAATTTTAATAGAAAAAACCTCACCTATTAAACGTGAATTCTATCTTAGCCTGTTAGTTGACCGAGCCACCGAGCGCGTTAGTTTTATCGCTTCTGCGGCTGGCGGAATGGATATCGAAGCGGTAGCCGAACAAACGCCAGAAAAAATAATAGCTTTTTCAGTACATCCTGCCGCTGGTTTGCAATCGTATCAATGCCGAAAAGTTGGTTTTGCCTTGTTGCTTGATGGCCTGCAGATTAAGGCATTGGAAAAATTGATGCGCGGCATGTATCAATTATTTCTGGATAAAGATGCCAGTCAGGTGGAAATTAACCCGCTAATTGAAACAGAGCAAGGCGAAGTGATGGCTTTGGATGCAAAAATCAATTTTGATGATAACTCTTTGCCGCTTCATCAGGATATTCTGGCTATGCAAGATCCTAATCAGGAAGATGAAAAAGAGAATAAGGCGCAACAATTTGGCCTGAATTATATTACTTTGGATGGCAATATTGCTTGCATGGTTAATGGCGCTGGGCTCGCAATGGCGACCATGGATTTAATCAAGCTGAAAGGGGGCGCTCCGGCAAATTTTCTGGATGTCGGCGGCGGCACGACTGCTGAAAAGGTTGCAGAAGCGTTCAAGCTGATCCTCTCAGACGGCAAGGTCAAAGCAGTTTTGGTTAATATTTTTGGCGGTATTGTGCAATGTGATGTAATTGCCAATGGAATTTTGGCGGCGGTAAAAGAAATAGATATTAATGTTCCCGTTGTCGTTCGCTTGGAAGGTACTAATGCCGAAATTGGCAGAAAATTATTGAACGAGTCAGGGTTAGGTTTACTGGCGGCAGATGATTTGTCTTCAGCAGCAGAGCAAGTCGTAAAATTAGTGGAGGTTGCGTGAGCATTTTAATCAACAAAGCAACAAAGGTTATTTGTCAGGGTTTTACCGGAAAACAAGGAACATTCCATAGCCAACAAGCCATCGAATATGGCACTCAGTTAATGGGCGGTGTTACTCCAGGACGAGGCGGTTCTACCCATTTGGGTTTGCCGGTATTTGACACCGTCGAGCAAGCGGTTGGTGAAACCGGAGCCGATGCCACGATGATCTATGTGCCGCCTTTTTTTGCCGCAGATGCCATTTTAGAAGCCGTTGATGCGGGTATCAAGCTGATTGTTTGTATAACTGAAGGCATCCCCGTCTTGCAAATGTTAAGAGTAAAGGCGGCTATGACTGGGACTGATGCTTTACTGGTCGGACCTAACTGTCCTGGAGTTATTACCCCGGGCCAATGCAAGATCGGTATTATGCCTGGAAATATTCACCAGCCTGGCTCAATCGGAATTGTTTCAAGGTCTGGTACATTAACTTATGAAGCCGTCCATCAAACGACTAATCAAGGGCTGGGACAAAGTAGTTGTGTTGGTATTGGCGGAGATCCAATTCACGGAATGAATTTTGTAGATGTGTTGCGCTTGCTGCAAGCTGATGAACAAACCGAAGGTATCGTTATGGTTGGCGAGATTGGTGGCGGTGAAGAAGAAGATGCGGCGCAATTTATTAAACAGCACGTAACCAAGCCGGTGGTTGCTTATATTGCGGGCCAAACTGCGCCTCCGGGGAAGCGTATGGGTCATGCAGGGGCAATTGTAACCGGAGGTAAGGGGACTGCAGCCAGTAAGGTGGAAGCGTTACGGGAAGCAGGGATTCATGTGGTGGATTCACCAACCGAACTGGGGCAAACAATTAAAGGGCTTTTATAATCCATGTCAATGAAAGTTGCTCTGGCTCAAATCAATTTATTGGTTGGCGACATAGCTGGAAATGCTGCCAAAATTATCCACACCGCGATTCATGCCAGAGATCAGCTAGCTGCGGAAATTGTGGTATTTCCGGAGCTGACTGTTACTGGTTATCCGCCGGAAGATTTGTTGTTAAGAGCAGACTTCATCAATCAAACTGAAAAAGCAGTTGAAAAAATTGTTTCGGAAGTTTCTGGAATAGATGTGGTGCTGGGGTGCCCTGAGCGGGTCCAAGATAAATTGTTCAATTCTGCCGTAGTGTTACGGGATGGGAAAATTATTGCCCGATACCGGAAAAATAAATTGCCCAATTATGGTGTTTTTGACGAACATCGCTATTTTGATTCTGGGCAGGAAATTTGTATTTTTACCAAAAGCGGTAGCCGCTTGGGGTTGACGATTTGCGAGGATATTTGGCAAACCGATGTGGTGGGGCAATATCATGATGCTGGTGTTGATATTTTATTGACCCTCAACGCGTCTCCCTTTCACTCCGGAAAAATTCTTGAAAGAGAAAATATTGTTCGGGAACGTGTTAAGGCTTCGGGAATACCTTTGGTTTATGTTAATCAAATTGGCGGACAGGACGAACTGGTGTTTGACGGCGCATCGTTCGTCATGGACAGGCGTGGCGAAGTGGTTTTCCGGGCGGAAGAATTTGCTGAACAGACCAGTATTGTCGAATTTGTTGAAAATCAGCCAATAAAAGGCAATTGTGCGCCACTTTATAGCGAGGTTTCCAGTGACTACCAGGCATTGGTTTTAGGGGTCAGGGATTATGTTAACAAAAATGGTTTTCAGGGGGCCGTTTTAGGCTTGTCAGGCGGCATTGATTCGGCCTTGGTTTTAGCGCTTGCAGTTGACGCCCTGGGGAAAGATAAGGTAACTGCAGTGCTCATGCCTTATCGTTATACTCAGCAAATGAGTATTGATGATGCAGAAGCGGAGGCAAAAGCATTGGGAGTAAGCTACCACATTATTTCCATTGAGCCGGCAGTTCAGGCTTTTGAGGATATGTTAGCGAATATTTTTGCTGATACCCCTAAAGATGCCACTGAAGAAAATATTCAGGCGCGATGCCGGGGTATCGTACTAATGGCACTGTCAAACAAACAAGGGAAAATATTACTGACAACGGGTAATAAAAGCGAAATGAGTGTCGGCTATGCAACATTGTATGGCGATATGGCGGGAGGCTTTGCGCCAATAAAGGATGTTCCCAAATTGTTAGTATATAAGTTGGCTAATTATAGAAACAGTATTTCTCCCGTTATTCCTGAGCGAGTTATTATCCGGCCACCTTCTGCCGAATTAGCGCCTGACCAGATCGATGAAGATTCCTTGCCGCCTTATACAATATTGGACCCTATTCTGGAAATGTATGTTGAGCAGGATAAATCAGTAGAAGAAATAATTGCCGCAGGTTTCCCCCGAAAAGATGTGATCAGGGCAATTTCTTTGGTTGATCGTAATGAATACAAAAGAAGGCAATCTCCTCCTGGAATCAGGATTACACCCCGGGCTTTTGGGCGGGACAGGCGCTATCCAATTACTTCAGGTTTCAAAGGCTGCAAAATAGATTAATATTTCAAGATATTGATTTGCCCCGTTTTTTGAATGTTCCGGTGGTAGTTTCGCTATATCCGGTGCTTTATTGACGGAAAAAGGAAAATTTCCCATAAAAAATGAATTGGGGTTCTTTCCAAAGTATTATACTTCGCGCGGCCACGACTGCGGATTTCTAACGACTGAGTTTTTGCCGATAGCTGCGTTACTAAAATAGTTGCGTAGCTTGCTATGCGCCTATTTTAGTGCCTTGCTCTCGACAAAAATCAGTATGCTATAAATTCCGCATCCGTGGCCGCGCGAAGTATGCTATTTACGGTCAAAAATACCTCGCTACATTCATAATAATTAATTTACATTCAGTATGTTACATAACGTCAAAAGTGCATTTTTCAGCGTAAACAGTATATATTCAAAAAATTTGCACTTCTTCACATTCTTGTAGCCTCTACCCAATATTATGATCAATAATTGCCTTGAATTAGGGGGGTTATTGGCTAGACTAAAAGTAGCCACGTCTATATTTACTGTGTTTCCATTTTCTAAACGCTTAAAGGAAAATTAATCAAAGCTGATCTGTATGACTATTAAAGAAAAAATCAAGGTCTTCACGTTTGTTTTGATGATTGCTGTCGTTTTGACTGCACTTTTTATCAGTTCAAAAAATGCAGATAATATTAATCATCTTGATATTCTTGAGAACCTTAGAAGTGGTGATGCTTTGGTGGCAAAGCTGCAACAGCAGGTTTTGGTTTTACAGAATGGTTTGATTGATAAAAAAGTTGAAACATTGCCTTTTAGTAACGGGATACTAAAGTCAATCGACAAATTAAAACAAGAAAAATACCGGCTGTATTTGCATGGTCAACCAGGAATTGATGCCAGTATTGATGAGATTATTGCAGAAACTAATAAGCTAGATCGGGCAGTGCAGCAATTTTTGAAGCAAATTTCCCCGCAAATAGATGCAGAAATATACCTTCAGGGCAAAAAAAACACATCGGATATTGCGCTAAATTCTATTTTCAATAGTACCCAAATAATTGCAAAACATATTGATAACATTAGAGAAACGTATTTAGCAGATTTCAAGAGTAAACAGGAGTTGGAAAAATACTATAAGCTCGGTATTTTTTTGATTTCTTTAATCCTTTTGCTGATTATTATGAGCTATATGCTTCGACTACGCAGCTCAGAGCAATCCTTGCGTTCAGCTAATACCCGATTAACAAAAGAAAATGCCCAGCGGAATAAGGTTGAGCATATTCAAAAACAACAAAGTGCATTTCTTGAATCTGTTTTGGATAATATTACTGATGCAGTCGCTGCTTGTGACAAATATGGAAATATAAAGTTATTGAATCGCACGGCACGCAAGATGTTTGGATTCACCACGGATTTTCCGGAAATCAATTCGTGGCAAAACTATTGTCGTTTTTATGATGCTGAAAATAAAGAAATTTCTGAGCCAAAAGATAATCCGCTAATAAAAACATTACGTGGAGAAGATGTTAAGAATGTCGAGATATTAATTAGGCCCAAATTGGGGCAGCCGATTTCTGCAATCGTTAATGCCGAAAGAATTATTGATGATCAAGGTGAAACCTTTGGTGCAGTCATATCAATTCGTGATGTTACGGCAATGAAAGCAGCTGAAGTTGAGTTGCGTATTTCTGCAGTTGCGTTTGAAGCGCACGAAGCCATTATGATCACTGATCATGAAACTAATATTGTTAGGGTTAATGAGCGCTTTCGAGATTTAACTGGGTTTAGTCTGGATGAGGTTTATGGCCAGAAGCCAAGTTTATTTAAGTCTGGACTGCATGATCAGGACTTCTATAAGCAGATGTGGCGGGATTTGAATTTATATGGTTATTGGCAGGGAGAAATTTATAATAAAAAGAAAAGTGGCGATATTTTTCCGGAATGGCTAAGTATTTCAGTTGTAAAGGATAAAAAAGGCCAGATTTCTCATTATGTTTCTCATTTCAGGGATATCACCGAAATCAAGCTGCAAGAAGAGCATATTCGCAGAACGGTTGGCGAAGAGAAGGTGTTAAGCAAGTTGCTGCAATTATCATTTGAACCATTGGAATTATTTTTACAGCATGCCGCTGAAGAGCTGGTATCTGTAGACTGGCTAAATATTTTGCCGCATTGCGGTATTTTTCTAAACGAAAATAATGGTGAAGGGTGGGTTTTAAAATTAATTGCCAATCACAATTTGCCAATGGAGCTGGTTGAAAGTTGTACTAAAGTCTCTTTTGGAAAGTGTTTTTGCGGCAAAGCGGCGGCAGAACAGCAGCTTCAGTTTATTAATTATTCCGAAAATAAATCTTCTGAAAGATGTAAAAACATGGCTCCGCAAGGTCATTTTAATGTTCCGATTTTGGACGGCGAAAAAGTTTTGGGCGTTATTGTGTTATTTGTTGCACAGGAGCATCAGCAAAAAGATTATGAGGCCAATTTTCTTAAGCGTGTTGCTGACACATTAAGTTTATGTATTTCCAGAAAGCAAGCAGAGGCTCAGGCTCAGTATTTGGCATACCACGACGGTCTGACCAAATTGCCAAATCGCTTATTATTGATCGACAGACTAAAACAAATAATTGCAAGCGATAAACGTAATAATCGTTATAGCGCATTAATGTACATTGACTTTGATCGGTTCAAAAATATCAACGATTCGCTCGGCCATCCAGTGGGTGATGCATTGCTAATTGAAATCGCAAAACGATTTAGCCGTATCGTCAGGGCGGAAGATACAGTCGCGCGATTGGGTGGTGATGAGTTTGTTGTGGTCATTACAGATATTGTTCCTGAGCATGATGCGGCCATACTGGAAGCGCGTACTGTCGCGGAAAAATTACAGGCCACGATCGCAGAAGAGTTTCATGTGATGGAGCATGTTTTATTTACCTCTCTGAGTGCCGGTATTGTGATTATAACGGGTGAAGAAAGTGATCCTGACACTTTGCTAATGCAGGCTGATACTGCCATGTACAAGGCGAAAGAAAGTGGCCGCGATAAGGTGAAGTTTTTTCTCCCGGAAATGCAGGATGTCGCGGATAAGCGGCTTAATTTGGAAAAAGAATTGCGCTATGCGCTTGAGCGCGATGAATTACATCTTTTTTATCAGCCCCAGTTTAATCAGCACAATGAGTTATTTGGGGCAGAGGCATTGCTACGTTGGCAGCATAAAAAACATGGCATGATTTCACCAGCAGATTTTATTCCCATTGCTGAAGAGACGGGGCTTATACTTCCTATTGGTGAATGGGTGTTGCATACTGCTTGTGAGCAAATAAAAGCATGGCAGCACCTTCAAGGGTTCAGGCATATTTCAGTGAATGTCAGTCCCGCTCAATTCAGGCAAGCGGATTTTGTCGAAACAGTGAAGCATGTAGTTGCAGCGACGCGCATCGACCCAAAGAAGTTGACGCTGGAAATCACCGAGGGAATTATGGTTAGTCAGGGAGATGAAGTGATAAAAAAGATGGCTGCTCTGAAAAGACTAGGGGTGCATTTTTCAATTGATGATTTTGGCACTGGGTTTTCTTCATTAGCTTATTTAAAGCGTTTTCCTGTTGATCAATTAAAAATAGATAAGTCTTTTGTCGATGATATTTGCAGTGAAGATGAAAACGCGCAGGTCATAATTGAAACTATCATTGTCATGGCGGAACGGTTGGGATTTGAAATCATTGCTGAAGGAGTGGAGACAAAGGAACAATTAACTTTCCTTAAATCCAGAAAATGCTGGAATTATCAAGGTTATTATTTCAGCAAGGCGCTAGAAAGAAAGGATTTTGAGCATAAATATTTGGCTTTGACGGAAATGGATGGTGACAAATAACCTTGTTTGTTATTTGGGGCGTTAAAAGCGCCTTGCATTTTTATAGTTAAAATCTGACCTTAAACTTTAAAGTTCAAACTGAGATCTAAATGACAATGAATCGGGAATTGCTATTATTAAGGCATGGGAAGTCAAATTGGAAGGTAGATGTTGATGATTTTTCTCGGCCATTAAAAAAAAGAGGTATACGTGCTGCCAGACAAGTGGGAAAGTGGCTTTATAAGCAGAATTTAATCCCGGACCTCATTATCAGTTCTCCGGCAGAAAGGGCAATTTCTACAGCAGAAATTACATCTGAGGCAATGGGTGTGGATGCGCAAGTCATACAACATGAAAAGCGGCTTTATGAGTCTGATATTGAAAGCCTGTTGAACGTCCTAATTGAATTGCCGGACAATGCTGTCAGGGTGCTAATGGTTGGCCATAATCCAGAGTTCGAAGAATTGCTGATTTTTTTGTCAGCAAAAAAAATTATAATCCCCGAAGACGGCAAGCTTCTGCCAACTGCTGCTTTGGCGAGGCTTAATATTTCTTGTGAATGGAGTGAAGTTGCAAAAAAATGTGCAAAAGTGCTTGAGGTGAAGCGTCCGGATCGTTAAGTTGCAGGAAGGTGTGTTTAATTAGATGATAGCTTACTGGAGAGATTTTTTTCAGAGTCAGGCTGGATGTTGGGCGGTGAGTTTACAATAACCCAGCTAACGAATTAGCTGGGTTATATAAAGCCTATACCTTATTTAATTTGAGATATAGAGCTTGAAACTCTTTGTTGTGATCCATCAGGATCATCCATGCAGCCAGTCAAACCTACTACCATAAGAGTCGCAGCTAATAAAGTTACGATTTTTTTCATTATATATCCTCCTAAAGAATTTTATTTTTTTACAAACCCTCAAAGCAAGGGTAGATAATTTATATCATGACTCTATTTATGATGCAATAATAAATTTCAGGTCTTGTTAAAATTGTTGGGCTAATTTTCCAATTAAAAGCCGTGTTGAATAGCTTTACGCTGAATTTGAATATTACCCAAATAAGGATCTTAGTTTTCTACCCTTGTGTTTTTCAAGGTGTTTCTTGTTTATGGGATGAATGGTGCTTATAAGAATTGCTGGAGATTGAAAAGATAGCAGGATCTAGTTGCCATTGAATTTCTATTTGATGATTTTTCCAGGTTGCGATTCCGACATTTTGCCATTTTCCCTGTAGATTTTTTTTTCTTAAATCTTTTTGCCATTGACTTGGCATTATAATTTTCTTTCTTTTAATAATAAATTGGGTTTTATTCAAATTTAAATTCAGTTTGGTTCCCCAGAAAGCAGTGACCTTCATAATGAATTTTTCAAGACGTGGCGTATTTATCGTTGGAGTGACAGCAATATTGGCCCACATGGAGTGAACGCGTCCCCAGTTGGGGGCTAACATTCTTCCTTGCTCATTGATGAAAGGAAGCCACTTTTCAATGCCTTTTTCATCCAAATAAGTAATTGCTAGAATATCATCATAACCTTCAAAATGATCGTGTAAATAAAGGGCATGTGGAGTGATGCCAATAAAGGTATGAGAGAGCATAAGTAATGCATTACTCGCGCCATTTAATGGACTCAATATTGTAGAATTTCTTAGATCAATTCCTAGTCTATAGAGAAGGCCATAATGGATGGTGCAGTTCAATTGTAGAAGAGTGATGATAATAAGAATTTTGCTGAATTGTCTGGAAAACTTCTTAGGGAAAGATTTTGCATAATTATCGAATAAATAATCATGCCATGTCGAAATATTCCGAGAAGCTTTATTGTCGGATACACATAGTTCATTGCAAGGTTGCCGCACACGATTATCAGCGATTTTTCGATAAAGATAAGATGCAATTCGATTGATTCCTGGTGCTTTAAGCAAGTGGCCAATTAAAGCTGGATAACGCATTTTAAGTAGAATCTGAATGTAGGTATCCAGGCCAGAAAAAAGTTTGTTTTGTTTGTCCAAAGCGTATAGGTCGCTGAGAAGAATTTCCTGATTTATTCCGTTTAGGGCGGGGGTGTTCGCTGCATAAGTTTGTAATCCTTTAAACTCAATGGCTTTGAGGATATCAAAATGATTAATAATAATGACGGTTTTATTGCATAAAGGGCATTGTTCGTCGTAAAACACGGTTAGCTGAGAAGTAGGGAAAGTGGAGGCTCGTTTGAGTGTTTCCCAAAAATTAAATGGCACCATCAAGAAGTAAAAAAAGAGCATTCCTAACCCAAATGGATAAATATTGAATGAAATAGTAATTCCCAGGTGGAGCGCGATACCTATTACAAGCAATATTGGTCTGAAATATCGTTTAGTAAAAAGGAAAATGAAAGAGAATTGAAAAACTAAAATTAAATAACCAATGAATTTTTGGAGCCATTCAATATTCAAAAGCGGTGTCATGTCGACTGCAGAAATGTAATAAGGCATTGAAGATGGAAGCCAAGCTCCTAATCCATTTCTCCAATGTTCTGCAAATAATTTATGGATAGCTGAATCGAAATATAAATAACCCAGGCAAACCAAAACAGGGATTTGATAGGCGAGAATTGTTGTTGTATTTGGCAGACTTGGTTTTAATGAAAAGAAATTAACGGACAATTTTTTTCTTAAGTTATCAAGAGAAAACGAGCGATCAAGAGGTAAGAAAAGCAGAAAAAAACCCACACCGATCATAAAGGTGTCAAATCCCCCGTCAAAGTCGCGCTGCATGGAAGTGAAATTGACGAAAATCAACCAGAAAATATAGTTGCTGATGGCTGCAAATTGAGTTCGATAGCCAATTGTTAGAAAAGCTGCTGTGATTCCCCATAGACACAAAAAAAATGGAATCATGGGGTATTCCACATCGAAAAAGGGGGTGGGATCAAAAATCAGGTGATTGAAATATAGAAGAAACAATATTTCCATGAAGGTAAGCAGTCCATAGAATATTCGGAGCAGGCCAATTCCAGTGGTTGGAGCTTGTTTGGATAAGCTTTTTAGAATGAGATAGTTGAGATATTTCACCATTACATTTTGACAATGAAAAACATTATAAAATGAAAGGAATTATATATGAATGGGGTGTGCCGTACGAACTAAATTATTTTAGGTTGAAGAGATGGGGAGTAGAGATGAATTGAACGAGGAGGAGGATAATTTCAGGCACAAAAAAGGCCACCCTTTTAAAATGGTAATTTTAAAAGGGTGGCCTTTGGGACTGTAAGAATATGCTTTAGCTTACTCTTCGTCGTCTGGCTCAGAGAATACCCATTTTACCAGGAAGTAGCCAGCTGCAATAACAACGACTGCGCCTACCATACCTGCAGGTTCTTTAAGCATTTCTGTGATATCTAAAATTGCTCCCATGATATTCCTACCTTAATAAAGTTAATATTTATTGTAAAGATACTGACGTGTCAGCATTTGAGAGTCACATGGTACTTGAAGCTGAGTTAAAGTCAAGAATTATTAACCTTTGGGCTGGTGAGGGTATGCATTTTGATTGTCTAGGCGAGATGATTTTTGAGCAAAATCATGTGGGTTTTGGGGGTGCTCTGAGGGTAAGGGGGTGTGCTGTAACAGGTTGATATTAAATTAAAAAAACTTGATTGTTGTTTGGTGGTTAGGCTGGCTAAATTAAAATTTTGGGCGACGAAAACAAGTAGGTTTATTGAATGTATTGTCAGTTAAAAAATTAACAATTTCTAAGATGCTTATATGCGGATTGCATGTTGAATGAGTTTCTGTCAAATTGATTCTAAATCTATCTATGGTTGATATTTTTGTTAAACATGTTGATAATTAGGTCCGCATTTATGGATATAACAATAATAAATTAAGCTCTTTACATTGTGAGGAATAAATAAACGCAGTATGATCAAGTAAGGTTTTGATCATGTTTTTGAATTTTAATAAAAATGGGATAAAAAAATGATTGGTGGTGTATTTATAGTTTTAGTTGCTATCTGGATGTATCAGGCAGCAGTCAAGGCGCAGAAAGATAATGCGCTTCTTTGGGTGGTTATAGGATGTGTTGTATTTTTTGTGGTGCAATTTGCAGTGGTAAAACTTAACGCAACATTGGCTGAAACAATGATGTCGGCCTCAGTAGATAAAGACCCGGCCTATGCGGGTGAGCTATATAATCGTACTGGGCCAATTAATTCACAAAGTTCAGGTGGTGTTCGTGCTTTTTTTCTGTTCTTACTAGTTGAAATTCTTCCTCCATTTTTGGGAGTTGTTGGGGCTGGTTTTGTCCGAACTATGTTTGTACTTAAAGAAAAATTGACATTAAAAAATATTTTTGGCGGCATCAAGGAAATGTTTATCGATATTGGGCGAAGTTTTAAAACAAGCCAGCAGTAGACTTTTTAAATTTAGATTTAATAAAAAGCCCAAGCTTTGCTTGGGCTTTTTTGTTTGGCAATTTAGTGGTAGAAGATCAGCAAGAAGAATTGAAAAAATTTACATTTGAGAAATTAGAACTCAGGTCCAGCAAAAATGTACTTTAATTCATTTTAGTATTTATACTAGTGTAATTGACTTGAAATGAATAAATCGATCTAAAAATCATCAGGAAAATCAGTTAGCAGTATTTCCAATTTGCTCTCTGTTTTAATATTCCTTCCTTGTTCAAGAATACCTATTTTTAACTCGTGTGAGGTTATGGCGTTATCGTTTAATCACGACCAAATAATATTGACAGAAATTTATGAATAGCAACGACTTGTTTAAGCAGCAGCTTTCAAAGCGAATCCTGTTTCTGGACGGGGCAATGGGCACTATGATCCAAAGCTACAAACTGGAAGAAAAGGATTATCGGGGCCAGCGTTTTGCTGATTGGCAATCCGATTTAAAAGGTAATAATGATCTGCTTTCCTTAACCCAGCCAGAGATTATTAAAGCAATCCATAAAGCCTATTTCGATGTTGGCGTTGATATTGTTGAGACAAATACTTTTAACGCAACGACTATTGCCATGGCTGATTATAATATGGAGTCACTGGCTTATGAAATTAATGTTGAATCTGCCAGGCTGGCTAAAGAAGTTGCCCGGGAATTTACACAGAAGACACCTGAAAAACCCAGGTTTGTAGCTGGTGTTCTTGGTCCCACAAATCGAACTGCCTCAATTTCACCGGATGTTAATGATCCCGGTTTCAGAAATGTTTCTTTTGACGAATTGGTCTCTGCTTATACTGAAGCGGTACGTGGTTTGATTGAAGGTGGCGCTGATACTATTCTGATTGAGACAGTATTTGATACGCTCAATGCCAAGGCCGCAATTTTTGCCGTTGATCAATATTTTGTAGAGCTTGGCTATAAACTGCCAGTAATGATTTCCGGCACCATTACGGATGCGTCAGGCCGAACGTTGTCGGGTCAAACGGCTGAAGCATTCTGGAATTCTTTAAACCATATCGAACCTATTTCCTTTGGCTTCAATTGTGCTTTGGGAGCAAAAGAATTACGGCAATATATTGAAGAGTTATCGAATATTGCCAATACCCACGTTTCTGCACATCCCAATGCAGGCTTGCCTAATGAATTTGGAGAGTATGATGAATCTCCCGAAGATATGGCTAAAGAGCTTGAGGACTGGGCAAAAAATGGTTATCTGAATATCATCGGTGGATGTTGCGGAACATCTCCAGATCATATTAGGGCAATCATTGAAGCAGTTCAAAAACATCCGCCGCGAGTTGTTCCTCAAATTGAAAAGCAATCTCGGCTGGCGGGGCTGGAGCCAATGAATATTGGTCCTGACTCACTGTTTGTAAATGTGGGGGAGAGAACTAATGTTACTGGCTCAGCCAAATTCAAGCGGTTGATTGTTGAAGAAGATTTTGAAGCGGCATTGGATGTGGCGCGACAACAAGTTGAGAATGGCGCGCAAATTATCGATATCAACATGGATGAAGGAATGCTGGATTCCAAGGAAGCGATGGTGCGTTTTTTAAATCTGATTGCATCAGAACCTGATATTTCGAAAGTCCCCATTATGATTGATTCCTCAAAATGGGAGATTCTTGAGGCGGGATTAAAGTGTATCCAGGGCAAAGGGGTCGTTAACTCAATTTCACTCAAGGAAGGTGAGGAAAATTTTATCCGTCAGGCAAAATTGGTTCGTCGTTATGGTGCGGCCGCTATCATTATGGCTTTTGATGAGGAAGGCCAGGCCGATACTAAAGAAAGAAAAATAGAAATTTGTCATCGTGCTTATCGAATACTGACTGAGCAGATAGGATTCCCTCCTGAAGATATCATTTTTGATCCCAATATTTTTGCAATCGCCACAGGTATTGAAGAACACAATAATTATGGCGTCGACTTTATCGAGGCAACCCAGGAAATCAAAAAAACCTTGCCTTATGCGCTGGTTTCCGGTGGCGTTTCAAATGTTTCATTTTCTTTCCGGGGCAATAATCCGGTTAGAGAGGCGATTCATGCGGTATTTCTTTATCATGCCATTAAAGCGGGTATGGACATGGGAATTGTTAATGCAGGGCAGTTGGCAATATATGATGATATTCCTGAAGAATTACGAAATACAGTTGAGGATGTGGTATTAAACCGTCATCCTGGCGCTACAGAAAAATTACTGGATATCGCTGAAAAATATCGTGGCGATGGTTCAACAGCAGAAAAAAAGGAAGATCTGGAGTGGCGCAGTTGGCCTGCTCATAAACGGCTTGAACATGCGCTTGTTAAAGGTATTGCTGATTTTATCGAAGAAGATACCGAAGAAGCGCGGCAACAAGCGGACAAGCCTTTGCATGTTATTGAAGGGCCGTTAATGGATGGCATGAATGTAGTCGGTGATTTGTTTGGCGAAGGTAAAATGTTTTTGCCCCAGGTTGTGAAATCGGCGCGGGTGATGAAAAAAGCCGTGGCCTACCTGATGCCTTTTATGGATGCTGAAAAAGATGGAGAAAGAGAGGCAAACGGAAAAATTTTGATGGCCACGGTAAAGGGCGATGTTCACGATATTGGCAAGAATATTGTTGCCGTTGTTTTGCAATGTAACAATTATGATATTGTCGATTTGGGGGTCATGGTGCCAACCGAGAAAATTTTGCAAACGGCCAGGGAGGAAAATGTTGATATTATCGGTTTGAGTGGTCTCATAACACCTTCTTTGGATGAAATGGTTCATGTCGCAAAGGAAATGGAGCGACAAGGTTTTGATATCCCGGTTATGATCGGAGGAGCAACTACATCACGCGCTCATACCGCTGTTAAAATAGATCAGAACTATCATGGCGTGACAGTTTATGTGCCTGATGCTTCGCGTAGCGTGGGTGTGGCAGGGAATTTACTCACTCCGGAACTAAAAGATGAGTTCGTCCAAAAAATTCAGGAAGAATATGAACAGGTCAGAGTTCGTCATAAGGGCAAAAAAGCAAAGACCAAACAACATGCTTTGGAGAAAGCACGCCAAAACCGTTTTGTTTATGATGGTCATGAACCAGTAAGGCCAAACTTTCTGGGAACCAAGGTTATTGATAATTTGTCGTTAGAGGCATTGGTTGACTATATTGACTGGACGCCTTTTTTCCAAACCTGGGAGTTAGCGGGGAAGTATCCAAAAATTCTTGATGACGTAGTGGTTGGTGAGCAGGCAAAAGTCTTGCTGGCAGATGCAAAAAAAATGCTGGATCAAATTGTTTCTGAAAAATGGCTAACCGCCAGAGCCGTGATTGGCTTTTTTCCGGCAAATAGCGAAGGCGATGATATTATTCTTTATCGTGATGAGACAGCTAAGGAAAAATTAGCAACCCTACATCATTTAAGACAGCAGAATGTCAAGGCGCCCGGCCAGCCTAATTATTGTCTGGCCGATTTTGTTGCGCCTGTCGATAGCGGAAAAGTTGATTACATCGGGGGGTTTGCTGTTACCACCGGTATTGGAATCGAAGAAAAAATACAGCAATTTGAGAAAGACCATGATGATTACAACTCGATCATGTTAAAAGCGTTGGCAGATCGTTTGGCCGAGGCATTCGCAGAATATATGCATGCAAAAGTCAGAAAAGAATATTGGGGATATGCCAAGAACGAAGATTATCCAAATGATCAACTTATTGAGGAGGTCTATCAAGGAATCAGACCCGCGCCTGGGTATCCCGCTTGTCCAGACCATACCGAAAAAGGTAAATTGTTTGAACTGCTGAATGTGACAGAAAATACCAGTATTGAGCTAACAGAAAGTTTTGCGATGTACCCCACAGCAGCCGTTAGTGGCTGGTATTTTGCACATCCGGAATCCCGCTATTTTAATGTTGGAAAAATCACACAAGATCAGCTGGAAGACTATGCAAAGCGAAAAGGTATGAGCCGGGATGTTGCAGAACGTTGGTTATCTGCACATTTGCATCATTAATTATGCATAAAAAAGACGGCAGTTCTTCGCTGGAAAGAATGATGGAAAGGGCCTTATATGCTAGCCGCTGGATTTTGGCGCCTATCTATTTTGGTATGAGTTTGATTTTGATCATGTTGACCATCAAGTTTTTCCAGGAAGTCTTTCATGTTTTTCCTCAGATTATGGAAATCAAGGAGTCGCAGCTTATTCTTACCGCCTTGTCGTTGATTGATTTGATTTTGGTGGGCAGTTTACTGGTTATTGTTATGTTTAGTGGCTATGAAAATTTTGTTTCCCAGTTGAGCCTCACTGAGGATACCGAAAAGCTTGATTGGCTGGGAAAGCATGATTATGGGTCATTGAAGTTGAAGGTGGCTTCTTCGGTTGTCGCTATTTCGTCCATACATTTGTTGAAAATTTTTATGAACGTAGAGCATACTAATAATGACAAGATTATGTGGTATGTGATTACCCATTTAACATTGGTTGTATCGGCATTGTTTATGGGTTATCTCGAAAAAATTGCAAAAAGTTCTTAGCTAACAGTGGCGTTTATTTTATTTGGTACTTCTGGTTGCCATCTTTGTGAAGAAGCAGAGGTTATTCTCGCTAATAGAATTCAGCAGCAGGAGCTGGAATATGTTGATATAGCGGAGCAAGGAAAGTGGCAGGAAAAATACGCCATCAAAATCCCGGTTCTATATCACAAAGATTCAGGGAAAGAATTATTTTGGCCTTTTTCTGCGGCTGATGTTGATTCTTTTGTTGACGGTTTTCAGTCAAGCTAGACACTATATTAACTAATAACGCTCAAAAAAGTGTCAAAAACATTTGAAGTAATCATTGGTTGGGATATTGGCGGTGCTCATCTTAAGGTTGCCATGATGGATGTATCCGGAAAAATTATAGCCGTTATCCAGCAACCCTGCCCTTTGTGGAAAGGTTTGGAGGAATTGGGTGCGGCAATTGATACAGTCATGGAATCTTTTCCTAAAAAGACTTTTTTGCATGCTGTAACCATGACTGGTGAGTTGGTGGATTTGTTTTCCAGCAGAGAGCAGGGAGTTACCGCCATTGTTGATTATATTGTTGGTCGATTAGGCCATGAAAACATCACTTTGTTTGCTGGAAGCAAAGGTTTTATCAGTCCAGAACAACTTTCGCCAGATGTTACGAATGATATTGCCTCAGCAAACTGGTTGGCGAGTGCCACCATTGTGGCAAAGAAAGTCAAAACCGGACTATTTGTCGATATTGGCAGTACCACCACAGACATTATTGTTTGTCACGATGTAACAGTTAAAATGCGTGGAGCCAGTGATTTCGAACGACTGGCATTTGAGGAAATGGTTTATACTGGAATCGTTCGAACGCCTGTGATGTCAGTTTCGCAGGAGGTGGAATTTAATGGGCACAGAGTTGGTTTGATGGCAGAATATTTTGCCACAATGGCAGACGTGTACCGATTGACTGGTGAGTTGAATGAATCACATGATCAGATGGCAGCGGCAGATAATGGAGAAAAAACCGAGGTGGGCAGTGGCAGAAGGCTGGCTCGCATGATCGGCTGTGATTATCAGGATAATACGCATGAACAATGGTTGCGGTTAGCCAAAAACCTTCGGTCTAAACAATTGGCCAGGCTTCAACAAGCCTGCGAGAGACAGCTTTCAAGAGGTTTTATGGATTCTAAGTCCTGTTTTGTCGGTGCCGGCATTGGCAGGTTTTTAGTCAAAGAGTTGGCAAGTCGTTTGGATTATCCCTATATTGATTTTGAGGACTTGTTTAAATCATCTTCATTCGAATCTGGAATGAGTGTTGCCGATTGCGCCCCTGCTGTTGCAGTTGGCGATCTGGCAAGGATGTCATTAAACTAACTGAATGTCGTCGTCAAATATCAAGCCAATCAAGCTACCTTATTTTACAGATAGTGCAAAACTATTTGCTCCTTTAGCAGGCAAGCCTTGGTCTGTTTTTCTCGACAGTGGCGCGCCTAAAAGTCAGCATGGTCGTTTTGATATCTTAGCGGCTGATCCTTTTTGTACTCTGCTAACAAAGGGAGAAATAACAGAAATTAGTCAGAATGGTTTAGTCAATCAGTCGACCGAAGATCCGTTTTTTTTGCTCAAACAGCAACTAGGAGAAAATCAGCCAGGAATAAAGGGCTTGCCCTTCAATGGAGGTGCGATAGGTTATTTTTCTTATGATTTGGCGCGTCGATTGGAACAGTTACCAAAGATTGCCAAATTTTCAGAAAAAATCCCTGAAATGGCGGTAGGCATATACCGCTGGGCAGTTATTGTTGATCATAAATTAAAACAAACCTGGTTGGTTGGACAGGAGCATTCCGATCTTGATTGGTCCAAGTTGCAAGAGCAATTTAGTACTATACAAAACCCGCCAGAAACAGATAGTTTTAAAGTGTTGGCCGATGTAACGTCGAATATGAGCAGGGAAACCTATGCACAAGCCTTTTCCAAGGTCAAATATTATTTGCGGGAAGGTGATTGTTATCAAGTCAATTTGTCTCAGCGATTCAGTGTGCAATGTTCAGGCAGCCCCTGGCAAGCTTACTTGAAATTAAGGGAACTAAATGCAGCGCCTTTCGGAAGTTATCTTAATATTCCAGGTGTACAAGTTTTGAGTTCTTCACCCGAACGCTTTTTGCAAGTGACTGGAGATTTTGTTGAAACCCGGCCAATCAAAGGGACGCGGCCTCGTAAAAAAGATCCGGCTGAGAACCAGCGCCAGATTGATCAGCTTCAGCAAAGTGAAAAAGATCGAGCAGAAAATGTCATGATTGTTGATTTATTGCGTAATGATTTAAGCAAAACCTGTAAAGTAGGATCAGTCAAAGTACCGAGATTGTTCGCAGTCGAAAGTTATGCCACAGTCCACCATTTGGTCAGTACGGTTATAGGCGTGCTGGAGAAAGGAAGACACGCTCTGGATATACTCAGAAGCTGTTTTCCCGGTGGTTCCATAACTGGTGCGCCGAAAATCAGGGCTATGGAAATTATTGAAGAACTAGAACCAGATCGACGCGGTGTTTATTGTGGTTCGATCGGTTATATTGGTTTTGATGGCAATATGGATACCAATATTGCCATTCGTACCATGACCTATCACCAAAACAAAATTTATTTTTCTGCTGGCGGCGGTATTGTTCAGGACTCAGTATTAGAGGAAGAGTATCAGGAGAGCTTTGACAAGGCCGCCGCCCTTATTGAGGTAATCAATCAGATGAAGGGGTAGTTTGTGTCACAAATCTGGGTGGTCAAGCTGGGAGGGAGTTTAGCAAAATCACCTTCGTTAAAAACTTGGCTGGATAGGATTGCACAACACAAGCAACCCAGGATTGTTATTGTCCCCGGCGGCGGTGGTTTTGCTGATCAGGTGCGCATTGCTCAAAAACAATGGGGTTTTCAGGATCAGTATGCCCATCAAATGGCGCTTCTGGCAATGCGGCAGATGGCTTTGCTTTTCCAAGGTATTCAGCCAAAGTTGGCATTGGCAAGTTCATTCTTAAAAATTAATACGTTACTTGACGCAGAAAAACCTGTTGTCTGGATGCCGGAGCTGGAAATGTTGAATAAGGCAGGGATTCCAGCAAGCTGGGATATTACCTCAGATAGCCTGGCGGCATGGCTTGCGGAACAGCTATCGGTGACTGATCTGGTTTTGGTAAAATCAGCTTTAATTCCCAATTACTGTTCAATTGAGGAATTAATGCAAATGGGTATTGTCGATAAAGCCTTTACCCAGTATGCTAACAAGCTTAACTCTCAGATCAAGGTTATAAACCATGAGTATATTGATACATTTAGCTCCTGGTTAGTAAAATAAATGGCAGAATCCAAAAAACAACAAAATTCCACCCATAGTGTTCAAGAAGAAATGGCGAAGCAAACCCTGGATTTATTGCTCGGATATTTCTTAAGGAAATGTCGGCATCTTTATTACCGGGCAAAAGAATCCGTCGGTCATCACAAACGAGACATTGTTGTTTGCCGGGTTGAAGAAGCCTGTGAAAGTCTGGAAGAAACCAAAGTCCAGTTCGAAGATGCATTGGAACGTTTCAGAGATTTAATGCAGGTCGAAGCAGGTGGGCTGGACGTTCGCTATAAAATTCTTAAGCATCAGTTAGATCTCAGTCAGGCCAAAGCCAATACAGTCAGAGACAGAATTTTATCGATTGAAGAAGTTTCTGAGGCATTGTTTATAGAATGGGAAGCAGAACTGGAACAATACACAAATCGTTCCTTACGCGCACAAAGTCGCACCAAATTAAAATCATCACGGCAACGATATAGCCGATTAATAAAAACCATGCGCCAGGCCGAAGACAAAATTCAGCCAGTTTTAGCCGCTTTTAAAGATCAGGTGCTGTTTTTAAAACATAATCTGAATGCGCAGGCCATTGCGGCATTGCAACATGAATTTCTTGAAATCAGTCTGGATATTGCCCAGCTTATCAGGGCTATGGAAAAATCAATTGAAGAAGCTAATGGCTTTGTACTGACTTTGGTTGAGCAGAGGGCGTTGCCTGGTCCTCAATAATAGTTGTTTGCTAGGTTTTTACTGCACTAAATCCAGGGATAACATCTTGAATTGACTGCATGAAATGAAACCGGGAAAAATTCCCGCGTATTCGCAAGAAGCATTCCCGTTACATTTTTGGTTTTATGTTTGATAATGCTGGATTTTTACACGGGATTATCATGAAACCAAACAGACTATTTTTCTTAATGTTGTTCCTTGTTTCTCTGGGAGTTAATGCTCATGGACCCACTCCCCAAAAGGCCGATGAAAGTATTATTATTAATGCGCCAATTGACAAAGTCTGGGTGGCGATAAAGAATTTTGACAAAATTTCAGACTGGCATCCTGATGTGCAAGCAAGTACCGGAGATGGCCAAAATAAATCAGATGGCGAGCGTATTCTGACATTATCAAATGGGGAGATTAAAGAAAGTCTGGATTATTATAGCGATGCCGATCATGAATACAGTTATCGTTTGAAAACTGAAAATACCGAAGCTTTTCCAGTGAGTTCCTATACAACTTCTATACAATTGATAGAGGAGGGAGATAAAACCAAGGTTAAATGGAAAAGCCGGTTTTATCGGGGTGATACTGGAAACACTCCTTCAGAAAAACTGAACGATGAAGCCGCAGTGAAAGCCATGAAAGGTTTTATTCAAAATGGTTTGAAGGGTTTGAAAGAGACCTTGGAATAGCATGTTCCGTTTAGTGTTGATCTTGTTGATGTATTGCAATAGCGCTATCAGCAGTTCCTATTTGTTTATAAACCAGCAACAAGGAGATACTGTTAGTGTATTTGATCGTGATACGTTAAGTTTCAAGACAAAAATGCCCGCACTGGAAGGTCCTGCGGGCATTGCCATACATGGTGATAAGCCATGGATTGCTGTTACTTATCCAGAGCAGGGCATGGTCAGCTTTTTTGATACTGAAAAACTCATTCCTTTGGAGCACCTCAGTGTTGGAGGTAGCCCTTTTGGTGTTGTTTTTGCCAACAAGCTGCTTTTTTATTCCGATTGGGATGCCGGCATAGTGGGGGTGATTCAGCCCAGTACGGGGCGAGTAATAAAAAAAATTATAGTTGGAAAATCACCGGCAGGAATAGCGACTGACGCTTGTGAATCCCAGGTCTGGGTATTAAACAGGGAAAGTAATGATGTTTTTGTGATTGACAGTAATCGGCTTAAAGTCATAAAAAAAATAACTGTTGGAGCGGCGCCTTTTGCACTTGCTTTAGATGAGCAGTTTGCCTATATCGCGAATTCTCAGGAAAACACGCTAAGTATTGTTGATTTATCAGATTTCACAGAAATAAAGCGTATAAAGGTCGGGCGTATGCCTTATGGTGTCGCAATAGACAGAAAACAGCAAAAAGTTTATGTGAGCAACCAACTGGAGAATACGGTTACTGTGCTGGACTCCCGCTCTCATAAGGTTATTAAAAGCATCGCTACCGGAGCCTATCCCGAAAACATTGCTGTCGATGAAAAAAATCGGCGATTATTTGTATTGAACTGGATGGATGCGAATATAAGTGTATTTGACAGTCAGACAGGTAAAGAGATCAAGAAAATTAATGTCGCTGAAGGAAGTCGTGCTTTTGGGCAATTTGTAAGTAATCCTGAAAAATGTCAGGCTGTGAAGGGTCTATTGAAAAAACAAGCCATGAGGAGATAGTTGCCAAGAAAGATTCGGCATAACGATCGCCCTTATTTATTTTACCACCTGTGATCCGTATTGCAATCACGGATTCAGGTGTCAGAATGTATTAACCCTTGACGGTTAGCCAGCAGTGTAAATTCGGCAACTGTTTTGGCCGCAAGTTTTTCTTTGATGGCTGTGCTGTGGTTACATACGGTTTTATAGCTTAAATGCAGTTTGGCTGCTACTTCACGAGGACTGTTGCCATTGGCCAGTAAACAAAAAACATCGAATTCACGCGGTGAAAGCAGTTTTATTTTATATTCATCGTCTTGTTCAGTAATCATGTTGACAGCAAGTTGCTGCGCCATATTCGCATCAATATAATATTCTCCTTTAGCGATTGAACAAACAGCGGTTACTAAAGTTTCAGGTACACTGCTTTTGCTGATAAAACCTTTTGCTCCCGACTTAATAGCCCGCGTCGCATAGACAAGTTCATTGTGAATGCTGAATACCAATATTTTGCATTGAGGGTCTCGGGTAATTAGTCGCCGAATACATTCCAGTCCCCCCATTCCAGGCATTGATAAGTCCATTACTACAACATCGACAGGTTGTTGTATGTAACGTTGGCAAGCTGTTTCTCCGCAGTCTGCCTCAATAATTTCACCAATTTTTTCCGAGAAAGATAGATAAGACTTATAACCTTCTCTAACTACCGCATGGTCATCTACAAGTAATACACTGATTTTTGACATGATCAACAAAGAAAAAAATGGGCATGATGAATAACTTTGTTGTTAAAAGAAATAGGAGCTTTTCCTTTTTGTAGCAATTATTTTATATCAGGAATTTTTCATAGACTCCTGAGTGGTTTTTTCCTGACTGGTTTGGTTATTTATTCCGTATTAAAGCCGTAGTCAAAAAACTAGAATGTATCAAAGCATTTGCCGGAATGAAGTTGGCTTGATCAGGCGGCTCGTTTTAAACCTGAACCCGTGACTTCACTACGGCACAGGTGACAAGCTTTTGATTCATCATGGGTTGAAAAAATGCTCGCTTAACCTAAGGGTGAAGCTAAGATTTTTTCAAATCCCGTGCTAAACCAATATCTTGCCCCCTGCTATCCGCATTGAAATCACGGGTTCAGGTTAAACAAACATTTAACTGTGTCTGGCAGATGCTTTTTTTAATCAAAAGAACTAAAGTCAATCAGGAGGAAACATGCAAATTTTAAAATTTGCTCGAAAACTGGGAACTACCGTGTTGGTTTCCAGTGCCGTTATTTCGGTGTCACAACAGGCAAATGCCAATAAAGAGCTTGATTCGCTCTCTAAGCAGAATACTAACTGGGTTATGCAAACGAAGGATTACAGTGCCACCCATTTTAGTGAGATGTATCAAATCAACATCCAAAATGTACATAATCTAAAACCGGTGTGGTCCTTTTCAACAGGAGTTTTGAATGGTCATGAGGGAGGTCCGTTAGTTGTTGATGGGGTGATGTATATTCATTCACCGTTCCCAAATAATGTTTTTGCTCTTGATCTGGACAATCCAGATAAAATTCTATGGCAGTATAAACCCAAACAAAACCCTGCCGCACGCGCCGTTGCCTGCTGTGATGTAGTTAACAGGGGGTTGGCTTATGCGCCTGGAACAAAAGATTACCCAGCAACAATTTTGCTTGATCAGCTGGATGGTCATGTTGTTGCAATAGATGCTAAAACCGGAAAGTTACGATGGAAAATGGAGAACTCTGACATTGCAATGGGTTCGACATTGACATCAGCGCCGTTTGTTGTCAAGGATATGGTAATTGTTGGCAGCGCAGGTGCTGAGCTTGGGGTACGTGGATATGCCACCGCTTATAGCATCAAAGATGGAAAGCAGAGATGGCGTGTTTATGCCACAGGGCCGGACAAAGACCTCAAGTTAGCTTCTGATTTTAACCGACACAATCCGCACTATGGTCAATTTGGTCTTGGATTGAAAACCTGGGAGGGCGATGCCTGGAAGATTGGCGGTGGAACTAATTGGGGTTGGTATGCTTATGATCCCGAATTGGAAATGATTTATTACGGATCGGGGAACCCGGCACCCTGGAATGAAACCATGCGTCCAGGCGACAATAAATGGACGATGACAATCTGGGGCAGAGATGTCAATAGCGGTGAGGCAAAATTCGGTTATCAAAAAACACCGCATGATGAATGGGACTATGCCGGAGTCAATTATATGGGGCTTTCTGAACAGGAAGTCAACGGCAAAATAACTAAGCTGTTAACACATCCTGATCGTAATGGATTGGTATATACATTGAACCGTGAAACCGGTGATTTGGTTAATGCATTCAAAATTGATGATACCGTAAATTGGGTTAAAAAAGTCGATTTAAAAACTGGCCTTCCAATTCGCGATCCGGAATATTCAACACATATGGATCATGAGGCAAAAGGGATTTGTCCTTCAGCAATGGGTTACCACAATCAGGGTATTGAATCTTACGATCCTAACAAAAAATTATTCTTTATGGGAACCAATCATATTTGTATGGATTGGGAGCCGTTCATGCTTCCTTACCGTGCCGGCCAGTTTTTTGTTGGCGCAACATTGAATATGTATCCTGGACCAAAAGGCACATTAGGTCAGGTTAAAGCGATGAACTCTGTCACTGGTGAGTTTGAGTGGGAAGTACAAGAAAAATTTGCTGTTTGGGGCGGTACGATGGCGACAGCAGGTGATTTGGTTTTCTATGGCACTTTGGATGGCTACATAAAAGCACTTAACTCCAAAAATGGTGAAGAACTTTGGAAGTTTAAATTGCCTTCCGGTGTTATAGGGCATCCAATTACCTACAAACATAATGGTAAGCAGTATGTTGCTATTTATTATGGCGTAGGCGGTTGGCCAGGTGTGGGGCTGGTTTTTGATCTCCAAGATCCAACTGCCGGTCTTGGTGCAGTAGGGGCATTTAAAGAGTTGGCGCACTATACCCAAATGGGTGGTGGTGTCATGGTTTTCGCTCTGTAAATAACGATTAGTTACCGCTGAAAATGAGCGTTGTTTTCAGCGGTATCCCCTATCCGATTAAAAAAAGAAAATGAAGATAAAAATAGTTTGCCTAATTGGGCTGGTAATTGTTTCAGGGTGTGCTGCAACATCAACTGAAAGAGCAAGGGTTAGTGCTCAGGATAAACCGATTCGAGTTTGTGCGGCAGAAAACGAAATGCCATATTCCAATAATCAAGGTGAAGGTTTTGAAAACAAACTGGCCGAATTATTGGGACAGTATCTCAATCGTAAAGTTAAATATATTTACTGGAAAGATCCCCGTTACTTCATCCGCGATTTTCTGGATAAAGGTGAGTGCGATGTTGTGATTGGAGTTGATGCTGGTGATCCCCGAGTGCTGACAACCAAGCCGTACTACCGGTCTGGGTATGTCTTCATTTCACGGGAACAGGATAATCTGGATCTTGAAAACTGGGACAGCGAGATTTTACGTTCTGTTCGTCGTATAGGATTCATACCGGGTACACCTGCGGAAGTAATGATCCGTGCGATCGGTCGATACAGCGATATGTTTAATTACAACAAGGAGCTGGTGGGTTTCAAGTCTCGCCGGAACCAGTATGTAAAATATGAAAACAGCAAGCTGGTGAATGATGTTGCCAGTGGCAAAGCAGAAGTTGCAGTAATGTGGGGCCCTGCGGCTGCACGTTATGTAAAAGCTTCATCAACACCCCTGCGTATGATAGTGATACCTGATAATAACACTCGGGCAGATGGGCAAAAAGTTGGGCATCACTATAGTACCTCAATGGCAGTTCGCAAAGAGGATGGGCGGTTGTTAAAACAGCTTGATCAATTTATTGAACAGAAAAAATCAGAAATCGAAGAAATTCTGGAACAAGAAGGAATTCCACTGTTATCAGAAAATTAAAACAGGATAAGTAATGAAATTTAAACAATTATTAGGTAGTGCACTGGTGGCAAGCGTTTTATGCTCAACGACCACCTATGCCGATATTACTTTAAGACACGCATTGACTGGCGCTGAGCTAGATTTGAGTTTTGCCAAAAAAGGAGGTGACACTGAAGCTTTTAAAGAATTTATGAAGACAGGAAAAAACCCGTATAACACGGATAAAGAAGCCATCAAAGAGGGTGAAAGTCTTTATATGACTGGGTGCTCGGGCTGTCATGGTCATGAAGCAGAAGGTAAATTAGGCCCTGGTCTGGCCGATGATTATTGGACTTACCCGCGTAACGAAACGGATCAGGGCTTGTTCGAGCTCTTGTTTGGCGGTGCCAACGGTATGATGGGGCCACAATATGTCAATTTCAATACTGATGAAATGCTCCGCATTATGGCCTGGATACGCTCGATTTATAACGGTAATCCAAAAAAGGCGAAATGGTTAAAGTAGATACGAGGAGAAATTTAACATGAAAAATAGTTTAAAAATGAGTGGCTTATTAGCAGCAACAATATCTTTTTCAGTACAAGCTTATGATGGAACAAATTGTAAAGAACCGGGAAACTGCTGGGAGCCCAAGCCGGGTTATCCCGCTCAAGTGGCGGGAAGCAAGTATGATCCCAAGCATGATCCCAATGAACTGAATAAACAATCACAGTCTATTAAAGAGATGGAAGCGCGTAATCAAAAGCGTTGGGAGCATCTTAATAAAACGGGTGAGTTTGTTTATGACGTGGATGAGATCTGAAGCATCTCCTCTCTGGCAAGTTTAATCTTGCCTCCTCATGGGTGTTAGACAAATCTGTCTATGCCGAACTGGAAACAGCCGAGCTGATTCCAGCAAAGACTAATATTAGGCTCATACTCCAGTCCTCCTTCTGGGCTGGAGTTTTTTTGGACGATAGTTTTGAATAATCAACTTAGCGATTGGCGTGAACAAGCCTTACAATTTGAACAACAAATCAACCGGACTGTTTTAGGTCAGCAACAAGCGATAAGAAATTGCATTATCTCGGTTTTTGCGCGCGGCCATGTGTTATTGGAAGGGGGTGTTGGCGTGGGAAAAACAACACTGCTAAGAGCAATAGCGCAGGGACTTGGAGGAGCTTATCAGCGTATCGAGGGAACGATAGATTTAATGCCTGCCGATTTGATTTATTACACTTATCTCGATAATAAAGGCAAGCCGCAGGTGGACCCCGGGCCTCTGCTTAAACAAGGTGAAAACCTGGCAACCTTTTTCTTTAATGAGATAAACCGGGCTAGACCCCAAGTTCATTCTCTGCTGCTCAGAGTGATGGCTGAGCGCAGTGTTAGTGCCTTTAATCAAGTGTATCAGTTTCCCCATATACAGGTTTTTGCAGACAGAAACCGGATAGAAAAAGAAGAAACATTTGAATTGCCTGCTGCTGCTCGTGATCGTTTCATGATGGAAATTAACATTGACATGCCGGATGATGATGTTCATTTGACTGAGCTGGCTTTTAATTCCCGTTTTCACGATGTTGATAAGTTGATTGGCGCAGTAGAGCCAGGAAAGATTGCATATTTTGAATTGAATGAATTGGCAATGCAGATTCAACAGACTATTCAATCAAGCTCGGCATTGAAAAAATATGTTCTTGATTTATGGAAAGCAAGCAAACACCCTGAAAAATACGGTATCAGACTCAGTGATACTGAGATGGAGCAATTAATTCAGTCGGGAGCCAGCCCCAGAGGGGTTAGTTATTTAATCAGAGCGGCCAAGGTCAATGCCTGGATGGCAAACAGGACATCTTTATTGCCAGAAGATATACAAGCAGTATTTCCCGTGACTATGGGACACCGAATTTTTTTAAGTCCAGTTTATAGCTATCGCAAAGAGCAGCTGCTACCCGAACTAATCACAAATATTCTTGAAAGGATTGCCGCGCCGTAGTGGAACAACTCATTATTATAAAAAATATCAAGTCATGACCAAACAACAATTAATTAAAGTTATCACACCTGCCAGTGGGTTTAGTGATTTGCTGGGAGTGTATTTAAACTGGACTGGTGTCGGTTTTATCAGCGCAATAATTGCCGAACGGCTTGATCATTTTAGCGGGGTTACTTATGCCACTTTTTATACAAGCTCACTAAATTCAGCGATTGGAGTGAAGTTCTGGGCATTAATCAGTATTATCGGATTATTGCTTTTTTGTCTAAGTCTTCCGTTTATCTATTTAGCCAATTATCGTACCCAGTTTAAAACCAGTTGCCAGCGTCTGCGTTATTTTACCTATGGTTTTTTTCTGGTCGCTTTTGATGAAGGGGCTTTAATATTAGGTATCTTGATAGCTAATATGATTCACGTCAATGAGCGGGCAGAATTATTATCCAGTCAGTCATTTTTGTTCACTGAGGCAAGTGTATTGAGTATCGTGGCATTAATAGTTGGCAATTCAGTACTCTGGTTGTTGGGAGAGTCGTTATATAACCGGCAGAGTAAGGACTATTCGGGGGTTGTTAATCTTATAATCAACAGCCCTTTGAAATACAGTTTGCCGGTGTATTTATTGTTTACGTCATTGTTTGTTGCACTGGTCATCAATCAATCTTGAAATGTCGGAAAACAATATTTTTCATTATCGAAAACCAGCCCAATACAATGTTTTTCCAGGGGCGCATTCAGGAAAAGTTATTGGTAACGGCCTGGTTTTTAATCAGCACAAACCTTTAATTGCCTTCCCGGATCCAAGGCATCTGGATTTGAGAGCCAGCTTTCTAAATCCATTTTCGCATTATCAGGTCAGAGTTTTTCGGCAGCTTTCCCGCTTGGATGTGTTTTTACTGGCAGATTTGTCTGCTTCCATGAGTTTTACCGGAAAATACAGTAAAAAACAGATCATCGTGGACTGTTTATTTTCAGCTGCCGAGTCCGCTCATGCGACAGGAGATCGGTTTGGTTTTGTAGGTTGTGGTCAAACGCTAGATCCGCAACTCTTAATATCACCGGCGAGCCAGCAATACGGCAGGGTGGTAGACATTGCAACCCGAATTAAATCATCACGCCTAACAGGGCGGGCGGATGGTTTATTGCAGGCCGCTAATTATTTGCCAGACAGGTCGGCATTGGTGTTTTTGTTGTCTGATTTCTATTTGCCGATGGCAATGGTTCGGCAAATTATGCGGCGACTTAACCAGCATATGGTCGTGCCATTGGTTATTTGGGATAAACAGGAAAGCAGTGATTTGCCCGCTTGGGGTTTGCTTAAATTTTCTGATTTAGAGCTGGGTAAAACACGCACATTATTGATGCGGCCTTCCTTGCGGGAAAAGATTTATGCCTCATATTTAAATCGAAAGCAGCAGTTGCGGAAGTGTTTCAGAAGTTTTGGCGCAGAGCCATTGTTTATTGAACAAGGGTTTCAAGCAGAACTGATCAGCCAATATTTTTTTCAATATGCAACTAGTTAAGATACTGATTAAATCGTTTTTTATTGTCTTGCTGCTGAACGCATGCTCCAGTTCATTTCATCAGCCCATTACCTTTTTTCAGGTACAATCGCCTCGTCCATTTGGGTATGTTATTGGCGATGAAATTAAACGGCGTATTATCGTGGAAGTCAGGGACGGATTGGCTTTACAATACCGCAGCCTTCCAGGCAAGGGGGAAATAAATCGATGGCTGAACTTGAAAAAGGTTGCTGTCAATAAAATTAAAACCAGCCGGGGAACTCGTTATCAAATTGACCTGACTTATCAACTGTTTTACGCGCCTTTAGAAGTTAAAATGCTTGAATTACCAGGTTTTACCTTGCAATTTAGACAGTTTGGCAAAATGACTGATAAGCAGGTTCCGCCTTGGTATTTTACTGCGGCGCCACTGCGCGAATTGGCCATTCGGAAACAGGATGGCAAGGAATACATGCGCCCCGATACACCGGCGCCGTTCTTGGATAATACTGCCAACCAGATACGTTTTGCTATGTTTTTGTGCATTGCTATGCTTGCAGCAATCTATCTGGCATGGGTTTACGGCTTGTTAAGCTTTTTGCCAAAATATCAGGTTTTCAAACGCCCTTGTCGGCAACTGGGGAAGCTTTCAGAGCGTGAGTTTGCCAGTATGCTGAATATGATGCACGGGGCGCTAAATCAATTGAATGGTAAACCTTTATTTCAGCACCGGTTGACGGATTTTTTTCAACGTTTTCCAGATTATCAGCAGCTTGAAAATGAATTCAGGTGGTTTTTTGAATGTTCAAATCGCTACTTTTTTGGTTCAGCTAAACAAGTCGATAAGGCCGATGTTGAACGCATTAAAATATTTTGCCAGCATTGTTTGCAGGTAGAACGAGGGCAGCGATGAATCTAGCTGTTGACCATCCATTGATGTTGCTTGCATTAGTTCTGGCCCTGCTGCCTTTGTTGAATAATGGCGTTAGTGAAAGTGCATATCCGGCAGTTCAGGTTTTGCCGTTTGATGGCTTGTCGACCTTGATTTCTGTGCTAATCAAGTGTATCGCTTTTTCGGCAATTGTTTGTTTGGTACTGGGGCTAGCAGGTTTGAACAGAGGCGAACAACAGCGTGAAAGAATCGGTTACGGGGCGCATATAGTGTTATTGCTGGATCGCAGTAAAAGCATGGATTACACCTTTGCGGGTAAAGCGCCTGATGGCAGTGAGGAGTCAAAAGCCAGAGCTGCAAAACGTTTATTGACCGAGTTTATCAAAGGGCGGGATCATGATCGTATTGGTGTTGCCGGTTACAGTACATCACCCTTACTTTTCATGCCACTGACAGAAAATAAACAGGCGGTACTGGCAGCTATTTCTGCTACTGACTTACCTGCGCTGGCTTATACGAATATAAGTAAAGGACTGGCGATGGCCTTGTCTTTTTTTCAGAGCCAGAGTTCTCAATCTGGTTCGCGCATTATTTTGCTGGTTTCTGATGGGGCGGCGGTGATTGATCCAGACAGCGAGGCCAAAATCAGGCGGTGGGTAAAGCAAATGAACATTCGTTTGTACTGGATATTTATGCGGAGTCAGAATAGCCCGGGTTTGTATGAAAAACCAGAAGACCCAAGGGATGATAATGCCGCTGCCATGCCCGAGCGTTATCTGAATCTGTTTTTTGAAAGCTTGAATATTCCTTATAAAGCGTACCAGGCTGAAAACCCAGATGCCGTACAAAAAGCCATTAACGATATTAATCAACTGGAAAACATGCCGTTGCATTATCTGGAAAAAATACCAAAACAGGAACTCTCAACACTTTGTTATCAACTAGCAGGGTTTTTTATTGGTTTGTTATTGGCATTAAAATTTGTTGAGGCCAGGGTATGAAAAAAACCATGCAGCACTTTACATATTGGATAGTGTTTTTTATTGCTTTAACTGGTGCAATTTATACGGCCTATTCAGGTTACAAAACAGCGCAAATTAACCAACTGATCAGTCAGCTTAATCAGGGCAGGGATATTGAGCCAAAGCAAATGAAAAATGCAACGCCGGAGCTGCAATTGGCGAGAGCGATTTATCTTAAAAACAAAAAGCGTTATAAAGAGGCGCAAGCCACTTTGAGTTTGATTATCAATCAGGGCACACAACAGCTGCAAGCTATTAGTCGCTACAATCTTGGCAACACGTATTTGATACAAGCCATCGAATTTGCAGAGGCCTTGCAAATTAATGAGGCATCAGCGTTGGCGGCACTGGCCAAGCAAGCATATCGGCAAGCATTGGCTTTGGACAGTCACTATTGGGATGCAAAATACAATTTAGAAGTGGCTGTGCGTTTGTTGCCGGAAATGGATCGTATCACGATGGAGCGAGATGACCCCGTCCCGCAGGAAAAAGCAAAGCTATGGGCGACAGTCCCAGGTTTTCCTCGCGGGTTGCCATAAATCCGCCATGAATGTTAGTTTTATTTCAAAAAATCTTAAAGATTACCGGTTTTATTGCCTGAGTCTGGCGTTTTTGGCTATGCTGATTTTGTTTTTAAATCCGGAGGTTATCAGGTCTCGTCCAGTTTATAATTTTACCTTTATTGTTGATATTACCCGAAGCATGAATGCTCGGGATTATCAAATCGAAGGTGAAGCGGTCAGCCGTTTACAATTTGTTAAAAAGGCGTTAATTAAAGCGGTGGTTAACTTGCCTTGTCAGTCCAAAGTAGGTTTGGGAGTTTTTACAGAGAGAAAATCTACTTTATTGTTCGAGCCCATCGAGGTTTGTTCGTCATTCACAGAAATTGATAGTGTTATTAATGCATTAGACTGGCGAATGGCTTGGGCAGCCGATAGCCGTATCAGTAAAGGCATAGCCAGCATTATTGAGCAATTAAAAGGCAGCGATTCTCAAATTATTTTTTTGACTGATGGACAGGAAGCGCCGCCAGTGAATCCACGCTATAAAATGGATTTTAGTGACTTGAAAGGTAAGTTGAATGGGATGCTGGTTGGTGTGGGTGGGCTGCAAAATGTACCTATCCCAAAATATAATGCCCAGGGAAAACAGCAGGGGTTTTATCAGCCTGATGATGTTCCCCATCGATCAACATTTGGTTTGGCGCCAACATCATCTGCTCCGGTAGGAAATTATAATGCAAGAAATGCCCCCTTTGGCGGTGCAAAAGTAGTAGGCGATCAGCATTTAACACGTCTCTATGAATCCTATTTACAGGAGTTGAGTAAAGATATTGATTGGTTTTATCATCGACTGGAAACCAGAGAATTACTCGGTAAAGCGCTGCTAAGGCCTCAGTTTGCAAAGCAAAAGCAAGTATTGTCAGATATGCGTGCATATCCAGCATTATTTGCCTTGATTATGTTAAGTCTGGTTTATTTGCCGCAATTGAAAAGTAAATCAAACAAGAATACTCCTTGACGATGGATTTTTTGATGTTTAGCCTAAAAATTATCGAATTTTAAAGCCCTTACTTGAACTTTTAGGCCATTTGACGGAAACAATAGTTAAATGTGGTTCAATAAAAGCCAATGAACCCTAAAATGTCGATTCCAGTTTGATACAAATAATTGAATTTGATACGCTGCTCGACTGGGACATAGAAACTTAGGTGGTGCTTTGGGTAATCCTGTAGATGAAAAGGTTGGAGTAGCATTACTTCAGCGCATCGCGGCAAAAGACCGTAAGGCATTTGAGGAGTTTTATTATTTGTATGCTGAGGGTTTCGGCCGATTTTTGATGAAAATGCTCAAGCAACACGAATGGGTAGATGAAGCGGTGAATGATGTGATGCTAACTGTCTGGCAAATAGCAGATCGTTACGATCCTGAACGGGGACGGTTATCCACTTGGTTGTTCGGTATTGCCCACAATAAAGGTCTCAAGCTATTGGAACGCAACGGACGTTACTGGGAAGAGTCACTTGAGGACCATCCAGTTGAGATCGACAGAGATGAAAAGGTCGATGACAGTTCTTACGGTTCTGTTCTCCCTTCGACTTTCAAACCAGAGCGCGAGGTGATGGGATGGGAATTAGGCGATGCGATGAGTTGGGCATTTGAAAAACTTTCACCGAATCATCAGGCGGTTATCGAATTGTGCTTTAGTGAAAACTTCACTTACCAGGAGATCGCCAATATTATGGATTGCCCGTTAAATACCGTGAAAACCCGCTTATTTCATGCACGCAAGCGGTTGGCTGAAATATTGGCGAGCAAAGGTTTTTCGCTGTCTGATCAGGTAAAAATTGAACTATGATAAAGCGTCAAGACAACAAGATTTCGTCTTACGATCACGATGAATTAATCAACTTAATACCTTGGTACGTTAAAGGTAAGTTAACGGCTAACGAAAATGCTGCGGTTAAGCAACACCTGGACGATTGCGAAAGTTGCAGACAAGAAGTATCGAGGTGTCAAGCATTAGCAGGTTCACTGCCTAAACCTGCTGAACCATGGAAGCCATCCGCCGCACATTTTGCTGAAATATTAGTTGGTGTGGATAAACTTGAAGCAGCGGAAAAACTGAATTCATCTGACATTACTGTTCCGAAAGTCGGGTTTTTCGACCGGGTTCGTCAATTATTAGCCCAAACGCCACGGCCAGTACGTTGGACTTTGGCGGCAGAAACGTTGGCTTTTGCCATCCTTGCCGTTGTGTTATTGCCTGGGCAACTCAATATAGCTAAAACCGGCACATTTGAGACACTATCCAATGCTGAAACGCCAACGTCTTCTTCAGGCCTAATGCTACGCTTGGTCATATCAGATGATATGACAGCAAAGGAGCTATCCGAATTATTACTGCAAACAAACGCACAAATACGCCAAGGCCCTTCCGAAATTGGTGTGTACACGCTTGAAATACCTGCTGGAGATGCCGCCAAAGCGCAGTCAACTTTACGGGCGCATCCTAAGGTCAGGCTGGCATTGCCAGTAGAAACAGCTACGCCTAGGCCATGAAGCAATATAGGTATTTCAGCCTCCTGTGTGCCGCCATACTGACAGGTATAACAGGATGTTCACAGTTGTCAGGCATATCATCGGATAATCCGGCTTTACCCAAGCAAATGTTGGCACGGCAAGTGCTGGTGACGTTGCCGGATTCACTTAAGCCAAAATGGTCTTCTATACGGCAAGAGCTCGCTAATCAACACAAAATTTCGGTAACAGGCGAGTTTCCACTACCCTCCATAGGTGTTGATTGCCTGGTTTATAAGGTCCCTGATCAACTTCCTATGGATCAAGTTATAGCCAGGCTACGCTCAGATAAGCGCGTAGGCTTGGTGCAGGAAAATCAAGTATTTGAAGGCATTCAAAGTGGAAAAAGCGACATTTTTGCTGCTATCAGTTATGCCGCAAAATTAACGCACGTTGAAAGCGCGCATAGGATCACGACTGGTAAGGGTATCAAGATTGCTGTCGTTGATACTGGGGTTGAAAAAGAACACCCTGATTTAAAAGGGCAAATTGGGCAAACCGCTAATTTTGTTGAAGGTGGTGACCGTAGCTTTGCCCGTGATAAACATGGTACGGCTGTTACAGGTGTGATTGCCGCGCGCGCGAATGATGGCATTGGAATCTATGGTATCGCACCAGAAGCTGACATTAGCGTATTGAAAGCCTGCTGGTATCAGAGCCAAGACGATGCCAAGGCGCAATGCAGTAGTTGGACATTAGCCAAGGCGCTTGATTCAGCAATTACTAGCGGGGCGCGTATTATCAACCTTAGTCTGGCTGGTCCAGACGATGAATTAATGACCAAGCTGCTTGAGACGGCTCATGCCCGCGGCATCAACATAGTGGCGGCAACTTTAGAGCAACAGGAACAACCGGGTTTTCCCGCCAATTTACCGGAAACTATCCCTGTTATTTCTACAGGACCGGATGGAAATCCTCCTCAACCAACCTGGGTAGCCCAATTTCCAAGTACAGTCGCTGCGCCAGGGAAGGAGATTTTGACCACAGTGCCTAAGGAAGGGTATGATTTTGTCTCCGGCAGCTCTTTGGCTGCCGGCCATGTCAGCGGTATTATTGCGTTACTGCTGGAATTGAACCCCGAGCTTACTCCGGATCAAATCAAGGAATTACTCCATGACAATAGCAAAAGGGGTGCCGCCAATTCCCTGTCTGTACTTGATATTTGCGCTATCATAAAAATACTCCTAAAAGGTGAAGGTTGCTGAATGAGGAAGTAAATGGTCTCATGGGATGCTATTTGGCACCGATCATGCCGCCAGAATAACTGGATTGCTAGCAATAGAGTTTGGGCAAGTTGCTGTTTTGTTTTGGTGTTGACAGTTCCCCTGGCAGCTTGGCCTGCTGAGAGTTTCTGGCAAAGTTTGATCGGCGGTAAGCCAGACCTGTCCCTGCGCTATCGTTTTGAATATGCCGATGACGCCAAACCGGGGCTTAAAGAAGCTTACGCGTCTACTTTGCGTACCGCGACAGGGTATCGTACGGATACTTTTTACAACTTAAGCGCCTACTTCCAAATCCAAGATGTCAGGGTTATCGGTAATGATGACTGGTACAATGACGGTTCCAACAATGTTTTAGACCGGGCAGTCATAGCAGATGCGGAAGGCACAGAAATTCAGCAATATTATCTGCGTTACGGCGGTTTGCCCAAGACAGTCGTAACCTTAGGCCGTCAGGAAATTAACCATCGACCAGGTACGCAACAGCGCTTTCTGGGTAATGTGAGTTGGCGACAGCATTTTCAAAGTTTTGATGCCGCGAACTTAGTGAGTCTGGCAATTCCACATACAGTAGTTGATTACAGTTATATCTGGAACGTCAACCGTATTTTTGGCGAGAGTAACCCGCTGCCAGATGCTGATGACTTTCGCTCCAACAGCCATGCTTTGAATGTTCAATACAGCGGATTGCCTGGCTTGAAACTTGAAAGTTACCTTTATCTGCTGGAATTCACCTCAACTACCGCACGACGGTTTTCAACTGCAACTACTGGATTGCGTGCTCAGGGCGACCGCATTATCGCAACGGGCTTACGCCTTAACTATACAGGGGAATTTGCCTATCAGCAGGATTACAGCAATAACCCAAATGCGGTTTCAGTCAATTATGCGTTTGCTGAACTTGGTTTAAATTATGTCGTAGACGGAGTGCTAGAATCCATCGGACTAAAATACGGCTATGAACGCCTGGAAGGTGAGGGCGGGCAGCGATCTTTTCAAACTCCATTGGGAACCAATCACGCCTTCCAGGGTTTTGCCGACCGTTTTTTGGTGACTCCTGGTGATGGAATACAGGATCATTGTGTTACACTTTCCGGTAAATTGGCAAATACGCAAGTAAGCATCGCCTATCACCATTTCCTTTCGGATAAAGACAATTATCAATATGGCTATGAATGGGATGTCTTTGCCGAACATTCCTTCAATAAGTATTATTTGGCAGGCCTAAAATTCTCATATTATCACGCTAATTCTAATAGCATTAATCTCACCCGCAATGCTGCAACAGGTCAAGCATTCGACCTTACCCGTTTTTGGACTTATCTCCAGTTTTCTTATTAGTAGAAAATTTTTCGAAAAATAATTTGAACAATTTCGATCCTTAACCGGAATCATGAGTCAGGGAGGAATTAAAACTTCCTAAACTCAACATTTGTTAATTATTTATTATTTGGAGATTCCATTATGAAAAATCAAACTCATTCATTTAAGGCTATTGCATCCTTGGCGCTTGTTAGTTCCGTACTACTTTGTTCTCAGGCAAGTGCTACTGACTGGAAAAGACTTAAATTTCCGCTCGTCCGTCCAGCTGTTTTGGACGATTCCTGTGCTCCACATGCCAGAGGTAAGGTAAGGGTCACTACCCTTGGCAATGTTGAGGTTATGGATGTAAAAATCGTAGGGTTGCCAAAAAATACCGAATTCGATGTCTTTGTCATTCAGGTACCTGATTTTCCGTTTGGTATGTCCTGGTATCAAGGCGATATTCAAACCAATCACAGAGGCAAGGGTTATGCTCGATTTGTTGGCCGTTTCAATGAAGAAACTTTTATCGTGGCACCCGGTACACCTGCTGTTGCACCGCTGACACATGATGCTGACGCAGGAGAGAACCCTGTTACCAATCCGGTTCACACCTACCATATCGGCATTTGGTTTAATTCTCCAGCTGATGCAGTGAAAGCTGGTTGTCCTGGCGCAGTAACACCGTTTAATGGGGAGCATAATGCAGGTATACAGATATTGAATACCAGTACGTTTGCGGATGAAGAAGGGCCATTATTAAAGATTAAGCCTTAAGTAAAAATTGTGACCTATGGAGTAGGTTGTGCTAACCGGTTGAGTTGGAGATCAGGTAGATCCCAACTCGCCTACCCTATGTGTCAGCCTATTAGACGCCAATTATCTTGACCAGTTGAGTGTAGCCATTTCACTTGTACGAATACCGATCGTAGATCGACTGATCCATCATTCACATATTTTTATTTTGGGAGCTGAAAGCTATCGATTAAAAGCAAAACTGAGTCACTAATTTTACCACGAAAAAGTGGCTCAATTTTGGTGGCCATTGACAAATGGCTTATTGCAGCCCCACTTTTCCAATTTTTCTTGAATTGGTAGTGGTTGCTAACGCCTCAAGTCCAAAATTTTCAGACAATTCCCGTTCCTGGGGCGTTGTGCTATTGGCTTCATTTAATAATGCCTGTAGCTTATCTCTTTTATTACTGCTATTGTTTTTTTCTGGTTGCTCTGTTACAAGTTGAGTATTGTGCGGGCCTGAGCGAAGCACCGGGTCATTTTTTGAATCTACCAGACCGGAAATCACCGAGATCAGATTGTCTTGTAATCTCTCTGGGAAGCCGCTTTGACAAAGCGCCTCAATGGCGGAATTTATTTGTTGAATTCCTTCGGCAGCAATATCAAATTTTTGTTTCTCCAATTCGTTTAGTTGCTTTGATGCCTTAATTGTTGCTTCGGCTTTGATTTGTTCGGCCTCCGCAAGGATCGCTGCGGCTTGCTTTTCTGCTTGAGCGATTTCCAGAATCTGCTTGATTTTCTGTTCGGCCATTTGTTTTTTCTTGGCCAATTCAAATTCTGTTTCTTGTTCGGCCAGGTCAATTTCCTTGGTTTTCTGGATTTCTGCCCGAAGCTTTAATGTTTCTTGTCTTTGTTTTTCCAGTTCATGCTGTTCTGCCAATTTAGCTTTAGACAGCCTATGCTGTTTGCTTAATTGTTCTTTGGCAACATCGGACTCGATTGCAATACGACATAAATTAATCTGTTTTTCTTGTTCAAGCCGCATGGTTTGTTTTTTTCTTTCAATTTCGAGCAGTAATTTTTCAGACTCGATTTCCTGGCTTTTTAGTTCGACATTTATTTTGGATGTTAGCAGGGCTTTTGCTTTTTGTTCTATTGGGTTGGTTTCTTGATAAAACTCAAGCGCTGTTGGGGTGATAGTTTGGAGTGTTACTGATTCGAGCATTAAGCCGTTCTGTTGTAATTCAGTTTCCAGATGGTTATGAATTTTCTCTGCAAAATTTCTCTGTTGTTCGAGGATTTCCTTCATGGAAAGAGATGCTGCGGTTTGGCGTAAACTGTTCTCCAGTTTGCCTTTCAGAAATTTTTTTAAAGCCGACTTTTTTGTGGTTAATTTTCCCAGCGTTTGGCCAGCTTTAACAATGTGTTTTTCATCCGCAGGAACCCGGATGTAAAAATCAACCGAGACATCAAGTTTCAGGTGATCTTTTGTCAATAAAGCAGAATTTTCCCTGGTTTTAATGTTCAAGCATTGGCTATTCAAATTAATGGGGATAACCTGATGAAGAAGCGGCAGCGCAAAAGCGCTTTTATCAAGGAGGATTTGCTCGCCGCCATAGCCAGAAAGGATATAGGCAGTTTTTTTACTGCCACGTTTATATCTATTGGAAAACAGGAAGACAGTAGCCAAAAAAGCAGCTAAAAGAAAAGTAGTTAAGCCCATGTTTGACCCTCTAAAATCAAAATACTGCGGGGTTTTATTATAATTAGATAAGGAATTAATTACATTAAGTGGTTCGTGTAATTAATTGATAATATAGCTTGAAATGATACTGTAAAAAAAGTTGACAGGCAACTGTTTTTTGGAGGAACGGCTGAAGAGTTATTGTGGGGAAAAGGTGTTAAATTTAGGTGTTAAATTTCAAATAGATAGTATCATTATTTTTTTATGGACAGATTGGGATTTTAGCAGGGTGCTGTATTATTTTTAGACAATTTTATTAAGGAACAAAGATGTCAGTTAATTTTACCTAATGATTGCCCCAATTTTACGGGGCTGCCAGTATTCAGGTTTTCCGACCAATTTATCTTATCTTTCGCAAATAAAACGATAATGGTTGAGCCCATATTGAAACGGCCCATTTCTTCACCACGTCTCAAAATTGGCGGGTTATTTTCATAAACCCAGGTTTGAATGGTAGAGGATGTAGGTGGCGTCACTACGCCATGCCAGACAGTTTCAATACTGGCAACAAAGATAGCGCCGACTAAAACCAGAGCCATTGGCCCAACTTCGGTATCAAACAAAGCAACAACACGTTCATTTCTGGCAAACAAGCGAGGAACGGAATTGGCCGTAGCATTATTGACGCTAAACAAACGTCCGGGAATATGGATCATTTGTTTTAATGTGCCGTCAAAAGGCATGTGCAGGCGATGATAATCTTTTGGAGAAAGATAAATGGTTGCAAAATCGCCATCTTCAAATAATGTCGCTCGCGTAGGGTCGCCGCCCAGTAATTCGTTGACCGTATAATATTTACCTTTGGCCTGAAGAATATCAAAGTTATTGATTTTGCCATACTGACTAATTGCGCCATCAGCAGGGCAGGCAATAGCGTCAGGCTGGCTGACAAATGGCCGAACGCCTGGCTTTAGTTCACGGGTAAAGAAATCATTGAAGCAAGCGTAACTATCCAGATTCGGCTTTCGCGCTTCATCCATGTTGACGTGATAGTGGCGAATAATTTGCTGGATAAAGAAATTCTTCCAGATTTTGTTTTTAGAATGGGTCAGCATGCCCATTAACCTCGATAGCGGGTGATGAGGAAGAATGTATTGAGGCAGTGTAGTTAAAGCTTCTTTAAAGGTCATGGTTTTCCGGGGTTTTACCGTTCAAGTAAAAAGCAAAGGCAATGACTTCAGCAACAGCAACATAAAGTTCATGGGGGATCTCATCGCCAAGCGGAATCTGCGCGAGTATTTTAGCCAGTTCCGGCTCGGTATGCAGCGGAATATCATGCTCTTTTGCAATTGCAAGAATTTGTTCAGCTGTTAGGTCATTGCCTTTGGCTGTTACCTTGGGTGCATTTTTGCCGTCATATTTTAAAGCGACAGCAATATCAGTGGTATTGTAAGTTTTACTCATTCCCTGAAAATTTAGGGTAATGTAACAACGCTGGGAATCTGCCACTCAGGGTGGCGATGTTCAGCAATTACTGTCGTGTAAATTCCACCTCGAACATTAAATTCTGCGCGGATTCTGATGAAATTGGGATTGATAGCCTTAACAAGATCATCAAGAATTTCGTTAGTCACAGCTTCATGAAATGCGCCTTGTTCGCGAAAAGTCCACATATAAAGTTTCAGTGCTTTTAATTCAACGCACAGATCCAATGGCACATATTCAATTGTAATAGTGGCAAAGTCAGGCTGACCAGTCATTGGGCATAAACAGGTAAACTCGGGAACATCAATCCGGATCGTGAAATCACGGCCCGGCTTGGGGTTGGGAAAAGTATCTAGATCTTTACTGGGTCTTGTGGTCATATGGTAGATTTCAGATTTTGTGCTTAAAACACAATGGATCAATATTAAGTATAATAGTTCGTTTTTTCAAAAAGCAGGCATTTTACCAGTAATGAAGCTGGAAAAAATTAAACTTTCAGGCTTTAAATCCTTTGTTGATCCAACCATTATCCCGATCAGCGGCAATTTGATCGCGATTGTCGGGCCTAATGGTTGCGGTAAATCGAATATTATTGATGCGGTTCGCTGGGTCATGGGCGAGAGTTCGGCGAAGCATTTACGTGGCGGTAATATGGCCGATGTTATTTTTAACGGTTCTTCAACCAGAAAACCGGTCGGTCAGGCTTCTGTGGAATTGATTTTTGATAATAGCGAAGGCCGGGCCGGTGGTGAATTTGCCAAATACAATACTATTTCCATAAAACGACAGGTTAGTCGGGATGGACAGTCTCTTTATATATTAAATGGTTCCAGATGCCGCCGTAAAGATATAACTGATTTGTTCCTAGGTACAGGTTTAGGTGCTAGAAGTTATGCCATTATTGAGCAGGGAACCATATCCCGTATGGTAGAAGCGAAGCCTGAAGATTTGCGTATGCATATTGAAGAGGCGGCTGGAATTTCAAAATACAAGGAGCGTCGACATGAAACTGAAACCCGCATGCGCCATACCCGGGAAAATCTGGAACGCCTTGAAGATTTGCGTGATGAAGTCGAAAAACAACTGAATCATCTCCAAAAACAGGCGCAAAAAGCAGAAAAATATACCGCATTAAAAGCCGAAGAACGGCAATACAAGCTGGAATTATTGGCAATGCGTTGGCAAGCGCATCATCAGTCTGCCCAGGAAATGGAATTGCAATTACAAAGTGTGGCGGAAAAGCATAACCAACTATTTTCCGAGCAGCGGGAACTGGATCAGCAAATTACTCAAAAACGCGATGATTATAAAGCTCAGCAGGAACAATTGAATGCCATTCAGGGCGAGTATTACCATGCTGTTTCAGAGGTTAGTCGTTTGGAACAGGCGATCAAACATAGCCGCCAAACCCAGGAAGAAACCAATCTGGAGTTGGAACGGCTTAGGCAGCAGTCGCAGCAGTCGCTGGTTGATCTGGAAGATGACAAATTACAATTAGAGACCATCATTCAGGAGTTAGTGGAAGCCAATGAAGCGTTAACTGAGGCGAAAACAACAGAAACAGAAGCTTTTGATGCGCAGCAAGACGCCCAGCAAGAGCAGCAAATCTGGCAGTCAGACTGGGAGATTTTTCGCACCCAAAGTGCGACATTTCAGGAGCAGTTGGAAGTACAGCGAACCAAAATCAGTCATTTGCAAAATCATAATCAGCAACTGCAAGTCCGGTTTGATCGCTTGCAGCAGGAGCGAGAAACCTTGTCCGATAATGATTTGCAGGAAAATATTGCTGCTTTGGAAGAATCGATTGAAAGCATAAGCGCCAGCAGGGATGAAATGCATCAGCAATTGCAGGCGCTACATCTGCAAACCCAGGAGTTACGGCAACAGGTTAAAAGTTTCCATGACAAACTCCATACTTCACGCGCCGAATTACACGATATCAATGGCAAGATCAGTTCTTTGGAATTATTGCAGCAGCACGCCATGGGCAAGGATAATAAAAAGCTGGGGCAATGGCTGGAGCAAGCGCAACTTTCTGACAAACAACGTTTAGCCGAGTTTATTGAAGTTGAAAATGGTTGGGAAGCGGCAGTGGAGACAGTGTTGGGGAGTTATCTGGAGGCAATTTGTATTGACGATCTTGGGCAGGTGATGTTGCAATTGTCGGCTCTAGAGGATGAATCAGTTTCAATTTTTCAAATTCAGGGGGAAACAATAAATTCTGAAGAAGGCTTTTTGCCTCGTCTGATTGATAAGCTTAAGACTCCTTGGTCTGTTGATACGCTGTTGAACGGTGTTTTTTGTGCTGAAGATGCAGAAACTGCAAAGCAACATTTGTCCAGTTTAAAACCCTATCAGTCGATTATTACCCCTGAATGCGTATGGTTGGGTTCTGACTGGATTAAAGTGGTTAGAACGAATGACGGTAAAAGTGGGGTTTTACAGCGGCAAAAAGAATTGCGTTTGCTTCAGGGGCGACAGAATTTATTACAGGATCAAATCGCTGATTTGGAGCAACAGCTTAAAGATACTGAAGATAATCTGCGGCAGGTCGAGCAACAAAGAGAAGAATTACAGCAACAAGAAAAAATGCTGGGTGGTGAGCTTTCCAATAAAAAATCTGAATTAAGCGCCCAATCAGCACGTCTGGAGCAGCAACAACAGCGCTTGCAGCAGGTTTGCGATGAAATGGATGATATTAGCCAGGAAATTTCTGAGAATACTGAAGTGATGGTTGAAGCAGAAACATTAAAAGACCAGGCAGAAAAGGAAATTCAACAACTTAATCTACAAAAACAGCAGCTTGAAAATAGCCGCCTAAGTGTCCAGGAAAAAAACCAACAAGTGGAGGCCAGGTTGACAGAAACCCGGCAACAAGTTCATCAATATCAGGCGCAGATTGCCTCGCTACAGACTTCTGAAGCGGCTTTAAAAACCCAAATTGAGAGATTGCAGGCCCAGCATCAAAATTTTGTTGATCGAATTGCCGATTTGGAAAATAAATTGCAACAGACTTTGACGCCGCTTGATGATGAGCAATTAGAGCTGGAAACCTTGCAGACGACCAAGACTGACCTTGATGAGACCTTGAAAAAATCTCGGAGTCAACTGGAGGCAGTCGAGGCTGAAATCTCGATATTATCTGAGCGGCATCTTCAAGTTCAACGAAACCTTGAAAAGCAAAAAGAAAAACTGGATAAATTACGTTTTGAACAACAGGAAAGTATTGTTCGCCAGCAAACTGTTACGGAACAGCTAAAAGAAATTGATGCTGATGCCGAGCAGGTGTTGACAGAGCTGCCGGAGCACGCCAATCAACAGGAATGGAAGGCTAAGGTAGAACAGCTAACGTCCCAAATCGAACGTTTGGGCGCCATTAATCTGAGTGCTATAGAAGAATATCAATCACAATTTGAACGCATGAATTTTTTGAACGAGCAACATGCGGATTTGGTAGACGCACTGAATACGCTTGAGCAGGCAATCAGCAAAATAGATAAGGAAAGTCGGCAACGGTTCAAGGAAACCTTTGATAAAATCAATGGCGGCTTGCAAGACAAGTTTCCCAAGTTGTTTGGAGGTGGGCAAGCCTATCTGGAACTGACAGAGCAGGATTTATTGGAGGCAGGAGTCAATATTGTTGCGCGGCCGCCAGGTAAGCGGAATAGCTCAATTCATCTACTGTCCGGCGGAGAGAAAGCCTTGACGGCCGTGGCGTTGGTTTTTTCTATTTTTGACCTGAATCCGGCGCCATTTTGTTTACTTGATGAGGTGGATGCGCCTCTTGATGACGCCAATGTGGTTCGGTTTTCCAAAATGGTTGAAGAAATGGCTGAATCGGTACAATTTTTGTTCATTTCACATAATAAAGTGACAATGGAAATTGCAAAACAACTCGCTGGTGTTACCATGAAAGAACCAGGAGTTTCTCGCATGGTTGCGGTTGATATTGAAGACGCGGTAGAGATGGCGGAAAGTTAATGGATAAAGATATATTAAGAATAGTAATAATAGCTATCGGGGTATTGGTGATTGCCGGAATGTTGGCTTGGCATTTTTTTAAAAGCAGACGAGGGCGTGGAATCGGTTTTTTTGATGATGGCGATCCATTGGAAAAGATTGATGAATCCTTAGTAATCGATACTAAAGATGATGATTTTGACATAATTCCATTGGGGAGTGTCAACTCGGAGGATAGTCTGGATGGCTCACAGTTAAATGATTCGTTTAATTCTGTTGAAAAGGTCGCAGATGCTTATCAACCCGAATTAAAACATCATGCGGCAGAAGTTGAGCCCGAGCCTTTAAAAGAGGTTCCCGATATTATGCAGTTTGGAATTGTGGCGGTTGAGGGAAAAAGTTTTAATGGCAAGCAATTACTCCAGGCATTTGAAAAAGTGGGCTTGAAATTTGGTTCCAACCAGATTTTCGAGCGTCTGGACGAATATGACCAGGTTGATTTTGCTGTCGCCAGTATTGTTGAGCCAGGCATTTTCCCGAAACAAGATTTTGATTCATTCACTTGCCCTGGAATCACCTTCTTTTTTCAGCCGAAGTTGGTTAATGATGCATTGGTAGTTTTTGATGATCTTATTGAAACCATTCATATCATTTCCAGTGAGCTGGGAGGTATTAGATGGGATGGGAGACGCCAGATTCTGACATCGGATACTGAGAAGCAACTGCGGGATTTGCTGGTTCAGAAAAATTTAAAATTATAATATCTAACGGCCTGTTTGTTATCTGTGTTTACCCCTAGTCAGCTTGAAATAATAAAACAGGCCAACCTTGATCGATATCTGGAAGACCAAGAGTCATTTCAAAAAGCGGTCCAGAGCAACAATGCGGATTTTTTATCTGACCAGTCTCTGCTTGGTTTTTTGCAAATAACCAATGCGCTTTATCGTGCGGGCGAACCCGTTATTTCTGATGATCTTTACGATCATGTTTTCCTGGAAGAGCTAAAAAAACGACATCCAAATCATCCCTATCTACATACTGTAGAACCTGAGCCGGTTTTTGCAGGTAAAACCGTAAGATTGCCGGTGCAAATGTTGTCTACCGAAAAAGCGTATGATTTGGAAAGTATTAAAAAATGGCTGGAAAAAATTGAAAAAGCAGCCATTGAAATAGGTTTGGAGCCAGATAAACTGGTTTATCGAATAACCCCAAAACTGGATGGCTATGCCGCTTACGATGATGGCGAACATTTATATACACGGGGGGATGGACGTAAGGGAACTGATATTACCCGGGTATTTGATCGTGGTCTGGTTGTCGCAGGAAATGGACGGCGAGGGCAGGGGGCTGGGGAAATTGTCGTCAGCAAAACCTATTTCAAGGAAAATCTGGCTCAATATTTTGACAATGCCAGAAATTTTCAGGCCAGTATTATCAAGGAAAAGGACTTAAATGAACATGCTTTAGCTGCAATTAAGTCAAAGGCTGCAGTTTTTTATCCATTTTCCCAATTGCCGGCGTGGACTGGCTCGGCATCTGAAATGATATCTAATTTTGATGAAATAGTGGCTAAAGTTAGCGCTATGGTGGATTATGATGTCGATGGCGTAGTCATCGAAGTAACCGATGATGTTTTGAGGCAGCATTTGGGCGCTACAAGACATCATCACCGTTGGCAGATTGCCTTTAAAAGTAACCTGGAAAGTGCCGAAGTCAAGGTCTTAAAAGTGACCCCGCAAACGTCCCGTTCCGGCAGGGTCAATCCGGTTGCAGAACTGGAACCGACGCGTTTAAGCGGCGCGTTGATAAGCAGAGCAACAGCGCATCATTACGGCATGGTAAAGGAACTCGGTATTGGCCCGGGAACCATTATTGAGTTGACACGCAGCGGTATGGTGATTCCCAAAATTGAACGGGTGATAGTGCCGCGCAAACCGCAAATTCCAGATAGTTGTCCCAGTTGCGGCCATGAATTAATTTGGGAAGGCGATTATTTATATTGTCCCAATTCAGTTTATTGTCCGGCTCAGATTGAACATACCATGGAACATTTCTTCAAAACCTTGGGGAATGTAGATGGGTTTGGCCGGAAAACCATCGAAAAAATACATGCTGCGGGGGTTCGTTCAGTTTACGAAATTTACCAGTTGACCCAGGAACAACTTGAAGCTATGGGGTTTGGCGAGAAAACTTCCAGGAATCTTATTAATGAATTGATACGAAGCCGAACTGAGCCAATAGAAGATTGGCGTTTTTTAGGTGCTTTCGGTATTTATCGGATGGGCCTCGGAAATTGTGAAAGATTGCTACAACATCATCATTTGCTCGATATATTCTCTTTAACGATTGATGAGATTATCGAGATAGAAGGGTTTGCAGAAAAAACTGCACAAGTCATTGTCGAGTGCCTGGAAAATATCAAGGAAGATTTCTTTAAAATCTATAATCTGGGGTTTAACCTGATAGCAACGCCATTGTTGTCTGAACAACCTGAAAATCAAGCCAGCCCGATTTGGGGCAAGGTCATTGTGTTTACGGGAACCATGAGGCATGGTACCCGTGAAGAAATGAAAAAGCAGGCTAAAAAGATGGGTGCAAAAGTCGCATCATCAGTCACCGGTAAAACAGATTATTTGGTTGCCGGTGAAAAAGTAGGTGAGGCAAAAATTCGCGCTGCGCAAGAAAAAGGAGTTACGGTACTGACTGAAGATCAGTATATAAAAATGATTGCAGGTTAATAATCTTCGCTTAGAGCCTGTTCAAGATCTATTCAGTAAAATTCTAATAAATGCGAGTACGACCATGTGTAAACTTGAATTCAAGAGCCTTTCACAGTTCTTCCAGAGTCGACGGCATTTCTCTATCCATGCAAAA
>Ga0256839_1000384_pt1 | contig 57428 bp, 73 predicted proteins | sample 354166metaG_FD_185968 | JGI IMG/M metagenome (GOLD analysis project Ga0256839, IMG submission 185968) | Hydrothermal vent microbial communities from Mid Atlantic Ridge, Atlantic Ocean - 354-166 | ecosystem: Environmental > Aquatic > Marine > Hydrothermal vents | place: Atlantic Ocean: Mid...
CAACCTAACTGTATTGTAACCTGTCCGACACAGTTTCGCCATGTTCCTCCCTATATTGAGATATTATAACAAATAATCATATAAGGGCACATTATGACTTTCTCCCGACTTCTTCTATCCTCCGTATTGGCATGTTCAGTGTTGGCCATGCCAGCCCGCGCACAGATAACAAATGTGGCCGAGGCTCTAGCGCAAGAAAAAACAGCTTACCAACCGCGCATCCAAATCGCGCTTCTGCTCGATACGTCCAATTCTATGGACGGGTTAATTTCCCAAACTAAATCCCAGCTCTGGACTTTGGTCAATGAACTGAGCGAGGGTAAAAAGAACGGCCAAACCCCGATCATTGAACTGGCGCTGTATGAATATGGCAATAGTAATATTTCTGTCTCCAAGGGCTATATCCGCCAGGTTTTATCCCTGACCACTGACCTCGATGATGTTTCGGAAAAGCTGTTTGCTCTTGCGACAAATGGCGGGCAGGAATATGCGGGGCAAGTTCTGACCAAGTCTCTGGACGAGCTTGAATGGAGCGCGCATAAGGACGATATGAAACTGATTATTATCGCAGGCAATGAGCCGTTCACTCAAGGCTCGGTGACATGGCAAAGCGCTTGCGAGCGGGCAAAATCCAAGGGTGTTATCATTGATACCATTCACTGCGGCGACGCGGATACGGGCATGCGCACGGGCTGGAAAGATGCGGCGGATTGCGCGGGCGGTATATATATGACCATCAACCAAGACGAAAAATATGTACATGTGCCCTCGCCTTGGGACGATACTTTGCTCGATCTCAACAAGAAATTAAATGACACATATTATGGTTATGGCACCCGTGGCCGCGAGTTAAAAACCAGGCAAGTTGTGCAAGACAGCAATGCCAGTTCCATGAACAAAGGGGCAGAGATTAGTCGTCTGTATTCCAAATCGAAAGCAGGTTATACAAATGAAGCTTGGGATATTATTGACGCTTACAAAAAAGATAAAAAATCCGTTATGGAAATGGAAGACGATAAACTCCCCGAAGAACTAAAAGGAAAAACCGCCGACGAGCGCAAAGTTTTCATCGAAGCCAAACAGCTTGAACGCGCCGACATTCAAAAACAAATCGCAGATCTTGGTAAAAAGCAAAGGGCGTTCGTTGCCGAAAAGCGCAAAGAGATGTCAGACACAAAAACCCTAGACAACATAATGGTCAAGGCCGTGCGCAAGCAAGCTGAAGATAGCGGGTTTAAGTATTAAACCTCAACCTTATGCGCCCGGTTCAGTAAGGCTGTGATTGTCGCGTCTAGCTCTACGCTACCGTCCAGAATATTGGCGACGGCTTCGCAGATTGGCATTTCTACACCGGCCTTTGCGGCTAGGCGTTTTAGGGCTGGGGCGGTGGCGACACCTTCGGTAACGGCTGTGCGGGTGGACATAATTTCGCCCAAGCTTTGACCCTTGCCCAGCGCCATACCGCACGACATATTTCTGGATTGTTCACTTGAACAGGTCAGCACCAAATCTCCAAGTCCGCACATACCGGTTAGGGTTTCGGTGCGCCCGCCGAGTGCTACGCCTAGTCTGGTCATTTCCGCAAAACCTCGTGTGATGAGCGCCGCATGGGCAGAGCGGCCAAGGCCTTTGCCCAGCACCATGCCGCAAGCAATAGCGAGCACGTTTTTAACGGCACCACCAATTTCAGCGCCCAGCACATCCGTGCTCAAGTACGGTCGGAACGTCGTTGCGGCGATAGCGTTGGCGAGCGAGGCACCTATCTCCTGATCTTCCACCGCCAAGGTTACTGCGGTCGGCAAGCCGTTCGCTACATCAATAGCAAAGCTGGGGCCGGACAACACGGCGGGGATTGTCTCTGGGAGGGTGTCTTTTAAAACATCAGCCATAAAGCTTAGGGTCGATATTTCGATGCCTTTGGAACACAGTACAACGGGCAGGCCTTTGGATGCATAGGGTGCGAACTTGGCCAAAATTGCGCGCATATGTTGGGCGGGCGCAACAGCCAGCACGGCGTCCATGCCCGCCAAATCGGCCATATCGGAACTGGCCTTTAGGGATGTATGTAATTTGGCACCGGGCAGATATAGGGTGTTTTCGTGCTTGGCATTAATGGCGTTCGCGCATGCCTCTTCGAATGCCCATAAGGTGACATCGCGACCAGACACTGCTAGAGTTTGCGCCAAGGCCGTGCCCCATGCACCGCCGCCGATTACGCCGAATTTTTGATAGGTTATTCCCGTCATGATTTAGGTCCTTTTTTACCAAAGCCGCTGGCCGGATTGTTCTTGGCACTGCCCATATCAAGCGGCCAGCGCGGCCTTGCCTTTACATCTAGCCCGTCCGTTTGGCCTAGCACGAAACGCTCGGCACCCGCCAAAGCAATCATGGCACCGTTGTCACCACAATATTTAAGCGGTGGGGCTATCAGGGTAAAATGGTTGTCCTTGCACAGGCTTTCAAGAGCGCTGCGAATAACAGCATTGGCTGCCACCCCGCCAGCAACCACGAATCTGTAGGGGGCATCGTGCGTTGCCGAAAACATGTTCATAGCATTTTGCGTGCGGTCACATAACACATCGCTGACCGCTTGCTGGAAACTGGCCGCCAGATCTGCTTTGCCCTGCTCGCAGCTATTATCCAGTTTATCAAATGCCCGCGCTGTCGCCGTTTTCAGGCCAGAGAAGGAAAAGTCTGCATGGGGCTTGCCTTTAAAAGGACGCGGTAATTTGATGGCTTTGGAATTACCAAATTCTGCCATGCGTTCTAGCGCAGGGCCGCCCGGAAATCCGAGGTTCATTATTTTCGCCGTCTTATCAAAGGTCTCACCTGCCGCGTCGTCTACGGTGGAGCCGAGCCTTGTGAAATCACCAATTCCGTCAACGCTCAGGAGTTGCGTATGGCCGCCAGAAACCAGCAAAAGCAAATACGGAAACGGGCAGTCCTGTGTCAGGCGCGGCGACAAAGCATGACCCTCCAAATGGTTGATGCCTATAAGCGGAATGTTGAGGGATACCGCCAAACCTTTGGCCACCATTAGCCCCGTCATTACACCACCGATTAGGCCAGGTCCAGCCGTTGCCGCCACCGCGTCCAAATCGCTCCATGTAATTTTTGCATCCTTAAGCGCGCTCGCGGTTATACTCTCGATTTTTTGCATATGGGCGCGGGCTGCAATTTCTGGCACCACACCGCCGTAGGGCGCATGAACTTCATTTTGCGAAGCTACCAATGAAGACAAAACCTCTACCCGCCCGTCCTTATACCGACGCACCACGGACGCCGCCGTCTCATCACAAGAGCTTTCTATGCCGAGAACCAGCACGGATTTGTTCAATATATGTTTTGACGTAGGTAACATAGACCGTCCAATACAGGAATTGCGGGCAAATGGCTAGGTGTTCTTGTGGCAATTTGAACCTTGAAGCGGGGACGTAGTGCGCCTAAACTCGCCCAAGGAGCACACCATGAACGACGACAATGAAAACATTGATGGGGAAGACATTACCGAGGAAGGCACACCGGATATGGATACAGTGTTGGAAACTGAAAGTGATGTAACACCGAAAAGCGTCGGACGTGGTTTTGTGGTCGGCGGGTTTGTCGTGTCGAGCTTGTTGGGCGCGGGTCTGGGGATTGTGGGCACAAAAATGCTAGCGGGGCCGGACCAAACTGCGGCCCTAAAGGTTGAGCTTGAGCAAAACCTCAAAGCCTTGCAAAAAACATCCAAAGCCCAGACCAAGCAATTAGGCGTAACCAGTACCGCCCAGAAAAAAACCAAAGCTCGGCTGGATAAATTACAAACCGAGAACACGGCCTTAGGGGCGCAAGTCGAAACGCTAAAAGAACTGGTTTCGGATTTGCAAAAAGCCATTGATGTTCAAGACGTTAAAACGGATACACGGCAGAATGTGCAGGACGAAGCACCAAGGCTAGATGCGGATATAGAAGCACCCATAAATAAACCTGCCAAAAACAAACCAACCAGCCTCGCAATAAAAACAGAGCACCAATCTGCACTTGCTGTGCTTATTGACACATTCCCGCGCGCAAAAATGTTGGCGGCGGTCAAGGCACAAGAAACATCAAAAGCAAACAAGCCGGGATGGCTGAGGCGCGCCATGAGCAAGCATATCAAGGTTAGAGACGGTGAAGCCGTTGACCCTTATACGGCGATAGACGCCGCCGAATCGGCGCTAAAAGACGGTGACATACCCGCCGCTTTGGCACACATTAAAAAACTGAACCCACCCGTGCGTACCAGCGCAGCCGAATGGGTGCAGGCCGCAAAAAAGTCCGCAAAAAAGCCCGGCAAAAAAACGGCACCGCAACAATAGAACAGGAATTTCCCTATGGCTCGTTGGCTCATTTTACCTTTGATATTACTCGTCGCCCTAGTTGGCCTATTGGCCTATGTGGGCAGTGAGCGGGTAATCCAGTTCGAATTGTTGGCAACCGCCCCAACTGGCGGACAATTTATTTCCGTACAAGCGGCTATCGTCATCTGCGCAGGCGTCGTGCTAGGCATAATTTTATTGTGGTCGTTTTTGACTTGGATGTGGCGTCTACCGAACCGCATGAAAAAAGGCATGGGGCGGCGGCGCAGTGAAATTGGCTTGGATGCGGTGGAGCAAGCGTTGCTGGCCGTGGAATCCGGAGACGAGGTCGGTGCGCTCAAAAAAGCTAAGAAAGCCAGCGATCTTTTGAACCGTCCGGCCTTAACCGCGCTCATCTCAGCCAAGGCGGCGGAAATGCGCGGCGCCCACGACGATGCCCACAGTCATTATACCAGCCTGAAAGACAATCCCGATACCGAAGCCGCAGGCTTGCGCGGCTTGGCGCGGCTGTCTGAAACCCGGGGCGACCACGCGGCCAGTATTGAAATGGCGCAGGTGGCATTTCAATCCCCGAAAGCACCAATGTGGGCATTTGATCTGCTCTATAATTCGCAAACTGCCCTTGCCGATTGGGAGGGGGCGCTGGAAACTTTGGCTAGAGCCGAAAAACGTAAGCTTTTGGATAAAGATGAAATCCGCCGCCGCCGGGCGGTGCTTTTGGCGGCCAATGCCAATGCACTAGATGCCATAGGCCGCTCGGTGGAAGCTCTTGACCAAGCAAAGCGCGCCGCAGATTTATCGCCTGGCTTTGCGCCAGGCGTGGCTTTGGCGGCACGGCTTCTCTCGAAGGACGGGCAGATAAAGAAGGCCGCGCAAATAATCGAGAAAGCTTGGGGACGTAGCCCCCACCCGGCGCTCTCGATTGCATACCGGGATGTGTGGCAAGGCGAAACAGCTAAAACCGTCGCCAAGAAAATTAACCAACTGATCAAAAGCAATTCAGATCACCGCGAGAGCAAAATTTTGGCTGCAGAGCAGGCGATAGCTGCCGATGATGGTGTCACCGCTTTGTCAGCTCTGGACGGTTTGCTCCGAGACGAAGACCTATCGGCGCGGCTCTGCGCATTGGCGGCACACGCTGAGAATATGCTGGGCAATACCGTAGACGCCCACACGTGGCAAAACCGCGCAGTGAGTGCGCCAATTGAAGCAGATTGGTCTGATTTGGATCCGGACGGTGCCGCCTTTAATTACACGGATGCCGACTGGCAAAGGCTGGCGCTTTCCTACGGTAAAAGCGGCACACTCATTCACCCCCGCTATGAGGCTTATAAACGCCGCCGCGCTGTGGGGAGCGTAAAAGAAGCAGTGCAAACTATAGACACACCGCCAAATGCCGACGATCCCGGCATTGATGCAAGGGGTACCGAAAAGCAAGATTTGGCTGATCGCCTGCAGAATCTATTAGAAGGTGACCCCAAAGCTTAACTTGAAGTTTAAATCGAAGGCTAAATCTACAATAGATTTCCGTTTAATAATACGATAGTAAACTTATTCAAAGGATTGGGAGATATTTATGTTAAAAATTTACGGTCATTTTTTATCCATGCCGACCAATAAAGTGCGTTTGTGTGCTAGCTATCTGGGCTTGCCCCATGAATACGTGCATGTTGATCTGCAAACTGGAGAGCATTTGAAACCGGAATATCTCGAAATTAATGCAGCGGGCCGTGTGCCGGCCATTGATGATGACGGGTTCAAGCTTAGCCAATCGGATGCTATTTGCAAATATATGTGCGCGCTCTCTGGGCCGTCATCATTTTACCCTGCTGACATCAAAGAGCAGGCCGAGATCAATCAATGGATAGATTTTTCTTCCCAGCATATATTGCAGGCCGTTGCCCGTCTGTTTTTCAACCGGGTTGTTTGTAAATTGATCGGGGAAGAACCGGACGAAGCTTCTATTAAAACCGGCAACAACATGTTGGCGCGAGACTTGCCTATGATCGAATCCCGGCTTGCAGACAACGAGTTTATGTGTGGCGATAAATTTACCCTCGCAGATATTAGCATGGCTGCGGCAATTGAACCTGCTGAAATGGCAGGTATTGATTTATCCTCTTACCCGGCAATTGTTAAGTGGCGCGAGTGCATGATGGGCCGGGAGTTTTATCGGCATGTCCACACACGATTTGCTGCGGAAATGGCTGGTTGATGCGGTTTCGCAAAGCTGAGAACAATGACGGCTTTCATTTAGAATGTTTTTCGACGAGCGGCTGGAAACCCGTTCGTAAAGATAGCGCAAATTATGAAACGTTCCTGGCCGCAACGGGGCAAAACCAAATTGACACCCGTGATCCCAAGCCGTTCGCCCCCAAGTCTTATCGAGATTTTATGCTCAGTGAACAGCACTATATAAATGCAGCAAGTAATTACGCTAAGTCTGCTCGCCCAAGCGCTTACCGACTTACGCAGATTTATAAAAAGCTTACGGGCAAAACCCACCCAAAACTAAAACCAGCACCGCTTTGGTACGCACAACCAATATTTTATATGGGTGGGCATATGAATTTTTTCGGCGAGGGGGCGGATATTATTTGGCCGGATTATTCATCTTCAATCGACTATGAACTAGAAATTGGCTTTGTGTTGGCGAAGCCGCTTTACAATGCGACCCCTGATGAAGCGCAAGCCGCTATTGGTGGTTTTGTGGTCTTTAATGATTTTTCGGCTCGTGACGTGCAAATGCCGGAAATGGATAGTGGTTTTGGCCCGCAAAAATCCAAGCATTTCGCCAATGCTATTTCAACTGACTTTGTCACGGCTGATGAAATATTGCCCCGTATCAATGAATTAGCAGGAAGCGTCAGTATTAACGGCAAGCAGGTTTGCGAAGTATCTTCCGCAGGCATGCAGTATACGCTGGGAGAAGCGTTGGCGCATGTTAGCCGATGTGAACACCTTTATCCGGGAGAGTTTTTTGCAACTGGCACATTACCTGGCGGCTGTGGGTTGGAGAACGGACATTTCCTCAACAAAGGTGACATAATCACCATTGTTATTGAGGGCATTGGCTCACTTACAAATAAAATAATTTAAACGGAATATGAAATATGGTAGGATTCAACCCTTATTTTAGTGTGGCAAAACGACTATTGCGCTTGCGTAAGAAACCAATTTTGGCAAAGAGGCTCGGTGCTAACTGGAAACTTTACCCATCTGATTGGATCGACAACCGTATGCTCATCGGGCGGCCATTTGAACGCGAACAGCTAGCCTTTGCGCAGGACTGCATCCGCAAAAATTCGCTGACGGCATTTTATGACTGCGGGGCAAATATTGGCTTATATAGTGTATTGCTGGGTGTGAAAGCGTCCGAGCTTAGGGCTATCCATGCCTTTGAGCCTGTACCAAAAACCTGGTCGCGGTTGGTGGAAAATATAAGCTTGAACGATTTGCAAGACAAAGTCACGGCGCATAATTACGGCCTTGGTGCCAATGCGGAAACCCTCACAATCGCTTTTGATAAAAAATCGTCCGGCACCGCCACGCTTGATTTGGACGAAAAACACAACCCGAAGCGCGGTTTTAATGATCGTCAGCAGGTTGAAATCCGCACATTCGATAGTCAATTTGCCCTATCGGACACGAACGCATTTATGAAGCTTGATATGGAGGGGCATGAAGCCCAAGCCTTGGTGGGCATGGCGCAAATGCTAGCCAATAATAACTGCTATTTACAAATAGAATTATGGGATAAAAACCGAGAGCAAGTCATCAATTGGCTAGCGCAGCGTGGGTATGAGGTGTTTCACAATATTCACCACGATATTTATTTCAAAAAAACCTAATTACCAAACACCTAATTCTACCAATTTTGTGCGAATGTGGGGCGGTAGATTTTCTGCATCGCCAAGACTTGATAAATCAGCCGGCGCATCTTCCGGTTTGAGATAGCGCCATCCCTGAAAGGCGCGTTTGGGGGTTGGCACAACCGGTATAAGATCGGGCGCTAGGATTATTCGGCAGGCTTTGCGACCGTCTTGGGTATGGGTTTCAGCCAAATCAATTATGGTGTTACGGCACTGGATTACGCCTTTGATAACCCAGTAAATTGAACCACCATCCAAGACTTCGTCTTTGCGGCGCGGGGACATGCGGGTGATATGATCTGCAAAGGCGGGCAAGCCTTCATGACCACGGCGCACTGCTAAGCTTTCTTGATAGGCAGCAAGGGTTTCTACGGACAAGGAGCCGACAGATAATTTGATCATATGGGTTGTCATGCCTTATTGTAACAAGGCTTGAGCGTAGAAGAAACCTTATTCCGGCATAGGCCCTAGGATGTCATCCTGTGCAATTGTGCTTTAAGCAAATAATATAACCCGCCTAAAACCATCATACCACCAATGAGCATTGCTACGGGTGCCAAAAATGCGCTCATTTCGTCCAGCTTAACCACCGTAGAGAAATTCAATTTCCACAAGGCGCCGCCGAGTAAAAGCAGGCCAACAACCAGTGCTGTCCAATAGGCACCAATCCCGCTCGTGTCATCACTTTCCGAGATTTCAGGCGCAGGGTGTTCAATTTTTGTGCTGTCGTTAGAGGCTATATTTGTAGTGATGCCGCTTTGGGCGGCTTCTTCTACAGCCGTTTTATCTGCGGCGAGATCCAGGTTCAGAGGTTCCGACATGGTTATATCTTGTGTATCAAGTTTTTGCCCGTCTTTTGGCAAGGCTCTTTGAAAGTCTTCTTGAAAATTTTCATTCAAGCTTTCTGGTGCATCCGCATTTTCGGCCATTAAATTATCAAGCCGTTCACTTACTTCGGCTGCAGCCAAAGCTATGGGTGATAATTGAGCGCCTGTCTCTAATTCCAGATCATTTGTTTCCGGCGCCACTTCTGTGTCGCGGGCGCTTGTCTCAACAACATCATCAATGTTGACATTGTCTTCAAATATATCGTCATAAATTTGCGGTTCGGAGGCTCGTTCGCTCAAGGTCAGGATGCCGGACGGCCCATCTTCACGACGTCTGTTGTGCCCGGGTTCGGCATCGTAGGGCGTTTGGTCAACATAGCCGCGTGCATCTGATGTGTTGAACACTTCAAGATCATCCGTGCCGGGCTTGGCTGTGCTATCATGCAGGGGCGGCAATTCATTGCGGGGTGCGGCAACAACACCTGTAGCCGGGCTTAGGAACAGAGCTTTTTCAGCCGTGCGCCGACGTACCAATGCATCCACCACATAGGTTTGATCGGCAATGACGCTCTTACGCCATTCATCAAACCCGGCTGCCGCCGCCAAGGGTTGGCCATTATTCATATTGTGGACGACGCTGGAATTTAAAAAAGCGTCCTCCCCGATATTGAAGCTTAGGGACACCAAAGCATCAAATTGGTTTTGGGATAGGGGCGCAAAGATATTGTAATTCACCATTTCTTCGAAAGGTTCGAGGTCGACTTTCAACACGTCTGTAGCCTTTTTCTTGGTAATAACGGATATTTCACCAGGCACAAATTCATGACCATAGCCAATTACCCGCTGGCCGGAGACCAATACGGTTTCGATAGGACGAAAGCCCTCATAGGCCTTTATCAATTTGAGGCCAAAGTCAGAAATTTTGTAATCATGCGCCATAGGTGTTCCAAAACAATACACAAATTAAGTCTTGTTAGGTAAGGTGCAAATCCGGTGCCGTTTTTCCCCTTTCAGGTGAAACGGGGTAAAAATTACAAAAGAAACATCGCCGCCAAACCCAAAAAAGCGAGAAAACCGACCACGTCCGTTACCGTAGTTACAAACACCGTAGAAGCCACAGCCGGATCCGCGCCGACTTTCTTAAGCCCCAGCGGCACTAAAATGCCAGCCAATCCTGCACAAAACAGATTAAACACCAAAGCTGCCGCGATCACCAAGGCAAGATCAAGCTTATGAAACCACACAAATGTAATTACACCTAAAACCACGGCAAAAATCAGGCCGTTCACAATCGCTGCAAAGGCTTCGCGCCTAATGACCCGGTTAGTGTTTGCCGGGGTTAGGTCGCGGGTGGCCAATGCCCGAATAGCGACGGTTAGAGCCTGGGTGCCCGTATTCCCACCCATAGAGGCAACGATCGGCATTAAGACGGCGAGTGCTACCAATTTTTCAATTTCGTCTTGAAACAGTGATATAACGAATGATGCCGCAATGGCCGTCAACAAATTAACGAACAACCAAGGCGCACGCGCCAACACCGTTGAGCCGACAGTATCAACCAAGCCGGCCTCGCTAACACCCGCCAAAGCCAGCATATCTTCGGTGTGTTCGTCTTGAATGATTTCCACAATATCGTCCACGGTAATCATGCCAGACAAGCGCCCGTCCGCATCAACAACAGGTGCAGAGATTAGATCATATTTCTCAAAAAGATAAGCCACATCTTCCTGATCCAGCTCTGGCTCAATCACAGTTAATTTGGTGTCCATGATGTCGCTCAACACTTGATCCGGATCACTGCGCATCAATGTGGAAAGCGGTAAATAGCCGCGAGGGTGGAAGTGGGCGTCGATGACATAAATATCAAAGAATTTATCCGGCAGGCTATCACCGTCTAACTTGCTTTGGCTGCGCATATGCTCAATGGTTTGGCCCACACTCCAAAATTCCGGCGCGGCGACAAATTCGCGCTGCATGAGCCGTCCGGCAGTTTCTTCGTCAAAAGCGAAGCTGTCTTCAATTTCCTTACGGTCTTGCGCCGCCATATCGGCCAAAACTTCGGCGCGGCGCTCTGCAGGCAGTTCTTCAAAAATTTGAATCGCATCATCCGAGTCCAGTTCTTCCATGGCTTTGGAAATTTGTCCCGGCTCCAAAAGCGGCAAAATATCTTCCACCACCTCATCTTCAAGCTCCGCCAACATAGACGGGCTAATCACATCAGGAACCAGCCCTAGTAACGCGGTTTGGTCGTCCGTTGATAATTGCTCGAACCGGTCGGCCAAATCCGCTGGATGTTCGCCAGTTAATAAAGTTCGAATGGTTGCTTTGTCTTCGCTGCGAATAGCTTGGCGTAAAGCACCCACATGCCGCATATCCAGATCGGTGGTAGAGCTAAATGGTGTGTCGTGTGTTTCAGATAGTTCTGACATACCGCTCTCCTATTAATTTGGGTTGGGCATGGGTGCCGTAAACATACGGTTTCTTATACCCATTTACCAAAACTACCATAGGAAATTTTTACTCTAGGCTATCAGCACAACTTATTGTGGGAACAGTCTTGGAGATAGCATTGAGTTTGTGAGGCTCGCAACCTGATGTTAATGCACATTCTCAAGCCAAAGCTCATGGGCATCAATTCGGAGCTGTAACCAAGCATTATGTGCGTTGTGACGGGTCAGGGCTTCGGCTTCTTCGCTCTGTAAATATTGCTGTTCGGCAAGTAATAAGCCAGTGTAATCATGGGCGCCCAATTCATAGCTGCGACGAATTTTCTCAATGACAAACCTGCTACTGTCCAAGGCCGTTACTGCGGATTGCCAACTGCGGTATGTATTGGCAACTCTTTGGACATCGCGCTGGGCAATTAAATTAATCTCGCGGCGGGTATAAGCGGCAGCATATTGTGCGGCTTTGGCTTTTGAATTATCACGGGCAGCGACTGCGCTGCGCTGTTTTACGCCGATGGGCACGGACACTGTTAGGCCAAAGCCAGTTTCATCTCCACCTTGCTCATGAAAGAGCCGTAGTCCAATTGTCGGGTCTGCATATTTATCTAATTGAGAGCGCCGCGCTTGCACATCAAGCTGTTTTGCTTCTTTTTCTGCTATAGTGATTTCATGACTGCGCGATAGAACCAGTTGCGCCCATTTCTGCATGTTTTCTGGTCGATCCGGGGTTGGCAAGCGCGGGGCGCGGGGCGGAACGATTATTTCGGGAAAATTTGCAGTAATGGCTTCACGCGCAAGTTTTTCTGAGCCTTGAGCCAGGGCTAATGTAGATAAAGAAGTTTCCATCGCACTACGCGCTAACCCCACGTCAAGATCTGACGCGTCATTAAGCTGGCGGCGCTTTTCAAGTGCGGCGAGCGCTTTGCGGTGAATGTTGACATTCTCTTGGCGTATGGCTTGGGTTTCCGAAGTCAGCAGCCAATCCATCCATACTTGCTTTAACAGTAAAGCCGTTTGGTGGCGGGCATCTTCTGCAATGTTTTCAGCCAACGCAACGCCAATTTGCCCGGCTTCGCGGTCAAGGCGGGCTTTGCCCCGAATGCGTAACCCTCTTGAAAGTGTAGCGTCATATTCACCAAAATTGCCAAGTCCGCTAATTTGGCGTCTTGTATAACTTCCGCCCAAAGTTAATTCATGTGGCCCCATACGCAAACTATCTGCTTGCGCCCGCGAAGTTTCAATGTTTTGGGTGGCCTGTTGGTAGATCGGGTAATTATCCAAAGCACGCTCAACCATTTCAGGGGGCGGCAAATAACTTACCTCACTCGCAAAAGACACGGTAGAATAAGAAAGGAGACTAAACGAAAAAAGAAGTTTCTTGATCATAATAAGCGCCCTGCAATTGATACCGGTTCCGTCCAAAACATGAGTCCGGAAATTGGCAATTTAGCTTTAATCTGGGCTAATAAAGGCTCAACCCTTTGCGTATCCATAATGACAATAAATAATCGGCGGTTAATACGCCCGCGCACTTTCTCGCTAGCGCTGGCACGCGTAAAGCCAAGCCCGTGCCCTTCACATTTAATTGTTGTGAAACCTGACAAAGGCGGGTCTTGCTCCAACATAAATTCCAGCAAGCTATCTTCTGATTCTGGCGGGTAAACCAAGGTTAATTTGCAGAGAGATTGGTCCATTCCAGGTCTCCTGTATTTTGTGTTGATTGTTTTTTAGAGACCCCAAATTTTTTAAACAAAACCGGGAGCAAAAGCAGTGTAAGGATTGTTGACGAGATCAACCCGCCAATGACAACAATAGCGAGCGGCTTTTGGATTTCCGAGCCTGGGCCGTCTGCGAATAACAGCGGCAACAAGCCAAATGCGGCGGTCGTCGCAGTCATAAGCACGGGACGCAATCGCCGTTTTGCCCCCGTCATAATTGCCTCGTCGAGACCAATTCCTTCGGCGAGTAATTGATTAAAATAACTCACAAGCACAAGCAAATTCAAAACAGCAATGCCGAGCAAGGCAATAAACCCGACAGACGCAGGCACGGAGAGATACTCGCCTGCCAGTACAAGGGCAAGCACGCCGCCCACTAAGGCAAATGGGACATTGGCCATAATCAACAAGGACTGTCTAAAAGAGCGCAGTGTCGCAAACAGCACAAGGAATATCAGTCCGAGCGAGAACGGAACTACAACGGCAAGGCGGGCGGCGGCGCGGCGCTGATTTTCAAATTCACCGCCCCAACTAATGCTATAGCCTTGTGGCAAATCAACTTGATTGGCCACGGCGGCCTGCGCATCTTCAACAAAACTCACCAGGTCGCGTCCCGCGACATAGGCTTGCACAATGGCGAATCGTGAGGCATTTTCGCGGTCAATTTTTATCCCGGACGGCGCCCGTTCAATCTTCGCAAAATTGCCGATACGAATTACTTCGCCGTCGCCAACAGCAATTTGCACGCGGTTAAAATCATCGGGAGAGCGGCGCAAATTATCTTCGCCGCGCACCATAATGCGCGTGCGGCGCAAGGGTTCAACCACAATGCCCGCTTCAATGCCCGTGAGTATGGCGCGCATATCGTCTTCAACATCCGAGATGTTGAGACCCGCCCGCCCGAGTGCAAGCCTGTCAAGGTGAAGCTGCATATAGTCCACCATATCATTGGATAGCGTAAACACCTCGCTCGCGCCGTCGACACTGGAAATCGTGTTTTGGATTTGCCCGGCGAGGTCTGCTAAAACATCCAAGTCAGGCCCAAATATCTTAACGGCCAAATCGCCGCGCGCCCCTGTGAGCATTTCAGAGGTTCGCATTTCGATGGGCTGGGTGAAAGAGGTTTCAATACCCGGCATGGATTCCATTGATTTACGCATTTGGTCAATAAGCCATTCTTTGTCCGGCTTGCGCCATTCTTCTTTGGGTTTTAAAACAAGAAACGCATCCGTGTCATTAGGGCTCATGGGGTCAAGGCCAAGCTCGTCAGAACCAACCCGCGCGATAATGCTCTCAATTTCAGGCACATCTTCCATCAATGCTTTTTGCACCATCATGTCCATTTTAACACTGTGGTCTAGGCTGATGGAGGGCAGTTTTGTGGTCTGCATAATCACAGAGCCTTCGTCCATAGTTGGCATAAAAGTTTTGCCGACATTGGAATACGCCAAGCCAGCCGCGACCAAGCTTATGCTGGCAACCGCATAAATGCCGATAGGGAAACGCACAAAGAAATCAAGAATGCGCCCGTAAGCAGGTGTTAAAATCCGCATCAATATAGGTTCTTTACCGTTACCTGGTTTGATCAAATAAGACGCCAGGACAGGGATAATTGTCATGGATAAAACAAGCGAAGCCGCTAAGGAGAAAACAATTGTCAATGCGACAGGGCTAAATAATTTACCCTCTAAGCCCTGTAGGGATAAGAGCGGTAGAAACACCAAACATATTATGATGACACCTGCCGTCACAGGCGCAGTAACTTCAACCGCCGCGCGGTAGACGAGATGCAGGCGCGGCACTGTTGCGTTCTTACCGTGGCGGTTTACGCGCTCCACCACATTTTCGACCACCACTACCGAGGCATCAACGATTAACCCAATAGCAATAGCCAATCCGCCGAGGCTCATAAGGTTGGCTGACAACCCTGTCATACGCATAAGTAAAAATGTTGCGAGCGCGGCCATAGGCAGGGTCAGGGCGACAACAATTGCGGCGCGAAAATTGCCTAGAAATAACAGCAATAAAATAAGCACCAGAATGATTGCTTCCGTAAGTGCTTTTTGCACAGCGCCAATGGCATTGTCGATTAAGGCCGAGCGGTCATAAAAAGTATTGATGGTTACGCCCTCTGGCAAGGATACTGAAAGCTCTTCAAGCCGGGTTTTGACATCACGCACAATGGCATTTGCATCTGCGCCCCGGAGGGATAACACCAAGCCTTGAACCACTTCCGAGCGGCCATCTTTGGTCACGGCACCATTGCGCATTAAGCTACCAATTCTAACATCGGCAATATCTTGAATACGCACGGGCGCGCCGTTTTTTCGCGACACAACGATTTGGGATATATCCTCTAGTTTTGTGACCGCGCCTATGGCGCGCACAGCAATGGCTTCTTCGCCTTCAATAATGAGGCCAGCCCCGTCATTGCGATTGCCCATTTCTATGGCGGCTCTAACATCCCGGATGTTTAAACCTGCCGCCGCCAGAGCGTCCAGGTCGGGCACAACATCAAAAGTTTTAACAACGCCGCCAAGTGAGTTCATATCCGCAACGCCCGGCAGTGTGCGCAGGGCGGGGCGTATTGTCCAATCCAGAAGCGAGCGGCGTTCTTCCAGGGTAAGGTCGCCCCCTTCGATAGTGAACATATAGACTTCCGAGAGCGGCGTGGAGATTGGGGCAAGCCCGCCCTCTACACTGGGCGGAAGATTGTCTGCGGCATTGCTAATGCGCTCTGCCACTTGCTGGCGCGCCCAATAAATATCGACGCTGTCATCGAAATCAATGGTAATATCCGCGATGGCATATTTTGCCATAGAGCGCAGAACTCTTTGATTTGGTATACCGAGCAACTCCATTTCAAGGGGCGCGATTACGCGAAGCTCGACCTCTTCGGGGGTCATGCCGGGCGCTTTCATAATGATCTTTACTTGGGTGGTGGAAATATCCGGAAAGGCATCAATAGGAATGCGTAAAAACGACAACGCACCAGCAATCAGCATTACCAAAGTCAATGCAATAACAAAAAGTCGCTGGGTCAGTGAAAACCCGATTAGTTTTCTAAGCATTATTCTGCCTCAGCAAGATGAATGGCTTTAAGCTCGCTAAGGCCAGTGACAGCAACTTGGTCGCCCGCATTTATCCGCCCTGCTATGGTGGCATAGCCACGAGAACGGCCTGTGACATCGACAGCAATAGGGTTAAAGTCTCCGTTATATTTTAGAAAGACATTTGTTTTTCCGTCCAAACGAATGATTGCGGATACAGGCACGCGGACCATTTCACCCGCTTGGGAAGACTTGGAGATAATGACTTGCGTGAGCTGCCCCGGATTAAGACCTGAACCCACAGGCACTTTAGCCACCAGCATGGCCGATTTGGTTTTGGGGTCGATCATCCGAGAGGCGGAAACTACTTCTCCGAACGAGCCATCATCAAAGCCGATACTGTCGCCCGCCTTCACTTGTCCAACCAAATCTTCGGGAACCATAACTTCTGCCCAAAGGTCGTCGGATGTATAAATAGCCGTGACCGCGCGCATAGGTTCAACGCTTTGGCCAATTTGCAGATCAAAATCTTCGACCCGCCCGCTGGCAGGTGCTTTGACATAATATTGTGATAGCCCGGCGCTGGATATGCCGCGCAGGGGGGTTCTAAACTCATCAACCAAGGCCTGCGCCCGCATCACATTTGCGTTTAGGGGCAACAGGGTTGTGCCTGCGGACAAACCCTCATCCACCAATAAAGTTTGCTGCTTTAGCGCGATGTTCGCGGCTTCCAACTCGCCCTGAGCGGTCTGAAGCCCAATATTTATATCCAAATAATCACGGCTACGCACCGTAAACAATGTCTGGCCTGCTTTAATTTTTTGGCTCGGCAGAACATGGATCTTCGTCAATACGCCTTCATAGGGAATTGTGATTGCTTTCAAGCTTGTGCGCACGGGGATGATTTTTGCAGGCACATTGGCAAGGGACATTTCTCCCGCAGAAAGACTGGCGGTGGCCGTTATCCCCAACCTGGAAATCTGTTTGTCGGTAAGGCTAATGGTTTCTGACGCTACCGCATTAATAGCGGGTTGCACTAACAAGGCTGCACCAAGAGCAAAGGTTAATAATTTCGCGCGCATAAAGCCCCCAATCATATGATTACATTTTTAGAATTAGAATACTTATAAACCGTACCTGAAATGAACCTGAACAAGGTGCGGATTTACTGACACGTCAAAAATCCACAAAAGGGAGTACAATATCAACGCGTAGACCGTTAAGGCGGGATTTGCCCAGTTGGCAAGTCCCGCCGTACAAATTGACCAGTTCGCGGACAATGGCCAGCCCAAGGCCGCCGCCCGGCGTGGTTTCGTCCCAGCGCATGCCCAAATCAAAGACAATATCATAGGCTTCTGTCGGCAGGCCCGGCCCGTCGTCATCAAGGCGAATGAGAATATGGTTTTCATCCACTTTCGAACAATCTATGTCGATACGGTTCCTGGCCGCCTTATAGGCATTATCAAGTATATTTCCGAGTATTTCGTTTAAATCAATCTTGTCCATATGAATAGGTTTTTGGGTATGGATTTCAACATTGATATCAATATCTTTATCGCTATGGAGCAGCTTCATCGCAGTAATAACCGGCGGTAATACGTCCTCAATATTAGAAAATGTACTCGGGAGCTGTGCCGCAGCGGATGCACGTGCGCGCGCAATATGATGATCAATATGCCTTTGCATGATATTACATTGCTGGATAATGGTTTGTGATGAGCGGACGAGTCCCTCTTCTTCTTCTAATTTATAACCTTCATCGGCCACAATCGCGAGCGAACCTTTAAGGCCGTGTGCTAGGTTGCCCGCTTGCGCCCGCGCGCGCTTAAGCATGTCGCTTGTGGAGGCAATATGCGCATTAAGCTCTCCGACTAAAGGCGTAACTTCTGTAGGGTAAGTGCCGTCAAGTTTTTCGGTCTTCCCTGATCTGACATTTTTAAACCCTTCGGATAACCGCTTAAAGGGATGCAAAGCAAAGCTCGTCAATAAAGCAGCGGCGAACATCATTGATAATGACAACACAACAAATGACCATGCCAAGGTCGTGTTAAACTCACTAATCATTTCAGCCAAATGGCGGCGCTCAACGGCAAGAATAAACCGCCGATATTCTCCGTTTTTAGAGTGAAAGTTTGTAGTTTTTTCGACGACCAATAAAACATCGTCCACCCCCTTAATCTTATGGCGATGGGCTGCAATGTCGTGGTCAAAACCTTCATCTGCCAAAGCTATCGGTTTACCACCCAAGGACGGGCTTTTTATGCTGGCACCCTGCCCGCGAACTTCCCAATAGTAACCCGATCCAAATTTGTCATATTTCGTGTCGCTAAAAGCACTAACGAGAATGAAATCCCCATTCTCGTCGAGCTGCGTTATGTTTTCCAGCTCAACAATATGCTGGTCAAGCTCATCATAAAATTGTTTAAAAACATGGGTGTGAAATGCTGAGGATAGCAACCAATAGCCGATTACAGCACCCAGTGTGACCCACAAAACAGATGCGGTAACCATTCGTTTGCGTAGCGACATTTTTGAAAAAGCAGGCGTCATCCGAATTTATAACCCAGGCCGCGTATAGTTTTAATTTTGTCACTGCCTATTTTTTTCCGCAACCGGCCTATATAGACCTCTATAGTGTTGGAGCCGCGCGTTTCATTAATCGGATAAAGATGCTCTATGAGTTCGGTTTGGGGCACAACATGACCAATGCGGTGCATAAAATATTTTAGCATACGAAACTCAAATGCCGTTAAATCCAATATTTCAGACCCTAAGCGGGCTTCACTGGTTATCGTATCTATAGATAAACCTTGGTGTACAAGAACTGCATCTTTTTTACCCATGGATCTGCGAATAAGGGCGCGCAAACGCGCGACAAGCTCTGGTGTGTGAAAGGGCTTAACCATATAATCGTCCGCGCCTTTGTTTAAGCCCTCGACTTTTTCGGCCCAGCTGCTGCGGGCTGTTAAAACTAAAACAGGCATAATAATGCCTTTAGAGCGCCAAGACTGCAACACCTCCAAGCCTGGCTTCCCTGGCAAACCCAAATCTAAAATGGCCGCGCTTAAATTACCGAGTAAACCTAATTCATAGCCATCATCACCTGTGTAAGCGTGTTCCACTACAAAGCCGGATAACAAAAGAGAACGGCTGATACGGTTCGCCAAATCCTTATCATCTTCTACCAACAAAATACGTATAGTGTCCTCCTCATGTTATAACAGTAGCATTAGAATAGTACTATTGGGCTAAAAACTAAGTGAAATTTATTTAGGGTCAATGTAGCTTAAAAAAGAAAAACCACCTAATTCCATCCACCAATACGATCAAAAAATACAAAAGCAAAACAGCAGACCGTTTGTTTGATGCCTTACCCTACCAAATATAGAAAATCAGATAAAATTGGTGCGGCCGAGATGCGTGTATCATGCCCATATTTTCCCATCTTTACTGACTAGTTTGGTGCGCATGATTGTGACCGGACTATATTACGGACTACTTTTTGATCATGGCAATGACCATAGCGACATGTAATATTATTAAAATGTTAGGGGTGCTTGGGAATAGGTAATATAGGTAATCAGTAATAAATGAGTATCTATACCTTTGTTTTTATTGAATAAATAGGGTTACCTCAAAAGGTAATATAAAGGTTATTTAATTACTGTTTTTATGGTAATTTCTACTTATTATTATTCCTCAATAAATCAAAGACATAGCTGATAGTTACCTTTTTGATTACCCACAGATTACCTTTTAAGGTAACCTATTTTATCTATTTAAATCAATGACATAACTATCTGTTGGAATTCCTATTACCTATATTACCATTTCCCAGTGCCCATGTGTTTTTAATGACTGTCGGCATCGTGTATTCCCAAACTTAGAGCAGATAGTGAAATCCGCTAACTCCCAATTATGCAGAGATTGCACCAATCACAGACCATCAAAAATCCCATATATATAAGGCTTTTAACAGGTGTTCATAAATGCAGAAAAAACGCGCCTTAAACACCCCGGAGGCGAGGGGGGAGAGTGCGCCCGGCGATTTTGGTGGCTTGGTCGTTGGTTTTGGCCCGCAGGTGTGTTTTTTGGGAGACTTTGGTATGACAAAGCCCGGACGTGTCGGCGTCCAGGCTTTGTGCTGTCTGATATGCGCGGCGTGTTAGTTTGAGATAATGACCTCACGCGCTTTCTTGCTCGCCGTTTTGTTTAGTGTGTAGGTTGTGTTCACCGATTCCATTTCAAACGCGCCAAACATATCTCTGACCTCTGGCTTGTCATTGAGGCTCATAATGAAACGGCCTTTGATTCTGCTGAGCACCTCCGCTAGTTTTTCAAAATCAGATTGGGCAAACATATCTTTACCATAGTCATTCTCATTGCTGAAATACGGAGGGTCGAGATAGAACAAGGTGAATGCGCGATCATATTTTTCTATAAATTTATCATAGGGCAAGCACTCAATATTTACGCCCGCCAGTCGTTCATGTGCATCTTCCAACATACCTGATAGCTTGTTTAAATCAAACCGTGCTGGGTATCCTGCAGCAGTCCCAAAGTGCCGCGTCTCAACCCTCCCGCCAAATGCCGTGCGCTGCAGATACAAAAACCGCGCTGCGCGTTCTAGGTCAGTGAGTGTGTCCGGGTCTGTCCGGTTCAAACGCTCAAACTCTGTGCGGGTTGTCAGTTGAAATTTAAGCACATCCATAAACTGTGGATAATGACGCTGCAGGATGCGAAATAGATTACTGACATCACGCGATAGATCATTAATTACCTCAGCCTTTGGCCTGTGAGTGCGGCGGAAGAATACGCCGCCCATGCCTACAAATGGCTCGGCGTATAATTTATGGGGAATAGTGTTGATACGTGCAATCAGGCGCTTGGCCAGATTGCGTTTGCCGCCGATATAGGGCGCGACAGGATTGGCCGGCTGAACCGGACGTAATGATTTAGGGATTGAATTCATGATTTAAGTCACTCTATGTTTCACCCGCCCCGTACAGGGTGGCGGGATTGATTCGCAGGTACCTGCATTGTCATGAGAGAGACCGCTCTCGGCTTATGCGTTACAGCGCATTAGCCCCCGCCTTAATCGGGCGGAGCAATCGGCGTATCGATCGGCCAGTCTTTGCCGTCGTAAAATTCGACGCCGCCTATGATGTCGCGCATGTGTTCGTTTAGGTTTTTGCCGTCTTTGTGGACTATGCCGAGCAGGCGTCCGAATTTACCGCTTTTGTCTTGGACGGTTTCAATCACAACCCAAACCGGCTCGGCTAGCTGGTGGTATTTGACCTTGCGCGGAAAATCAGCAGGATCGAGGCCTAGGAAGCTAATCAGGGCATCGCGGTGATCAAAACCGACCTGCACATCATCTGCATCAATCCCTTTGCGCTTGTTGCGCTTAATCTCTTGGCAGTTGATAGCGAATAGCCGAATGGTCTCATCATCTTTCCAAACATGATCATACATATCAAGATTACCAATAATCGTATCGCCGTCATAAATTGCGGTTATTGTAAACCCGTAGCGGTATGCTGGTTTTGTTATTATCCTAGTTCTACTCATTGTCTTGCTCCTTTTCCCAATCGAATGGTTTGAATGTTATGACCTGTTCGCCTATCCACGCGTTCAGTTCGGCCATGCGGGATTGCAATGGCCTTATTTCGTTTTTCTCGAATATGATTTGCGCATCGGCGGCGGAGCCAAACCCGCCTGTGTTATTGGGCACGATGCCCATAATTTGCGGTGGCACACGGTGCATGGCTAAAACATCATCCCGGCTGATGTTTTTGATATTGGTGAACTGGTCTTTGGCTGTGGCTTCGGACAAATGGATAATTTGCAGCCCGTCTTTTTTACCGCCGGGCGCGTGCATGAACAAAGACTTGAAATTCCCCGGCCCTTTGGATTTCCGCATTTGCTCCTGCAGGGCCTTAACATCGTCCTCATTAAAAGTGGCGTCGGTGAGATACATCACATAGCCAGCATGTGCGCCATTATCGTAATATTTCCGCCTGAATATTGTGGCGCTTTCGTTCAGCCAAATAGAATGCAATGCCGCCATATAATCCGGCTGGCCATAGATTTCCTGATTTACGTCCGGCTCCAATAAATGGAAAATGCTGTCTTTTTTGAACGCATGCATTTTGCTTTTCTTGTCCAAAAATCCATAGCCGCCCTTTTTGTGAATGCGGACAAATTTCGACGGCGCAGGTTTAAGCGAAAACGCACCGCCGAGCCTGTTTTTAATCCGCTCAAAATAGGCATTGCCAAACACCAGATAATCATAGACAAAGCGGGCAAAATCGGCGCGGCTCAATAAATTATGTTCAATATAATTCGCGACCAGTAAATTGGTTTTGACCTTAAGCGCACTGGCATGATGCACACTAGATTTCAGGGTCTCGGACAGCCCCTGCACGGGCGTCGGCAAATCATAATATTCATCATGGCTCGGCACCAAAAACCCAATCACCCGCGAACGGGTCAAAGACGGATCAGGATCACCAAAGCTAAAACTATAGAGCCGCTGCCCTGTGTCCGCTAGGTTTTCATCTTTTTTGGGCTTTGCCTTTACCGCTGTTTTTACTCTTGCCATGTTATACTTCCTTTTTTCTTGCCGGATAATGTGTCGACACTTTCAAGCGCCATTTCGTCGAGGGCGTTAAACAAAGCCCATGCAATATCCGCATGACCCGTATCGCCAGAGCGGCCGGCTTTGTATGTGATGTGTTTTGAATTGTCGGTGACCGAGCGGTGAATGGCGAGCAAGCTGGCCAGCATGTCCGTCCAACCCGCATCAAATTTAATCCGGCGATTTTGGATAAGATGCTGCGCTTTAATCACAAGCCGGGTTTTGCTCTCAACGCTGTAAATAATTTTATTGGTACGCGGGAAGAATTGTTTGACCAATTCATAAACCGCTAAGCCCATGCCCGACGCGTCAATATTGATGGCCTGGACATTGTATTTTTCGGTGAGGGCTTTCAGTTTTTTGGCCTGTTCATCAAAACTGATATTGTTCCAGCTTTCTTTCTGAACCACACGGAACAAACCGCCCGCCGTTTGCGGCGGGGCAATCACAACCACACTGGCATTATCTCGCGACCGCGACGGATCATAACCAATCCAGACGGGCAGATTACCCAACGGACGGGCGGCCAGAGGTTTCAAATCCGTCCAAGCCGTCCAGCTATCGACCATACAGCGTTGCAATTCGGTTAGGCTGAAAATACTGGCGGCGGCGTCGACAAATTCGCACATAAACAGATTGCGAAACTCCTGTTTGGCGTATTCCAGCCGCAGTTCACCAATATCAAACAAAGTACAGCCGCCCGCTTCGGCGTCTTCGACCGTAACAATTTGCCGCCATTGCCCATCCGGACAAACAAGCCCGTCTTTTAGATCAGCATGGGTCAGCTTAAATTCTTTGCGCTCCGCCTTGCTGCGGCCTTTGTTGAACAACTTCCCAGACCAGAACTCATAGGCTTCGCTGCTGAGTGTTGAGGGTACAGAGAAATATGTTTTGCGCCATTTTTTGTGCGCAGCCATGCCTGATGAGACTTTGCGGAGTTCGTGGAATTTATAAACCCAGTGATATTCGTCGAAATACAAATGCCCGTGATAAGATTGGGCAGTGCGCGAATTGGTACCGAGAAAATACAGAGTGGCGTCATTATGGCCAAGCTTAATCGGGTCACCCCTAAGCTCTACCCCAGTCACCTCTTTAACCCAGTCTATAATATAGCCCTTGAACACATGGGCTTGGGCTTTGGAAGCCGAAAGGAAGATTTGGTTATCGCCCGTCTTGGCCGCGTCCAATAGGGCTTCGCGGGCAAAGTACCAAGTGGCACCAATTTGGCGGGATTTTAATATATTGCGGGTGCGGTGTATTTTGGCTTTGAACCAAACACGCTGATAATCAAACAAGCATTCATCAAATGATTTTTGCAACAGGGCAATATGCTCATCGGTCAGGACGTTTTTACCTTTGACGGCTTTACCCTTGGATTTGTTTTTCAGCTTCGGATTTATATCGGACGGCACACCGCCGTTTTCAAACTTCTGAATACGGGCAGTCCGCTCCAATAATTTACCCAGACTTTCAATTTCCTTGAAATCCCGATCGGTTTTTTCCGGCTTGGCAACCAATTGGTTTAATCTTGTATGGGTGTTTACCCCAACCTGTCTGGCCGGAGACGCTTTGTCCCAATTATCCCGCCGCTTCCAACTATCAATAGTCTGGTATTTAAGCGACAGTTTTTCCGCAATATCGACCATTTTCCAGCCTTGCCAATATAGCATGGCCGCTTGGTGACGCGGCGCGGTTTCGGGGTCAATCACAGAAAATAACATGGGCGCACAATATGAGCGCACTGAAATAATGTGCGGCCTTTCCGTGCATTATCCTGATAACGCACCGATACCATTTGATTGATAGTGAAAAAGGTTTTTTGTACATCTCGAAATGACAAAACCAAACCTGATAACAAAATTCTTCGCAATCGGCACATCCGGACCAACTGTTGATGGGCGTATTATCAAGCCCTCAACTATTGATGAGCTGGCCGCAACCTATGATCCTGCTGAATATACTGCGGGTATAAATATTGAACATTTAAACAGTCGGTCTATGTGGGGTGAATTTCCCGCGATGGGACGGGTTGTGGCGCTAAAAGCTAGAGACGATAAAAAAGGTCGCCGTGTTTTGCTGGCACAAATTGAACCAAGTTTGCACTTGCAGTATTTAAGCCAGCAAAAGCAAAAATTATTCACATCTATGGAAATCGTAACCAATTTTGCAAAAACGGGAAAAGCCTATTTAATAGGCCTGGCAATGACCGATCGTCCGGCGGCCCTAGGAGTCGAAGCTTTATGTTTTTCTGCAAATAACGATGGTCCAACGGACGACAGATTCAAAAAAAACCTATTCACCCAAAATTATGAAACGGAGATTTTCACCATGGACGACGATAACAAACCTGCCGAAAAATCTGAAATCAAGCCTGCGGGCGACGAAAAACCCGAAACCCAAAGAGGTGACAAGCAATCCTTCGTGCAAAAATTCGCCAAACTCTTAAATCCTGTAAAACAGGAAAGCGACGACAACTTCACGGCGCTACAAGCTGCCAGCCTTGAACTGGCGCAAAAATACGCGGATTTGGACACAGCCCATGCTGAAATGGCCGACAATTTCAAAACCGTTACCGAAGATCTGTCGCGGAAACTCCTCGCCCAAGAAAACACCATCACCAAATTATCCGCCGCCCTTGAAGCTACCCCCGAAGGCGGCACACCTCGCCCGACCGCCACGGGCGAAGAAGATGAAAACCTCGCTGACTGCTAATAAACCAGCCCGCCAAAACTAACCCGATTAAGGAAACTACCCCATGCCTAAGAAAATCCTAAATACCGCATCTGTCGCAATGATGGTTCAGGCCTATAAAACCCGCGTCATGGAACTAAACGGCGTCACACCCGATGTTGGCGGCTCGTTCGCCGTAGACCCGTCCATTGAACAAAAATTGGAAGACAAAATTCGCGAAAATGCAGACTTCCTCGGCGAGATTAATGTTGTCGGGGTGCGAGATTTAGAGGGCGATAAAGTCGGGCTGGACGTAACCGGAACCATTGCCAAGCGCACAGATACAGATGTGGGTGATCGCCAGACCGCCGACAATCTCGCCCTTGCTGATAGCCGCTATCGCTGTGAAAAAACCGAATTCGACACGCACATTAAATGGTCAACCTTGGACGCTTGGCGCAAATTCGCCGATTTCCAACAACGTATCACAGGCGGTGTCACGCGTCAGATCGCGCGCGACCGTTTAATGATCGGATTTAACGGCACAAGCGCCGCCGCAGTTACAGACCCTGTCGCTAACCCACTCTTGCAAGATGTCAATATTGGCTGGCTTAAACATGTGGAAACCCGGCGTCCCGCTGCCCATTTGAACGCTATCAAAATCGGTATTGGCACAGGCGCAGACTTCAAAAATATTGACCAAGCCGTTTATGCGGCGCGGCATGAACTTATTTCACCGTGGAACCGCAATGACACGAGCTTGAACTCTATTATGGGGTCTGGCTTGATGGTCGATAAAAACATTGCCGCTATTGGTGACAATGAAGCCCCAACCGAACGCGCCGCCCTACAAACCCTAATCGCCAATCAGCTGATCGGAACCTTGCGCACGAAATATGTACCGTTTTTCCCAGAACGCTCAGTCTTTATCACCAGCCCGGATAATCTGGCTATTTATTACCAAGAAGGCTCGCGTCGCCGTCATATTATCGACAACCCAAAACGCGACCGCTTGGAAGATTACCAAACTTTGAACGAGTCCTATGTGGTCGAAGACTTGGACAAATGCGCCCTGCTAACCAATGTATTGCTTTGGGATGAAGTTGGCGCAGTTTGGGCATAGGCAAAGTAAATTTAACCGGGGATAGGAGAATATCATGAATGTATTTCGCAAACACCGTGAAAAAACGCTAGCTGCGGAAGCGGCCAAAGCCGCCGCCGCGTCTGGCGACGGCAATATGGACACCGCCAAAGCCACAAATATTTACGAACAAATGTTGGCGCAAATGGCCGCCCATAAGGTCGAACTGAAAGGCGTCCAAAGTCTGACCGCCAAGGCCGAGAAAAAAGCTGAATTCATTCCCGTTTACGAATCCTATGTTGAGGGTATTCTTGCCGCCGACGAAGATGTGCAAGACGACGTGGTTGTTACCATATTTGTTTGGGCCATGGATGCTGGCCAGTTTGAATTGGCCTTGCGCATTGCCGAGTGGGCGCTGAAATATGACCTCGCCCCGCCGCCAAATTTCACCCGCACCATTGCCACTATTTTGGCAGAAGTTATCGCCGACACGGCTTTGTCCGACCGCGATAATATCCAAAACTATCTGGATGTCTTGGAAGATACATTGGACTTGGTCAGGGACAAAGACATGCCCGACCAGGTTAAGGCCAAATTGTATAAAGCTTTGGGCTTTGCCAATAGCAAAGCATTCCCAGAAGAGGCGCTCGAATATCTTGAGCAAGCGCTCAAATTAAACCCACGCGCAGGTGTCAAAAAAGACATCAAAGCCTTGGAAAAAACAATCACCGACCTATCCCCGGCGCCCGTCCCCGCCGAAGGTGTGCAAACCGAGGCCGTCAAGGCCGAAGTTGAAACACCATCTGGCGGGGCGGCTGCGGATAAGTCTGAACAACCGCCTGTAAAACAAGCTGCAACAGATGAGCAGCAATAGCGTCATAATCCCCCACGGCGCGGGCGACCCTGTTGATGTCACAATCGCCAGCCATAATTTCTGGCCGGAATTGTCCAGCAATGATTTCCGCAATATTATGCGGGTCGGCGGCACTATCCCAAACACAAGGGTCGAAGCCACGCTGATTGCCGCCGTCATTGCGGTCAATAAGGAATTGCAAAAATTCAGGTTAACATGGGCGCTTTATGCAGGCCTTGAAGATATACCCGCCGATCAAGTCGCAGGCATATCGATCTATGTCCACCAATACCAAGCCGCCGTCTTCAACAATGCCAAAGCTGACCTAGTGGAAAGATACCGCGATTTTGACAGCACAAATGACGGCCACGACGAAGCCGATAAATTAGAAGAAACCATAGACGATTACCGCCGCAAATCCCGCGAAAACATTCGGGCTTTATTGGGAAATCCGCGCACAACAATAGAGCTGCTATGACCCAGACCTTAAAAACCCAATCCGGCCAAACCATTGATGATATTGTTTACCAGATTTACGGCGACAATCCCCACATGTTGGCAGCGGTGACGGGTGCTAACCCGCATGCCTTAAATCTAGGCATTCATTTGCCCGCTGGTATTGAAATCAATCTGCCCGAGATTATCCCAACAACCAAAACCCAAACCATTATCAATCTTTGGGATTAGAAAGGAAAAAAATGACTGACAAAACCGCAGACAAACCAGCATGGCATCTCGACCGAAAAATTCCCATTGGCATTATCATCACTATATTATTCCAAGCCGCTGGCGGCCTGTGGTTTCTCTCCAAACTCGACAGCCGCCTTGACGTGCTGGAAAAACAGGATGCTGAAAACGTGCAGGTCAACAAAGCATTTTTCGCCCTCGAAGCCAACATGAGAACAACACAAGATTCCCAAGCGCGGATAGAAAAAAGCCTGGATAAAATGAATGACCGCCTGAACCGTCTCATAGAAAAGGACAATTAAGATGAAAAATGTATTCAAACGCGCCAGTATTTACATCGGCAAAAACCCGATCATCCTCTTGGTGATACTCGCCTTGCCCGCCCTCACACTGTTCAACTATTTATTCGGCGCTGCGCTGACTGAAAACGGCACGGCGGTATTTCTGACCGCTATCCTTGGCGTTATACTTCTGTTTGCCGCAATCCGCCTGTCCATGTATTTCAAATATTTCTCGCATCTATCTTATGTAAAACAAATAACGGAGGATCCAAATGCGCTTGCTCATTTACTTGGTAGTATCTTTATCGGCGTTGCTATCGTCGTCGGTCTCATTCTCGGCGGATAATAACAAAGACAGGTTCACCGCCTGCCGACCTTACCAAGCCGATATTGCGGGGGCAGTAAAAAAATATTTCCCCCAAGATTTCCAATACCCAGACGCTATGACTGCGCAGATATACCAAGAAAGCCTGTGCGCCCGCTTTGCTGTATCCCATGCCGGTGCCCAAGGTCTCGGCCAGATTATGCCCGGCACCATGCCGGAAATCCGCCGCGCCATAAAATTCGAAAAATCACCATTCAGCAAAGCCGCCATTTATCCTGCCGCCTATTATCAAGGTAAAATGATGGTCGGCTGGACGGCGCGGCGCACACCCTATCAACGCTGGCAATTGGGGCTTGCGAGCTATAATTCCGGCTTTGGTAGCGTCCTGAAATCCCAAAAAAAATGCGGCGGCGCGGCTCTCTGGGATCAGATTAAATATTGCCAGCATTTGGTCACAGGCAAAAACGCCGAAGAAACCATCACCTATGTAGAGCGGATAATTCGCTGGTGGACAGAATTGGCCGGACGTGACCCCATGGCCATGCCAACTGAGTTAAGCCGCTATCAACAAACTAAATTGATAAACCGCATCAATAAAAAATACGATGTAAGGCGATATTTTAGCGGTCGGGCTTGGGGGTCATATTGGGCTGTTTGGGACGGCTGGATAACCGCCGACCATGTTCACACCGCTAATATGGGCGAGACACCTTATTATGCCAGCGGTAAAATCTGCCGCGCTTACGGCGAAATAGACGCCGTGCTTTACGGCGGCATATTGCCAACCCAAAAACCCCGACCAGCCATGGACGGTGAGCGCGTCTATATTTTAGGTTATCCAGGCGGATCCGATACGCCGAGCCTACGCACAGGCCGCGTCCTGTTTCAGCGCACCAACAGCGGATCAGATATTTATACCCACCCCGCATGGATATTGGTGATTGATAACCCGCCTAAACGAAATCGCTTCGCCCAATTATTCGCCCATACCGAACCTGTCATTGGCGGCATGAGCGGCGGGCTTGTTGTCAGCCGTAATATGACTGCCCTCGGCGTTCTGGTTACCCAAAACGGGCGCACAGATTTGAACAATGACGGCATCCTCGATGACAGCGCCGATTTCTCTGCCTTATCGGATATCTGGCAGATTTTCAACGGCGCATGTAAGTTCTCGCGTGGGTGGGGGCAATAATATGTGGTCATTCTTATTGAAACCCAAAGTGCTGGCCGGACTGGGCGGCATTGTCCTATTCTTGGCGCTCGGCTTATATGTGCGCGGCGCAATCCACGACTACGGCCTTGGCCAATATAATCAAGGCAAGGCGGACTGCGAAACCGCCGTGCGCAATAAAGCTGCCAAGACAAAGTTTAAATTAGAGAGTGTTCAAAAACATGCCGCCGCCGAAGCCGCAAAAACCGAAACCGTTTATGTGACCGTCACCAAACAGGTAGCTGTCACCGACGCGCGGATTGTCGCGGAAAACACCGCCTTAAAAAAAACCATAGAAAACCTAGAAACGAGGATATCAAATGCGAAACCTGATTTGTCTGTTTGTGCTGGCCAGCCTGTCCCTGTTGACAGCTTGCGCATCCACACCAAAATTGACCGTCTCTTACAAGGCGGTTGAAGTCGTCGCCGCGCCTAAGCCTATCGATCCTATCGCTGAGGATATAAAGGCGGAGCCAAACCCGCCCAACCTCCCCTCTGCCGGCACATATGGCACCTCGGATATTCGCGCCCAGAAACTCGGCCTCTATGCCCTCGCCTTGCGTAAATGGGGGCGCGACTTGGTGACCGCAATCGAAAGCCGCGAACAAGCCCAAGCCAAAATGCGCGAACGCCAACAAGCGGAGCGCGATGCCGCTTTGGCAAAAATCGCCCAGTTGAATAAAGAGGAAAACTAATGCAAGCCTTGACCATGTTGCGCGAGCATATGCTGGTGACCTTAAAAAAGCCCGCCGAAAAACTCATCACATTTGTCGAAAGCGGCACAGTGATAACCGTGCCCGGACCCGCCGACGCCAATAAAGATTTCCAGCTCAATTACCAAGGCGTGATTTACGTTCTCGGCATTAAATATGATGCCCGCTATATTTGTTGGGTTGTCGGCGAATGGATGAACACATATCAGCAAGAACACACGGCGGACGATATCCAGTTTGAAGCTGAAATCCTAAGCCATGATATGGTTGATTTGGAGTTTCGGATTAATTTTACGGAAATCGTCAAGGTGAGCGAAGATGAAAACGGCACCACATTGACATCGTGCTTTGCGGGTCTGGAAGACACGCCTGCCCTAGATGTGACCATAGAATACCACTAAGCATGAAATCCGAATTTGAAGATATTGAAAACTTTCTGGAAGATACGCTCGCCGGGCTAAAACCTGCATCTCGTAAAAAACTCCTCAAAAAACTCGGCATGACCATGCGCAAGGCCAATCAAGAACGGCAAATGCAGCAGGTCAATTTGGACGGCTCTAAATGGGCGGCGCGGAAATCCGGTTCCAAGCGCAAGATGATGAAAAAACTCCGCCTTGCCCGCATGCTGAAAATCACCACAACACAGGAACAGGTACAAGTCGGCTGGAAAGGCCGCGCGGGCAGGATTGCCCGCATCCATCATTTTGGTCTGCGGGGACGCGTGGGCAAGAACGGTGTGCGCGTCAAATACGAAATCCGCGAATTACTCGGACAAGGGCGCGGGGATGCAGACAACCTGAACCAAATCATTGAAAACTGGCTTTTGGAGAAATAAAAACATCAATAAATGCATATTAGCCCTTGCAAAATAGCGCCAATGGTGCTATATAATAGGGGTTAGCGCCACTGGGGCGCGGCTTTATTGAAAGGAAGCAAAATGACAAATACAGAGATGACAATGATAGAGACAACAATGGAACAAAAACAGTTTGAAGCTAAAATCAGCCAAATGCTTGCCGATGCAAAATATAATAGCATTCGCGCATTTTGGCACCCCGTACTCATCGCCGCAACTTTACTCGGTGCAGGCGCGGCACTTGGTAGGTTGTTTTTCTCATGACCCACACGGAATTTAAACAGGCCCGGCATTTGCTGGGCCTCACCCAATCGCAAATGGGTCAGATGTTGTCAGTATCGCCGCAACATATCCGCCGCATGGAAACCAGCCCGACCAATAAAAGCGCGCGTCAGGTAAACGGAACAACCGCCCGCCTGGTTACGGCCTATCTTGATGGATATCGCCCCACGGACTGGCCACAAATATAATATTTATGATTAATATATCAGTGCGTTATCTCGATAACGCACGGAAATCATTTTATAAGTGTGGGTGAAGCGACATAACTAAGCCGTGTTATGAACAACCGCCTGCTCCACAATATAATCGCCATTGGCACACTTGTCGCAATTTCCGATGATGCTAAATTTGCGCAGGTCAAAATAGGCGACATCACAACTGATTTTCGCCCTTTGCCTGCCCTGTACGGCCTGAATTTCACCACCGCGCGGCCTGTCCCGCTAAATGCTCAAGTGGTTGTCAATTGCCCTTCGGGAAATATGGACGCTGCAATCATTATCGGCTATCTCTGGGCGCAAGGGGTCAGCCCATACACCACAGATACCAATATTGACGGCATAAAATTTGCGGACGGGACTTTGGTCGAATATGACAGCGCGGCGCAAAACCTGAAAATAAATTGCGCGGGCGATGTTAATATTACCGCCGCTGGCACATTGACCATGGCGGCGACAAAAATAATCATCGAGGGCGAAGTCGAACAGACGGGCGGCGATATGACCTCGGACGGCATTTCCGCGCAAAATCATAAGCACGAAGAAACCAGCATCATTACCAAGGTGCCGCAATGAGTTATTACGGCGGTAAAAATGTGAGCGGCATGTGCGCAAAAACAGGTAAGCTGATTTCCGGCCTAGACCATGTCCGCCAAAGCCTAGATCGGATTGTGCTGACACGTATCGGTACACGGGTGCAACGCCGGACATTTGGCAGTGATTTGTTTGCAATTGTATCTGCGCCTGGCAATGAAGCCACACGGCTTAAAACCGTGTCCATTCTAGCCCGCGCCATTCTGAAATGGGAGCCACGGGTCAAGCTGTCCCATATTACGTTCGCTCTTAACAGTGCCGGCCAAAGCATTATTGAAATTGTCTGCAGCTATGCTGGTCAGAACATAAATCATGATGTGATAATTACGGGGTCTGCATCATGAGCGCGTTCCCGTTTTCAAAATTAGATTTGCAAAAACTCGGTGCGCCGACCGCCATTGACGAGATTGCCTTCGATGCAATCTTGCTGGAAATCACCGATAAATTCAAAGCTGATAATCCGGATTTGTCCGCTGCCTTAGATTTTGAAAGCGATCCGATCACCGCCTTGCTGCAAGCCTGGGCATACCGTGAATATTTATTTCGGGCATATATCAACAACTCCCTGAAAGCTGGAATGTTGGCTTTCTCAACTGGTACCAATCTCGACCATTTGGCGGCACTTGTGCCCTTGCAAAGACTGGACGGCGAAACCGACGATGATTTTCGCCAGCGTATCCAGTTGGCACCGGAAGGGTTTTCAACGGCGGGGCCTGTCGGCGCTTATGAATTTCACGCCCGAAGTGTGTCGGGTACAATCCATGATATTTATGTGGAGACCCCGACGCCGGGTGTGGTTCATGTCTATGTCATGGAAGATATTGCCGCTGCGCCTATTTCTACGGAATTGATACAGGACGTGGGCGCAACCCTCAATCAAGACGAAATCCGCCCGCTGACGGATCAGGTACAAGCACTGCCTGCCGAGCTGATTGATTATAACATAACGGCAGATTTAACTTTTGGTGCAGGTCAAGACGGCGCGGCACTTTTACTAAGCGCCGAAGCCAGCTTACGCACTTACACACAATCCCGCCGTAAATTCGGCCAAGATATATCCCGCTCCGGCCTGATTGCTGCCCTGCATGTTGGCGGTGTTGAGAATGTAGATTTGACCGCGCCCGCGACAGATGTGACGCTGACCCCAACACAAGTCGCGCTCGCTGGCACACTCACGATTACGGAGGCGGTAAATGCTTAATACAATCCTCCCCGCAAGTTCCAGTGATTTAGAAAAGGCTTTCGATAAAAACAATGCCGCCCGTTTTGACCACGACCTGCCCATAGATAAATTATGGTCAGCCGAAACCTGTCCCGAGCAATTTCTACCATTCCTCGCCTGGTCCCTAAGTGTTGATAATTGGGATTCAAACTGGCCGGACAGCGTCAAGCGGCAAGTCATCACCAGTGCGGCCTATGTACACAGGTTTAAAGGCACTGTGGCAGGTATGAAAGCGGTGCTGGCCGCGTTTGACCTCGGCATACAAATATCCGAGTGGTTTGAATATGGCGGCGACCCGTATTTTTTCCGGATTGACGTTGAGTTGACCAGTCGGGCGCACTCTGATGCGGAAATTAACAATATCATCCAAGCTATTGAGACGACTAAGAATGCCCGCTCCCATCTTGAACGCCTGCGAGTGTTTTTGACCAGCACCGCGACCCCCATGGTTGGTGTCAGCACAGTTTCTGGGCTGGATATTTCAATTGAACCCTGGATTCCGATCGTCCCTGAAACTGTAGCAAATCTGAACGCAGGGCTGAGTGTGCAAATGTCCTATATTATAGAATTGGAGGCGGCGTAATGTCACAATATGGTGGTATGTTAACAAACATTGGACTGGCGGCATACGCTAATGCCCAATTGACGGGCGAAGTCATCGCCCTGACCCATATTGCGGTTGGTGATGGTGCCAACCCGCCCGTACAAAGTGCGACAGCTTTGCAAAATGAAGTCTGGCGGGCAGCAACAACGCGGATTGGCGTTTCGGCAACTGATAACAATGTGCTTGAAATTGATACGGTTTTGCCTGCCGTCGACGGAGGCTTCACGCTACGCGAGATCGGTGTATTTGATGCGGACGGCAATCTGTTTGCGATTGGCAATGTCCCGGAAAGTTACATTCCATCCGTTGCCGAAGGATCAGCGATAGAAGTGCATTTACGCTTAAAAGTCGTTGTGGGGAATACGGCACAAATATCCTTAACCGTTGACCCTGGCATTATAATGGCCACCCGCGCCTATGCCCAAGATTTAAACAATGTAGCGCTGATCCGTGCCGCCCAAGCCCGCATGGCGGCACTCACCGAACAACAATATCGTTTGAATACACAATATTTCACATAGGAGATGAACATGACTATAGCCGATGACATACAAACATTAAGTCAAGACATAGCAGATTTTGCATCGGCACAAGGCCAAGCAATAACAGATTTGAATAATGCCAAACTTGCTGCCTATGCAGCGGCGGCTGAAATTAACGCGACTACGCGCGCGCGCAGTATTTATGCCGCCACCTATGGTGACGACGCTAACCCTGGCACATTGGCGGCCCCTGTGCGGACCGCACAGCGGATTACCGAGTTATATCAGGCGCGGGGCACACTGATCATCAATTTTCTAACAGATTTCGTTTGGGACTATTATATGCCCCAGCACAATGATTTACCTGACTATGTCAAGCTCTATGGGCGCGATGATCAAAATGCCTATGTTAACCGAACATTGACCTTTGTAGATTCGGTTAATTCAGCCACAAATAGCGGGAGTTTCAGAGGTGGTAAAGCCACTAAATACGCACTCTACGGCTTGGATGTAGTTTTAAATACATCCAAAAATAATGCAGCGTTTGAGAATTCAGCTCTGGGAATTTATGATTTATCTAACGGCACTATCAGCCGCAATCCGGCATCTACAGGGTCGGCGTTGTTATTCTTACGCCCATTCCGGGCTGGCATTATTTGTGGCCATGCCAATTTTATAATTGACCCAACCGCAGCCGGATATGTCTTCCCCGGCATTGCTGCGGGAGCCGATCCCAATACCGACAACCTCATCGTTTCAACATTCACTTCAGCTTAGGAGTCCAAAATGGCAAATCCACAGGAAGATTTACCGCCAACTGTCGAAGGCAAATTGACCATCATTTTGAATGGTCAGCGTATTGATAATTTAACTGAAGACGGCATTCGCACTATGGCTTTCTTTGAAGGGCGAGACCGCGAAGCTTTGGTTGCCGAGGCTTTGGCGCGCAAGGCAAAACAAGACGCTGTAAATATCATCCGCCCAAAAATCAGAGACAGGGTCGGCGATACGGCCAGCTTACTGGGCACTACGGCTGATGCTGCACAATTATCTGTGGCCTTTGCTTTGGCCGATATTGTTGCCATGGAGACCACGACCACATTTGCGGCCTATAAAACCGCCAAAATGACCTTGCTCGGCGCACTTGCGGGCGTTGATCATGTCACGGGCAATCCGGTCGACGTACCGACATTGGCACAAGACTTAATCACTAAAATCCAGTCCGGTGAAATCAAACTGACGGCATCCCTTAAGGGTCTGGTTCCGGCACTCGAAGAAATCATGGGACGGTCAACGGGTGTTGCCGATATTATGATCGAAGCCTTAGGCGGCGGTGCCGCCTAATGTCAAACTTTTCCACATTCAACGCCTTTACCCGTGCGATTGAAACCCGCACGGACTATATGCTTGGGGAAAAACTGGTATGGGACATCGGTGCTAAAGGATCGGGCTGGCCATTGATTATAACTACAGGTTTTAGGTTTAACATCTCTGTACCGCGCCTATTGGAGTGGCTCTTAAGCCCTCATAACCGCCGGATTTTGCCAGCCGCTGCCATTCATGACGTATTGCTTAACCGAGGTCATGACAAAGCCTTTGCCTCTTCAGAATTTCGCCGTGCCTGTATTGCACGCGGCGTCCACCCGGCATTTGCCTGGGTCTTATTTTTTGCAACACTCATCAAAACCCAATTTTTATAGGAGACTATTATGGCACTTTACCACCACGGCGTCCGCGTCATAGAAATCAACGAGGGCACACGCCCCATCCGGACTATTTCCACAGCCGTTATCGGGCTTGTGGCCACATCTAGCGATGCGGATGCGACGTTTTTCCCGGCCAATGACATCACACTGGTTACTGATATCGACCTTGCGATTACCAAGGCCGGCACGGACGGCACATTACTGGCGGCGCTTACTGCGATTTCCCTGCAGTGCAAACCGATAGTGATTGTCTCTCTGGTCGCTGAGGGCGTAGACGCCGCCGCCACAGAAGCCAATGTTATCGGCAGCCAAATCAATGGCCGCTATACGGGTATCAAGGCTTTCGCGGCCGCTAAAGGCAGATTCGGATTTGCCCCGCGCATTCTCGGCGCACCAGGCTTGGAAAATGCGGGCGTTATTACCGAGCTGGTTGCAAGCGCGCAAACCCTGCGCGCCTTTACCTACGCCCAGGCACCAACCAACACCAAAGAAGATGCCACCACATTCCGCGACACATATGGTGCGCGGGAATTGATGCTGGTCTGGCCGGACGGGATGAGCGGCGCAGATAGCCTGCCCACCGCCGCCTATGCAATGGCTATGCGGGCTAAGATTGACGCCGACATTGGGTGGCACAAAACCCTATCCAATGTCGCGGTCAACGGCATTACGGGATTAACCCATGATGTCACATGGGATTTACAAAATCCCAATACAGATGCGGGCTATCTTAACGCCCAAGAGGTCACAACCATTATCCGCGAAAACGGCTATCGGTTCTGGGGTGACCGCACCTGTTCCGCCGATCCGCTCTTTGCCTTTGAAAACTATACCCGCTCGGCGCAAATCATCGCCGACACGATTGCCGAAGCCCATATGTACGCGGTTAGTAAAGGCATCACCAAAACAACGGCGCGGGATATTGTCGAAAGCGTCAACCGTAAATTCCGCGCATGGGTATCCGAGGGCTATTTGCTGGGCGGCGAATGCTGGATTGATAAAGACGCCAACGGTATCGACATTATCAAGGACGGCAAATTGGTGATTGATTACGATTTCACCCCCATCCCGCCCCTCGAAGATTTGACCTTCCAGCAGCGCATCACCGATAAATATATTGCTGATTTGGTATCAGTAATCGCAAATTAAAATAGGAGATTATCATGTTACCCAAAACACCAAAAGTATTTAACTTGTTTCTGGACGGCGATAGCTGGGCCGGCAAAGTATCCGAAGTCACCTTGCCAAAGCTAACCCGCAAAACCGAAGACTACCGGGGCGGCGGTATGGCGGCACCTGTTGAAATTGACCTCGGCTATGAAAAGCTGGAGTTTGAATTCACCCTGCAAGAATACACCGCCGATATTATCAAAAAATGGGGCGAGTGCAGCGCGGACGGCGTCCCCATGCGCTTACTGGCCGGTGCCAAGCGCGACGGTGGTGATTGCGCCGTAGATAACATTGAAATCATCGTTCGGGGTCGCCCGCGCGAACTGGACTTCGGCAATATGAAGCCGGGTGATTTGTCCGGCCTTAAGGTTCCGTTCGCCTGCTCATATTTCAAATATGTCCTGAACGGCGAAACCCTGGTCGAACTTGACCCTGTCAATATGGTCGAAAAAATCGGCGGTGTCGACCGCTATGAGAAACTCCGCGAAGCCATAGGCGTTTAGCATACGGCCTTAACAATACATCGAGGGCGCGGCCTGCGCCCTCGATAATCCAACCAAACTCCAAAGGATAGAAACCAAAAGGATAGAAAAATGAAAAAAATTACACTGCATAAGCCAATCGAAAACGGCGATAAAAAGATAACATCCGTGACAATGCGCAAACCAAGTGCTGGCGAAATGCGCGGATTATCACTGGCAGAAGTCGGCATGTTGGATGTTGATACTTTAATCACTCTGATCCCGCGCATCACCACACCGTCAATCAGCGAGGTCCAGGCGGAGGGATTGCCATTTGAGGACATTATGGCACTTGGCAAGGCTTTGGTCGCTGACTTCGGCGCATCGGGAAACGGCGATACCCCCAAACCATAGAGCAGGGATGGGTGGATATTAACATGGTTCTGGGCGGCTCTTGGCCGCCCTCCGAACTTAACACTATGCCATTTGATGAATATTTGACTTGGTACAATCTAGCTTATGAGCGCCATCAGGCGCAGGAAAAAGCCAATAGTGAGGCGTGATGAGTCAACGTAAAGATTTCAAATATAGTATGGGCTTTAAGGGTGTTGACAAATTGTCATCACCTCTGGGTAAAATCCAAAAATCTATTGGTGTCACCAGTAAAGAACTGCGCGACTTACGCAAATTAGAAAAGCAATTTGGGCAATTCAAAACCCTTCGCAAAAACAGTGCTGGCACCACAGCAGCCTTGAAAAAAGCCAAAAACGAAACTGCGGCGCTTGGAAAAACCCTCTCTAAAATTGATAAGCCAACGAAAAAAATGACGGCGGCGTTCAAGAAAGCGCAAAAAGCCACCCATGCATTGAAGCTGAAGCAATCTAAGGAAATCGCGGCTTTGGCGAAATTGGGGAAAACCCTGAATGCTGCTGGTTATAGAACCCTAGATTTCGCCACATCACAGCGGAAGCTGAAATCTGACATTTTGCGCTCTAACACTGCCTTGGACAAACAAAGGCGAGCGCTCAAAAAAACCGCTGCTGAATACCGCAAGCAAAAAGCCGCACAGGCGCAATACCAAAGGTCTCTGCAGACCGCGTCCAATTTAGGCATTGTCGGCGCGTCTGGGGTTGCTGTAGGTACGAGGACTTTGCGCGGGACATTTGGGCTTGTAGAAAGCATCCGTCCATTGGAAAAAGCCATAGGTGAACTGCAGTCCTTGGGTGTCAAGAATTTACAAATTTACAGAAATGCGGCGGTACAGATAGACGACCAGCTAGCCTACACCACTGCGGATAGCTTTGTGCGTTCGGCCTATGACATTCGGTCAGGTATCAGTGCTCTGTCGGACGAGGGTGTGGCCGCAATCACAGGTATGGCGCTTGTCACCGCGCGGGCAACAAAATCTACAGGCGAAGAAATGACATCCTTGACGGCCAGCGCCTACGGGATTTTCAAAAACCAATACAAAGATTTATCAGATGTTGAATGGGGTGAGCAATTTACGGCGGGACTAGCCGCCAGCGTCAAAGCCTATAAAACCAATGGTGCGGCCATGCAGCGTGCAATACAGGCAGCCAAAGGCGGTGCGGCGACCCTAGGCATGGGCATGGCAGAGGAAATGGCAATTCTCGGCACATTGCAGGCCAGTATGAAGGGTGCGGAGGCGGGGACGGCTCTTAAATCCTATGCAGCTAATGCGGCCAAAGCGCATATGGCGTTCAAACAAGACGGGGTTAATATCAACATCCTGGATAGTGAGGGCATGATGCGCGACACGCGTTTGGTTTTGAAAGACATTCGCGCACAATATGGTGATCTAGATGCATTCGAAATGCTAGCCATAAAAAAAGCTTTCGGGACTGACGAAGCTGTCAATTTGATAAATGCGCTTATGGAAAACCAAACCAGTTATAGCGTAGGTTTCAAACAAATCACGGCCGGCATGAAACAGGGTAATGCCTATATCAATGAAATGGCCCGGTTGATGGACAGTAATGCAGACGCCGAAATTCAGCAATCTATGGAAGATTGGGCGGCCATGAAGCGTGACCTTGGATACGCTCTCTTGCCAATCTTTCAAGATATGATTCCAGTTCTTAAATCTGTCACAGGCTGGATAAGTCGGTTCTCTAAAAACCATAAAACCTTGGTTGGCGTGCTGGGCTTGGCCGTGGTCGCATTTGGACTATTAGCAACGGTCATGGGTGCTTTGACCTTGGCAATGGCGTCTATGATTGGGCCATTTGCAGTGTTGAAATTCGCCAAAGCCTCCATGATTTTCAAAACGGGTTTGCTTTCTAAGGCTATGCGAGGGCTGGGCTTTGCGTTCAAATGGGTGGCGCGAACCGCCTTGCCTGTCCTGATCGCGGGGATGAAAGTTCTTGCACGAGTGTTTTTGCTCAATCCGATCGGTCTGGCTATCACCGCCATAGCTACTGGTGCATTTCTTATTATCAAATATTGGAAGCCTATCAGTGGTTGGTTTGGGCGCATGTTCAAAAAATTGAAAACCGTGTTCGCTTTCACCCCGCTTGGCCTGCTGATGCGCGGTTTGGGCAAAGCGTTCAAATGGCTTGCTGGCATCATCAAAACACCCGCCACTACCGCTAAAAAAACATGGTCGCTATTAAAAACCATCTTCGCCTGGTCCCCGGCAGGGCTATTGATGCGCGGCCTTGGTGCGGGGTTTAAATGGTTGCGAAAACAAATAAAATCTCCCGGCACGGTGGCACAGAAAACATGGTCGCTATTAAAAACCACCTTCGCCTGGTCTCCTATGGGTCTCCTGAATAAAGGCTGGAAGAAAATGCCAGACGAATTCAAGGCTATTTTCGAAGCTATAAAAAACATCGCAATTATTGCCATGCAACACGTCACCAACACCATGTTGCCACCCCTGAAAATGTTCCGGAATTTCCGCAGGGCTGTGGGCGGGAAAAACTCCGCAATTAACCGCAAACAATTCAAACGCGGTGGATCGGCACTCAAGTCTGGCTTGGGCATTGGTGTCTTGGCCGCCGCGACGCCCGCCCTTGCCACGCCCGCCTTTGCCGCCCAACCACCCTTGCCGCCCTTTACCCAAGCTGCGCAGGCGGCCAATGCCAGCCAAACAACCCAGCACAATAAATTTATCATCAATGCCGCGCCCGGCACGGACGCGGAAGCCCTTGCCCGTTTAGTCGCCGACAAAGTCGCCGACCTAGACCGTCAAAAAGCCCGCAAGTCCCAAGGCGTTTTACAGGATTTTGAGGATTAGGCATGTTGATGCAATTAGGTGATTTTATTTTTGAGCTCAACACGCTGGCGCCCGACACACTCAGCAAGACCGTGACGGCGACTTGGCCGAAACAGGCGCGGTATGGTGGCCGGCCAGCAGCGCAGTTCACGGGGATAAGCGGCGAGACCGTCAATATCTCCGGTGTGATATATCCGTTTTCCGGCATTACCGGCACGACCAAAGATTTAGGCATTTTAGGCGATATGGTGACCAGCGGCGAAGATTATATCTTGGTGGCTGCAGACGGGTATATCAAAGGCATGTTTGCCGTTTTATCGATCGCGGAAACCCATACATATTTGGACAAGGCGGGCAGCGCCCAGAAAATCACATTCACCATCAATCTTGAGCGCACAGATGATGACCGGATTGACCCCCTGCTTATTGACATTATCCCATGACCGCCAGTTTCAAACTCACCCACAACGGCAATGACATTACCGACAATATCAGCCCACATTTATTGTCCCTCGATCTAACCGATGAGCGCGGCATTCAATCGGACAATCTTAGTATCACTCTCGAAGACGTGGCCGGCAATTTGGCTTTGCCCAAAACGGGCAGCGAGATTAAGCTTTGGCTGGGCTATAAAGACACCGGACTGGTCTATAAAGGTCTATTTGTCATTGACGAAATAGAAACCGCTGGCCCGCCCGACATGCAGTCGATTAAATGTCATGCTGCAGATTTTACTGCGGGCATTCAGGTACGCAAAGAAAAATCCTATACCAATACCAGTGTGGTGGCTTTGGTCACTTTTCTAGCGGGTGAACACAATTTGCAGGTCAGTATTTCGGATAAATTCAACAATCAAGCCATCACCCATTTGAACCAAACCAATGAAAGCGATATGAATTTGCTAACCCGACTAGCCAAACAAGTCGGCGCTTATTTCGCCGTCAAAAACAACACTATGATTTTCGCAGAGCAAGCCATCAGCAAATCCGCCAGCGGCAAAGCCCTGCCTGTGTTTAACCTGGACCGCGCAGAGACCAGCGATTTTCGCGCCACCGAGCGCTCACGGGAAAACAAATTCACAGGCACCAAAGCATTTTGGTACGATATTCCCGGCGCAGAGAAGAATTGGGTCAGTGCAGGCGATCAAACCTTGGTCAAAGCCCTGCCTGGTGCCTATTCTGATGCCGCCACGGCGCAAAATGCCTGCCAAGCCGAATTAGGGCGACTACAGCGCGGCGCATTCACTATGAGCATCACCTTATCGCGCGGCGCACCCGCCCTGATCCCCGAAACCCCCGTCAAACTCTCCGGCTTCAAAGACAATCTCAACGCAGGCAAATGGGTTGCCCTCACCGTCAACCATACATTGGGTGCGCAGGGCTTGGGGACTGTGGTGGATTTGGAACGGGTGGAGGGTGGGGTGGATTAGTCTATAAGTATTTCGCCTGTATCAAGACTATGTAGGCTTTGTATGCGATCAACACGGAAAGTGCGGAACGCTCGTTTTTTCATACAAATAGCTGTCAGATATTGCCGTTCGTTTTTATTCTCTAGTCCACGGAAAATAATATCTCGATGTGATTTTTTGCCGTTTGCGTCCTTATATACCATTTCATATTCTCCACCATCATCAAGGTCAAAAACATCCAAATTTGGTGTATCATCCGGCAATGCCATTTTTTTGGTTTTGCGAGTGTCTGCATAATCTTCTTCGTATTCCTCGCAAAACTCCGTTAACAATGTAAATATCTCAAACTCTTCCTCTGCGTCAAAAACATCGTCCAATAATGCGATAAGAATTGCTGTGGATATTAAAATAGTCCGATGATCCCCATCCCCTGCTGGATTCTCTTCAAACCAGTATTCTAATTGTCGTGCCTCACTCTCATCAACTTCATGATCTTCCAAAATATCTTGCGCAAGCTCGTAAAAATCTTCAAGCTGTTCAGATGTGAGTTTTGTGGGTGTGGATTTTTTACTGGGCTTTATGGACGATATTTTTAATTTTTTCTTCCGTTTTTGCTCTTCCGCTTTTTTATTTTCTTCTTCAATCCATTTGGAAAACCGAGTGCGATCTGATTTTGGTAAAATAAAAAACCCAGCCACACCCCATGCCAGAGCCATAAATATGTTGAGCACTAATAATGACCCGGCGCAGAGAAAAAATAATAATCCAGCTACTATTCGCCTAAATATCAGGTTCATGGCTTTATCCAATCTATCGGGCTGACGCTTTCCACTTCTTCATTCATCATCGGTGGGGCGTTGGTTGAGGTTAGGGTGAACCGTCCGGGCAGTGTGCCGGGCGTGAGGATTTTTATGGCTTTGCGGCCATCGGCCAGATGGCAAATCACCAGTTCGTGCAGATAATCAATGATATTTTTCTGGCGTTTTGAATAATATATCAACGCGCCGTCGCGAGGAAACGGGTACAGGCTATCGCCGTTGACCCGCACCGCCACCGTTCCCTTGGCGGCATTGAACGGCGCAGGCACATCTTCAAGCCCCGCCCCTTGGGCATGATCGTCAATCGGGTGAATATGCCCACCCGCACCAATATCCCCAACCAGCGGGATGGTGCGGACGGCGGCGGCGGCGGGCGGATCGTCCCAGTCTTCTTGCGCCTGCTCGCCGAATTCTAGTTCTATAATTCCTATGTCCAAAGCCTTCGCCAGTATCGCCATTGTTTTGCGTGGAGGGTGGCTATTCCCGCGTTCCCACTCTGAAATAGTGGTTTGTTTTGACCCTATCTCTATGGCCAAGCGACCTTGGCTCCATTTTTTTTCTCGCCTTTTTGCGGCTATTCTCTGGCCTAAAGTCATGATTTCACCCTAAATACCATATTATTTGGTATTGCCCCTTGACTATACCAAGTTTTTTGGTATTTAACGACTATGGATAGTTCAATAAACATAGTAGACCACTTGGTTAATACGTTTTTCAACAGAAATATTGGTGTTTTTGCCGCATGGGTTTGCAGACCACAACAAACGGTCAGTTATTGGCGCGTAAACAATTCTATCCCAGCCTATGTTGAACGACACATTTTGGCTAAATCTGACAAAGATGGTCTTAATATCTCGCCAGTTGATTTTTTCCCCGAACGCTTGCCACAGTACAGAGCCGCTGAGTGTACGGCGGAGGCGGGGCAATGAATTTCCGTTTGGCACAATTTTTATCGCAGAGTAGAGCAGCATGGTTAGCTCGTCTGGCTCATAACCAGAAGGTCGCCGGTTCAAATCCGGCCTCTGCAACCAGTTGGGCGTCCCCTTGCGGGGCAACCAGTTGGCCGTCCCCTTGCGGGGCAACCAAATACGCGCGGCGGGCTGCCCTTCTGACGCGCGGCGGGGGGCGGGGTTTGCTTGTTTCATTTGTTGGGGGACTCCGACATTTGATATTTGGTTGTTTGAACATCTTCCAAATAGCAAATCCCGCCGCTTTTTTAAAGGGGTATTATACCCCGGCATTACCCGCCTTAAATTTGGCAAATACAATCAAATCTGTGCCTTCGCTCTGGCCAATCGGCCCACATTCAGAAATGGCACTCGACCGGAGGAAGCGAATAGACCGGAAGCCCGTGCTTGAGGCGGTGATCAGTGAGGCGTTGGGAGGCGTCATATCTGTAAATCTCAAGATAGAGGTTAGTCCACCGGGTGTGCCTGGACTGGTTAACCGCTACCTCCCAGTTTTTTCCCATAGACGCCCTCGGCACACCTCCCGTGTTATCCGAGGCCGTCTGCGCCTGTTCATGGATGCTCTGAACAGGTTGGTCGGAGCGGTGCTCACACACTGCTCCGGTTTTATTTTGGAGCGAACGCTATGAGACATTATGCCATTCGCCATAAAACCACGGGTAAATATCTTGCTTATGTCAATCAGAATGATGCAGCCCGCAGAAAACTAGAATATATGTTGCAGCCTAAACTTTGGGCGACGCGGTACGGGATTATTAGCAATCTAATTAACCTCAATACGATAGACGTTGCGCTTGAAAATTACGAGATTGTCACCTTTGATGTGGTGATTACCCGTGCCGAACAGCCAGCCGTGAATGCCCGTTCATTTTTTGATAATGTCGCAGGTGACCAGCATGGATAAGCCCACCCTCCAAGTTTTCCTCGCTGCTTTGACGGCGCAGTTAATTGCCAAATGCGGCGGGCAGGTCTCGGCGGCTTTGGAATGCGATATTAGCCAGAGCCAGTTGCAACGCGCCGCCGACCCAAACCATAGCTATAGTTTGAAAGCTTCGACCATATACCATCTTGAGCAAGCCTGCGGGGAAGCTATCATATCCCGCGAACTGCACGATATCAGCCTATATGCGGGTCATGAACAGCACAAACACCCAATCCTGCTCGGGATTGATTTGGCCGACCAAGCCACAGATTTAACCGTCGCCATTGTTGGCGTCTGGCGCGACGGCAAACTTACAATCAATGAGCACAAATTATTGACCACCAAATATGCCGATATTCGCAGCCAATTGGCGCGCCTGATCAGCGCAAACCCTATCATGAACACACCGTGGAGCCGTCAACGTGAACACTAAAACACAATATGCCATGCCTGGTGGACGCAAGACGTTCAAACAACGCAGTGCCGAAAAGCTAATTGCCATTGGCAAGGCCTTGCTGGGGCGGGATAGCCTAAGCCCCTATTGGCAAAAACCAACCGCCGGACAAGTCGCGGTCATGAGCGCCATTCGCGATATAGAACCCGTAGAATATGCGGGATGTTGGGACGGCATCATTTTTACTTTGGGCGGCACGAGCGGTCAATTTAACATGTTAAAAACCGATGCAGAAATGATGATTGCTTGCGGCCACATAACCGCCGACGGCAAATTGACGGCGCAGGCACAAGCCTATCTCTCAGATGTTGACGGCTTTGTCACCCCAATCGCGGCGGTGATATAATGACCGCACCTGTAAACAAAACCCCATCTGCCAAGAAAAAAAGTACGTTCAAATGTCCGGATTGCGGATCCGCCTGTCGTGTGACCAATAGTAAGATTTTCGGCAATACCTATAAAGAATTCAACGCCAGCTGCACCAGCGATAAATGCGGAGGCCGCTATGTTTTTGGCAGCGAGCCTGTGCGGATTTTAACGCCGAGCCAAACCCCAAACCCGATGATCGATTTACCCATGCATGACCATTCTGGTCAAAACCAAAACCCTAAAGAGGTATAATTATGCTCAAACCACATTTGGACAATTCCGGCAATATCGCCGCCGATATTTTGGCGAATATGAACACGGTCGGGCAAGACAGCCGCGACCAAACCTTGACGCGGGTCGTGGCGCGGCTGGTCAATGACCACAATTTCAGTATGGAAGATGCCCGCGACGCGGCGGCCAAGGCCGTGGCCGACACCGACTCGCGCGGCATTGACGGCTATCTAGATTTAGACGCAAGCACCAGCACAGCTTTGTTTGTCAAAATTGACGGCACGACCCGCGTCTTGTCCCTCGCCCAAATCATTTCGTTTTTTGAGTAGGGTGCGGTGTGCAGGGTGTTGTTCAGGATTGTCGGCAATGCACAACGCCCCACCAATATGACCGTCACTGCATCATATGCACGGCGACCCTGATTTTAACAATGCCCAAGGCGGCACGGCGCGACCAGATTGATTACGCTGCCTTACAATTCGAACACAAAACCGAGGATTTAGAACAGGAGATAATCAGACAATTTCGCAACAAACGCGCCGCCGCCAAAGCGGCCTAAACACAAAAACCAACACCGGAGGATATTATGGTTTTTCTAACACTGGCGGTTTTCGCCGTCTATTTATGCATAGCGATTGTTGTTGGACTTCACAGTCTGACCAAAAACAACAATCCAGATGCCCCCGTTTTCCAACTCATTTTTGCAATCGCAAACGGCCTGTCATGGCCGTTGATACTGCGCGGTAGAAAGCAGGCCTAAAATGGATATGCAAACACATGTAATTACACCGCGCGACGGCGACACCGTCGAAAAACTCCACGCCAAAATCAAAACCCTGGAGACCACGGTCGACGATTTACAGGCACAGGCTAAGGCGGGCGGACAGCTAAAACGCGGCGGGGTTTTACCGCTGGATGATGAACCGTTTTTTGTTCTGGTCGCCCGCGACCCGTTCGCCCCAATCCTTGTAGAAGCATGGGCATTTCTGCGCATGGGCAAGTTCACCGAAGCCCAGCACGTCTTAAACCGTCTGTTAAATCCCACCCTGGTCATTGACCCGCAAACATCCGACGACCCCCAAATCATAAGCGCCTTTCACATTGGCAGCCGCATGACCGACTGGTTCAAATCTAAGATTTTGAAAGGAGCGGGACAATGAGTAAATCCGTAGCCGTGAAAATATCGGCAGGCATGCGTGACCTCGCTTTGGACACCGAGAAAAGATTGAAAGCCCTGTCTGGCCGCGATGATTGTCGCTTCATCACCTTGGTCGCCGACAATACAGGCCAAGTGCATTATGTCTCTAATCTTGAGCGCACAGAAAGTGCGGGCTTGCTTTATTCTCTCTTGGTTGGCTGGGCAAACCGTGATGACCATGTCGCCGCCCATGTCCGCGATATGGTCAAGAAAGCGGGGGCAAAATGATGGCACATATAGTCTTAATCATCGTCACCGTCGTCATAGTGTGCATTGCTCTATTGATGATACCCGATTGGGTTTTTGGCTGGGCATCTGACGAAGCCGATATGGGCGGCGCAGATTGTTCCGACACCCAAGCGCCAACATTCTACGAAGCCAATGACCCTTATCAAGGCGATAAGCCGTGACCCTATCCCTATTCCCGTCCGCGCAAATCCCGCGCCATAAATATATCACCCGTATGCATGTTATGGATGCGGGCAGTGGCTTGATTGAATTTGAATGCGGCAAATGCGCATACAATACGGGCATGATCAAGGACATCCACACCGTGACCGAAAACAAACGCGGGCTACCTTGCCCCATCTGCAATGGGAAAGGTGATTAACCATGCCGCCATCTGTCCGCAATTCAGGCACCAGATTGATATGTCCAAAATGTGGGCATGCGCTGAATATCGTCGTGCGGGTGCCCGGCAAGGTTAAATGTTGTTTTATCCACCCCCACACCGAATTAAAACGCCAACAAGTATTTGCGCCACGGCGTCTTGGGCAACATAGGCTCGGCAAACTAAAATCCGATATGAAATTAAGCGTACAGGCGCTCGACACGCTCTTTGTTGACCAAGATGACTTTGTCACCTTGGCGCAGAACATTGCCCAACGTCTAATCACGTCCGGCAAAACCTTGCAAGAACTGGCCAATATCCCGCGTGAGGAGGATGACAACAATGAATTTTGATTTGAATGTGGAAGCCATGTCGCGGGACGAGTTAATTACAGCTTATTATGATGTTGTTGATAGGTTTGAACAGGTGTTTGGCATTGAAATGGCAGAATTGCAGACGGCCATTGACTTTCTACGCGCCAATGATGCGGGGCTTAAATATTCTCGAACCGGTAGTGCTAAAACCTTGTGTCTCTTGAAAACAGGTCGGATTATCAGCCGCCGTGCAATCATTGCGGCAACGGCCATGAACAAAGCACCAGAAGACTGCATCACCGTGCGCGGCGGCATGGCAAGCGTTTATATTTGCTATTTGCGGAAAATCCTCACCCCCCTGGGCGTCAAAATCATCACAATTAATGGCCTCGGTTACCAAATCCAACCTCAGTCCTTAAAAGTTTTATCCGCAGCCCTCGCCGCCACCACAATACGCCAATGAGCCGTATAATGGGGATCATAGTCGACAATTTCGCGGGTGGTGGCGGCGCGTCTACCGCCATGGAGCAAGCCCTTGGGCGGCATGTTGATATTGCTATCAATCACGACAAAGACGCTATCGCCATGCACAAAGCCAACCATCCCAAAACCAAACATTATTGCGAAAGCGTTTGGGATGTAGACCCGTCCGAAGCCTGTGCAGGCCGCTCTGTTGATGTGGCTTGGTTCTCACCAGACTGCAAACATTTCAGCCGCGCGGCGGGCGGAAAACCCAAAGACCAGAACATTCGCGGCCTTGCATGGGTTGTCCTCACATGGGCTAAACTTCCAGTTTGGCAACGCCCTAAAATTATATTTTTGGAAAATGTTGGAGAGTTCAAGGACTGGCAACCCGTCACCAAAAAAGGTGCGATTGATAAACGCTATGCCAAAGGCCACACATTCAGGGAATGGGAAAACCAATTACGGGCGCTCGGCTATAAGACCGAATGTCAAATGCTCCGCGCGGATAAATACGGTGCGCCGACCATCCGAAATCGCCTGTTTTTTGTAGCGCGGTGCGACGGCCTGCCAATCGTCTGGCCGGAGCCAACCCACGGGGATCCAAATGCAGACGGGTTTGGCGCGTCTAATCTGAAACCATGGCGGGCGGCCCATAGCATTATTGACTGGAGCATACCATGCCCGTCCATTTTTGAGCGCAAAAAACCACTGGCCGAGAATACAATGCGGCGGATTGCGGCGGGGCTAAAGAAATTCGTGATTGATAATCCAGAACCTTTCATCATCAAGGTCAATCACGCATATCCCCAATTCAGAGGCCAAAGCCTGCACGACCCACTCCAGACTGTAACTCGCAAAAACGGATTTGCCCTGGCCACACCAATTATCGATGCACAATTTGGTGCAAGTACAGGCCGCGATGTGCAAGAGCCCGTTGGTAGTATTACCGCAGGTGGCCAAGGTAAACAGGCGGTAGTAGCGCCGATAATTGACCGTCAATTTGGCACAGCCACAGGCGATACTAACCAAAATGACATCACCCGACCGCTCGGCGCGGTGACCGCAGGCGGCGCGGGCGGTAAGAATGCTCTGATTGCACCCCAAATTGTCGTTATGGGATACGGCGATAAAAAGGGGCAAAACCCTAGGCTTCGTTCTTTGCACGACCCACTGCACACCATAACGGCGGGCGGTAAAAAAGCGGCCATTGCCGCTGCCTTTATAGCCCAACACAACACAGGCGTGGTTGGCAGGGACGCCACGGCCCCATTATCATCCGTAACCGCCACAGGCAGCCAGCAACAGCCCGTAACGGTGACATTCGGCGCAGACCACAGCGAAGATGTCAGCGCGTTTTTGCTGAAATATTACGGCAATGAAAAATCTGGTTGCGACATCGAGCACCCGTTGCATACCGTGACTTCCAAAGATAGATTTGGCCTGATTATGGTCAAAGGCCAGCAATACCGCATCGTTGATATTGGTATGCGGATGCTATCTTCCCGCGAATTATTCAACGCCCAGGGCTTCCCGCCATATTATGATATTATGGACGGTGAACTGACAAAAACGGCACAAGTTGCCAAGGCTGGCAATGCGGTCTCTCCGCCGCCAGCCATTGCCCTCATCCGGGCTAATTCTGCACCTTATATGGCAGGGAGGTTGGCGGCATGAGCACACCAGAACATAGTAATCGGGCATTTCCTACGGTAAAAACCGCTTGGCGGCAGGGTGACAGCACCCCGCCGCCGCGTGGTTTCACCACAGGGGAAAAGCTACGGGCATGGGGCTGGCACCGGGACGGCTGGGACGCCCAATGCATCTCCTTGCGCCTCAATAAACAGCGGCGCCAGCCACCAAAGAACAAATACAAATATCCGCAAATGCGGGTGCGGGAAGTCATGGACATGCTAAAAGAAATGGAGATGCTCGGATGAGAGCCGATATATTAGACGACATCCGCCGCAGTCTGATTGCGGATTATAAATTCGTCAAAAAAGGCGCTTGGCTGCAAAAAGGCACCTGCCCACAATGCGGTGACAAAGAAATGTTCACCCATGCCGACAGCCCTTGGGTGATTAAGTGTGGCCGCTATAATAATTGCGGCTATGAGGGCCATGCCAAGGATATATACGCGGAATTGTTTACCAAGTTTAACGAGCGCTATAAGCCGACGCCGGAAAACCCCAATGCCACGGCAGAGGCATATTTGAAATACGCCCGTGGCTTTGCCCTAAAACCCATCAAAGGCTGGTACCGCCAAGAAAAATACTGGCACCCCCACGGTGATAGCGGCACGGCCACTGTGCGCTTCGATATAGACCGCGCCAATGATATTTATATGGAGCGTTTTGTCGAGACCGTGATTGTCACCGACAAAAGCGGCAAGCGCACCAAACGCAATAAAAACTTTCACGGCAAACACGGCGGACTTTGGTGGCAACCACCGGGCATTGAATTGAAAGACGGCGATACCGTCTGGCTGGTCGAGGGGTGCCTGGATGCGATCGCGCTGAACCTGAACGGCATCAAAGCCGTAGCCACCCTGTCCGCCGTCAATTATCCGGGCAAAATGCTGGAGAAATATAAGGACAAGAAAATCCGCTGGGTATTTGCCCTAGATAATGACAAGACGGGCAAAAAATACACCAAGCGCCATGTCAAAAAAGCCAAAGCCGCAGAATACAAGGTCGGCGCGGCGCAAATCCCGCCCGGCCGCGACGGCAAAGCAGATTGGAACGATCTGCACCAGCAAGACAGATTGAACGAAGATTTCTTGCGCGAGTGCATATACCACGGTGATTTGCTGACGGCAAAATCTGCCTTTGTAAAATCCATGCTCATTTGGGGTCACGGCAATGCCGACGCCTTTAGCTTCACCTTTGATAACCGTCTGTATTGGTTCAAGACCGATATGGATAAGTTTAACAAAGCCAAAGAAGAATTCCGAACATCTAACCCGGATATGGATGCAAAAGAAATCCGCCTAAAAGCCATGCAACAGGCGGGTATGCTGCGGGAAATATGCAATTGCAATCCCCGCTTTTTATATTTCCAATCTCACGAAGCCACGGACGAAAGCGCCTATTATTGTAGTATATCTTTCCCGAACGGTCGCCCGCCCATTAAAACCACGTTTTCTGGCGGCCAAATCGCCAGCTCCGCCGAGTTCAAAAAACGCTTACTCACCGCCGCACCAGGCGGCCTATTTACAGGCGGCGGCGGACAACTCAACTGGATTATCAAAACCCACCTCACCAACATTAAACAAGTGCAGACAATTGACTTTGTCGGCTATTCCAAAGACCATCAGGCCTATATTTTCAATGATTTTGCCATCAAGCACGGTCGGTTTTACAAATCCAATGCCGAAGAATATATGGAAATAGACAAACTCTCCATAAAAACGCTCAGCCGCTCGTTCAAATTTGAAGTTGGTAAACGCCACCAATATAACAACCAGTGGGCAGAGCTGATATATCAAGCGTTTGGCGTCAAAGGTCTGGTCGCATTATCGTTCTGGTTTGGCGCTCTATTTGCCGAACAAATCCGTGCAGATCATAAATCCTACCCGTTTTTGGAAATTGTCGGCGAACCAGGCTCAGGCAAGACGACGCTGATCGAGTTTATGTGGAAATGCTTTGGTTTGGAAGATACCGAAGGCTTTGATCCATCCAAATCCACCTTTGCCGCTATCCGCCGTAAATTTGCGCAAGTATCCAACATGCCAATTGTATTGCTTGAGGGTGACCGCGAAGAAGCATCTAAATATAAGAAATTCGATTTTAACCAGCTCAAAGACAGCTATAATGGCCGCGCATTCGGCGAACGCGGCATCAAAAACGGTGGTAGTGAAACCTATGCACCCGCATTCAAAGCTGCCGTCGTTATCTCACAGAACTCTGATGTTCAAGGCTCTGATGCAGTGCTACAGCGCATTGTGCACTTGAATTTCGACACCGAGAGCCATACGCCGCAAACCCGCGACGCCAGCGACGCGCTTAATCAACTGCCCGTCGAAAATGTCTCTTATTTCCTGCTCAATTGTATTCAGCGCGAAAAATCCATAATGACACATTTCAACGCCAATACCCGCAAATATGAAAATAGGCTTTTGGAAAATGAACGCATAAAGAATATCCGCATTGCCAAAAATCACGCACAAATTATGGCGCTCGCAGATTGCATGGTTAAAATAACAGGCCTGCGTGATGAACGATTGCGCGAAATTCACGCTTATATCGAAACATTAGCAGCTGAGCGCGAACGCGCCGTCAAAGCCGATCACCCAATGTTGCAGGACTTTTGGGATGCATTTGAATATCTCAACGTCTCCCATGATTATCCAGTGATAAATCATGCCCGCGACAAAGGCCATATTGCGATCAACCTCAATCATTTCGTCAAAATCGCAACCGAGCAAAAACAACAAATCCCCGCACTCACAGACCTAAAACCCCTGCTCAAACAAACCCGAACCCATAAATTTATCGGCATAAAGGCCGTCAATTCTGGCATAGGCCATGAAGCGGGCTTTGCCGGCCGGACGGTAAAATGTTGGGTGTTTGAAAAGAAAGGCGGCGCATAAATGAAAAATCAACCCACACCAATAGCCCTATCTGTCCCCGAAGCCGCCGCCGCTTGCAGCCTATCAGAACGCCAAATGTGGCGCGTCATAAAGGCCAAAAACTTACCAACCAGAAAAATGGGCCGCCGCACCCTGGTGCTCTACGACGGCCTAAAAAACTATATAGAAGGACTCCCACAATCATGACGAACACAATCCGTAAAATAAACGTGCAAAATTGCGCCTGCAACAATATAGATTTTCAGACTTACGATAATACAATATTGCTTGGCTATTATGAGATAATGCGACAATATCGCAATAACCGTGCCAAAGCGGGACTACCTGAAAATGGCATAGATGTTGACCGATGTTTGGCCGACGAAATTATAGACCTGTGGAAAGCGGGCATTCGCACATATGGTTGTTGCTGCGGGCATAATAAAATCCAAGGCTACATTAACGTAGACGAAGAAGACTTTTCCAAGGCGCAGGCACTTGGCTATGAGAAATACGTTTTTCCAAATGACCCAAGCCGAGATGACACCATTATCCCAAAATCTATTGGTAGGTTTGGAGTGACATCATGATCAAACGCCCAATATTATTCACCGCACCAAACGCCAAACTCATTTTAGACGATGTGAAAATCCAAACTCGGCGCTTGACCACAAGCCCGCTATCCCGCGCTCAGGTCGGTGATATGCTTTACGTGCGCGAACCGTGGCGCACAGATGAATTAAACGACCAGGTCAAGCCCTCTGACCTACACAATACGCCCATATTTTACGAATCTGATTACATAGGTAAGCCGGGCAAACCAGATGGCTCTGGCCGCCTCCGTCCGGCCATGTTCCTACCCCGCCGCTTAAGCCGCGCCACTTTGATAATCACAAATGTCCGTACCCAGTTTTTGCATGACATTACAGAAGCAGACGCTAAGGCCGAAGGTGTCTTGCCCGTTACTTTCACCGACTATAGACCATACACCTGCGCCTATCGCGGTTTATGGGACACCCTACACCCAAATAACCAATGGCACACAAACCCAGAAATCATAGCCCTGACGTTCAAAGTGGTGCGCCAGAATGTTGATGCAATAGAGGAGGTGGCGGCGTGAGAAAATTAACGTGCGATGAAGAAGCAGACTTAGACCATATGCGTAAGGCTTGGGATGGATTTATTAATCTTGACAAACTTCACCCAGAGGAATTTCAGGAGTTTAGATACAAAATGCATGATTTACAAAGAATGGTTGCCGCACACCCTTTTCTGAGAATAAACCATGACACCTAAACGCCGCGCGGCCATTGCCAGACAGAAAATAGCCGCCGCTGAGCGGGCAATTGAAAGCCTTGGTCATCTTTATCAAGATATCGATAATTCCATTTATGATCAGTGCTGTATGGATGATTTTTGGTGCAACCGCCTTGAAGTCCTCAAAAATATGATCAAACACTCCCATGACCAGGAGGAAAAATTTACACTCCTAAGGTGGGGATCATGACTCTATCAAATAAGCGTGTCAAGACTGTCAAACCCATCCTCGATGTCTGCTGCGGAAGCCGTATGTTTTGGTTTAATAAAAAAAACCCTAATGTTATATTTGGAGACATCAGAACAGAAACCCATGTTTTATGTGATGGTCGGACACTGGAAATCAAACCAGATATGAAACTTGATTTTACAAAACTGCCATTCGAAACCTCTAAATTCCACCTCGTGGTTTTTGACCCACCGCACTTGAAATGCGGCGGTGATAATAGCTGGATGGTCAAGAAATATGGGCGGTTGACGGCGGACTGGCGCAGTGACCTCAAAGCCGGGTTTGCAGAATGTTTACGGGTTCTAAAGCCGAACGGCGTGCTAATTTTCAAGTGGAACGAAACTCAAATCCCAGTTAGTCAGATTTTACCGCTCATAGATGTCCAGCCGCTATTTGGCCACAAAAGCGGAAAACAGCAGAAAACCCACTGGCTTACATTTATGAAGCCGTCAGATATTCACACCAAGCCTGCATTAATTTCCTCCGCACAGTAAGCCCTGTGCCGCGCCTGTAGGCGCGGCGCACACTAGATCCGACCTTATGCGCCAGGGCCAGCTCCGAAACCTCGTCAGCGAAGCCTGTGCAGTCCATTGCCCAATCTTTAAAGGTCGACCGGAAACCGTGCGCAGTATAGTCCAACTTCATGGCTTTCAGTGTCGACCGGAACGCGTTTTCAGAAAAACCCTTGCCGCGATAAGGATAGACCAGACCTTTTGCCGGCACTGAGCTGGTTGTTGGTAATAATAGCAACATAGCAGGCGTCAGCGGAATGACATGATCCGCCGCGCTTTTTTTCATCCGCGCGGCCGGTATTGTCCAAAGTTGGTTTTCCAAATCAAACTCGCGCCAGTCAGCATGTCGAACCATATGCCCACGAGACGCCGTTAGGATAGTCAGCGCCAAAGCAAAGCGCGTGTCGTGCTTGCTAGCCAGTAAAGTGCGATAAAAATTCGGTGCATCGACGTAGGGCATTGCCAAATGATGTTTCACCCTCGGTTTATAGTCCGGAAGCAGATATTCAAGCCCACCTTTCCACCGAGCCGGGTTTGGCTTGTCCGGATCCCGCCAGTCGAGAGCACCGGCTAAATCAAACGCCTCCTCGATCATACCGCGCATACCACGTGCTGAATGGTTCATGGAATACCAAATCGGCTTAATCACATCCTCCACGTCTTTAATACTTATCTGGTCGATTGGTTTTTTGTGCAAAGGCTTTGCATGTTCCATTAGACAGCGCCGCCATTTGATGCCCGTCTTGTCAGATTTCCAAGATTGTTTGCGCCGCTCGATAATAGCCAGGGCGGCCTCTTCAAATGTGTGGTCGGAATTATCACCTTTCAAAACCGCGCGAATATCACGCCCCTCAAATGCCGCTAACCTGCAATCGGCCGCAATTTTCCGCGCATCTGCAAGTGAGAGCGTGTGAACAGGGGCAATTGTAAGGTCAATCCGGCGCTTGTTCTTTGTTTGCCGATACATCCATGTTTTAGTGCCCTCAGCCCGCACCCGTAAATACAGCCCACCTCCATCGGCCAGCCAGCCAATTTTGTTTGTATTTTTCACCATCAAGGGTGTGAGTTTATGTATTTGACCCATTCCGGCTACACCTCGGACTACACTTTCATTGTCATTCCCTGTCACCCCATGGCACAGAATGGCACAGTTTGTCGAGTGAAATCCCCGAAATCCCCACAATCACGGCACTCTATGGCACCTCATGTCACTAACTGGCAATCTCAATTGGTGCGGCCGAGAAGACTCGAACTTCCACGGGTGTTACCCCACAGCGACCTCAACGCTGCGCGTCTACCAATTCCGCCACGGCCGCACATTGAGGAAAGGGGGGGTTAGCAAAGTATTGGGGGAATGCAAAGGGAAATATGTAACTACACTTACCACCTGACAGAATAATGTTTAATTAAGGTTGTTTCCGTATTACGTCTCTTTTTGTGTTTTGAGGTGTTTTTTATGGAACGTATGTTACGCGGCGGGGTAGCTCGGCTTTCGGGAAGGATTG